>Ga0210017_1000283_pt1 | contig 41812 bp, 33 predicted proteins | sample CryGeyCG2014_020_FD_183966 | JGI IMG/M metagenome (GOLD analysis project Ga0210017, IMG submission 183966) | Groundwater microbial communities from aquifer - Crystal Geyser CG08_land_8/20/14_0.20 (SPAdes) (version 2) | ecosystem: Environmental > Aquatic > Deep subsurface > Groundwater | place... | reverse complement strand
ACCGATGCGTGACGATGTGTTAGGCGAATAGCCGAGCCGGGAAGCAACCAAACCGAAACCGCCGATTAGCAATGGCCCAAGAATCGTCGCAAATTTCCCCAGCATATTGTAAAATCCGTAGAACTCGGCGCTCTGGTCTTTTGGAATCAGTCGCGAATAATAGGAACGGCTCAACGCCTGAACGCCACCCTGAACCAATCCAACGACGATTGCCAAAATGTAGAATTCATAGGTTTCGGTCATAAAAACGCCGAAAATCGTTACGCCGATATAAACGCCCAGCGTAATGAAGATCGCCTTTCTTACGTCCCACTTCTCACCTAATTTCCCGAATAAAATCGCCGATGGAAATCCGACAAACTGTGTAATAAGCAACGCGACGATTAGCGAACTGGACGAGAAACCGATCGACATTCCATAATCAACCGCCATTTTGATGATCGTATCGACGCCGTCGATATATAGCCAGTACGCAAGAAGGAAAAGGAATACGACTTTCAGATGGCGAATTTTACGAAAGGTAACAAAAATTTGCCCGAATCCCTGCCGAATGTATGTACCCATTTTTCGCTTTTGTGTCATCGATTTGCGCTCTTTAACATACAAAATCAAAGGAATCGTAAAGATCGCCCACCAGAGAGCGACCGATATAAAACTGAGTCGGATGGATAAAAATTCCACTGACGATTTTAAGAAATCGGTTTTCATCGAAACCGTTCCGAAATGGTTTTCCACTCCGGAAACGCCGATCAACATGCCATTTTCGACGCCGGAATATGAAATCCGGTTATTCAGTGTGAAGTGCGCAGAGTCGGCATTCGTTATTTCCCGTGTAAGACTTTCGATTGTCATAATAGAAGTTTCGTGGTCGAAAGAACGAAGCGTTCCATGCTGATATTTCCCGAATGCGACCATCTTATCCAGAAGAGAATCGTTCAGTTCTGCCGGAAGCGAAATCTGAAGATCAACCACCAACTGATTATTTTCCGTTTTCTGGTCGAGAATGTGAATTGGACGGACAAAGTGACTTGTGACGATTGCGGCTCCGGTCTCAAACTTCTTTGGAATCTGAAAGTCGGCTGGGCAACTAACATGAATTACCGTTGCGTCTTTTTTCAGACCTTGCGACAGTGCGGTTTGTGCCTCCACCGGCAAGCCGAAAGTCGCCGGCATTAAAAACCAGAGAACGTTGACCAGAAAGAGCAATCCGCCGCCTAAATACCCATAAGCATATCCTTTCGCGCTGACGAAATCGATCCGCTTCTCATCTGCAACATCCGGCAGAAGCGAATCATAGAACGAATTAGCGCCTGCGAAACCGATATTTCCGATCGCATAAAATATCGCCGCAAGAAGCCATTCTCCCTGTTCGACCATGAACAAGCAACCAGTCAACAGCGCGCCGAGATATGCAAAAAATATCAGAAACCGCTTTTTCCCGGAACTTTGATCGGCAATTGCTCCCAGAATGGGCGAAATCAGTGCAACAATCAACGATGAAAGTGAATTCGCCAATCCCAGCATAGCTGTGCTCTCATTGACATCGGCGCCAGCGCTCCAGTAGGATTTGAAAAAGACCGGGAAAAAACCAGCCATGATCGTCGTTGCAAAAGCCGAGTTTGCCCAGTCATACATGACCCAGCCAAAGACATTTTTATCCTTTATGAGTCTCATAATCCGTCGATTCTAAAATGGATGTTTAAAAAAGATATCCGATATCGATATAGAGTTGCCGACCGGATTCAGTTGAGTGTCCCATGTCGGCATAGACGATGAAATTCTCGTTCCATGCGATATGAAGCCCGGCGCCTTTTCCGACATGAAGATTTTTAAGCGAATTCACCGGTTCATCATACCAGACTCTACCTGCATCGCAGAAAAGATTGCCCGCTAAATAAAAATCCTGATTAAATAAGGAAAACTCGTAGAATTTGTAGCGAAGTTCCATATTCACAAAAAGTTTGGTCGTTCCGATATAACGGTTTTTAAAAACACCGCGAAGCGTTCGGTAGCCGCCGATTCCTTCATCTGCCGCCCATGAACTTCCAAATGGATAGAGCATATTGAACGGTGCATCACCGAAAATATTTTCAAACACGACGCGGTTTGCATAAACGAGTTTTTTCGTGATTGGAAAATATCTTCTGTCCGTCAGAGTCAACCGTGAAAATGAATAATCGCTGCCAAGTAATTTTGTGTACCATTCGACAAGCGCTTCTGTCCAAACGCCTGAGTTCGGTGCCGGTTCGTTGTCCCGCGTATCATAGATGACGCCGACTTTTAGGAAATTATTTAACCCGCCCTTCGCTTCTTTCGATGTCAGAACGGATGAATTTTTATCGGTCTCAAATAACGTCGGAATTCCGTCATTACTCAGTTCTTCGTTGGAAACACTGACGACGCCGAGTCCAACCAATCCGGAAACGAGCGGTTTACCGTTTTTCCCGTACTTGAAGGCTTTTTGAAGGTTTGTAAAAAACTTGTACTGATTGGTCTTCATTCGGTAATAGTATTTGCTGTGTAACGTACCCAGAGAATTCTCATCATCGTCTATTTCAACATAACTCGCGTGATACTTTGTATCGTTGCCGAGGCCGTAATACGGATAGTACTTTTCCATCTGAATACGGATGCGGGCATTGATGCGCAATCCGTGACCGAGCATATACGGCGAATCGAAGAAAAGCGTATGATCCTGCTTTCCACCTGACGTGGCGAAAATGATCGGATTGATTTTGAAATAATACGGTGAATAACCGCCCTTGGAATAATTGAACAAATTCAGCAGAACACCATATCCGAAACCGTCGTCAGCATTGTAATTGATCGCCGGAACGCCGCCCCAACCCCAGCCGGTTCGTTTTTCGGACTGAGCAAAGACGGAATCAACAAGCATCACACAAAATACCAAAAGGATGAGTTTCTTTTTCATTTTCGCCTCAAAAAAGATTGGAGGAGCCGTTGTCCGACTCCTCCACAATTGAAATCATTGCACTAAAAGATCGATTTACAGACTTGCCTGAAGCCCAAACGCAAAGCCGAAAGTCGTCTGATTGTACTTTTCGGTAATTGTGCCTGTCGTCTTTTTCGCTTCGGTATAAAATGTATTCAAAGCGCCAATATTGATGGCAATCGACGGCGTCAGCGAATAGCGCAATCCAGCGCCAACCGTCCATGAATCCAGATTGAAATCCAAATCCGACTGCCCTACCGATTTCGCTCCACTGGTAGATTTTAAATAGCCGGCGCTGACAAGCAATTTCTCCGTCAACTTATATTCAGCGCCCAGACCGAACTCAAGACTGTTATCGAAATTTGCTTCATCGCCGTCCCAATCGACACCGGTATTACCAAAATAGTTGAAATCCGACATCAGTTTCAGCTTGCTCATTTTATAGGACAGGCCAACTGCTAACTGAGAAGGAATGTCAGCATTAAATTTAGCACCGTCAGTAAATTCTTCTGATCCACCATCTTTACCTGTTGCAGTTTCGTTCTCCATCTCAAGTTTTGTGATCGTTTCATAGCGAATACCGATATTTAAATTATCATTTGGGGATAAATTCACTCCCAATATCCCACACATTCCCGAACCGGAACGTTCCGCATCCACTTCTACATCGGCAAGAGCAGAACCTAAAATAGCACTAGTAAGGTCTCCTCCGCTGGAAGTATGCAACTTAATATTTTCCATATAACCTTCATAACTGTTTTTCGCAATCACATATCTGCCACCAAGTGACATTGATACAAGGTCATTTATTTTATAAGAAACGCCACCCTGAAAGCCATAATAAACGGAAGAACCGCTAAAATGTACATCTAAATCATAACCATTGATGGTTCCGTAAGGCGATAGCGCCGAATTAAAATAGGCAGCCGGCACGCCGACCAAACTGGCTAACGTGTACTCGAATAAAGGCAAGCCATCTTCATATTCTGCGCTTCCGCCGCCGCCAATCGGCATAAATCCAGCTGATAGGACTAATTTTCCATTTTATAGGCAACATAAGCCGTCGGGAATACCAGCGCCGCGACATCTCCAACAAATTCATCTTTATTCAGCGTTGCCGTATTGTTGTTTACCGTTTTCTTCTGCCAGATCGACTGGTTGCTGATGTCGAAGTGCAATCCGTCGGACAGTTTGGTCAGACCGGCTGGATTGAAATACGCCGCATCCACATCCGTGCTGGCGTTCCGGTTCAATGTTCGCATAAACGCCGCGCTCTGATTTGTGTTCGTAACGATCCCGCCTGCGAACACGAGGCTAAATAGACAAAATACAAAAAACATCAAAACGATTGTTTTCTTCATTTTGATTTCCCTTTCTGTTTTAACGAAGAAGCGGATTTTTCCATTGCCGCTCCTCCCTTTTTGTTGACACTACCCTCAAATATTAAAAAAGCAATCTTATTTTCAATACCAAAACTCTGTTGGCTTGAATATAACTAAAACAAAAAGAAAAACAAAATCATTCGGTTTTTCGGTCAGTAAAGCAGGTATTTGCCGCGCGTTAATTGGTATCCGGTTAGATCGGCATTCCAGGCAGGTTCCAACTTCCGTAAATCCATCCTCATCCGAATCAGAAAGCGATATTCGTCGCTTCCGGTGATGGAATCTATCGCGGCCGGATTCGCCCACTGAAACCGGTGCGGATAGAGTTGACCGATCAATCCTACCGTAACTGCGCCAACGGTCGAAGATCGGTACAAATTCCGGTCGCGAATGATCCAGCGAATCCTTATTTGCTTCTGTTCGTTGCTTGTTTGGGCTCGGACGATATCAGGAATTCCATCCGGTAAATATCCGGTTTTAGTAAATTCAACGCCGCTAATTTTTTGCGAGTTGAGCACGGCCAGCAGTTCATCAGGAGAAATCCATTCAGCGCCGAAGATTTCATATTGAAAAGAGGAGCCGGTTTCGATGTTGATATTCGACTGAAAGGCAAAAATACCCGTTGCATACGATAAAAGTGTCTCAACCGTCAGGATATTTTTCAGCGGTAAGTGCCAATTCATTCCCGTTTCATCGTACCACATCGTCCGCCGGTAATTTGCCATCGGAATGATGAACAGCCGCGCAGGTTTAGCCATTTTCAGCCAATTTTCTTCGTTCATCATCAACGCTAGTTCACCGATCGTCACACCGTAACGGAACGGAATCGCGCATCCGTTTAGCGCAGGTGAACGCATCGAAATCGGCGCTTCGACAATCGATGAAGTCAAAGGATTTGGTCTGTCTAAAATCAGTAACGCTTTTCGCGTATCCGCACTCAACCGAATCACTTTTGCTAACGCCGATACAGCCATCGATTCCCGCAAACCAATATCCTGAACATCCCAGACAATGATATCGCAGTCGTTCAAAGCGACAGCATCCAGATCGGACAGACTGCGGGAAACCGTCATCTGTCTCGAACCGGAATCCGATGAAACATTGGAGAAAGGCGAATCTCCGTCCTTCTCTGGCATCACCGACTCTGGTAATTCGATAAATGATACAACAGCACCTTCCCATTCATCCCGAAAAACGTCCGCTGTATGACGATTTTTCCGGTCGTAACTCCCGGAATTAAAGATGACGGCGATTTTCTTATTCCGGATGGTCGAAAACCGATTCTCGATCAGCAAATCCAACCCGGTGTGAAAATCGAGCGTGTCGCTTTTGGCTTTAAGATGAAATATTTTTGAATTTTGGAATGTAGATTCCTGCGCGCTACCGAGCGAACAGAAAACGACAAAACAGAGGATGAGTCTTTTCATCGCTCGGCCTTTCATTTTCTTACTTCATTTGGACGTCAGTATTCTTTTTGAAATAGACGCCGATAGATTTCCAACGATCAGTGTCACGGCACAACCGATCAGCGTGTACCACGTCCAGTAAACTACCGACGGACGCCCCAGAATAAACGGCAAGACGATGAACAACAGCATCGCCAGAATCCCCGCGGAAAAGCCCCAAATTGCGTCCCGCTGGTCCGGCTTTTTAAACAAAACACCCAGCATAAACGTGCCCAGCAATCCGCCGTATGTGATCGAAGCAATACTCAACGCGATTTCAACAACCGACTGCAGAATATTGATAAATAAAAATGCGACCGCAGTTAAAACCACCGCCCAGAAAATCGTTAGAATTCGCGAGATTTTCAAATCGCGCGCCGGATCGTTGGCTTTGCCAAAGTACGGTTTGTACAAATCCATCATCGCCGATGAGGAAAGCGAACTGATAGAGCCAGCCAGAGTCGATAGCGCCGCCGCGAACAGTCCGGCAATGATGAAACCGCGAATTCCGGTCGGTAAATTATGAATAATAAAGTATGGGAAAATTTCGTCGGGTTTGGAAAACAGGATGCCCGCTCCACCGACTTTGGCGCCCTGATAATAGGCAAACAGCATCAGACCAACCAGCAGGAATAGCGCAAATTGGAAGATGACGATGATTCCGCTGGTGATAAGCGCTTTCTGACTGTCCTTGACCGTTTTTGTCGTCAGAAGTCGCTGAACGATGAGTTGATCGGTTCCGTGCGAAGCCATCGAGAGAAATGCGCCGCCGAGCAGAGAGCCGATCAGCGTGTATGGCTTCGCAAAAAAGCCGCGTATTCCGTCGGAAAAACCCCAATTGATAATGGAAAATTTGTTCGTCTCGCCGGAAAACAGATTGACTGCTGAAAATCCGTCCGGTACTCGTTTCAACAGGATTCCCAGCGCCAGAAGAGCGCCGCCAATGAAAATCAGCATCTGTAGAACATCCACCCAAATGATTCCCTTTACTCCGCCGGTGTAAGTGTAAATCATCGTCACTAACGCGATCACGACAATTGAAATAGCGTAGATGTCGATATTGGAATAATTCGCAAATGCTGGGAATGTCCGAAAAATAATCGCCAGCGGAATGGACGTTGCAAACAGCCGTACGCCGTCCGCCGCGACACGAGTGAAGAGAAAAACAATCGAAGCATAACTGCGCGTACTGCGCCCAAAACGCGTTTCAAGTAAAGCATACGCCGTGACGAGTTCGCCTTTTTTGTACGCTGGCAAAAACATGAAACTGACGACAATTCTTCCAATAAGATAGCCAATAGTCACCTGAAGGAAATTCAGATTCGTCATATAAGCCAGTCCCGGGATGCTAATAAACGTCAGCGTGCTCGTCTCGGCGGCGACGATCGAAAAGGCGACTGCCCACCACGGAATATTCGATCCACCCAGAAAATAGTCTTTAACATTTCGTTGTTTCCCGCCCGAAAAACTGCCGACGATCGCTACTATCACCAGATATAGAATAACTATCAGAAAATCAATTGTCTGGAAACCGAGTTGTGAATCCTGCAAATTTTGGCCTCATTTACTTTGTGAATGATCTAAATGCATTTAAATAAAACATTGTTAGAAAAAAACCAATTACCGGTTTCTATGTTTTTCTTTTCCCGAAATTCTGATCGATGTTCGCTAATCCGGCCACCAGAAAACTCGGAATCGTACAGATCATTATGTAAAGGAAGAAAGTCTGGTAACCCATCAGATCCTGCAACTTCCCGCTGATCATACCCGGAATCATCATGCCCAGCGCCATAAAGGCTGTTGCAATGGCATAATGCGAAGTCTTAAATTCACCCTCCGCCATGTATAGCATAAATAGCATATAGCCGGTAAAACCGAAACCGTAACCGAGTTGCTCTATCGCCACGCAGATCGTAATGATCAGAAAATTATCCGGTTGAACAGACGATAGATAAACATAAACCAGATCCGGAATATTAATGGAAAGCGCCATCCAGAGCACCCACTTCTTCAATCCACCACGGGATGCGATTATTCCACCGAGGATACCGCCAATAGTCAGGCAGATCAATCCGACCGTCCCGTAAACAAATCCGACCTGCGTGGTTGTCAAAGCCAGACCACCGGCTTCCTGTCTGTCTAACATGAAAGGCGAGGCCATTTTAACTAACTGCGATTCGGCTAAGCGGTAGAACAGCAGGAAAAAAATCCCGGAAACGATGCCTTTCTTCTGGAAAAAACTGGAAAACACTGCCAGCCATCCGCTGGTCAGTTCTTTAGTTTTAATTGTAACCTTTTCCAGTCCTTTCGGCAACATCAGTTTATGATACAAACCGAATAGCAGAAAAATAACGCCCAAAGCCCCGAATGAAACCGCCCAGCTGAACGGCGTATTACCGGCTGTCGCCTCAAATTCCGATCTGCTCGGTTCTTTTAGCCGATGATCGACTTTTAAAGTCACTTTGACCGGTTTATTCCAGTTCTCAGTTGTAAAATCAAGCCGCCCGGCCGTCGCTAAAAGGATGTCCTTGCTCCCTTTTTTTCGACCAAAGTTGACCGTCACCTTCTTGCCCTGTTCGGGCGGCGCAGACAACCTGATGAAAACATTGGCCGAATCGTTATCCGGACGAGCAGAGTCGTAAATCGGTACTTTGATTTCGGCCGGGATAATCACGATATACGTCTTGCCGGAATCGCTTAGCATCGGCAGATTACCTTCATCAACGACCCGAACGATTTCCGTGGCAGGTACAGCTGTGGCGGTAACCTTGACCGGTTCAAGACCGGTATGACTTTGAATAAAACCGGCCAGCATAACAATCAGCCCCTGCCCAACGATCATGGCAATCCGGTAAAAAGTACTGCGGATGCCGACGAACCAGGTTTGCTGATGTTCATTCAGACCAATCATATAAAAACCATCGGCGGCAATATCGTGTGTGGCCGACGCGAACGCTACCAGCCACAAAACTGCCAGTGTCAGAGTAAAATACAGCGGCAATTGCACCACTAAAGCGACACCGATGAAACAACCTCCCAATAAAATCTGAGTAATCAACACCCAGTTCCGTTTGGTCGAGATGATGTCTACAAACGGACTCCAGAGCGGTTTAACGACCCATGGCAAATACAGTACGCTCGTCCAGAAAGCCAGAACAGTATTGGAAATGCCCATGGTTTTGTACATAATTACGGAAACGGTCATGGCGATGGCATAAGGAATACCTTCTGCAAAATAGAGCGATGGCACCCACGCCCACGGATTTCTATAGTCTTTTTTCGCCGATTCCTTTTCCGACATAATAAACCTTCCGTTCTGAATTATTTATAATGAACGTTCCTAACAATTATCAATAGATTTTATTTAGTTTTGCACCCGGGTAATAATGATTCAGTATTTCTTCTGTCGCATATCCTTTTAAGGACATGCCAAGCGCTCCAATCTGACAATATCCAGCACCGTGCCCCCAACCTGCACCTTTCAGAATAAAGACATCCGGAATCTCCGATTCGCCTTCTGTGTCAATAACAAACGCCGAACTGTACAAAAAGATTTCATGAAAACTTTCCCGAATGACATATTGATCTTTTATCATCCGCTCCCGAATCGAACCCGAGCCGTCTTCAAAAATTACTTTCACAAGAACCAAGCGTCCGGAAGCGCCGCGTTTGATTGGTTCAATCCTGTGAATATTTTTCGCATCAAGATTCAACTTCAGGTTAAGCAAAGCCGTCAACTGTTTTTGCGTATACCGAAACTTCCACCGAAAATATTCCCCTTCTTCATCGACATTTCCAAGATACTTCACCAACTCCTTTTCTGGGACAACCGATGGGCTACAAAAAGACTCCGGTGACGATTCAATCCAAAGGCGAACCTTCTCTTCGGAATCGAGTGGCAAAGATGGATGTGAAAAACCTTCCGGCGCGTCAATGATTGGCTGGATATACGGAACCACGTTACCATTCCAAATATTCTCAAATGCTTCGGTTATTCCGCCACAACTTTTGGAATAACGCGTGTCGCAGATTTTTCCGCCGAACATCAATACCTGCCCAGCCGTTGCCAAAGCCCCTCTGATGGACCGATCTGAGAGATTCGTCGTTCCCTGATAGCGCTGACAACAATCGTCGTTGCAAACGTCCATCCCAAGCGCTCGATGTTTCATTTCGACATTTGCAAGCATCCAACTGCGAGCGACAATCGTCTGCGATTCAATTAACGCAGGTGGACAGGCGGCGCCCATCTCGGCAGTTGCCACACACATCAAATACTGTTCGATGGGTACTTCGTTGATCATAATCAGCGATGAGTCGAATATCCGGACTTCCATTGAACCAGACAAAAACACGTCGATATTCTTTTCCCAATGAAATCCGCGACCGGCAATCACCTTTTTCACTCGAATCCCTGCATGGTTGTAAATCGGAACCGGTTTGACGAGCGGATCAATTTTCCATATCCTGTCCTCGCCATATTTCTCGCCATTGATGATAACTTCGATCGTAGAATCCTGCAGGTTGAATTTCACGATAGTTTCTGGTTTAAGCACTTGGCACTGTTCACCATCGCTGACCAAGTAATATTCAGGAGAACTGGGCAGTTGAATTTCGATAGATGAAAATTTATCTTCAGGTAAAACGATTCCGACGGAAATAAACGGCTCTTTTTTTGGAATTGAATTGGGCGTAAGCACTATTTTCTCCTTTTTAGATAAGCATCGATGCCAGCGCCGATGGCTGGGGCTTCCCTTAATTTTGAAATTTTAAACAATTCTGTACGGAATTGACCGTTTGCCAGATAATATTGCTTTGCCGGTTCATCCAGACAGGTCGATTGAGCAATCAATCTGGATAATTGCCGCATCATCGGATTCCACAGCAATTTGTCATTTCTGCACTCTTCAAAAAGGTCACCGAGTCGTTGCCCGATAATCAGACTATCAAACAATGACTTGTGATAAGGATGCGTTTTTGACGGAGTCGCGCGTTTCGGATTAACAAATTGAAAAAGACCTTGCCAACCGCAATAAAGCGTCGTTATTCGTTCGTATAATAAAACAGCAATATGCAATGAAAGCGTTTGAAAAACTTCGCAAGCGGCTGGTTCTCCTGCCAGTGCATGTTCGCGAATCTGGGACGGATAGATTTTCTGCTCTTCGATCTGTGTAATATCTCTCTGAACGATATCGGCATAAATAGACTGAATTCCGCGAGAACTGACATATTTCTCGACCGACCGGTTCTCATCGCTTTTCATTTCCCACGCTTTAATAAACCAGTCCTTGATCTGATCGAGCGCCACGACTTCGCCGCGAAGTTTAATCGCATCCGCCGCACCTGTTCCCCCGCCCAAATAATAGGAATTCTCCGCATTCCGGAATTGACCTTCTGCGGCAAATTCTTCACCAAGCCCACAATAATAAGCGTCACTGCCGATATGAAAAATCGGCTCAACCAACTCGATTCCTGCACTCTGTAAAATAGATTCAATGTCTTCTGCGTAGCGGACAATGCGCGGTCCGTTAGCCATTGCGCCGATCCCGCGCTCGTCTTTGGTTTTCAAACCGGGCATTCCGATGCCCAGCAGAATACGGTTTTTCCCACTTTTTCGGACGATGCTTTCGATAACCTGAGCGACCGCCTGCGTGTAGGTTTTGCCTTGCGTTACTTCTTCGTTGGTCGGAACGATATTGCCACTGGCTAATCCTGCGAGCTGAGTATTGATGTCTACCGGTTTAAAATTCTCTATATAGCCGGGAATTTCACGATACGATTTTATGGCGTTAAATTCACCGAGAGAGAAAAATTTGCCCCCATCGAGAACATTAATTGACCAACCGTTAACTTTCGTCGCTCCGCCGTCGATTCCAATTAAAAAAAAATCTTTATCCATTCACGTTCCTTTGCTTTACAATCCAATATCCATCAAGCCCATTAACCTTATTTAGCATTCAATTTCTGTCTTCGTCCGACAGCGATCAATCGCATATAATCTTTCGCTTCATCATTGCGGTCAATCGTTTGTTGATCGATGCTGTGATCCGTGCCACCTGAATGCCGAACAACTTCATAGATCGGATCCCAAACGCGCACGATGCGATATTTTTCACTGATTTTCATGACAAGATCGTAGTCTTCGCCGTAGTTCTGCGCGTATGGTTCGTCATTGATGCCAAAGTAGCCCATCTCTTTGATAATCTGAATCGGAATCGAGCGAGGCGCGCCAGCTCCGTTGATGTGCAAAAGATTGTTGCGACCGTTCTCTTCCGTCCATTCGTCGTGCGTCACGATGGGAATCTGTTCCATTCGGATAAATTCGCCATTCGGCCTCTTTTCCCAAACTTCGTACGAACCAATCACCATTCCTATTTTTTCGTCAGATTGATAAACTTTCATAATTTTTTCGACGGCATCGGGTTTAAGCATGTCATCAGAATCTAACTGGACATAGTATTTTCCTTGGGCAATCTTCACACCGAAATCCAGCGAAAGACCAATGTTGTTAACATCAGCGACAACCAGTCGAACGGATGGCTTTGTTTCATCATATAGAGAACCTTCCGGCATATACTTCCGAACTTCCTGAATCGTTGGATCGTCATCTCCACCGTTGACAACGACGATGACTTCAATGTCCTGAACCGTCTGGTGAAAAACCGACGATAATGCGGTTTCGATAAATTCCGGGCGACGGTTGACCGGAATGATCACTGACACAACGAATTGGGCATCTTTTGAAGGTTCCGGACGTTTATGGTAGCCCTTTCCCGGTTCTAAATAAGCGCCAACTCTCTGCAAATGTTTCGTCAGAACCGCTTCTGCTTCCCGATTAACTGCTTTTCCTACCAACAAATAGTCGAACACGTTGTGCGCTTTGCTTTCCGCGACGACTTCATAGAGTGAACCCGCGACTTTGTTTGCAACGTGAACAATGTCGAATTTTTCCGATAACTTCAGACGAATATCATAAAGCGCCCGGTATTTCAATGATTCGTCAAACAGTTTGACCGATTTGAGCGCATCCTTCGAGAAAAAGAATACCTTGCCGAAGTCCTGATTATCACGCAATCGCCCCGCGTGATGTTTCAAAAGACGAATTTCCCTGCGAGTTTCATCTTTTAGCAGATCGTAGTCGGCGTATAACATTCCGAAATTGGGATATTTTTCGACAATCAACATCGCCGTGTCGATATACGAGCGTTTTAACCGGATCTCATCGACCGAATTATCAATGTATAACACATAATTGGATGTGCATTTTTTAATTGCATGGTTCACTTTTTCAGATTGATTCTTAAAATTGCCCTTGATGACAATCGTTGAAACTGAGCCAATCTCAAATTGTGACTTTTCCGCTTTCCGCTCATCGATAACGATCAATTCTTCCGGCAATGTGTATTGATTGACAATCGAATTCAGAATGTGTGCAAATCCATTCATGTCGTACGGAAGCGCATCGGTCAAATGAACGATGACGCTAACTGAAAATTTCTTCTGTTCCTTTTTCATTGACACTCCTATATCAACATTTCTTGTTCCTAAAACGATTTAGGTCGCTGATTGATCAACAGGAAACTCATGAAGTTCGATCCTGATTTTGTTGATTCGTGATTTTTCCATCTCCGCTCTAAACTAAGAATTTTACTGACAAGATGAAACACTTTTTACCAGACATTTCTATAGGCTTCATTATCCGATTCAATTATCCGTCTCATCTATATAAATTCGCGGAACGCGCTTGCTGACCGAACAGCACAATTCATAGGAAATTGTACCGACGCGTTCGGCGACTTCTGTAGCTTGTAAAACTCCTTCCGGCGTATTTCCCCAAAAGATCACGACATCGCCAACCCGCACGTCGGAATCGCCGAGATCGATCATGATTTGATCCATCGTCACTGCTCCGACAATTGGATATCGTTTTCCTCGAATCATCACTTGACCTTTATTCGTAAAAGTTCGATGAATTCCGTCCGCGTAGCCGATCGGCAGAACTGCAATCCGCGTATCTTTTTCGGTGACATACCGGCAACCATAACTGATCGGCGTTCCTTTGGACACCATGCGAATCTGCGATACAACGGTCTTCAGTGTCATGACCTGTTTTAGATGAATCGACTCGGTCGTTTCATTTGTCGGATAATGTCCGTATAGACAGATACCCGGACGAACCATATCGAAGTAAGCGTCCGGAATGTCCAGAATAGCGCCACTGTTGGCCAAATGAAATTTCGGCGGATTTGAACAGAATTCCCGAACACTGTTTCTGACTTCCCAAAATCGACGCAATTGCTCAAAAGCATAAGATTTTTCTTTTGAATCTGCCGTCGCAAAATGCGAGTAAATTCCCTCTACGCTGATCCGTGGATTTTCTAGAATAGTCCGAATCGAATCGACCGCCGTTTCAAATGGAAAACCGACGCGTCCCATTCCTGTATCAATTTTGATATGAACGCGCGCGGTTTTTGATAATTTCTGCGCCGCACGGCAGACATCTTGATAGTTTTCATCATTGGTCAGCGTGGTTATAATTCCCCGAGCGACACATTCTTCAATTTCCTCGGGCATAAGACCGCCAAATATCAATATATTTTCATTGATACCGGCAGTTTTAAGTTCAATCGCTTCAGCAAGTCTGGCGACCGCAAAATTTCTGACGCCAATCTCCTGAAGTTTTCTGGAAACAGGAACAGCACCATGCCCATAGGCATCCGCTTTGACAACGGCCAGAATTTCTGCGGGCGCAACCTGTTTCTGAATTTTTATCAAATTTTCAGCGAGATAACCAAGATTAATCTCAGCATAAGTACTATTCAAATTCATTATCGAGTTTCTTCTCAGGGAATTGACTTAACGGATAAAAATTCAACTACCAGTGACAAATTCGTTACTTTTCATTCCGATATTTCTCTTTCAGAAATTGCTCCAGTTCAGCGAAATCGGAAAAAATCTGTGTCACACAGCCCAGAACCCAGCCGGTGATCTTCTCAGCCGACAGACGCGTAACCATATAAACTGGAATTTTCATATAAAAGGCAAAAGTTAATTCGCCGTAAGTTCCACCTCCTAACGCCGCCGCCTCGTCCCAGTAACAAATAATATAATCAATTTCAGTCGTCAACGATTTCAGATCGCCAGTCATCAATTTCCGAACGGTTTCCTGAAATTTTTGAAGATTCGAAGTCTTCAATCCGCGAAATTGTCGTCCTTCGTCTGGCGTTAGATATTTTTTCTCTTCGATCAACGGATTATAGAAATCATGCCGAAGTTCCGACGCTAAAAAGTTCGACATTCGCGTTCTCCAGGCTTCTCCTCGATCGGAAGCGTGTTCAATCGCGCCAGCCAGATAGGCTTTCATCTTTTCAACCTCTCAATATAAAAATGATGGCAAACCCAGATTACGACACCGCTTAATACGACCATAAATATCATTCCGATAAAATCAAATTCGCCGTAAACTGCCAGTGTCCGCCCACCCTCAACAATCAGCGACGTTGGAAAATAGGCTAATACCCGCCAAAACACGCCATCAAGAGCGCTCAAAGGAACGATAAATCCCGATAACAACATCAACGGTATAAGTAGAAAAGAAATCGTCAGGATATGAATCTTGTAGTCTTTCACCCAAGCCCCAAGAATCAGCCCGATCTGAGTAACCAGAACCAATCCGACAGCCGTGAACAACCAAACGCTTAAAATCGACACAAATGATATCGTAAAACCAGTAAAAATCAAAAGGAAAACCCCCGATAATATCGCATGTGCCATTCCCGCTAACCAGTATTCTATAGATTTCCCGATAAAGATTTCAGACGGTAACAATCCGGCAATTCCAACTTGATCCGCCAATTGACGCTCCTGCACAAAACGACTCGAATCGAAAACCGCGACGGCATAGGAAACGGTTACTGAAATCGCTACAACAATTCCCGGTATAACAATTTCTGTAATGCCAATTTTACCGATCTGCGGTAGAAATTTTCTTAGTCCGACGCAAAACGTTAAAAACAAAAATAGCGTCCCGATCAGGTTAAAGACAACTTCAATAAAAATAACGATTGGTTTTCTCCGAATCTGCTCCCTAGCCAATAACCACCCTTTATTCATAAATTAGAATCCTTCATCTGATAATATTTGATTGATAAATTCATCGATACGGAAAGCGTTACATCCGATACTGATCACTGAGTCATAGTCCACTTTTTTCAAAACCCGATTAAAACACTCGAAACCACTGATAATAATTTCGACTGTATTCCGCCGATTTCGTATTTCAGTGATTCCTTCAATTCCTTTGATAGATTCAAGAAATTCGGCATTGGATTGCTTAAAAAGAATATTTCCGACAACAGGAACATCGACCTGAGATGACATTTTTTCAAGGGTTCCGTCGAAGCGAATTTTTCCCTGATGCAAAACGATCCAGCGATCGGCAAAGGTTTGAATGATCGAAAATTCATGAGACGCAATAACGATCGTTTTTGCCCTATACTGAGAGATCAGATAAGAATTGAGAACGTTTGTCGCATGATAATCAAGCCCCTGAAACGGTTCGTCCAAGATCAGAATTTCAGGGTCGTTCAATAAAACTTGAATGATGTCGAGAATCCTTTTTTCGCCTTTTGAATAAACAACCGGGCACTCGTGTATCACATCCTCAAGTTGATATTCGCTGACCAACGATTTGGCGCGTCGATCGAATTTATCTTCCGGAATTCCCCATAATCGCGCCGTCTTCTGAAGATTTTCCCAGCCGGTCAGCCATGGATCGTGAATATCGTGATCCGGCAAATATCCGATGCTTCGTTTGACTTCCGCCTCATTGCCCGGACATTCCTTTTCGTTGATGAAAAGCAAGCCTTCGTCGGGCGTCATTAGCGTCGAAAGAATTCTCAATAAAGTCGATTTGCCGGCGCCGCTTCGGCCGGTAATGGCAAAGACCGAGCCTTTTTCGACGCCGAGCGTCAGATTGCTCAGTACATACTTCTTGTTGAAATGTTTACTGACGTTTTTTAATGTAATTGATGCTTCCACTAATGTGCCTCATACCATGAATTACCAATACCAACTTCCGCCTTGACGGGAATATCGAGCGGGAGCGCCGATTCCATCGCATCGGTCACTATCGTTTTTACCGTCTCGATCTCGTCGTTGGGAACTTCCAATAGCAGTTCGTCATGAATCTGCAAAATCATCATCGCGCGCAAATGGCGAGATTTCAATTCGTCGTGAATGCGAATCATTGCGAGTTTGATCATATCCGCCGCCGTGCCCTGAATCGGCATATTGATCGCGACTCGTTCTGCGGCATCGCGAACATTTTTATTCAAGCTGTCGATATCCGGAACGTATCGCAGTCGCCCTGAAAGTGTTTTAACGTAGCCGGTTTTCCGAGCGCTTTCCGTCGTTTTAATAATGTAATCGTTGATGCCGGGATAAGTTTTGAAATACTGATCGATCAGTTTTCGCGCCTCGCTCATGGAAATTCCCAGTTCGTCTGTCATCCGGTACGGCCCGGCACCGTACATAATTCCGAAATTGACGATTTTGGCGACGCGACGCATCTCCGGAAGAACATCTTTTTCCGGAACGCCGTAAACCAAAGCCGCCGTCCGTCGGTGAACATCGACATCTTCCTGAAAAGCGCAAATCAATTCGGCGTCACGCGATAAATGCGCCATGATCCTGAGTTCAATCTGCGAATAATCCGCCGATAAAAGTTTCCATCCCTTTTTCTGAGGAATGAATGCTTTTCGAATCTCGCGTCCCAAGTCCGTCCGTATAGGAATATTTTGAAAATTCGGATCGCTACTACTCAATCTGCCGGTCGAAGCAACCGTTTGATTAAACGAACTATGCACGCGTCCGGTTTTCGGATTGACGAGTACCGGAAGCGCATCCAGATAAGTTCCTTTTAATTTCATCAAACCGCGATAATCCAGTACGAGTTTGGGAAGGCTATGTTTATTTTGAAGTTTTTCCAGTACGCTGACATCCGTTGAATGTCCGCGAACTTTCGGCAATTCCAATTTATCAAATAAGATTTCGCCTAATTGCTTCGGTGAATTGACATTGAACTCCCGACCTGCCGCTGAGTAAATTCGACTCACCAGATCGTCAATATCTTTTTCCAGCGAGATCGACATTTTCCTGAGAAATTTCACGTCGAGAAATACGCCATTTTGTTCTAACTGGATCAAAACCGGAATCAACGGCATTTCGATCTTTTTAAACACATCCCACGTACGATCGCTTTTCAATTTTTCCGTAAAGACCGGAACCAGTTCAAGTGCGATATCAGCGTCTTCCGAAGCATACCAACCGACTTTTTCGACATCGACCTGATCCATCGTAATCTGATTTTTTCCGCTCCCGATGAGTTCCTCGATCGGTTGCATCGTATAACCGAGATAGTATTGACTCAATTTATCTAATTTGTAACTGCGCGAATCCGGTTGAATCAGAAAAGCGGCGATCATCGTGTCAAAATCGACGCCTGCGAGTTCAATGCCGTTCCGTCGAAGAATCAGCATGTCGTATTTTAAATTTTGACCGCATTTACGGATGTTCGGATTTTCGAGAAGTGGCTTCAATTCGTTGAGAAACGTAAAATTGCTCCCTCCGGAAAACAGCGACGCCTGCGCGGATGGCGATTGGATTGGGACATAAACGCCCTGATGAGGTTTCCAACTCAGTGCAATGCCGACGATTTCTGCGAGCATCGGCGAGACCGAAGTCGTCTCAAGATCTACGGAAATTAGTTGAACGTTTTTTAAACTTTTTACGAGAGACTGAACTTCGTCAAGCGTATGAATCGTGCGATAATTTTTCTCCAGTTTATCGACGAGATCATCTTTCGTATCCGTTTTGATAAGCGAAACGAATTCCAGTTCCTCATAAATCTTCATCAATTCGGATTCGTTGACTCCCGAAAAACGCAATTCGTCAAGTTCGGTTTCGAGTGGAACATCTATTTTGATCGTTGCCAGCAATCTGGAAAACCGGGCATTTTCGGCGCCGTCGCGAATCATCGAAGCGATGCGTTCACTCGGAATTTCATCGACGTGATTGAGAATATTTTCGAGCGAACCCCATTCTTGCAAAAGCGGCGTCGCTTTCGCCGGACCAACGCCTTTGATGCCAGGAATATTATCCGACGAATCACCGACGAGCGCAAGATAATCGGCTACCTGCTTGGGTTGAATGCCAAATTTATTAACGACATCTTGCACATCGATGATCTCAACATCGCTCCGGGAAGAGTGTGGCTTATAAATTTTGATGCCATCACCAACTAATTGCATAAAGTCCTTATCGCCGGTAACCATATAGACGAGGATACCGCGATTTTTACCTTCCATCGCCAGCGTCCCGATAATATCGTCCGCTTCGTATCCCGGTTGAATGATGAGCGGAATATTCATCGCTCGCGTGATTTTAAAAATCCACGGCAATTGAGCGACAAGGTCTTCCGGCATCGCCTCGCGCGTCGCTTTGTATTCAGGATAAATCCGGTGGCGGAAGGTTTTCTCTGGAGCATCAAACGCCATTCCGATCAGATCAGGCTTCTCATCGTTGATAATTTTTCGGAGCGCGTTCACAAAGGCAAATGTCGCGCCGGTCGCAAATCCTTTTGATGTGGATAATCTGTTCCGCATCATTCCGAAATAAGAACGATAAGCGATTGCCGATCCATCGATGAGATATAATTTGCTCGGTTCTCTCATAATTCCTCGGAAATTTTAGCAAACCAACTTGAAATTGGCAAGTTCTTTTACTGGTCGGTTTATAATGTGTTTTTCATCGAAAAACAATTCCGACGTTCTTTGTTTTATCGGAATTGATCGGCGAATTGTTCTGGGTGGCTCAATCACGTACTAATTTAGCAATTGCCGGATAAAATATCGGCAAATTTTCATGCGACCTTGCCAATATCTTCCCCTTCCCGCAAAAAACTTGCGCCGAACGCAGGAACTAATCGAACTGTGCGGTCAACGTCAGATAGTAATTTCGGGTTGCGGCAGGCCAGTACGAATCAATCCTTTGCCGCTCGTCGCCCCACTTTTCATAATAGTTGTAACCGAATGTCTCATATAAAACATCGAACACATTATTGATTCGGAAGGTTAGAAACCATTTCACGCACCGGATCGCAGGCAATTCAATCCGCGTCCCGAAATTCACAACTTGATAGGAGGAAATAGCCGCCGACTCTGTATTCGCGAAATCGATATATTGCTTCCCGATATGGAAAACCTGCATCCACGATTCGGCAAATTTGTACCGACAGGTCATCTTGCCTTTGATCTGGAGCGCTGGAAAGCCGGGGAGAATGCGATCATGAAAATCCGCAATTCCGCCATAGCCGCTCCAGCCGATTGAATCTGCGCGAAAGGAGATCAGATGATTGTCGGCATAAGTCAAATTGCCATCGACTTTTAGCCACGAGTTAATTCTGGATGAGGCCGTTACTTCGATCCCCTGATGAATTGTTCGGTCTGCATTGGCGTGATAAACTTTATCAGCGTCAGTGTAACAATACTCGACCGGTATCAATTCATTCTTAAAATCCATTCGATAAAGATTGATCTGCGCCGACCATTTTTCGGAACTGAAAGCGGCTCCTAATTCAAAATCGGTTAGGAATTCAGTTTCTAACAACGGTGAATCGTATCGCTTGTCGGAAAAATTTACTTTCGGAAAATCGTCGGGATCATCGTGATCGTAAAGATCATCGTCTGCAGGTTCACGGTGAGCAGTAGAAAAATTCATAAAAGCATTGATCCCTTTTCCGATCTCCCAATTCAACCCCAGATGCGGATCGATGAAATTATATGACAATCCGTATTTATAACCGTCCGTGAACGCGCCTAATTTATCTTGATCAAAAAAATACCGATGACCGAGATATCGCACATCGGTCATTAGCGTTAGATATTTAGTCAGGTTAATCAATGCATGAACGTAGGCGGTGCCGCTAGTTTTCTTACTACCGTCCGAATAGTAGCGCCTGTTTTCGGCATTAACTAAAGACGGCGAAAAAATTTCCGCCACTTTTCCATAATGCTCGGACTGATAGAAGCGCACGTCGCCGCCGACAGTGAATTCTCCAAATGCAAACCATCGATTCAAATGAGAAATGATTCCCCAGTAACCGTTTTCTAGCCATTTTCTTCTTAACAGGTCAATCGGTTCGGAATTGTTAGTCATCAAATCGGTCAGATTATATTCCGCCGTATCGACATCGCCTTTAAATTGCTGGTAATATCCTTTACCAAAAATTTTATAAGTCGTTATGTTAAATAAACTTCCTGCAATTTTTTGGCTATGCTGAAAAGACAAAAGCGTTTGACGAAATACGTCCTGATTCAGGTCGTCGAATCCACCGTTATAAACAGGGTCGGCATAGAAATTATATCGCCGATCTGTTCGGTCTTGTAGATCGAAGCCATAAGCCGGAGCGACACCTTCCCATGAAAAAAAAGTCATTTCACTTCCGCTCATCACTTCCAAACGGGTTAACTGCTCTTTATCACTTTTTTCGATTCCGGCATGAACTGATGTTTGCTCGGCACCGCTACCATTCCGATAACCGGAACTTTTCAACCGGCTGACCCGCGAATAGATAATAAATCTTTGATCTTTCCACGGCCTTCCGCAATAAGACAGAGACGCTTTGGTTGACGGAAGATTTAAATTATCCTGAGTGTAATTTCCATAACCGGTTTCGACGACGAGTCCCGGATCAAGTGCAGAATATTTTGTCGTCAAGTTTACTGTTCCACCAAAAACCGACGTTCCATAAAGAGAATTGCCGACGCCTCGCTGAACCTGAACATCCGAAGCAGACGATAAAACGTCGCCATGATCTACCCAATAAACGGCATGCGACTCCGGATCGTTCAGCGGAATTCCGTTGACCATCACACCAATCCGATCTTGCTGAAAACCACGGATTTTCAGATAACTGTAACCGATTCCGTTACCGGCATCCGAATAAGAAAAAATACCAGGCAGATCGTTCAGAACCATCGGCACGTCTTGCTGAAAATAGGCATTGTCGATGTCGGATCTTTCAAGCGTCGTAAAAGCGACTGGTGTTTTCCCCGGAACTGCGCGCGAAACCGTCGCCAACACTTCCTCACAAGTGAGAATAGCAGGAGTTAGGAATATCTCACCAAGATTCGAGATCACAACGCGAACAGTCGCCGGTTCAAACGCAATATGACTAACACGTAGTTCACATGGCAGATGTTTGACAGATAAATTGAATCGCCCATCCGATCCGGAAATCGTTCCTTCGCCGGTTTCCAAAATATAAACATCGGCATAGGAGATTGGGCTTTTCGTATTTTCTGAAAGGATTCGACCGGTGACAAAATTTGTCGCAAGAGACGACGCACTCACCCCAAAGAAGATGAAAAAGAAGAAAAAACGAGCGGTAATTTTCATGATTGCCTCCTTTCGCTGGCATTATCCAGATCAGGTTCAACGGGTATTTCTCAGCTGCCTTTAGAAAAAATCGGGCAAGCACCCCATGACCATTTTGTTTACAAATAACTTACCTGCGTTTTACTTTTCGCAGGACGATTCGCGGGAACGTCTGGGAGTCGAACCCAGCTTCCCGAATTTTTCGGGAACACCGATTTTGAAGACCGTGACGCCCACCGGGGACGCATTCATTCCCATGTTTCTATTTCTCAACGATAACATAGTCAAATTTCTTTTCACGCTTCAACTTCTCACCAACTTTTCGAGCCTCGTTATGGGTCACAAACGAGCCAGCCCGAACAGAAAGTAAGGATTTATTACTCAAATTGATCGGGTGGATATACGGCTCGAGTCCAGTTGATTTGAGACGCGCTTTAAGCGCCATGGCATTACTCTCATTAGAAAAGGCGCCAAACTGAAGCGTATATTTCCCCACTGGTTTTTTTTCTATTTCGCCGCTTGAAACCCTAGGAGCAGACTCTTGAACGGTTTCTTTTGAAACAGGCGGTTGAACCAATACTGGCGCTTTCTGCGGTGCGGCAATAGTCAGACTTGGTGCACAGGAATAGTTAGAAAAATTTGTCTGAATATCGGGAGAAATTTTCGCATAATAATCCACATAAAAATCGACCGAATCCCGCCGATTCATCGCGTTAAAACTGCAAAGTAAAAAATGGACACATGAACCGATCAATTCCGAATTTGGATAGACACGAATCATGTCACGCGAATATTTGATCGTCTTATTGTAAAGTCCTCTCGTGTAAATAAATTCGATAACCTTCAGAAACGCGTCGTCTGCACGTTGGCTGTCCGGATATTTACTCAAAACGTCTTTATAGATCAGTAGGGCTTTTTCACCGTCCTTTTCAACCAAACCGGACAAATAAAGCACCTCCGGGTTATCTGGAAATTGTGCATTAATCGCTGGAAGCACACGCAAAACGGAATCCCGCTCACCGCTTTTGAGAAGATTATAATAGGCAGATAAATCCTGCGCCGAAAGCCACATTGGAAAAACAAGAAAAAGAATTGAAATCGTTTTTTTCATAGATGAGTCGTATAGGTGTCGGGTTGACCGCATATTGGACATAACCAGGTGATTTTCTTTTCCCTGTGCCCACATACTGAGCAGATAAAATCACCGGGCTCTTCGTAGTTGTCAACGAAATCGTTCAAAATTTCGTTCGCTTCCGTACAGCGTCCTTTCAAAATTAGCAATTTGCATAACGCCATTTTGACAACATTGGAATTTGGATTTTTTTCTCGAAGTTCCTCTATCAATGCCAATGCCTTCTCCAATTCTCCTCTCCGCTCGTAAAAACCAGCCAATGCCGTTATGGTACGGACATCTCCTGGAAGACGACTCAGAACATTTTCGTAAAAGCTTTGAATTTTCCCGAAATTGCCGAGATTGAACAAAACAGTTTGAAGTCTCTGGAAGACAAGATAAGCCTGATTCGGTGAAATATCGGCGAACTTTACCCACCATTCAACGGCTTCGACTTCACGCTCCTCTTTGGCATATGAGTTGGCAATATAAAAATACGGCGCCTCACAGATCGGATCAATACGGATTGCTTTTCGGAAAATCAACCGCGCTTCATGAAAATATCCTTCGTTGTACTTCATCAGACCTTCCTGAACTTTATACAATGCCAACAAGCGGTCGTTCTTCTCCTTCCGGAATTCCAGAACCTTTTCGAGATCCTGAAATGCCTTATCCCACTGTCCGATATTCCGATGAACAGTTTGTAGTTTTTCAAGTGCCCAGATATTTTTCGGGTCAAGATTTAGGATTTTTTCCGCTCCGGACAACGCTTTTGCCTGATCACCTGCTTCGAGATAATCGTCGACAAGATTTCGCAAGATATCAAGTTGCTGAGTTGGACTGATTCCACCTCGCAGTAGCAGGTTTTCGTGTATCTTGAGCGCACTTCCCATCTTTCCGTTTCTCCGGAACAGAACACCCAATTTGATGTACGCATCAACATTATCAGAATTTTTCCGGACGATTTCTTTGAAAAACTTAATCGCAGATTTGTCCTCGCCATTCAACATATGATTCAAAGCGGTCGAATATAAATTCATTTCTTCCAGATTCGCCGTGTCTTTTCTGCCAAGCAATGAAAAGGCTATTATGATGATAACGATTGCGACAATTAACGTAACGAGTATTTCAGTCATAAGACAATCTCGCGTTATTTCCAGTGGTTATTCAATTTCAATTTCTTCTGGTTCGTCAAGGTCCTTATTGCGAAAGACATCGACTTCCTGTTTGAGTTTTTTCAAATCGGCATCCATCGCCCTCATCTTGCTATGGACGGCAAAAATCTCCAAAGCGGAAATAAAAAATCCTACCAGTATGCCTATCAGGAAGGTGATGAGTAGTGCAACAACCATTTTCAGATTCTCGATAGTTGTGCCTAAGAACTTTAACTTGATCACTTGATCCGCGTTATCAGTAACGAAAATCAAAAGCACGACTATTATCGCAAACAACAAAACCAGTTTGACATATTTCATGACGACTCCGTTAAGTTACACGATGGTTCCAAAGAGTGAAATGCCAATCGCTTTTTCAATTCTCACGCGAACAACCTCCCTAATTTCGGGATTTCCTTTTTGAATAATAACAATTTTATTTGTGCCCGTCCTACCTATTTTTTCACTGGGGTTTTTCCGACTAACGCTGTCAACGAGCAATTCTTGAATCGTACCCACTAAAACGCTATTGCGGATTAGTGTATGACGCTTCTGTTTTTCAATCACACGATTCAATCTATCTGATTTTTCTTCTGGCGTTACATTGTCAACCATTTTTGCCGCGAGCGTTCCGGGACGAGGCGAATATTTAAAATTGTAAGCGGCGTCAAACACAACAATGTCCATTACTTTTAACGTTTCTGAAAAATCCGCTTCAGTTTCCTGCGGAAATCCGACGATGATGTCCGTTGTGATGGCGCAATCTGGCATGTGTCTCCGAATATTTTCAACAAGTGACAGATATCTGGCTTGATCATAGTTTCGTCTCATCAGACTCAAAATACGTGTCGAACCCGACTGAAGCGGAAGATGAATATGGCGGCAGATATTTGAATGATCACGCATCACTTCGAGAAGTCTGTCGTCGAAATCCTGCGGATGCGGGGATGTATAACGGATACGTTTTAGTCCAGCGACTGCTGATACGGCTTCGAGCAGTTCAGGAAATCGGAATGCTTCATAAGTGTAAGAATTGACATTTTGGCCGAGCAGAGTCACTTCTGAATGACCGTCAGCGACTGCTTGTTTCACTTCATCGACTATTCCGGTCAAAGAACGGCTTCGTTCTCTCCCGCGAGTGAAAGGTACGATGCAGTAAGCGCAGAATTTATCACATCCGCGCATGATCGAAATCCATGCATTTACACGACTGCTTCGGAACGGTAACAATCCATCGTAAACTTCTTTTTTGGACAGTTGAAATCCAGTCACCGGAAATGAAGCAGAATCAATGGCATCAGGTAACTTTCGGTAGGAATCCGGTCCGAGCGCAATATCGATGAATGGATTCTCACGGATGATTTCTTCTCTATAGCGCTGAGCGACGCATCCTATTATTCCAATTAAAAGGTCTGGATTGACTTTTTTCAGGTTCTTGAATTGAGAGAGACGGGCGATCGCTCGTCTTTCGGCATTCTCGCGGACGCTACAAGTATTGACCAGGATGATGTCAGCCTCTTCCGGTAGATTCGCTGGCAAATAGGATTTTTTCAAAAGAAGTCCTGCGACCAATTCTGAATCGGCTTCATTCATTTGACAGCCATAAGTTTCAATATAGAATTTCTTCGTTTTCATCAATTAGATGACTACAGGATTTCATAAAAAAGCAGAATTTTCGTATCCGAAAATGAGTAAAGGAACAACTGATTGATTGAAATATTATCTAGAATAATCGGTGAAATAGTAATCCAGAGGATTTTTGTAAATCTTGTACTGGTGAACTTCGTAATGGAGATGTGGCCCTGTGCTTCTGCCAGTCGAGCCGATCTCACCAATCTTTTGCCCGCGCTTCACAACTTGGCCGGGATTGACCGACATTCGCGACAAATGAGCATAAAGCGTTGTGTATCCATATCCATGATCGATTCTAACAACCTGACCAAATCCCCCAAATGGACCTGCAAATTCGATAATTCCGTCAGCTGTTGCGAAAACCGATGTGCCGATCGGAGCTGAAATATCGATACCATAGTGAAAATGTCGCTTTCCGGTGAATGGGTCTTTACGATAACCAAAGCCATCGGTGATATACCCAATCGAGACCGGCCTTATGGACGGTGTTGCCTGAATTTGTTCTGTGCGATGTTTGAAGGCCTGATAGATGGTCTCATAACTCAATTTTTCGAACTTTAAAATTCGACTGAGTTTATCAATGTCGCTTTCGAGATTGGAAATTTTTATGCTGTCCGTTGGTAGCAATTGATCCATTTCGCTCGGTCTATTCTGAACTTTCCCTCCGATGCCAAGTTTACGGATATCTTTATCAATGGAAGGAATATCTGCATAAGTTCGCAAAGCTTTGTCTTTTTCGACCAGTGCGTTGACTTCCTTTTCCATTTCCTGAATTCGACCTCTGAAATCATAGATCGTTGAGACTAGCTGACTATTGTTCTTTCGAATAAGTGCAAATTTGGATTTGTAAATGAGGTTAGACATGGAAATGATACTGATAAAAATGAAAAGTAAAACAGATGCAACAACAGAAACACCTATCCATGTCAGCGTTTTCTGATTTAGAGAAATAATCCTGACTTTTTCGTGACTGTGCCACACAAACAGTAACTTGGGTTCTTTATCCATGCTTTAATTTTATCTTATGTCTCAGGTGTCCCAATACTCTTCATGACGTCTGAAATTACGTGATAGATCGCATGATGTCAATCTTTTTTTTATCCTAAATATCCTCGCAGTAATAACGCACGCGAAGTATGCCGTAACCTCCTAAGTGCTTTCTCTTTGATTTGTCGCACTCGCTCTCGTGTTAACGATAGTTCCGTCCCTATTTCTTCAAGCGTAGCAGGAGTGTCCTGACCAATACCAAAATACATCCGGATGACGGTGGCTTCCCGTTTGCTTAGCGATGAGATCACCTGATTGACTTCTTCGCGAAGCGACGCTTCCGTAATCACTTTCCCCGGGTCGTATTCATCCGCGCCGGGAAGAATCTCCTGAAGCGTTCCGTTATCGTTTTTACCCATCGGAGTATCGATGCTTAGCATCCCGTCACGAAATTCCCAAACCAAATCCACATTAACGTTCTCTTTTTTAAGGATATCATCAATCTCATCACAAGTCGGTTCGCGCTCGTAATCTTTTTCGAACTCGGACGTGATTTTGGAGATTTTATTTAGATTGCCAACAATATTCAGAGGTAATCGTATCAACCGGGAGTTCTCGGATATAGATTGGAGAATTGTCTGCCGAATCCACCAAACTGCGTACGAAATAAATTTGAAACCGCGTGTTTCATCATAACGTTTAGCGGCTTTGATCAAGCCTAGATTACCTTCATTTATCAAATCTTCTAAAGATAAACCGTGATTTTGATATTTTTTCGCGACAGAGACGACAAATCGAAGGTTTGCCCTAAGCAACTTATCGAGCGCCTCTTTATCACCCTTACGGACTTTTCCAGCAATTTCTATCTCCTCGTCTGGCGTCAGCGGTTTTTCACTGCTGATTTCGGCAAAGTATTGCTGTAGAATATGATTACGAGAAAAGGGCAGATAATTGGGTGATTCATCCTCGTCCATATTCCAATCCCGACGTACTTTTCTATTTTTCTTTTGCCTTGTGAGATTTTTTAGAAGGTTGCGGCTTAGGTTTTTCTACCGGCTGAGGTTCTGGCTTTGGTCCTTCTTTGATATTTTTATAGTCTTCTTCTTTTTTGCGGAGCTTCTTTTCAAGATTTCGGATTTCTTCAACCAAACTAATGATAGATTCGCTGGATTCAATATTTTTCTTTTGTTCAGAAACCATATCATAGACAATTCCGCCCAATTTCACGAACTGTTTTTCGATCTCACGGTTGATTTGAAAAATATCCAATTTTACCTTGCCGAGTCGAGTTAATTCTTCCGCTTTTTCTGCCGCATCCCGACTAAATTCGGTTGCTTTATCTGCCGCTTTCGCTGCCCAACCACCAAGGTTCTTTTTGATGTCATTCCACAAACTCGCCATATTACCTCCTACTTTCAGGTTTCCATCTACTTTGGTTTAATTTAGCGCCTATTACTCATCGTTCAAAATAGATTCTTTGACCTATAAAACAAAAGCCTCCTCCCGAAGATTCGGGACGGAGGCTTTCTCAGTATCTATTCAGATTCTAATACATTCCGCCACCCGGAGGCATCGGAGGCTGAGCTGGTTCTTTTTCCGGAATCTCCGAAATGACTGCCTCGGTGGTCAACATCAACCCAGCGATACTTGAAGCATTCTCGATAGCAACGCGTGCTACCTTTGTAGGATCGATGATGCCGGATTTGTATAGATCGCAATAATCTTCTTTATAGGCATCAAATCCGTAAGCTATTCCGATCTTATCCCTGTCTTCTTTTACTTTCTGAACAACGATGGATGGTTCGTGTCCGGCGTTCTTCGCAATTTGTCGAAGAGGTTCTTCCAATGCTCTCTTGACAATTTTGACGCCGACCATCTGGTCGCTTGAAAGTTTCAGTGTATCAAGTTTCGGGATCGTCCGAAGCAGGGCAATGCCACCACCCGGAACAATACCTTCTTCGACTGCGGCGCGTGTGGCATGAAGCGCGTCCTCAACCAACGCCTTGATTTCCTTCATCTCGACTTCCGTCGCGGCCCCGACTTTCAGCACGGCAACACCACCTGACAATTTGGCAAGGCGTTCCTGCAGTTTCTCTTTGTCATAATCGGAGGTCGTTGTATCAATCTGAGCCTTGATTTGTTTGATACGTCCTTTAATGTCGGCTGATTTTCCGCCGCCCTCAACGATCGTCGTGTTATCTTTGTCAATCACGATGCGTTTGGCGGTACCAAGATAGGACAGGTTGGCGTTTTCGAGTTTGAAACCACGCTCTTCAGCGATAACGGTTCCGGCGGTCAAAACGGCAATATCTTCCAGCATTGCTTTACGACGATCGCCAAATCCCGGCGCTTTGACAGCGGCAACTCTTAACGTTCCTCTAAGTTTATTGACGACAAGAGTCGCAAGCGCTTCACCCTCAACTTCTTCGGCAATGATCATTAGCGGTTTGCCCATCTGCGATACTTTTTCGAGGATCGGTAGAAGGTCTTTCATGCCAGAAATCTTCTTGTCGTGAATTAAAATGTACGCATCTTCAAGAACAGCTTCCATGGATTCAGAATTCGTCACGAAGTAGGGAGAAATATATCCTCTATCGAACTGCATTCCTTCGACGATGTCTAATGCGGTTAATGCGCTCTTCGCCTCCTCAACGGTAATAACGCCGTCTTTCCCAACTTTTTCCATTGCGTCGGCGATCAATTCACCAATGGCGACTTCGTTTACTTCCTCTTTGCCGTTAGTATCATCTTTTTTCAAAACCCGGACTTTTCGGTTATTGGCAGAAATAGTCCCAACCTGCGCAATTTCCTCTTTGCTCCCAGAAACTTCGCGACTGATGTTTTTCAATTCACTGATGACAACTGCAACGGCGGCATCAATTCCACGTTTGATTTCCATTGGATCGGTACCTGCGGTTACATTTTTAATTCCCTCATCAATGATTGCCTGCGCTAAAACGGTTGCAGTGGTCGTTCCGTCGCCCGCGATGTCCGAAGTCTTAGAAGCGACTTCTCTGACCATCTGTGCGCCAATGTTTTCTAATTTGTCCTCAAGATCGATTTCTTTAGCGACTGTTACGCCGTCTTTTGTAATCGTCGGAGAACCGAACTTTTTTTCGATGACAACATTTCTGCCTTTGGGGCCCAAGGTTACTTTGACGGCGTTCGCTAATTTATCGACGCCTTCCTTGAGAGCCGTTCTGGCGACTGTATCATATACAATTTCTTTAGCCATGATTTACTCCTTCTATTATTTCTTATAAAATTGCCAAGATGTCGCTTTCTCTCATAATCAGGTGGTCTTCACCGTCAATAGAGACTTCCGTTCCGGAATATTTTCCATAAAGAACTTTATCGCCGACTTTTACTTCCATCGGAACTTTGACACCATTTTCAAATTTTCCGGGTCCGACGGCAACAACGCTTCCCTGCTGAGGTTTTTCCTTAGCAGTATCAGGCAGAAAGATTCCACCATGCGTTTTTTCTTCAGCTTCACTTGGTTTTACAACAACACGATCTGCTAAAGGTTTTACTGTCATTTTTTTTGCTCCTTTCAATTGATTAGCACTCTTAACTTTTGACTGCTAAAATTAACTCTTTATGTCATCATCTGTCAACACATTTATTCAAACAAATGCAGTCAGACGATTATTTCACCAGTAGTCAATTTTCGTCTCAGTTTCATCAACGTTAAATTTTACAAACCCTATGCCAGAAATTTGCTTTGACAAATCCGCAGTTGATTAATTTTAAAACCCACATTTCGTTTAGGTTAATCTAATTACGTTCGGATTTTGTGTGTCTTCTTATAAATTATCATGCGTATTGAAGCTAATACAGGAGTCTTTTTGGAAATCATCATCTATTTAATAATCGGACTGTCGGGTGGCGTTTTGGCAGGAATGTTTGGAATCGGCGGCGGTATCGTCATTGTTCCGGCGTTAATCTTTTTCTTACATTTTTCTCCTCATGTCGCTAACGGTACTTCTCTTTTCTCTTTGTTGCTACCAGTCGGCATTTTTGGCGCACTGGCATACTACAGGGCAAAGTTAATTGACCTAAGAGCGGCACTTTGGATTGATTTGGGACTTTTCCTAGGCATCTCAGGCGGTGCGTTAACCGCATTATCCGTTTCTCCTAATTTCCTAAAAATGATCTACGGCGTCTTTTTACTTTTCATAAGTTACCGATTCATCCAGCCACTTGAATTATTTCTCTCAAGAAAAAACAGTACCAAAGCAATCACTTCTGAAAATGTGGCTACTAACTCTGTGACCAACTTTGATATTCACTGGAAGCAACTAACGATCGGATTATTCGCAGGTGTTCTATCTGGATTGTTTGGAATTGGTGGAGGAATCGTAGTAGTCCCTGCACTGACAGTCTGGCTTGGATATGATCAAAAAACAGCCAGCGGAACGTCTCTTGCCGCGCTACTGTTGCCGGTAGGTTTGCCGGGCGTATTGATTTATTCCCATGCCGGACAATTTGACTTGCGATCTGCGATTTATGTGGCATTAGGCTTGGTAGTTGGAGCATTACTCGGAGCGCTATTTGCCATTCGGATGCCATCTAAAATTGTCGATAGATTTTATGGCGTATTTCTTTTCATTGTTGGTGTAACCTTCATCACCGGCGCAATATAAAGTCTAAAAATAACAAAGCCACTGAACAGTGGCTTTATTGTCTAAAAGCGATAAATCGCTTTAAGTATTTCGAGATTAATTAATTATTGCTCGAAAGTATCTTTGATCTTCGCCGCTTTCCCACGAAGGTTCCGTAAATAATAGAGTTTGGCTCTACGTACCCGACCCGTTGAAATTTTGGTAATCTTATTGATTTTCGGCGAATGTAGCGGGAAGATTCTTTCGACGCCAACACCGTTGGAAATTTTACGAACCGTAAACGTTTCGCTTACACCGCCGCCAGAGCGAGCGATTACGACTCCTTGAAAAGTCTGAATCCTTTCCTTGTCACCTTCTTTAATTTTTACTTCTACTGCGACGGTGTCGCCTGATTTAAAATCCGGGTTATCCGTCTTGAGTTGATCTGCAACTGATGCAGCCATTTTATCCATTTTTACCTCCACTATCATTGTTTTCAGTTAATTTTTCTATCAGATCGGTGCGTCTTTCACGTGTCCGTTTCAATCGTTGGCCATACTTCCAATCAGTAATTTTGGCGTGATTTCCAGACGTCAACACTTCTGGCACACTCAAACGACGATATTTTTGCGGGTGTGTATAAATCGGCCCTTCGAGCAAATCGTCCGCAAACGAATCCGTCTCTGCCGATTCATACGCGTGTAAAACACCCGGAACATGTCGGATAATTGCGTCAATCATCATCAGTGTTGGCAACTCGCCGCCGGTTGCAACATAATCACCTAAACTGATCTCATCCGTCACCAATTTCTCCAACACGCGTTCGTCCACACCCTTGTAATGTCCGCAAAAAAACGTCAAATCCTTTTCTTTTGCCAGTCCAACAGCCGTTGCATGATCGAACGTCTTACCCTGTGGAGATGGAAAAATAACCCGCGGTTTTGGTTTTCCTACCAACTTGCGAATCCGATCATAGGCGCGAAAAAATGGCTCAGGTTTTAGAACCATTCCCGCTCCGCCACCGTAAGGCGTATCGTCGATCTGCTTGTGCTTATCCCTCGAAAAATCACGAAGGTTCCACACTTCAAACGTCACAGCGTTTTTTTCGGTCGCTTTTCGGAACATACTCTCTGAGAGACACGCATTGACCATACCCGGAAAAGCAGTAACGACGAATATTTTCATAAACCAATCAAACCTTCAACATCGCGAACAAAAACAGATTTTTCGGCTTCGTTCACCCTTTCAATGAAAGCATCAACGACAGGAATCATGACGATTTTACTTTCAATTCTGACTAATAAACGAGGTTGAGATTCAAAAAGGTCAAGATCGGTGACGATTCCCAATTTTTCCTGTCTCCCTGCCAAGTATACATCGAAATTCATCCACTTCAGACACTCGATGCCAGAACAGTAGTTAGAATCGATGAAAACGTCCAATCCTTTTAAGAAATCCGCTTCATTCCGGGTTTTCACATTTCTCAATTTCAAATAAACGCGGCCTTTTTCGACTCGCCAAAAATCTATTATCCACAACTGAAGCCGCTCTGGATTTACCCCTAACCAGACTTCAGACAAATTTTTCTCAATTTCAATTCTGGAAGACAAAAGTGCGATAACTAGCTCGCCACTTAACCCTCGGACCTTTACAATTCTGCCGATCGGACAAAGCAACATAGCATTCACTCCTGAAAAATGATCTGGAAATTCTGACCGAATCTTTTCGATTTCTCACCGAAGGTAATCATCATCATGTTTTCCGGATTTTCCATGGCTATATTCGCATTGTATTTGATGATGTCTTTCGTGATTTCTTTCCTTCTAAATCAGTCATGTAAATTCCCATTTTTCAACATTACCGATTTAAAAAAGCAAGAAACTACTCATTCCAAAAAGCGTAGATTTTGATCAGGCTTCAGTTGCTTCAGGTGTTTCGGGAATCACAACTTCCGGTTCGCCTTCGACGACAACCGCCTTTTCTTCTTCAACTTCAACCGGTTCGGGCTTCGAGGGTTCTTCCGGTTTCGATTCTGGTTTGGATTCGACTGACGTAGCCAGTGCGATTGGTTTCTTGATACCTCTGGACATTTCCCACTTTTGGAGTTCAATACTTCTGGCTTTATCATCCAGATTATTGCGCATCAAATGCCATTCCAGCGCGATGCCCTGTTTTTGCAGAATATTAAATACGGTATCAGTCGGTTCGGCGCCTTTTTTCAGCCATTCAATAACTTTTTCTTTATCGATCACGATGGTTTCCGGCTTCGTCAGCGGATTGTAGAATCCGATCTTATCCAAATAGCGTCCATCGCGGCGCACTTTGGAATCCATCACGACGATCCGATAGCAGGGCATTTTTTTTCTGCCCATCCGAAATAGTCTCATTCTTACTGCCAAGTATATACCTCCTTATTGTGATTAAAATCCTATTCGTAATGCAGACAGATTTTTCGGTAACCTCATTTTACCCATCTGCTTACTGATTTTTACGATTTGCCAATATTGATTTAAAAGTTGATTCACATCGCTGGTTCTTGTCCCGCTTCCCAGCGCAATTCGTCTGCGACGACTTCCGTTGATAATGGACGGGTTGCCTCTCTCCTGTCTGGTCATCGACTGGATAATGACTTCCGCCCTTGTAAAATCTTTCGTATCGATTGCAATATTTTTCGATTTCAGTTTGGTCATACCGGGAATCATTTCAACTAAATTCTCGATCGGACCCATTTTTCGGATTTGTTTGAGTTGAAGCAGATAATCTTCCAAAGTGAACCGGTTCTTGCGAAAACTTTCTTCAAGTTTTGCATTCGTTTCCGCATCAACAGACGCCTGTATTTTTTCGACGAGCGAAACCACGTCCCCCATGCCTAAAATACGATCAGCCATTCGATCCGGATAGAAGATTTCCAAACTATCAATTTTCTCGCCCGCACTCATAAACACGATTGGTTTTCCGGTAACTTTGACAATCGAAAGGGCGGCGCCACCACGAGCGTCGCTGTCCATTTTAGTCAGGACAATTCCATCAACGCTTAACTTTTCGTTAAATGTATTCGCGGTGTTAACTGCATCCTGACCGGTCATGCCGTCTGCAACAAACAGGATATCGTGCGGTTTGACCGCTTTTTTCAACTCTTGAAGTTCATTCATCAATTCATCGTCTATATGCAATCTTCCCGCGGTATCGATGATTAACGTATCGTAGTGATTTTGCCGCGCGAACGCCACCGCATCGACGGCTTTTTTGATGACTTTCTCATCACTGGAAAAAACCGGCACGCTAATTTGTTTGCCAAGTATTTCCAACTGAGTCAAAGCGGCTGGTCGATAAACATCTACGGAAATAAGCATCGGCGAATGGTTTTGTTTCTTTAGATGATGCGCGAGTTTCGCGGCAAAAGTCGTCTTCCCGCATCCCTGAAGTCCCGTCAGCATGATAATCGTCGGCGGAATTGAAGCGGTTTTCAACTGAAAGTGCTTTTCTCCAAGCAAAAGTACCAACTCATCGCGAATAATTTTCACGATCAACTGCCCCGGCGTTAGACTTTTCGTAACGGTAACGCCAACGGATTTCGCTTGGACGTTTTCGATAAACGATTTGACGACTTTATAGTTGACGTCTGCTTCCAGTAAGGCGCGCCGGACATCGCGAAGCGCTAACTGAATATTGCTATCAGTAATTTTACCTTCTCCGCGAAGTGTTTTTATAATCGAACCAAAACTGTTTTGTAAATGCTCTAACATACGAACTTCATTTAGAATATAGCGAGTAAATTTACTCTCAATCAAGTCCTTATGCAATACAAATTCTAGTCGCACCGACTACTGAAACTACCAACTACGAGACATGGTTATTTCCTCAGACAAATTCAACGGGAACAATTCATTTAGTTCATTTTTGAATAATCTATGATTTGTTTCCGTCATCTTTTCTGCTTCAATTGCATATCAAATTCAGTCAATGTAAATTCACTCCGATTTTTATGAACCCAAACAACTTGAAATCTCAAAACTGTCCTCTACTTATCATTCTCTTTCTGATTGTTTTTTACGGTCAAAGTATCGGTTTCGAGTATCGGATCATCGAAGAATCGACAAGTTCTATCGTTCTTGAATGTGAGGAAACGTCGCAGGTTGAGTGGCGGTTTTCTGATAATTATTCGGATTCTATCTCTTTTTTACTGTTAGGAGATGCTGAACTTAATGCTCTCTCTTCAAATCTTCTTTTCCCATTTAGGCAAATCGCCATCGCTTTGCCATCTCCGCAAAAACCGGAGGTCGTTCTTAACATTCTCGATTTGGAGCCAGTCAATCTCGAAAAATCTTTGACGGCAGAAGATTTTCAACGTTTAAAAAGTCATCCTACAATCGAAATCTCTGATTGGGGTTTGATGGGAACCATCCCTTCAGCACTTGTACGTATTTTTCCCATTCGCGCCTCAGATCGACCCAATCAAATTTTCCTTCTCAGAAAATTTCGCATAACGGTTAATTACCCCAAAGAAAGTGTAACAGCATCACATAAAACCACATCGAAAGCCAGCAAACCGAATTTGGATCTGCTTTACGTGAATCCGGCCTCAGTTAGCAATTGGCAGACGAAAACGGAGCGATTGTTAAAAAAAACAACCACGCTTCCAGACGGCATCTGGCTGAAACTCACTGTTAACGAAGATGGAATCTATTCTCTGCCATTTGACCAGATCGCGGCTAAAGGAATTTCTGAAACAGCAATCGATGTGAATCGCATTTTTCTGTACAGTAACTCGACCGGTGGATTCAAGATGAGCGATGTCATTAACACACCGGTTCCGGAAAACCTTGTTGAAATCGCCCACTGGATCATCAGCACGGATGCCACTTTCGGTTCAGCAGATACACTGATTTTTTGGGGACGCGCAACTTCCGGGCTCGCCACCAATATCACCGGGAATTTGTATTTTGACCGGAATTATTACTCCTTCGACAATTATTATTGGCTCTTGATAGCCGATCAAACCGGTGAACCAAAAAATATCGGCACGCTTGAATCTTCACAGCTGGCGGTAAATTCTACAGTTACGGAAACGGAATATCTTGAACGTCACGAACTTGAGATTAACAATTTTATGCATTCCGGAACGCATTGGTACGGCGAGAAATTTTCAAATTCCGGCACCAGCATTTCCGTGGTTTTCCCATTGCCAGAACGCGAAGCCGCTTATTCCGCCAAAGTCAAAATCAGAACAGCGGGCGCAACCAATAAAACTACAAACTTCTTTACCCTTTTTTATAGCACCTCTTTTTATAGCACCTCACCCACACCCATTGCCTCATGGTCATCGTCCAATTATAACACGACAAATAAAATCCAGACAATGTCGATGGTCGGAGGAACGAACATTTTTCGAATCACATTTACATCTTCCGCCGCGTCGGCTCAGGCATATCTGGACTTCATGGAAATTCAATATAATCGAAACCTTCAACCCGGAACAGAATCGCTTCGTTTCTGGGCGCCAAATTCTAACGGGTTGACGGAATACCGACTCTCAGATGTTCGGTTGAAAAACTTTACAGTTTTCGACGTGACAGATTGGGAAAATGTTAGTAAACAAACCGTTGAAACTGATTCGGAAAATACTTATCACTTTCGCGCTGAATCGTTTGTCCAAAATCGCCGGTCATATTTTATCACTTCTCCGGATCGATACAAATCCCCCCAAAAAATCGAAAACCTCGGAAGAATCGACTTAACATCGCTTCGAACATTCGCTGGCGCCAAATACATAATTATCACAGACGAAGCCTTCCAATCTGCCGCAGAAGATCTTGCCGATTTATACGCGAACGATCTTCGGGAAACGGACAGGCTTTCGACAAAAGTCGTGCTCCAGAGCCAAATCTTTCGCGAATTCAATGCAGATATTCCCGACCCAAATGCAATCCGGTTTTTCCTTAAATATGCTTTTGAGAATTGGAGCGTCAAACCAGAATTTGTCCTGCTTTTAGGCGATGGAACTTACGACTATCGCGGCATCAAAAGTAATCAAGGGAATTTTGTCCTGACGTATCAAGTCGAGAGTGAATCAGATGTCATCGACATTTCAAGTTCATACGCCTCTGATGCGCGGTTTGTCTATATCAGTGGATCGGATCGGTTAATGGATATGGCGATCGGCAGAATTCCCGCTAAAACCGCAGAAGACGCGCAAAACGCCGTCGATAAAATCCGATCTTATCTGACCGAACCTATTTACGGAGACTGGCGGAACCGGATCACACTTGTCGCGGACGATCCCGAACGACCATTGACCGGAGAAGAATATCACATCACCGACACAGAAGATTATATCGCAAGATACATTCCGAAAAATTTCACGACAGAAAAGTTATACTTATTGGAATTTCCGGAAGTGCAGGATGCCTCTACTTATGGCGTTAAAAAACCTGCCGCAACCGAGGCGATTTTCAAACAATTGTCATTAGGAACGACAATCATCAATTATATGGGACACGGAAGTCCGACCGTTTGGTCACAGGAGCGCGTATTAGATATGGAGCGGGATATTTCCGCTCTGCAAACGGGCATGAAGCTTCCTTTTTGGATCGCGGCAACATGCAGTTGGGGACAATTTGACGATATTTCTGGTAATTGCATGCCAGAAGCGCTTATGTTGAAAGCAGAAGACGGAGCGATTGCCGCGCTTGGAGCTACACGCCCGACTTACCCGTCTTCCAACCGCTCATTCATTAGCTCGCTTCTCCAAAGATGGTTTTCTGATGGAAAAGTCAACCGGATTCGCTTGGGAACACTGTTGCAAATCGTCTTTTCCGGGAATAGCGAAAATAACGAAAAATATGTCCTTTTCGGAGACCCTGCTCTATATCTGGCGTTGCCAACCGGTCAGGCTGAGTTCGATCCGTTGTCATCCAATTCGCTAAAAGCGCTTGCGAACGTTTCATTGAATGGAGCAGTCGTACCCGACGACGCGGGTTTTTCTGGACAAGGAATTCTAAAAGTCTTCGATAGCGACCGGTTAGTGACAAGAACATACCTGACTGCAGGAAAAGAGTCGCGGTCAATGTCTTACGTTTTGCCGGGAGAATTGCTGTTTAAAGGGCTCGTGCAGGTTAAGAACCGTTCCTTTTCGTCCAGATTTTTTGTCCCTAAAGACTTAAACTACGAAAACCGCTTCGGTTTCATTAACCTTTATTCCTGGTCGGAATCGAGCGGTCGGGAAATTTCGGCGTTTTACGATTCGTTGATCTTCCGTGGTTCCGAATCTGTAGTCGATACGATCCCGCCAAGGATCAGCATCGGATTCCAAAATATCGATTTCCGAGATGGAGATGTCATCACTCCAAACATGTCGCTCCAAATCCGTATTCAAGACGAACATGGCGTAAATATCGCCGGACAAATGGGACATGATATTCTCGTCGAATATGACTCCGATCCAAATCAAACCATCGAAGCGACGGAGAATTTTTCATATGATACAAACAGCGATACATCCGGATCACTAGTTCTTGCGTTACCGGATATTGAGCATGGTGAACACTCTGTCACCGTTATGGCCTGGGATAACGCCAATAACACGGCAACCGCGACAAGCACATTTACGCTTTCGCTGGCAGAAAAATTGTCGGTCGAGCGTGTATTTAACTTCCCAAATCCTTTCCGCGACGAGACAGATTTAACATTTACACTCACGCAACCGGCTAAAGTAAAAATAATGATCCACACAGTTCGGGGATTGCTCGTAAAAACAATCGATCCTTCCGAGATTTTCCCTGCAGGATTTCAAACGATACATTGGGATGGGAATGATGATTTTGGAGACACCGTATCACGTGGAATTTATATCTTCAAACTCAGCGTCATCTCAGCAGATTTCAAACAAAAAGATACATTCATCGGAAAATTGGTAAAAGCGAAATGACACCTTATTTTGATTGGTTCCAAAAATCCGTCGTGCTGGCCTCCGTTTCACCGCGACGAGAAGAAATTCTTAAAATGATTCTCCCCGATTTCATCATTCACCCATCGGATTACGTCGAGAAAAACCACTGCAATGCAGATCCGCCGCCATTGGTGATTTACCATGCGATTGAAAAGGCTAAATCCGTATCTGGAGATCATCCAAATTCATGGATCATTGGCGCGGACACCGTTGTCGTTAAAGATGACATCGTTCTCGGCAAACCGGTTGATCGCGATGACGCCTTACGGATGCTGAAATTCCTGAGCGGCGCGACTCATTCCGTCTTCACTGGTTACTGCGTTCTAAATTCGAATAACGGCAAATACCTGAAAGGTTTTGAAAAGACGGAAGTCACATTTAGGAAAATTTCCGACGAAATGGCGGCGCACTATGTCGATCATTTCCATCCGTTTGATAAAGCCGGTTCTTATGCCATTCAGGATTTCAGCACCGTTTTTCTCGAAAGAATCAACGGTTGTTTTTACAACGTTGTCGGTTTCCCTCTGTCAAAATTCTACAATCAGATTCTTAATGATCTTTCGGACTGTCTGTAAACTTTATGTTGAAAATCAGCAGATTATTTCTCATATTTTCAATCGGATGTGGAGAATCAATTAAGTGAGCGCAAGATGTTTTACGAAGATCTGAAAAATCAACGGGAAAAACTCGGCTATAGCATTGAGCAGATTGCAAACCGTATTAAAGTGAATAAATCTTATCTCGAAGACTTTGAATCGGGCATTTTTTCAAATTTGCCCAAAACATACATTCGCTTATTTCTCCGCTCTTACGCAAATGAAATCGGTTTGAATGCGACCGAAATTCTCGCCGCTTTTGAGCAATTGACATCAAGACAACCTGTTCCGCCTTCCATTGAAATCGTCAGAAAGAAAGAAACAAGCACCAACTTACGAAATGGCGTAAAACCTCCCTCTAAAAATAGACGAAACCTTTTGACAATCACAATTATCGTTGTCGTCATCGTATTCCTAATTTCCATTTTAAAACAGGTTTTGACGGAAGAAGACAAGAACGACATGCTTTCACAGCCACAACTTCCAACCAATATGTCCGTCAATACAAGCAGTCCAGACTCGACTTTTCTTCCTTCGGAAGCCAAAGACGATTTGAAATCAAAAGAAATCGTCCCGGAGTCGGGGCGTCTCTCGTTGGTTCTTCAATCAAAAGACTCTTGTTGGGTGCGAGTGATCATTGACAACAAAGACTCATTACAGGTTATTCTACCGCCCAACGTTCTCCGGGAATGGAAAGCTCAAACGACATATGATCTTCGAATTGGCAGGCCTTGGGCCATTTCGCTTTCACTGAACAACCGGGATCTGGGATTAATCGGCCAAGACAGCCGTCCAGTTCGGATTCTGATCGATAAAAGTGGCATCATTAAACAACAGGTTATCACCAAGTAGTGATTTTCTCTTTTCCCTCTTAAAAAAAATCCCACAATTTTCATAAAAATTTTCTTGCCTATGACTTTTAGAAAAGGTATTTTTGTGGGTGGTAGTGGATTGAAATCCCAAGTTTTCCCAAATAATGCAGTAGAAGACCATGATCAGTTCCTTTTCCGGCGAATCCAAACACTCACTCGACGACAAAGGGCGCCTTAACGTCCCGGCGAAATTCAGACGCTGGCTCAATGAGGACGATGCCGAGTATTCATTTGTCGTTACCAAAGGTCTCGATCCGTGTCTGGTCGCATACCCTTCCGCTGAATGGGACATCAAATCCGAAAAACTTCTCAAACTCTCAGAATTCAATAAAATAAACAGGGCGTTCATTCGGGCATTTTCCCGAAACGCAATGAGACTTAAATGTGATAAACAGGGTCGAATTCTAATCCCACAACAATTACTCGCTCTTGCAAACATTCAGAAAGAAGTCGTAATTGTTGGCGTTTTGAACTGTTTGGAACTTTGGGATCCGGAAACGCTAGCCAATCACGTTGAATCTCAAAGAAGTTTGGATGATGAATATTTCGAGAGTCTGGGAGGAACGATAAGTTCTTGATTCGGGAGCCATTTTCATGACGTCTATTCATGCACCTGTTCTACTGGAAATTAGCCTGCAATATTTAATCACAAAACCAGATGGGGTTTACGTTGATTGCACGCTGGGGACAGGTG
>Ga0210017_1000280_pt1 | contig 41885 bp, 39 predicted proteins | sample CryGeyCG2014_020_FD_183966 | JGI IMG/M metagenome (GOLD analysis project Ga0210017, IMG submission 183966) | Groundwater microbial communities from aquifer - Crystal Geyser CG08_land_8/20/14_0.20 (SPAdes) (version 2) | ecosystem: Environmental > Aquatic > Deep subsurface > Groundwater | place... | reverse complement strand
TTGTTATTACCCCAATATTCTCATTCCCCTCCCTCTGGAGAAGCCTGTTGACCATTATGGTGCCGGAATAAATCGAAATACCGATATCCTTGATTGCCTCCTCAGAGTCAAGATCCCAATAACCACAGGCGCTTCTTATGGCATTCAAAATTCCCTGTGATTCATCCCTCGGAGTGGTCACCGCCTTACCCACAGTGAATTCCCCCTCAGTATCCATGATTACTGCGTCAGTCATAGTTCCACCGGTATCTATTGCTACAGACTTAAGGATTCTCCCGCCTTCTTTCATGTCCCTAACCTCCTTATTTTCACCAGTGAATTCTACCCAGGATACACATAACCCGCAAGAGCCGAGGCGTAAAAATTACCCTGGCTCCTGGTCAATAAACGCACAAGTGAACGGGAGAAGCGGGTTCTATGAGCTGGAAGGATGAATGAGGTAGACCAGGTAAAAGCAACCAAGCCTTTCGCCATCTATCGCCTTTATACTACGAAATAAATGTAAGCCGTGAATGCCGCAGTAACAGCGATAAGAGACAAACAAATTGCCAGCATTATGCGATACTGCCGGTTAATCTTCTTCAGTGCTTCTCCAGTGGCTCTCATTGGCGCTCTTAGCTCAGTCCACTCCTCCTCAGGTATCGTTTCATCGTCGTCCACTTTCATTATCTTTCCCCTGAATTCTTCGAAAGGAGGAGGAGCCTCCATCGTCTTCCTAGTAGCAAAGTAAAGGACTATCCCGATTATTGCGAATAGCAGGCCCAGGGCTATCGAAATTATTTCCCCCATAACTAAGGAAACTCCCATCTCTGAAGCTACCTGCGTACCAATATAGTATGTTAGACCAACAGCGAGGACACTACTGAAGACTATTGCCAGGATTGGAAGAACCATGTGTACTTTAAATGGGCGCTCGATGTTGGGCCTTCGTTTTTTGAGCATGATAATGGACATCATCAGCACAATGTAGAGAACAAGCGACATTGCACATGCCCCGGCACCCAATATCATAACCAGATTGGGGGCAATGACAGCACAAAATAATATCGCCACAAATATTAAGGCATTAACCGGCGTTTTAAATTTCGGGCTCAGACGTCCAAACCATTTTGGTATTACCCCTTCCTTACCAGTAGCATAAAGAGTCCTTCCTGTCTCACTTAGATTGGCATTGAGTGTTGGAGGATGCATACCGACAGCGGCAGCAAGGGCAATCATGGCGATGGCGAAACCGCCAGCGCCAGCATATTGAGTTGCTGCGGCGATAGGTGCTGCTATAGGAGAACCCAGAACTGCGCCAGGCGCTAGACCCAAAGATATACCAATCACCCAGACATTCACCAGGAATACAAGCATAACGGAAATAAGAAACCCCTTTGGCAGTGTGGTCAGGGGATACTTAATTTCACCAGCCAGTGTGCCGCCCAGCTCCGTTCCCACAAATGCCCAATAAGCCAATCCCACTGCCATCAAAAATAGTAACGGGGTTATTCCCTCAGCGAAGAACGGCTGTTGGTATAATTCCACCTGAGTATGGGGGATTGATAATGCCCCCCAGATAATCAAAGCAACGAACATAAAGCCAAGTAAGTAAAATTGCGTTCGGGAAAAAATCCTCACTCCAAGAATGTTTATGACACACACCGCAACCACCAGCAGGCATGCAATTAGGGCATCGGGAAGAACAGCTAATACTGGTATTAAACATTTAATATAGTACGCAAAGGAAAGGCTCTCTGTTCCGCCACTGCCTAAAATCAAGGCGAGCATCGGTAAGAGCATAAGCATCAAAAGGAGATTCGCTGCCCCGGGTGGAAGACCATATCGTATGCTGTATATCGGACCGCCGGAATAAGGAAAGATGGTCGCTATCTCCGCCATGCTCATTACCACAACCAAAGACACGATGAACGCCAAAAATAATACGAGTAAAACGCTGGGGCCGGTAATCGAGGCAGCCATGGGAACGAAGAGCATCGTCCCACAACCTATGGTAAGTCCAGTATTGATTAAGACAAATTCGATAAAGCCGATCTTTCTTACAGCCTGGGTCTCTTCAGCCGGTCTGGAAATATCCACTATTTTCCCCCTTTTCCTCCGGGCTTTCGAGGTTCCTTATATCCTTCTTCTAACCTACTGCCCGAACTCATGTAATCCTCTCGCTTTTCTGATTATACGTACTATTTGTTTGACACTTTATCAGAAATAATTCTTTGTGACAATACCCCATCAAAAAAACGGGTAAGAAGTGCACCAATGTATAACCGGGGGCCGTAGGTTCAGAAAAGGCTAATTCCAAAAGCGAAGGTAGAAATCATTGGCAGGGCTTCTCCAAATATCTTTCTTCATGAAGTCTTCTTGAGAGGCATGCAAGACACGTGCCCACGTATGCCTTTCTTTAGTATATCATTGAGGTTTATTCCTCTCCTCGCTTTCAAATAACGATTCCTTGCATGATAGTATATAACTCCGATAACCATCCATGCTACGAAGATGGCAAAGCCATATAGGTTCTGCACCCCAAGCGCAAGTATGAAAAAAATACCAAATAATATGGCTAAACTTGGAAGTAACCAAACCCAGGGGCCTCCTAGCCTAAAGGGGGCTTTCTGATAAACATCGGGCATCATGCGAGGTAATAGATATGAAGCGATGAGTATCGGAATAAGAAGAACAATGGAACCAATAGACGCAGTCACACCGAGAATTTCAAGCGAACTCGCTCCTAGAGGAAGGGCAGCCAAAGAAATGAGGTACATAACAAGCAGACCCCAATGAGGCGTCCCATACTTCTTATTCACCGCACCTAAGGTCCTGGGGACTACCTCATCATCAGCCAAAGCTAAAATATACCTCGAGCCAAACATATACGTGGCATTTAAGGTAGTAGCCATGGCCAACAGCCCTCCTCCAACAGTGAAAAATATCGCCAGTGGACTGGAAAGGAATTTTCCCGCAGATATGGATAGAGGTTGATTTGCGCTGATTTCCCATGGAACGGCACCCACGGCAACCAATCCGATGAGTGTGTACAACACGATAACCATGGGAATTGCTACGGCAAATGAACGAGGTATAGTCCTCCCAGCATCCTTTATTTCAGCACCCAAATCTATGATGTAGTTTGCCCCCATGTAGGCAAAGAAAAGGAATCCTGCGGCAATAGCAACGCTTCCAACTCCCTTGGGAAACAAAGGAGTCAGATTGGAAGGGTCGATATTCGGTATGCCACCACAGATATAGGTAAATAGAGCCGCTATCAGAATGAAAAACATGGCAACTTGTACCTTGGCAGCAGCTTTTATACCAAGGAGATTTATAACGAAGAAGAAGGTTAACGCAATCACTGCTATGCCTACTCTGGGCAGAAATGGAAAAAGCACCTGAAGATAATCTGCAAATGTATAGGCATACAGTGGTAACCCACCTAAAAGTATTCCCATCATGATTCCCCACACCCCTATGAACCCCCAGAATGGAGAAAATATCCTGCTCGGATATCTGAAGCTACCGCCAACTGTGGGAAGCGCAGCGCCGAGCATACCAAGTGGAAGCACAGCAAATATCATGGGTAAAGCTGCTACTATGAATGCTATAGGAACTGCTGAGCCACTTATTCCTATGGCCACGCCGGTCAAAGCAAATATGCCAGCACCGACCATGGCTCCTATCTCTATGGACACTGCATCCATCAACCCCAATTCTCTCTTGAGCCCTAATTCTGATACACCGGCCTCTTTTTCCATTGCATCGCCTTTCATTGCTTATTGTTACTCATGATGGGCATTATTTTGAGTAAGACTAAGCGATGAGAGTTTTGAAAATAAATTGTTTCACTATTATCTTATTGAATATAGGGAATTAAATTGCTGCTAAAAAACTTGTGGAATGATTTTGGCAATTTCTTGTAATCATGCTCCTCTTTGATAATAGGAGTGAGGTCCACCGAATTAAAAGTGTTCCAGAAAAGGAGCGGGGCATGTTCACGGTCCTTTTGAGTCCTCACAAAATGCAGCAGCGCGGCAAAAGTCTTGGCAGTATAGGTCAGGTCCAGCTTTATATCTTCAGTCTGTTGAATAATTTCCATCGCTTCCTTTCCCTGAGCGGTAGGCGCACCATAGTCTTCCCCACAAAAATCATGTAAAACGTACATATCTTCACCATTGAACCTGATAACGGGAACGTTTCTATCATATTTCCTCATCAAATCAACTACCTTATTAGCTAGATTTGCAGTTGCCTTCTCATTTGCTATCCAATGATATGAAACACGGACACCCACTATTGTCGAATTCAGCCCTGCTAGCTTACTTCCCACGAGTAGCCCTGCCATTGTCCCTTTAGACCCTAAGGCAACAAATATATATTTTGGCTCTGGAATCTCTCCAGTATCGATTTGTCTTTTTAATTCAAAGGCGGCGGCGACAAAGCCCAGGCTTCCCCGTGGCGAAGAGCCTCCCGGAGGAAGATAATAAATATTGCGTTTCGACAGAAAATACCAAATTGATTTTAACACCGCCCCAGCGGTATTTTTAGCATAACAAAGCTGTGCCCCAAAATGCTGGAAAAGAAGAAGATTTTCTTGAACATGAGTGGTAAGCGGCTGATCAACCAGCAATAACAGAGTGTTCAGCCCGAGGCGGTTACCATGTATCACTGTGGCAAGACCATGGTTTGTCCCTATCCCTCCATAAGTCATAATGACTTTCTTTTTTTTCTGAAGCGCATCCGGAAGTGTGAACTCTAATTTTCGTACCTTATTCCCTCCGTAGTAGTCCGATGATTTATCATCTTCCTTTATCCAGATATTCTCGTAACCAAGCTCCCTCCCCAGGTTCTCCAATTTCCTTGCCGGGGTAGGGAAATTTCCCAGGCTCCTCCAGGGAATATTCTTTAGGCCTGGATACGCCTCAAATAGTATGGATCCCACAGCACTAACTCAGCTTATAATCGACACCTTTCTTGCTTTATTTCTTTAGCACGGGTATGTACGTTCTATTACCTCTAAAAATCCCTGGAATCAAGGCATGCAACAGCAATCCAGCAACAGTATGTAATGTCCTTCGCTTTATCCTGGTATCAAAAGACTCGCCAATGGCATATTTGAGATATTCCATGACATGCCGCGTTGGTTGGCCTCGGTAAGATACTAAGCCACCCATTTCGGCAGTCAGATAGCAACCAGCACAATAAGTTACTAGCTCCGATGCCCCTGTTGCCTTTGCCTCTTTCAGCGCCTTTAAAGCATTTGTGAGTACGTCCTTCAATCCAAAATACTGTTTGGCCCCCGCAGCCATGCCACAGCAATAACCATCTACCCCACTGTGGCTCCATCTCCACTATTTTTACCCCAATTCTTCCCAGTATCTCACGCCATGGCTCCATTTCTTCAGAGGGGTCCATTATCCTGGCATGACAGGAGTCTTGAACCGTTGCACTTATATCAAGCTGTCTTTCCACCTTCAGCTTCCCGCTATTCATCCTATCCAGTATCCAGTGCGCCACAAATACAGGCTCGAAGTTAAACTTTGCCCCGAATTGCCCTGGAAGCACTTCCTTGAACATCCTGTAGCCTGCAGGACACATAAAAACAAGGCGTTTTATCTCGGAGCTGGCGAAATATTCAGTAAGCTTGTCCGCCTGCTGTTGCACAATATCGAAAACTCCTCCTCTGTAGAACATCTCGCCACAACAAAGGTCCCACCTCCCGAATATGGGTAGGTCTTCAAATACCTTGCTGTTTGCCAGATAAGGCAAAGCTAACAGATTGCACCCGGCATACATCATCTCTTCATGGGCAAGGTCATAGGATTGCGCTTCCCACTTGTTTATCAACGCTTTTTCATCCTGTGGCATGGAGGGCACGAGAGCAGACCTGAAGTTCTGGGGAGGATATGGCAGAGGCATGACCCATTTTGCCTTTAGGGGAATGCCATTTTTGCGGCCTGATTCATAGGCACGGTTTAAGATAAGTTCGTAGGGATGACAATCGTCAGGGCAAAATGCGTTGCAGGCAGAACAATAAATGCAATCATCCAGTATTCGTGTCTTTTCCCCAGCAATTAACTTCTTTATCTCCTCCACCGATTCTTCATGTGTGAAATGGAGATAATTACACCTCTCCAAGCATATGCCGCAGGAAGAACACTTCTCATAATCGAAAAAATCATATTTCCCCTTCATACTTGAGTGCTCCATCATTTACCATTCTTGGGCTATCTGTTTAACACGAAATCTTTTTTTAGAAATAAGTTTAGGGGATTGATTTACCAGCGTCCCCACAAGCTGCGACCTCCCCCTTTGTCCTTGGCGTCTTGCCGGCTTCTCCCCAATCGCCATTTGAAGCATCTCCAGAATATGATAGATGGGCATGCCAGTGGGATAGAATGTGTGCACTGTGGAAAGCATTTGAAGGCATCCAGCGCAATATGTCACTATAGCACCCGCCCTGGTTGCTTTGGCTTCCCTCAGGCTCCTTATTGTAGAAGATACAATTCTAGTAGGGCTGTAACCCGATTCCGGGCTGAAACCTCCGGCGATGCCGCAACATAAAGAGTTTTGCCGACAATACCTCTCCTCAACCACCTCAACCCCTATCCGTTCCAGGAGCTTTCGGGGAAGGTCAAGAATCTCCGCTCCGAAAATCTTGCCATAGCAAGAATCCTGAATTGTTACCTTCATTCCCAGCTTATTCTTAATTTCTATCCTTCCGTCCTCTATCCGTTCCCAAAGCCGAACAAGTAAATGCTGAATCTCAAAATCAGGCTTAAATCCAAATCTAGGCAGAACATTAGTAAACATGTTGTATCCCGCAGTGCAAGGGATGACCATCTTTTTCACACCTAATTTGCGGAAATACGCATCCAGCCTTTTAGCTGCCTGCTCCACCTGGTCAAAAAGCCCCATCCGGTAATACATCTCGCTACAGCAAGTATCAAGAGAGCCTCGAATTTCAAGGCCATCTAGCAAGCTGGTTCTGGTCAGGTAAGGGCTGGTGATGATGTTGCAGCCGGGATAAAACATCTCCTCACAGGGGGAAAGGTTATCCCACGCCTTAAGCATCTCCTTTTCTTCTTCAGGCAACCTGTCCAGCACATAGGTCCTGAAGTTAGGCTTATAGTGTGGAATGAACCATTCCGCTCTTGATGGCAATCCCTCCTGCAAATATTTCTCATGCCATCTGTCCAATATTAATTGGGTGGGATTGCAATGCTCAGGACAGATAAAATTACAAACAAAGCAACTGGTGCACTTTTGCAGCACATATTTGGTTTCTTTTCCGGCAATGAGCCTTTCCATCTCTTTTTTCGCCTCGTCAATTGGCAAGTGCATCACAGGGCACTGGCTAAAACACTCCCCGCAAAGGGTGCACTTTCCCTGGTCGAAAGGGGCAAAGAGGTCAAACTTATTTTCGTCCATCATCCACTCCTCCTATTAGTTATTCCCCGTTTTCTTGTCTCCAGAAAGCGCCGATACAGGTTAATTGAAACTTTGACGCTACCACTCACCAACCTCCGCATAGCAGGGTTTTGAACCACAATGCTGTGATATATCTTACCAAACAATTTGATACGCCGCACATCAGCAGGAGTGAGTTGGAAAACCGGCTCAATTTCGATGGAGTTGAAGGCAAAACGCTTGCGATCCCTGGGAATGAACAGCCAGCGGAAAAGGAGATTAGTGAACGCTGCCGCTATGTCCCAAGCACGCTTTTCATTCCTATGCTGTGGCGTTTCACCGGCAGCCAACTGTATTAACTCCAGAGAAAGGTAGATATCTATTTTGCTATTGGTCAACACCTTTATAAGGGAGAGAAATATGTAGCAAGCAGGGCAGGAAACAACCATAACCTTAGCTCCAGTTGCCTCCGCTTCCTGTAGTCTTCGATAGAGGCTATCTAAGAGATAAAGCAAGATATGCATGGGATTACGTGAAGTAGAACCGTGCAAGGCAGGGATTGTAGCTGCCCAACCACAACAAAGTGCCAATTCTCTATTATGCTGCATCTCTACAATTTCACACCCTATACGCTCCATTGTTTCCCGAATTACCTCTTGCAGCTTGCCTCCCATGTATTTAGAGCAGCAATTATCATGAACGGTGACCTTCATATTTAACTTCCGTTTGACTTCTATCTCGCCACTGCTTAATTTATCCAGTATCCAGTAGTCCAGCGGCTCGGGATTACAAAAACTAAAATCAATGCCAAACCTATTGGGCAAGACATCGCTCAACATCATTGCTTCAGCACCCATAAAGCAATACATTTTTTCTATCCCCATCTCGGAGAATTTATGGCGTAACATACTGCCTATTTCTTCCGAGGCATGTATCATACCCATCTTATAGGTATCTCCGGCACAGCCCCACAGACCCTCAAAGCCAGCTATTGCTGGCTTTAGCTCCTCAATCAAAGAGGTCATGGCAATATAAGGGACAAGATTGGCATAGAAGCCAGTGAGCAACATCACCTTTTTAGGATTATTCATGCTCTCCCGCCAGGAATGCAGGAGCGAAAGTTCATCCTCCCCCATGAGCACTCTAATGGAAGCCCATATATTCCGGGGCTCATTGGGGAAAACAAACCTGGCGATGGCGGAGAGTCCCTTCAATTGATTTTCCTCATTCCATCGTTCCAGGATGAGCTCGTAAGGATTTGCCTGCACAGGGCAGATAAGGTTACAGGTATTGCAAGTGGTACACCGCTGAAATGCTAGAGATGCGTTTGTATCGCCACGAATGAGTGCTTTTATGTCCCGTTTTGCCTCCTCCAGGGGGAGCTGTAATACAGGGCAACGTTCAAAACAAAGCCCACAGCAGTTGCATAAGTTGTCTCTAAAAAAACGAAACCCCAAAGCTACTCCAAGACCTTCATCGACTTGCTAAACCCAAACAGGGAAAAAAACTAAGTTTAAGTATAACATAGTTAAGTATAACATAGCAACCTAAGCTCTAAATGCAAATTTACAACTTGAAGAGGGTTATTTAGAATAAGCAAACCAACCCAGCATATCGAAAAGGAGGAAGGTTAATGACCAAAGCGAAAATAGGAGTTATCGGCGGGAGCGGACTTTATAACATGGAGGGGCTGAATGAGATAGAGGAAGTAAATATAACCACGCCTTTTGGTAAACCGAGCGATGCTATTATCACAGGCGAACTGGAAGGAATAAGAGTTGCCTTTCTTCCCCGGCATGGCAAGGGACACCAGATTAGCCCCTCAAATTTGCCGGTAAAGGCTAACATTTATGCTTTGAAATCATTGGGGGTAGAAAGGATTATATCGGTGAGCGCCGTGGGCAGCCTTAAGGAGAAAATCCAGCCGATGGACTTGGTTATTCCCGACCAGCTCATTGACCAGACTAAAGACAGGGATAACACTTTCTTCACCTCGGGAATAGTAGGCCACATCTCCTTTGCTGAGCCTTTCTGCCCGGCATTAACTCAAATTTTATTTGAGGCAGCTACCAAAGCAGGAGCTAAAGTGCATAAAGGAGGAAATTATCTGGTCATCGAAGGACCTCAATTCTCCACCAAGGCTGAATCACAGCTTTATCGCTCCTGGGGCGCTGATGTCATTGGCATGACCGCCTTACCTGAAGCTAAATTAGCCAGGGAAGCTGAGATATGCTATGCCACGCTCGCTATTGTCACCGATTATGATTGCTGGCATCCAAGCTACGAAACAGTGAGTGCAGAAATGATTCTGACCAATCTGCAAAAAGGAGTCGATGTTGCCCAGGAAATATTACGGTTGGCTATTCCCCGGATACCCCAAATCCATGAATGCGCCTGCGCCACCGCCCTCAAGGATGCTATCGCTACTTCGCAGAAATACATATCGGCGGAAACCAAGAGGGATTTAAGACTGCTTATCGGGAAGTACTTGGACAAGGCGGAATTTGGCTAAGCTAGAGTTTGGTTGTTTGCCTACGGCTATCGGCAGCATGCCTCACACCGACCCAAAAGAGGCTTGCTCTCTAGTTATGAAATATCTTCCTGATATACCTGCCTGGCCTCAACTACCACGACGTTCTCCCAAGGAAAATATGGGTATCCAGTTTAGCGAAGGCTTCCCGGGAATAGTGCTAAACGAAGACAAAATGCGCATTGAGCCGGGAGCAGACTTTGAAACAGAACTGACGCAGATTTACTTTGATGCTGAGCAAGCTAATTTTGATAAATATGCTGTTTCCGCTGAATATGCTGCGGGATTCCATGCTTTCCTTTCCCAAACGCCGAAGACAGATATGGTAAAAGGTCAAATAACAGGCCCCATCACCTGGGGATTGATGGTTACTGACAAGCAGGGTCTAGGCATCCTCTACAACGAGAATCTGGCTGAAGCTGCAGCTAAGTTCTTACGGCTAAAAGCCGCGTGGCAGGAAAATGTCCTAAGGCAAATGTCGCGTCACACTATTGTCTTCGTTGATGAGCCCTATCTGGTCTCCCTTCGTTCAGTCTTTACCCCTGTCCCTGAGGAAAAAGTCACCATTTTGTTAGAGGAGGTCTTCCAGGGGATTAGGGGGCTAAAGGGACTGCATTGCTGTGGCGATACCGATTGGCCCGTCCTTCTGGGAACATCAATTGATATCCTCAGCATTGATGCCTACAATTACGCCTCCTCCTTCAGTTGTTATCCCGGTGAAGTAAAATCCTTCCTTGAGCGGGGAGGTGCCATCGCTTGGGGAATTGTCCCCAATAATGAAGAAGCCCTATCCAGCGAAACTGTGTCAAGCCTCTATGATAGGCTTGGAGAAGCCATAGCTCCATTCACCAAAAATGGCATCAGCTTTAAGCAAATCTTAAGGCAAAGTTTGCTAACCCCTTCTTGCGGACTGGCATCCCTATCACCCGAGGCAGCACGCCAGGCTCTGGAACTGGTAGCTAATTTATCCCATAATCTAAGGAGGAAATATGGTGTATAATAGGGGGCTGGTTTTGTTACCCTGAGCGATAGCGAAGGGGCAGCAAAGGGTCTAGATTCTTCGCGGAGTTTACCCTGAGCGCTATGAGATTCTTCGCTTCGCTCAGAATGACAGAAGTGAAGGGCTCAGAATGACAAGAGGCGAGGGCACAGAATGGCAGATAGTCATTGTTAAACCTGTATAGGAGTGTAAGAAATGGAGTGTCAGATAGAGGACAATAAATCCAGATGCCCCTGCACTTATGAACCATGTTCCCGGAAAGGGAAATGCTGCGAGTGCATCCGTTACCACTGGGAACATGGTGAGCTTCCTGGTTGTTTGCTCCCGCCTGAGGTTGAGCGAACCTACGACCGCTCGTTAAGCAAATTTATTTCCGTTTACAGTAAGAAGACATGAATAAGAGGAATAGAATGGCGGCGTTAAAACACCGTAAGCGCCTCAAGAAGCTCGAGGAGAAAAGAAGGGCACAGAGATTAGCCCCAGCAAAGCAAGCTAGCTGAAGATTCCTGAATTTTCCGGGAAAAGGCGCCTAAAAAACGATTAAGGAGGGTAAAATGCCTAAAAAAAGAGATGACCTTATTCCCAGAGGCATGCTTCTCATTGCCGACAACATTTCTTCCCAAGACAATATCTTCGGAGCCTCACCCGGAGCAAAAGCAGAGTGGGCTAAAGAGTTAAGTTTACCGAGGAGAAATAAGACGATTTTCTTCGCTGGATGTGGATATCAATACCTGAGACACGCCAGAACCATGCTCGATGCGCTGAGCAAACTTGAGAAACACGGGCTGGATGCTGAAAGGACGACCGGGATAGCCAAGGCGTTCAAGAGGGTGGGAATTGACCTTACTGCCATGTATAGCAAGCTTCCTCTGGGCGGAGATGACCACTATATCGAGGTCCTGCACTCCGCGGTCAAAGTATTAACCGGGCTGGGGGTTGATTTCGGCTACCTCCACGAGGAAGAACCATGCTGTGGAGCACCGCTTTACTTTTTCGGTCTGGAGGAGGAATTCGCCAGGCATTGCCAGGTAACTTATGACAAGTTCAAGTCCCTGGGCGTGAAACAGATAATCGGTCTCGTTCCTTCGTGCACCAACGCACTGCATAATCTGTTTCCTAACTATGTGTCAGGATTTGATATCGAAGTAAAGCACTTTTGCCAGGTCGTCTGGGAAAGAATTAAAGAGGGAAATATTTCCCTCGAGATGCCCCAAAAGGTCGAGGTTACTTATCATGACCCATGTCAATTGACACGCTACCTGGGGGTGATTGATGAGCCAAGACAGGTGCTGAACTCCATAAAGGGGCTGGAGCTTAAGGAGCCTGAATGGACCAACAGGGAATGGGCAACTTGCTGTGGCGGTGGAGGTGGATTTGAGATGGTGTTCCCCGAATTAAGCCACATTCTGGCGGTGAACAGGGCAAGGGAGCTTATGGAAACAGGAGCTTCAACAATAGTTACCCATTGTCCGGCTTGCGTGATGCAGCTTGAAGAAGGACTCAGCGACCTGGGAAGAAATCATACAGAAGTGCTGGATTTAGCTCAGGTGGTTGACCGAGCTTTAAGGAGGTAGTATGTCCCAATTCAAAGCATATAAAACACAGCTTATGGAGGCAGCTCATAACGATAGGATAAGCACCGCTTTATCCCGAGCTATAAAAAGCTACCGGGCAAATACCAACAATGCATTAAGGAAGTTCCCCCACACCATTGAGCTTGCTGAAGAAGTCAGGAAAATTAAGGAGGACTCCATCGGCAGGATGAGGGAACTTGCCGAGCAAGCCTGTGAGTCTATAGAGGGTAACAAGGGGCATGCCTACATAGCAGACACCGCTGAAGAAGCGCTGAAGATTATCGGCGACCTGGTGGGAAAGGATAAGCTAATCGTCAAGGGCAAAAGCATGACCGGTGAGGAGATTGACCTGCGAGAACATCTGGAGGAATCGGGCAACGAAGTTTACGAGACAGACCTGGGCGAATTTATCATCCAGCATTTAAAGTCAAAACCAATGCATATTTTATCCCCGGCAATCCATGTCCCCAAAGAGGATGTTGCCACCCTTTTGACCAATATAACCGGAAAGAAGGTTGCGCCGGACATAGCCGAGGAAGTAGCCATAGTGAGGAATCTGTTACGGGAAAAATATTTTCAGGCAGATATCGGCCTCAGCGGAGCTAATGTGGTTTCCGCGGATACCGGCACACTATTTCTTATCTCAAACGAAGGGAATATCAGGCTTTGCACCGGTGTTCCACCGGTGCACATAGCTCTCGTGGGATTGGAGAAGCTTGTCCCCACGCTCCATGACGCCTGGAAAGTGGCTGAGGTTACCTGGAGATATGCCAACTATAATATCCCGTCTTATGTAAGTCTGGTCTCGGGACCGAGCAAAACGGGAGACATCGAGAAAGTTACCACATACGGTGCTCATGGTCCTAAGGAGCTGCATGTTGTGTTTCTGGACTCAGGACGAACAAAGCTGGCAAAACATCCCTTATTGCGGCAGGCACTCTATTGTCTGAGATGTGGGGGATGTCTGTATGAATGCCCCGTCTTCGCCGTGACCGCTGGCTATTTCGGCGATAAATACTTTGCCGGCATCGGAGCAGTGTGGACAGCTCAAATCACCGGTAACCTGGAAAAGGCAGCTCCCATCATATATACCTGCCTCACCTGCGGAAGATGCAAGGTCAGGTGCCCTATGAAGATCGACGTGCCTCAGATGTGTTTGGAACTCCGCAGGATGATTGCTCAGAATCAAACTTGAAGTAAATAAGGAGGACAAAGTTTCTCAGCATCTTCTTCTCACCGGCAAGCCAGGCACGGGCAAAACGAACCTCATCAAAGAAGCTATCGCCAGGTCTAAAATCAAAGCCGGCGGTTTCTATACCGAGGAAATACGAAGCAGCGGGATAAGGCAGGGATTCAAGATAATTACCCTGGATGGCAAAGAGGCAATCCTGGCACATGTCAACATCTCCAGCCCGTTTCAAGTAAGCAAGTATAAAGTTGATGTTGACAATTTAAATAAAGTGGGCGTTTCAGCAACTCAACGAGCATTACAGGAATGTGATTTAATAATCATTGATGAAATTGGCAAGATGGAGCTTCTGTCTCCACAATTCAGGGAAACAGTGTGGCAGGCAATAAATGGTGGTAAAAAGGTCCTGGGCACTATTATGCTCAACCCAAATCCTTTTTGCGATGAAATCAAACACCATCCCGAAGTCAAAGTGCTGTTAGTGACCAGGGATAATAGGAAACAAGCCTTAGCAGAAATACAAAGCTGGTTAGTCGAAAATGAAAATCGTGCTTAAGCCACTGGGTGATGTAGCTGATGAAGTAGCGGATGAGCTTAAGGAGAAGGTCAGGCTGGTTTTCAATTGCCCCGTGGAAATAAAGCCGGAGCTAAACCAGCTAGCTGATGCTTATGACTCGCAAAGAGGGCAGTATCTTGCTTCAAAGTTGATAAGCTCATTGATTGCCCTGGAGATGGGAAGGGATGAGAGGGTCGTGGGCATAACCGAAGTTGACCTTTACGCACCGGGACTTAATTTTGTCTTCGGCGAAGCCGACATCATCCACAAAGTAGTAATCATATCTTTATGCCGCTTGAGACAGGAATATTATGGTTTGCCACCGGACAAGAAGTTATTTATACAAAGAGCCACCAAGGAGATAGTTCATGAAATCGGGCACACCTTCGACCTGGAACACTGCCCTGACCAGAAGTGCGTTATGCACTTTTCAAATTGCCTCGCTGATACTGATTGGAAGGAGGCAAGCTTCTGTAGCAAATGCCGTCCAAAAATAATATAATTATAGACTTCGACAATTGGAGGTGAATTGTGCCAAAGAAACGTAAATTAGGTCGTGGTGTTGCTGTTGTGGGAGCAGGGCTATCAAAGTTCGGGATTTATCCTAAAGGAGTCAGGGGACAAGACCTTTTTGTAGAGGCCTACAACGAACTGAGAAGCTCGGTAGACAAAGGATTTGACCCTGGTGATATTGATGCCCTTTATCTGGGGAATATCAGCAGCGACCTCTTTGAGCGTCAGGTTCACATTGCCCCTGCAGTGGCTAATCGCATCGGAATTGTTCCCAAGCCAGCCATCAGGTTTGAAGATGCCTGCGCTGCCAGCGGAGTTGCCTTCAGAGAGGCGATTATCGCTATTTCCTCTGGTATCTATGATATCGTTCTCGCTGGGGGACTGGAAAAAATGACTAACCTGGATACCACCCAGGTAACTGAAGTCCTGGCTGCTGCCATGGACCCTGATACCGAGATTCCTGCTGGCGAAACATTCCCGGGAATTTACGCCACTATAGCTACAGCCCACATGGCAAAATACGGCACTGAGGTTGAAGATTTTATGAGGCTGGGAATAAAGAATCACTACAATGGCAGCCTTAATCCCCATGCTCACTTCGATGCTTCTATCCCGGATATCATGAAAAGACGGGCAGCATCCGCAGTGAAGAAAGGCTTGCCCGAGCCTCACTGGGCAGATGAAATGGAGTTTTTGCATGACCCAAAACAGAATCCCGTCATTGCCTGGCCAATGAGGTTATTTGATTGCTCTACCATCTGTGATGGCGCTTCATGTGTCCTGCTTGCCGCCGAGGACATCGCCAGGAATTTCACCGACAAACCGATATTTGTCATTGGAACCGGGCAGGCAAGCGATTACTTCTTAGCAGAAAGGAAAGAACTGGCATCGATAAGGGCTACTAAATTAGCCGCCAGGGAAGCTTATGAAATGGCCGGTGTTAGTCCTCAAGATATAAAAATAGCCGAAGTTCATGACTGCTTCACCATAGCTGAATTAGTTGCCATGGAAGACCTGGGATTCTATAAGCCAGGCGAGGCAGTGAAGGCAATCAGGGAAGGAGAAAATAGATTGGACGGCAAGCTGCCCATAAACACAGATGGCGGACTCAAGGCTAAAGGACATCCTATCGGAGCATCAGGAGTGGGAATGGTAGTGGAGATATTCAAGCAGTTGAGGGGAGAGGCCGGACCAAGGCAGGTGAAGAAAAAAGACGTCGATTTAGGACTAACGCACAATGCTGGAGCACATGGCTCTACTATTGTAGTCAATATTTTCCAGAGGAGGTAGCATCAATGGCCTTAGAAAATAAATTCTCAGAAGTAGCCGAAAACAAACTTTATAGCCTGGCGTACAATAAATTTCTCAGCGAACATAAATTGATGGGAGCAAGATGTAAGAAATGCGGACATCTATCCCTGCCTCCAAAACCTATCTGCCCTGAATGTCACGGAAATGAGCTGGAGCTGGAGGAAATGAAAGGAAGGGGAAAGCTTGTGGCCTACACCGTTATCGCTGTGGGGTCCCCTTTAATGGTTGAAGAAGGCTATGGCAGAGGAAAACATTATTGCTGCGGCATTGTGGAACTGGAGGAAGGTGCTAAAATTTGCGCTCGCATTTCAGGGGTAGATACCTCCAAACCAGAACAGATTAAGATTGGAACACCTGTGGAACTTGACTATGTCGAGGCTACTCACGCAGCAGACCCCACGCATGAGGAAGGAGAGAGGACTTTCCTCTCCTTCAAAGCTTTGTCATAGAGTTAGCTAGCCATTGGGCAATAAATTAGTGACCACGCCATCATCTATAATCGAGGGACTGCTTAAACCCGAGTCCTATCCTCATAGACCGCCAGAGATACAATTGGTGCAAACTCAGATGTCCTTCGTCTTCCTCACCGGCGAATATGTTTATAAGGTGAAGAAGCCAGTCAACCTGGGTTATCTGGATTATACTACCTTAGAGAAACGCCGTTTCTTTTGCCAACAGGAACTGGATTTGAACAGACGCCTCTGCCCTGAGGTTTACTTAGCTGTGGTGCCAATAACAATGTCATTGCATCCCCCTTCTGTCATTGCGAGCGCAGCGAAGCAATCTCTCGTTATTGAAGGAAAGGGCAAGGCAATTGAATATGCCGTCAAAATGCGGCAACTGCCTCAACACCGCATGATGGATGTCCTCTTGCGTGGTAACCAGGTAACTTCGGAAATGGTAACCAGGGTAGCCGAGAAATTAGCTCACTTTCATCAAAAGGCAGAAACAAATTCCAAAATCGCCGCTTTCGGCAAATTGGATGTCATTCGGCAGAATACTGATGAGAACTTTTCTCAAACCGAGAAATATATCGATGTATCCATCCCACGCTTGAAATATAATCGCCTCAAAAAATACACCGAGGATTTTATTCATAATAATAGTGTTTTATTCGCTAAGCGGGTAAAGGAAGGTCGGGTAAGGGATTGCCATGGCGACCTTCATGCCGCCCATATCTGCTTCACCAACGATATCTGCATCTACGATTGCATCGAGTTCAATGACCGATTCAGATACTCCGATGTAGCCTCGGAGATTGCTTTTCTCGCCATGGATCTAGACCGCTACCACCACTCTGACCTCTCTCGGCATCTGGTAAATGCCTATGTAGAATTAAGCCATGATGAAGAACTGCTAAAATTGCTTAACTTCTACAAGTGTTATCGGGCTTATGTGAGGGGAAAGGTGGAGGGCTTCAAGCTTGATGACCCCTATATTTCAGAAGAGGGAAAGGCAAAAGCCCTGGCTACCGCCAGAAGCTATTTCGAGCTTGCCGAATCGTATTTATGATATATAAATATATGCACAATGGAGTAAAATCTGATTAAGCGAACCCTGAGTTCGTATATATTGACTGTCAGATGCAATTTTGGTAAAACAGTGGAGCAAAAATAGGGGATGGAAAAACATTCTAAGGATAAACCTCCACAACGTGATAGGAAAAGCATACACCAAACAGCAGCACTAGGACCTATCCCAAGTCTTGAAGAGCACGTTCGCCCAGATTGGTGGCGGCGCATTTTCACTGCCCTTTACCTGAAGACAGATGGAGATGTGGTAGGCGACCACAACATCACCCATCAGGAAGTGGACTTGTTCTCAGAGATCCTAAAGCTCTCGCCAGATGATAAAATCTTAGACTTATGTTGTGGACAGGGACGTCATTCCCTAGAACTGGCAAGGAGAACATTCAAATATGTTGAAGGGTTAGATCGCTCTCACTATCTAATTCAAAAGGCTAAGGCACAAGCAAAAAAAACAGGGCTGGACATTAGATTTAGGGAAGGTGATGCCAGAAAACTACCCTATGCACCTGATACCTTTGACGTGGTGGTGATTCTAGGGAACAGTTTCGGCTATTTTGAAACGATTCAAGATGACATGAGAGTTCTGAAAGAGGTTTTCCGGGTTTTGAAGCCTCGGGGGCGACTTCTTATCGATGTCCCTGATGGGGAATACCTAAGGGAACATTTTCAGCCCAGATCCTGGGAATGGATGGACAAAAAGTATTTCGTCTGTCGGGAACGTTCCCTTTCATTGGACAGACAACGGCTAATCTCACGAGAGGTGGTTACTCATGTAGAAAAAGGTGTTATTGCAGATCAGTTTTATGCAGAGAGACTCTACACCCGTGAGAGCCTGGGCGAACTCTTGAAAATGGCTGGCTTCAGCGACATTACCTTTCATGAAGAAGTATCCACGGCTTCTCAGCGGAATCAGGATTTGGGGATGATGGAGAGACGGATTATTGTAGCAGCCACAGTCAGAAAAGAATGGACACCTCTCAAGAATAAAGTACTGGCAAAGAATGTAGTTGTGGTCTTGGGTGACCCTGCGAAACCCGATCCCCTAAAGCCGCTAGGCGTCTTCGATGACGATGATCTCTATACCATTGATTGCCTGAAAGGTGCATTAACAGAACTGAAAGGTTATAGATTTACATATCTTAGCAATCACGATAGGCTCATTTATGACTTGGTAGGACTAAAAACTAAAGTAGACCTCGTATTTAATCTATGCGATGAGGGTTACAACAACGACGCCAGAAGAGAGCCTCATGTGGCCTCCTTGCTGGAAATGCTTGGTATTCCCTATACAGGTTCTGAGTCACAGTGTCTTGCTTACTGTTATGACAAGTCGCTTGTGCGTGGGATTGCAGGGGAAATGGGGATTCCCACGTCTGAAGCCTTGTTTATCAAGCCAGAGGACGCCGCCTTCGAACTTCCTTTTGGTTTTCCTGTTATCACAAAACCCAACTTTGGTGATTCCAGTTTTGGAATAACCCAGAGGAGCGTAGCAAACAGCTCTGAGGAACTTATAAACGCTATCTCAGAAATCAGGGGAAGATTCGGCTATGAGAAACCCATTCTTGTTGAGGAATTTCTTACCGGAAAAGACTTAAGCGTAGGGATAATAGGGAACCCTCCTGAATTTTACACAGTCTTACCTATCATTGAGGAAGATTACTCGACACTTCCGCCAGAACTTCCCAGAATATGTGGGTATGAGGCGAAGTGGTTGCCAAAGTCAGCCTACTGGAATATCAAATCCGTTCCCGCCGATTTACCAGATGAGACAAAAAAAATCATTGTGGAATGGTGTTTGAAGCTGTCTGAAAGGTTGGAGTGCAGAGACTATTGCCGCTTTGACTGGAGACTAGATGCTAAGGGCAATCCTAAGCTTCTTGAGGCAAATCCCAATCCGGGGTGGTGCTGGGATGGCCATCTGGCGAAGATGGCAAAGATAGCAGGAATGTCTTACGGCGAGATGCTGGAAGCTATTTTACGAGCAGCCGAACAGCGATTGGGTATCTAGATGGACAAGGGAGGAGAAAAATAGGCTAAAATAAATCGGATTAAGCGAGCCCAGAGCTCATCTATATAGCTGTTATCTGCCGTGGCAATAAGGAAGGAACAACAATGTTAAATCTTAAAGATATTTCAGTTAAAGAAGCCATTGAACATATAAAAAATAAGAGGATAGAAAATAAAAAGAAATTTGACGAAACCTATAAAAAGCTGAAAAATTAATTGAGTCCGGTAAATTTGAAGAGGCGCAAAAATTAACTCAGGAAGACGTATTAGGTTTTTATCCTGTATACGCAGATGCGGAAGAAAAGGAAAAAGCTGGCAACTTAGAAGAAGCGGCAGAATTATATTGGAGAAATATTTATACTAATGGCACAGATGCACCCGCCAATTCCAAAAGGTTATTGATTGTCTTGAGGAAGCTAGGCCGATTATCAGATGAATTAAAAGTGGCAGAAATATACTCAAACTTTGTTAGTAAAAATGATTACCCCGTCATTGAGAAAAGAATCGAAGACATAAAGGGAAGAATGTCAAGATGAAGAGATAATACTATTTTTGTGGCTCGCTTCGCCCAAATATTTTGCACTCCGCAAACAAGCAAAATGATAAAAGGGTGATAACAAATTGAAGGAACCGTTTGGGAAGTTTATAGAAAACAGGCTGGGGGATGATATTTTGCTTATCACTTGCGGGCTTCCGGGCACCTGGAAGACCGAGACCAGCGAGGAAATATCCAAAATAAAGGGCTATCCTATCGTCCGAACCGACCTGGTCAGGAAAGAAGTATTGAAAAATGAGGACATATTCGATGAAAAGGTTGCCTCCAGTATGGACAGGCGAACGATGGTCTATGACGAGACTTTCCGAAGAGCAGAGGAAACCGTTAAAAGTGGCGATAGTGTGATAATTGATGCCACTTTTGTTACCCAATCTTTAAGGAGGCGCGCCGCTGAAATAGCCGCTAAACACAACAAGACGTTCGTTATCCTGCAAACAGATTGCCCGCAGGAGGTAGCCATAGGAAGGATACTGAGACGAACCAAGGAGAGTTACGAATCAAATGCACTCACCGAACAGGCCTACCTCAACAATAAAAAAAAGTTTCAACAAGTGGATTTAGCTGACCTGAAACGATTGAATCCCAACCTTAACATCATCCACCTGATAGTTGATACACAACATGACCCACCTGAAGAGTGGTATATCACCGGCGTAGAAAAGAGATAGTTGATATAGTATCCCTGTCACCCTGAGCGAAGCGAAGGGTCTCAGACCGTTGCGATGGAACAATACTACGTTTACATAATGACCAATAAATCAAGAACGCTTTACACAGGTATAACAAACGATTTAGAGCGACGTGTTTATGAACACAAGAACAAGCTGATCAAAGGATTTACAAAAAGATATAATATTACCAAACTTGTCTATTATGAGGTAACGAGTGATGTGCATGCAGCAATCGAAAGGGAAAAACAAATCAAAGGATGGTTGCGAAGCAAGAAGATTACTTTAATCAAAACTATGAATCCACAATGGACAGATTTGAGCGAAGGATGGTCTCAAGATGACGCCCTAAGCCCTGAACGAGGTGAGCACTCTCAAAGGGACAAATATCATTCTGAATGGGTGAACCGAAGCCCTGAACCTTTCATCTTTTGTCATTCTGACCCTGACTCTGAGTGTAACGAAGAAGAAGGGGAAGAATCTCGTAGTGCTCAGGGCAAGCTCCTCAATGGAGAGGTGAAATGAAGAATCCAGATTCTTCGGTCGCTTCTCTCCCTCAGAATGACAGAGAGTAAACTGTTGAAGAGATAATATGAAGATAGATTTACACATCCATACCAGGACCTGCTCTGATGGCAATCTTTCCATTGAAGAAGTATTTAAGGAAGCAAAAAATAGAAATATCGACTTAATGTCGACCACCGACCACGACAACATAGATTGCCAGGAAAAGGCAATTGCTCTGGCTAAAGGGCATGGCATATCCTACATCACCGGGGTGGAATTAAATGTGACTTTCCGCTATCTTGGCGAATCCGTTCCCCTTGATTTTCTGGGATACGGGTATGACATCCACAATGAGGAGCTGAAAAACAAGCTCCAGCTAATACGGGAACACAGGGAGAGAAGGGCTCGCCAGATTTTAGAGAAATTGAATGCTGAGTTTGACAAAGAGGGTATTCCGAAGTTCACTGAGGAAGACCTCAAAAATATCCAGGATAGCGTGGATGGTACATTCGGACGCCCTCATATCGCGAACTATCTAATAAAAAAAGGCATCGTCAGTGATATGCAGGAGGCATTCGATAAATACCTGGTTAAGTGCGATGTACCCAAGTATCCACTTTCGCTTGCTGAAGCATCCAAATTAGTCAGGAATGCTGGCGGAATGCTGGTACATGCGCACCCCAATGACCCAAATGGGACATCTTTAGTAACCATAACGCATGATTTAGATGAACAGACGAAAATAATCCAAAAATATATGCTAGAGTATATCGATGGCGTCGAATGCTGGCATTCCAGATACGATGAGAAAACCACCAGGCATTATATTAAGTTTGCCAGGAAGCACGGGCTAATTATGACTGGAGGTAGTGATTGTCACCAGAAACCGCTACTAATGGGCACATTAGATATACCCGATTGGGTTGCTGAGCAGTTTAAGCGGACAGAATGACACTGCATTTGAATATTCATTCTTCTTGACACTTTATTGTCAGTAGATAACACTATAAGATTTGGAGCAAAGTTAAATATGAAAAATTATGACATTAAAGACCCTTCTTTAGTTGATGAAGGCAAGCTTCGCATTGAGTGGGCTGGCAAGGAGATGCCGGTAATCAAATTAATAAAACAAAGATTTGCTAAAGAAAAACCTCTCCAGGGAATTCGCATCTCCGCCTGCCTTCACATCACCACAGAAACAGCTAACCTGGCAATGGCTCTGAAGGAAGGCGGCGCTGACTTGGTCCTCTGTGCCTCTAACCCATTAAGCACTCAGGATGATGTCGCTGCCGCTCTGGTTGATTATGGCATTCCCGTAAATGCCATAAAGGGAGAGGATAATAAGACTTATTACAAACACATTATCACGGCACTGGAACACAAGCCTCAGCTCACCGTGGACGATGGCGCTGACCTCGTCTCCACCTTGCATAAAGAACATACTGAGCTGATTCACAATGTGATTGGTGGCACTGAGGAAACCACCACCGGGGTCATCAGACTAAGGAATATGGCAAAAGAGGGCAAGTTAGGCTATCCCCTCATCGCCGTAAACGATGCTCAAACCAAGCATTTTTTTGACAATCGCTATGGCACAGGGCAAAGCACCATTGATGGCATTACCAGAGCTACCAATATTCTCTGGGCAGGAAGGAAGGTGGTCGTGTGTGGTTACGGCTGGTGCGGCAAGGGAATAGCCATGCGTGCTCACGGATTGGGAGCACAGGTCATCATCACCGAAGTTGACCCTATCCGTGCACTGGAGGCAGCCATGGATGGCTATCAGGTTATGCCTCTACTGGAAGCTTGCCAGGTAGGAAGTATATTTATCACCGCCACAGGCGATATGAATGTCATTGACAAAGCTCACTTTCTACAGATGAAAGATGGGGCTATCATGGCTAACAGCGGTCATTTTAATGTGGAGATAAATATTCCCACTTTGGAAAGTCTGGCAAAATCGAAAAGACGAATACGCCCTTACGTTGATGAATACAGCCTGGCCGATGGACGGCGTATCTATTTACTTGGCGAAGGAAGACTCATTAACCTGGCTGCCGCTGAAGGGCATCCCGCCAGTGTTATGGACATGAGCTTCGCCAATCAGGCCTTATGCCTGAAGTATCTTGCTAAGATGAGAGGAAAACTCAAGCCAGATGTTTATTCCGTGCCCGAGGAGATTGATAAAGAGATAGGAAGGTTGAAGCTTGCTTCCATGAACATTACCATTGATTCCTTGACCAAGGAACAGCAAAAATACCTGCAAAGCTGGGAAGCGGGTACGTAATATAATTGAAGAAAGGAGCAAAGATGCCAAACAGCTTTAGTAATTTATCTTCATATATGCTTACCTCGGAGTCCGTTACTGAGGGGCATCCCGATAAATTATGCGACCAGATTTCCGATGCTATCCTCGATGCCATACTGGAGAAAGACCCTATGGCACGGGTTGCCTGCGAGGTGGCAGCGACCACAGGACTGGTCATCGTTATGGGAGAGATTACCACTGACTGCTATGTGGAAATACCGGACATTGTTCGCGGCGTGGTGCGAGATGTGGGCTATACTCGCGCCAAATACGGATTTGATTGCGATACTTGTGGAGTAATGGTCTGCGTCAAGGAACAATCAAAGGATATTGCCCTAGGGGTAGACCACTCTCTTGAAGCAAGGAGTGGGGAAACGATTAATGAGAAGGGAAACCTGGGTGCTGGCGACCAGGGAATGATGGAGGGCTTCGCTTGCAACGAGACTCCTGAGTTCATGCCACTCACCATCACCCTGGCGCATAAGCTATGCCGCCGCCTCGCTGAGGTGCGCAAGGACCATACCCTCACCTACCTTCGTCCCGATGGCAAATCCCAGGTAACGGTAGAGTATAGTCACGGCATACCTAAAAGGGTGGGCAATGTTGTTCTTAGTGCTCAGCATGATGCAGTGACGAGCCATGATGTCATTGAGCACGACCTCATAGAACACGTGATTAAGAAGATCATCCCTTCCAACCTGCTGGACGATGAAACCAAGATATATGTCAACCCCACAGGACGCTTCGTCATTGGTGGACCTATGGGAGACACCGGACTCACCGGACGCAAGATATTGGTGGACACCTATGGTGGCATTGCCAGGCATGGCGGGGGCTGCTTTTCGGGCAAGGACCCAACGAAAGTTGACCGCTCCGCAGCCTATGCAGCACGATATGTCGCCAAGAATTTGGTTGCTGCCGGGTTAGCTGACCGCCTTGAGATCCAGCTTTCCTATGCCATCGGGGTAGCATACCCCCTCTCCATATCTATCGAGACCTTCGGCACAGGAAAAGTTTCCGATGATGTTATACTTGACCTGATTAAGAAACACTTCGATTTACGACCAGGGGCTATCATCGAGACCCTGAATTTGCGTCGACCCATCTATAGGCAGACCGCCACATACGGACATTTCGGGAGGGAAGACCTCGACCTTCCCTGGGAGAAAACGGACAAGACGGAAATTCTAAGGGCTGAGGCAGGCTTATAAAATAGGCCGCTACTTAGGCTATCGCCGTCGTTATAATCCAGGAAAGTGAGGGTTTATGCCTCCAGATAAATCACATCCTCTAGCCCTTTGAAATGAGGGTCGGATGTCACCACAGAGCAAGCTTCCTTCATTGCTGTGGCATAGACGATGGCATCAGCCATAGGTAGAGAGTGCTTTAAGCTGATTTCAGCCGATAAAAGGGCAATTTGTTCGCTCAAGGGCACTATTCTGGTCTTCATCATTTGAGCGACTACTAAGAGAGCCTCCTCTTCCTTACGCTCTCGCCTCACCTTTTTGTAAACCTCGTAAAGAACTATCGTCGGGGTGATAACCTCAACCGGGTTAACAAGATATTCTTCATAGCGCTGTGCTAGTTGACCTTCCGCTAGATACTCTATCCAGCCAAAAGAGTCAACTAGAATCATACCCTCTCTTTTTCCTCACGGAGATCCTCAGTATTCATCCCCTTAAAAAGCCCTCTTAATTCCTTGAGAGGATAATCAGGAACTAAAGTGATGGTTTCTCCTCTCACGATGAGCTGAAGTCTTTGACCACTTCTCAATTCAAGCTGCTTTCGCACTTCTTTGGGAATCACCACCTGATACTTTGGGGAAAGAATCACTTCCATCTTACGACTCCTTTATCGATGCTAATATTGTATAACAAATTTTTACAAACATCAACTTTCCTCTATCCATAAGTTGAAACTATCCTCCATCCGCCCAGAGTGGCTAGAAGAACGATAACACCAGCAATAACTACCCCCAGCCCAATGGCAAGAAAAGCCCTCTTCCAATCCATAGCGAGCAGCCAGCTCAAAAAGGTTGCCGTATATACCCCGGTAACAGGCAGGGGTATTGCCACAAACAAGGTCAACCCCAAAAAGCCATACTTATCAACTTTCGGCTTGCCTCTCCTTTTTATATTCTCTAAATAGCGATTGAAGAGCTGAAATCGAGACAAAAACCTGTCATAAAATAAACGCAAACCAAAGAAGAGCGGGAAAAACAATACCGCATTGGCAATAATTGCGATGAAAAAGGTAAACAGCGGGTCAAGTCCCAAAGACACACCTAATGGAATCCCACCTCTTAATTCGCTGATTGGGCTCAGTGTAACTGCTATAACTAGAGCTATACTTCGCATAATAGTAGCTAATCACATAGACTACAGGCTGCCAAAGCGACGCTGCCGTTGCCTGTAGTCAAGTAGCGCTTTATCAATTTCCTTCTTGCCAAAGTCCGGCCATAATACTGGTGTGAAGTAAAGTTCACTATAAGCAGCTTGCCATAACAGGAAGTTGCTTAACCGCATTTCGCCACCAGTTCGGATGAGGAGGTCAGGGTCAGGAATGCCTTGAGTGCCAAGATAGCTGCTGAATACTACTTCGTCTATGTCTCCAGTAGAAACATCATCTTCCTTGATACGACGCACCGCGTTTACTATCTCAGCCCTGCTGCCATAATCAAAGGCAAGGCATAAAGTCATTCTACTATTGTCCTTAGTAAGCGCGATTGCCGCCTCCACTTTTCGCCTCAGCTCCAAGGGTAATCTATCTGGCTTACCTATATGCATCAACTTTATGTTATCCTGATGGAAATGTTGAGTTTCCTCATCTATACTCTGTGATAGCAAGTGCAATAGGCCGGTGACCTCTTCCTGCGGCCTACCCCAATTCTCGGTGGAGAAGGCAAAGAGAGTGAGATACTTCACCCCACAGTCAGCAAATGCTTTAACTACTCTACGAACGTTCTTGGCGCCGGCTCGATGTCCCTCAAATCTGGGAAGCCCTCGCTGCTTTGCCCACCTGCCATTGCCATCCATGATTATGGCTACATGACAGGGCAAAGAATTATCTCCACTCATGCTCCTTGCCTTCCGTTAATATTTATGGAATCAATCTCCCTTCTAAATATAGAGGATATCTTGTCGGGAAGATAATTCCAAATGCTTTTCATAAAGGCTAATATCAACTTGCCCTGCCAATCAAAGGAGAAACTGGGCGAGTCAAGTAAAGTTCCTGCTATGCCATTGGAGCTAACAATATCAAATATCCTCTCGATTTGACCGTCACTCAGTTTTTGGTATAGCCTGCGAGCCAAATAGCCGAGGTAAATTTCCCTCCCCATCTTCGCCTTCCACGCTTTTTGATAACGAGAAAGCTGTTTTGCTCCTAAATTCCCGGTATCAAGTGCCTCGCTCAGTACTTCAACTGCTGCCTTGCTGCCCAGATTTCCGAAATATATTCCCCCTCCTGTAGTAGTCTTCACCTGTCCAGCAGCATCCCCAACAACTAATAACCTGTCACCATAGGTTCGAGGTAAGATCCCCATTGGAATAGCTCCCTGTCTCACCTCTGCTTCCTGTCGTATTACCTTCCCCTGGCAAAAATGGCTAGCCAGTAATTTCTCCAAATAGAATTTGGCATGCGATGTAGCAAGCACGCCCGCTAAAGCTTTACCGTTTAAAATAGGAACAAGCCAGCCGAAGAATCCCGGCGCCATCTCTTGACCGAAATAAATCTCAACTTCGTCAATACCTTGAATCTCAACCACAGTTTGGGCACCCATAGCAAAATGGTCAACGCTCCCTAAACCAAGTTTTCTGGTGAAGGCGGGCTTGAACCCGGCGGCGATTACCACCGCCTTAGCCTTAAACTTCAAACGAGGTGTTTCAACCTGTACCCCATCGCTATCTATGATGATGTCCGTTGCGGGAAGAGATAAAAAGTAATCAGCACCTTCAGCCATAGCTTTGTCAGCTATTGCCTGGTCAAAGGAAGCCCGGTCAACAATATAAGCCTGGATTTCCTGTTTCTCCAGTCTTAGCCACTTGCCCGAAGGACTGAATAGTTTAGCCGCTCTTGCCTTGTTTAATATTACTTCAGGATTAACGCCGAAGGAGTCAAAACACCCAGGGCTAACAATGCCAGTGCAGCAAATATCAACTCCCGGCGCTTTCTTCTGTTCTAAGACAGCTACTTTACAACCTTGAGAAGATAGCTTATAAGCAGTGTAACTCCCCGCAGGACCTGCTCCAACCACGATAACATCATACAAGTCGCCTGACAATTCACCCCCTAACTATATGGGTTTGTTATTTGCTATTATATAATACTAAGCTCACCAGAAAATATATTACAATCAATGATAACGGCAGAAAGAAGAGGATTAAGGTAGGGTGTAGGTCAAGTGCGAACCCTAGTCATAGTTTTGTTATAATTATGCTACAAATTGATTGCACCAAACTCCAGCCTATCAAGAGCTTCAGCTTGTTCCTTATTCTCAATCTTGATATACCTCATGGTTGTGTTAAGGCTTTTGTGACCGGCGAGTTCCTTTATCACGAAGGGTGAGACTCCCTTTTGATGTAGTCTAGTGCAGAAGGTATGTCTCAAGAGGTGAGGACCTTGCTTACCTTTATTGATACCTGCCAGCTTCAAATATCTTCGCACCACCTCATAAATATAAGTGCGACCTAGATTCTGTCCCTTGGTTCCTACAAAAAACCTGCCATTTTGACTCTGTGGTAAAAATCTTCTGTCGTTGCGAGCCCTTCGCCTCTTGTCATTCTGACCCCCAAATTTTCCTTTGTCATTCTGAGAAAGCAAAGCGACCGAAGAATCTCGCTCAGGACAGGCTCCGCGTGGCAATCTCATGTAATGCGGACAGCTATGTAGATATTTTGCCAATGCCCTTACCGCTTCGCTATTCAAGTGGATATATTGCTCCTTATCTCCCTTCCTGGTTATCTTTATCTGGCCTCTGTCAAGGTCAACATTGGACAATTTCAGATTTGTTAGCTCAGATACCCTCAACCCGGTATGAAGCAAGAGGACAGCTATTGCAAAATCCCGCTCCTTAACCTTTGGTCTGCCTTTTCGTGCTATCGTCTGCAGAAAACGGAGGCACTCTTCCTCGCTCAAGTACACTGGCTCCTTCTCAGGTACCCTTGGGCTCCTTATCGAGGCTGCCGGGTTTGCCTCAAGCCCTTCATTTTCTACTAAATAATTAAAGAACGACTTTATTGCCGCCAGCTTGCGTGCTCTGGTAATAGCGGAATTACCCCTTTCAACAGCTACATAGTCTAAATAAGCTCGAATGTCATACTTGGTAATCTCTTCTGCACGAAATTTGCTCCGCTGACGGAGGAACGGGATTAGCCCCTCCCCGACATCAAGCTGGTATGCTTCGATAGTGCCCTGAGAATATCCTTTCTCAACGTCGAGATAGTGAAGAAATCTATTTAGCTCTTTTCGCATGATTTTCCCTCCTTAAAGTTTTCTGCATAATGCCCTGGGATTGTCTCCCTCTTGACCCCTAATGTCATTGCGAGGCGTAGCCCAAGCAATCTCCTCTCCTTCTTGAAGGGACAGAACTAAGGTGAGGGTCAAATTGAATGCTACTCGCCTACCCCTCCGAGCCCTACCACATCAGCAGCCAGCTAAATGATATTTTAGTCAATAGCATTGTCGTACGAGTACTAAGGTACCATCTTGTTTTGACTCGACTGAAAAGGCGGGAAGGTATAAAACGCCCCCGAGTGGGTAGGCACAGATATTATAACAGACGAGACACAAGTTTTACTGCTAGGCTATCCTCGGCTCTAAGAACTCGCGCCCTAAAGAAGGCGAACTAAAATATCATTTAGCCATATCATCTAACTAAATGCTAAATCTAAATCACGATAACCACCATGCCGAGGCTCTTGGGCATTTCCTTATCGAGATGCTGGTCGATCATGGGCTATTAGGTTCCGAAAAGAGGTCATTGAGAGCAGAGCGAAGCAATCTCTTCTTTGGACCAGTTTGAAACAAGGATAAAAATATTAAGGAAAGGAGGCAAAAAGGATGGTAAAAGCAAAATTATTCAAAGTAGCATCTCCACTTTTGGCGCTAGCTCTGGTGCTCTTGCTGCTGCCAATGGTGGCAGCACCACAAATAGTGAGCGCCGCTACTGATACCGGCAACACCACCGTTACCGGTAATCCGGCTGCAGCCATCGACATAACTATAACGGGAAGTATAAGCGATTGGGCTTTCACTATTGGCTCGAACTCTAACACCACAGGCGTAGACTTGAATGTCAAGTCCAATGACGCCTGGAAGGTTGAAGTAAAGGATGCTCTGGATAATTCAAAGCCTTCTGGAACCGAAGGTAAGATGGCGGAGTACAATACTACTAATACTACTTATGAAGGCGGCAAGGTGCTGCAAACGGCGATGTCGGTGAACACGACTTCTGGAGGCACTGCGCAAAGCTTGAGTGGGACAAACGCACAAATCGTGTCAGGCGCTACCAATACCACCGATAGCGGCAGCAATTATGACATCAATTTGACGCAGTCCATCAACTATGGGGATGCACGCCTTACCACAACAGGTCACGTTTATCGCATCGTGATAACCTTTACTGGTACATGTCCCGTATAACCTGAAGGGGGGCATCAGGGGCTGCCAGAAATAGAGCAGCCCCTGACACCCTTAATGAGTAAAGGAGGAATAAAAATTGAGGGGATTGTGTTTGTTAAGTGCAGTTTTTATTCTGATGTTAGCCTTTATCCTCCCTCAAAGCGCTCAAGCTCAATCCATCGAGGTTACTCCGCCAGCGAATATAACTGATTGGGTCTTCAATCCTAGCTTGCCCCAACCCCAGACACAGACAGGCACATGCGTCATAAATGTTACCAACGCTACTGACAACTGGACGCTGACGGCTCAGGATTTGAATGCTACCACCAGTGGATATATGACCGAATGGGATGGCTCAAGTTATGTAACCGGTGGTGCCAAGCTTCACAATGCAATGAACATAAGTGCCACCAGCGAGGTAATGCTCCCCAATGTCGCTGGGACAAATATCGCCACGGGAACGGGGAATACAAGTGTATCTGTTACCTTCAAACAGGAGATTGGCTATAATGATGTTGTCTTAAGTGGCACTCATGTATACCGCATTGTAGTAACCTTCACGGGAAGTATAACTGCATAATGGTGAAGCTAAGCAGATATTTAATCGCCTTTTCCTTAGTAATATGCTTGCTTTTGCTTGCTGCTCCGGTATCTGCTGACCCCGGGCTCAAGGTGACCGGGGCTAAGTGCACTGCCTCTGTTGCTCCGGGGCAAACAATCACCCATAGAATGACAGTAGGTATTGGCGAATCAGACCCAGCAATGGACATCTTTGTTGATGTTAAGGGTTTTGGGCAATCCTTAGATGGGGCATACCAGGAGCTTGAGGTTCAAGATGACACCAGCCCTTATTCTGTCAGGGAATTTATCACCTTAGACAAGAGGGCATTTCACCTGGACCCGGGTGAGTCACAAGAAGTTACCGCCACGATAAGTATTCCTGAGGATGTTGGCTCTGGCGGCGGATATGCCTTAATTTATATTCATAGCAAGCCCACGGGAGAGGGAAGTGTTGGCTATGTCACTGCTGTGGATGTGCCAATAGCCTTAACTATTTCAGGGACAGAGCTTATTAAAACTGGGGAAATCACCGACATTAGCGTAAGCCCAGACAAGCCAATCGCTGTTTCTACTACCTTCCACAACAGTGGTAATTACCACTATAGAGCTAAGAATGAGGTTAAGCTAAAAGATGAGGCTGGAAATATCCTTGCTACTGCGGCAACATCGCCAACCAGTTCCTCTATCATTCCACCTTATTCCTACCAGTTCAAGGTGTCACTTAGTCCAGAGCAGGAGCTATCACCGGGAAAGATATATTACATTGTTTCCCGGGTAACCCTGGAGGATGATACATTACTTGATACTGAGGAGGAAAGCTTCTGGGTGCCTCTACCTGGAATTGACGAGGCAAGCATAGTTAAAGTAACTGTGGAAAACGAGGCGCCGCCCCTTATTGATGCCGTGGATAAAGCGGATAGTGAGGTCTCCTTCAACGGCACGGGCAACGTAAGCGGCGTCGTAGTTATTGCCAAATATAAAGAGGAGCCCTCAGTCCCCACTATCAGCTTCTCTGCTCCAGAGGATAAAGGTGGCACAGGAAAGGAAGCGGTAAAATTTATTGAGGTTTATGTCACCGGCTTTACCGCCGGCACTGCCAATATTAAGCTGCATTACACCGATGCTGAGATAAGCGGTTTTGTTGAGGATAGCCTCACCCTTTCCTACTGGGATGGAAATATTTGGCAGGCGGCAGATAATATCTCCCTTGATAGCGCTACTAATGTCATCTCTGGCGATATCCCTGTGTCAGCATTAGGTGGCACAGCAATGGGGATGGGTGGCACTAAAATCCCGGCCATGAAGTGGAGCCTTATTATTGAGATTGCCTGCGGTGCTGTAGCCGTTATATTGATATTGCTGGTTTACTTCCTCCTAATCAGGAGAAGGCGAAGATAGGCGTAGAAGCCAAAAGGGAGGTAGCCGACAGTTAAACTCGTTCAGGCATTTCTGCTAGCTTTATGTTTTCTACTTATAGTTTTGCCTATTTCACCTCTTAGGGGAGCAGAAAGCAGCGATACTGCCACAATTACCGGGAATATCCTTCTAGCAGTTTATAATGTCTCCGTCTCTAATATCGGCTATCACAGCGCCACAATATCCTGGAAAACAAACGGCAACGCCACATCTCAGGTATTCTACGATACCGTTTCGCACGAAAACATAACCGCTTACGCTTATAATACCACCGAGTATTCCGAGCTTGTCCCCGAGCATAGCATTTCCCTCGCCGGACTCTCTTCATCTACCACCTACCACTATAGGGTAAGGTCAGCTATTACCGAGACCGATATCGCCATCTCCGACGATTACACCTTCACCACCAGAACTCACTATGCTCCTTCAGTCCCAACCCACTACTACCTAACTGTCAATATGCTTGGTGAGGGCTCTAAATGGGGCATCAGCTACGACGGCCGCCTGCTTGAGACGGTGGATATAACTTCCGGGGATGGCAAAATAAACATCTATGTTCCCAAGGATACTTTATGTACCGATAAAGAGGAGAAAGGGCTGAAAGAATTGCTTATAGCAAGGGAGGAAGAAGCACCACCTCCACCAGCCAACACCACGCTTATTGGGCAGGCTTATGACATTTCTCCTGATGGCGCTACCTTTGACCCCTATTTGAGACTCACCCTAGCCTATAGGGAAGAGGATATTCCTGAAGGGATAGAAGAGGAGAAGCTTTATATTGCTTATTACAATACTGGGTGGGTTCCCCTTGAGTCCGTCGTTGATACTGAAAGCAACGAGGTATCTGCTGAGGTAACTCACTTTACTATCTTTGCTATTATGGCACAATTGCCCCCATCTCCCCCACCAGCCGAATTTGTACTATCCAATCTCAATATTACCCCTACCGAGGTCAAGCCTGGCAAGGAGGTAACCATAAGCGTTGAGGTAACAAACATTGGGGGCAGGGAAGGGAGGCGCACCGTTAGTCTCCTGGTAAACCAGGTTCTGGAGCAAACCAAGCAAATCACCTTAGCACCCGGGCAAACTGAGGTGGTAACCTTTACCGTGACCAGGGACGAGCCAGGAAGTTACACCGTAGAGGTAAATGGCCTCACTAAGGGATTTACCGTGGTAGCTCCATCATGGCTGAGCAAATACTGGTGGATAACAATGGCTGTGCTGGTTGCTATTGGACTTTTGATTTACTTTTTGGCGAGGAGAAAAAGGGGCTAATGAGCTCTTCCCAACTTGGATAGCTTTTCCAGCCACAGACAAAGTTCCTCAGGTGAGCGAACATAGTAATCAGCATAGGTGGCAGCATTTGCCTCGCTCACGCTGATAGAGATGCCATTTATTTGATTCACGAAATTATAGTATCCCGCATAAATTCGTATAAAAATCCCTCTAAATCCCCCTTTAGAAAAGGGGGAGTAAGGGGGATTTGACATTCCAGGAAAGCAAGTGAGATTATAAATAGTTTTGTGCCTAACTATAAATCCATCCTCGTCTTCCACCTCAGATTTTGCCACCAGTCGGTAATGAACGCTTAAACTAAACTCTTTATCCTCCAGGATGACGCCGTTAATTCCAGCCGCTTCTTAGCGAGCTGGTAATGAAGTCCTTTAAGCCGTGATGAGGCTTTTAACCTCTTCCCCCACCCAATTATGGATATAAGGCTCACGGTTAGAAACAACGATACATAGGTAATCGCCTAACTTATCATGAACTAGCTCTTGAAGGCTCTTCTCATCCCTACTAAATCCAAACTCCCTCTTGTTCTTTTTACTGCTTATACTGCACTCAATTTAGCTTTGCAAGCCAGCGAATCCTTTTTGACAGGGCCTATGCTGTCTACTACAATAAAGAGACAGCATGAATTCTCCAGCGCAGCTTTACAAGTTGCAGCAGATTGACTTGGAATTCCAAAGAAAACGGCAGGCATTAAATGAAATCGAGCTCCAGTTAAATGACACATCCTTAGCTACCGCCAAATCCGACCTTGCTTCCAAAAAAGCACAACTAGCAGAGGTAGAAAAAAAGCAAAAAGGGGCTGAATGGGAGCTGGAAGACCTCCAACAGAAGGTGAAACAAATTAAGGATAAGCTTTATGGTGGCACAATCAAGAATCCCAAAGAATTGATTAATCTTGACCTTGGGATCAAGGAGCTTAACAAAAATGTTCGCAAGAAAGAGGATGAATTACTACAGTTAATGAGCGAGGCAGAGGATATTCAAGGTAATATAAGAAGCGACAACCAAAAACTGGAAGGGTTAACTGAGGAGTGGCAACGCAGGCAACAGACGCTCATCCAGAGAAAGTCAGAGGTAGAAGCCAAGCTTGCCAGTCTCCACGAGGACCGTGAAGAATTAACCAAGCAAATTAGCCCGGAAGCACTCCACCTTTATGAACAAATCAGGACGACCAAAGAGCAAGCTGTAGCTAAAGTGGAACGAGGGAGATGCCAGGGATGTCACATCACTTTACCCACAACCCAATGGCAAAAGGCTAAAGCGGGGAACTTAGTCCAGTGTGACAGTTGTAACAGAATATTATATGTTGAGTGATGTTTAAAGTCATAGCCAGGATAATCCTGAATGTTTCTGAGCTGATTTAGGATTTCTGGTAGAATAACCAGCCAAGCTAAAACTTAAGGTTTAATTAAAAGTTAAGGAGCTTAATTATGGCAAAAATTATTGTTCTCGGAGGTTGTGGAACAGTGGGGAGTACTGCGGTTAAAACACTTATATCCCACGATGAGTTTTCAGAAGTCGTTATTGGCGATTTTAATATCGAAAAGGCGAATGAACTTGTTGCTCGACTGCGGTCAAAAAAGGTTTCCGCTGTTAAAGTTGATGCTGAGAATGAAAAGAGCATAAAGGATGCTGTTAAGGACGCTGACGTTGTGCTTAATTGCGTAGGACCATTCTATAAGACTGTGAAGAATGTCGTGAGAGCAGTTATCGATGCCAGAATAAATTATGTGGATATTTGCGATGATGTTGACGTAACTATGGATATCTTCAAGATGGATGGTGCTGCCAAAAAAGCCGGTATTACCGCAGTGATTGGAATGGGTAGCTCTCCTGGTGCTACAAACCTGATTGCAAAATTCGTTACTGACCATTTGCTGGACGAAGTTGATTCTATTGGTATCTTCCATGCCCACGGTGGTGAGCCTGTGGAGGGAAAAGGCGTAATTGGTCACAGATTCCATTCTATGTCTATAGATATCCCGATGTTTCTTGATGGGAAGTTGAAGACGGTTAAATACTTCGGAGAGGATGGAATAGCACTTCGCCAAACATTTAATTTCCCTATACTAGGTGAAATACCGGTATATCCATACCCGCATCCTGAGCAGGTTACCCTCCCAAAGTACATCAAATGTAATGAGGTTACTAACAAAGGTTCTGTAATACCAAATGAATATTACGACCTGACAAGAGATATGTGTAGGTTGGGCCTTTCCAGTACAGAACCATTGGATGTGGAGGGACGAACTATAATACCGTATGATTTCGCTGTTGCTTATATTCTTAGAGAACGGGAAAGAATCCTGAAAGAAACCAATTTTGGTATACAGCGTGGTTGCTGTTCAACCGTTGTAAGAGGCGAGAAAGATGGGAAATACCGGGAATATAGAGTCCACATGGCTTCTAAAAGCCAAGCATTGGGGGAAGGTACCGGAATTCCAGCAGCTATAGGGGCAATCCTTATGCAGCAAGGAAAGATTACGGAAAAGGGAGTATTCCCTCCTGAGGGATGCATAAATCCACAGGCATTCCTGGACCTTGTTCCGCAGGTTATAAAGTTTGATAAGGCCAAGGAAGGCGGAGAATCGTTTGGAGGATTAATTGCTGAAATGGTAGATGAAAGTGGTAACGTCAAAAAGATAGATATATAAAAAGAGCGTAAGGTTTGCCTGAATTACATAGTGTTATTATTCCCTGATAGATATTTAAAAAGTATGCGACAAGAAGAAAAGACAAAAAAAGGTGCTGATAACAAGTACGTCCTGGCAATCGATCACGGAACATCTGGCGTTAAAACAGCAATAGTTTCCACACATGGAGAGATTGTAGATTTCGAATCTGAAAAAACCCCGGTATATTTCCTGCCAAATGGGGGTGCGGAGCAGGACCCCGATGATTGGTGGAATGCCCTGGTCAAGACCGCAAAACGACTGATTACCAAAAACGTTGTTCCCGCGAACGATATCGCTGCGGTTTGTGTCTCAAGCACAATGTCCAGCACTGTCGCTGTAGACTCCGATGGCCATCACCTGATGAATTCACTTACCTGGATGGACTCTCGAGGTGCTCCCTATGTCAGAAAGCTGATGGGAGGTTTCCCCAGTATTTCGGGGTATAGTCTATTTAATGTTTTAAGATGGATCCCCAAGACAGGTGGAGGACCTACTTTATCCGGGAAGGATGATATCGCCCATGTTTTGTTAGTAAAACATGAGTATCCCGAGGTCTATCAAAAAACACATATGTTCCTGGAAAGCAAGGATTATTTAAACCTGAGGCTCACAGGGGAGTTTGCCGGCTCCTACGATTCCACAATTCTCTATTGGGTTACCGACATAAGAAATATCAACAATGTTCACTATGACGATAAATTGATAAACAGGTTGAAAATTGACAAAAACAAACTACCACCTTTGAAATCATCCATTGATATTTTAGGAACCGTTTCCAAAGAGGTGGCAGATGAGCTCGGGCTCGGACCAGAGGTAAAGGTTGTTATGGGTGCCGCTGACCACCAAGCAGCCCTTGTTGGCTCTGGAGCAGTAAGGGACTTCGAAGGTCACCTTTATATTGGTACCTCGTCATGGGTTGAATGCGTTGTGCCATTCAAGAAAACAGACGTGTTTCATTCTATTGCATCACTCCCTGCAGCAATCCCGGGTAAGTATCAGTGTATAAATGAACAGGATATCGCCGGAGGGGTTTTGCCATTCTTAGTAGATAATATTATTTACCACAAAAACCCGCTGAGAACTGACGAGCCCCCTCCAGACATATATAAAAAACTGGATGAAATCGCTGAGCGAGTGCCTCCGGGAAGCAATAAATTAATCTTCACTCCCTGGCTCAATGGGGAAAGAAGCCCGGTTGATAATACCACGCTAAGAGCAGGGCTATACAACGTCTCCATGACTACCAATATGGACCATATTATACGGGCATTTTTTGAGGGTGTTGCCTACAATACTCGCTGGAACCTTAAATATGTTGAGAAGTTCATCGGGAGAAAGATGGATACCTTAAACTTTATCGGTGGCGGCGCTCTGTCCAATGTTTGGTGCCATATCTTCGCCGATGTCTTTGATAGGACAATCAGGCAGGTGGAAAATCCTATGCAGGCAAACGCCCGTGGCGCTGCGCTCATTGCCTCCGTTGCTTTGGGATATATTACCTTTGATGATATTCCACAGTTGATTCGATACTCAAACACATACTATCCAAATCCCCAAAATAGAAAGATATACGATGAATTATTTGAAGAATTCTTGAAGATATATAATAGCAACAAAGCAATGTATCGGCGTTTGAATAGAAATTCAGTAAAGTTGTGATGGATAGCTTGTAGAAATTACCACATGGGCTTACGCTTGTTTAAAACTCCCCGTGTCTTCCAGCCCCATGTTTAAAGCGTTCTGCACCTTGTAAAGGCTCGAGACTATCAATAACCGCCTTTGCATGACGGAACTCATTAGCCATTGCCTCGTCAAAGTTTAGATTTAACCCTTCGTACATGGACAGCCGGTCATGTCTCAGGCAGATCTGTGGGAATTCGGCTATTTGTGCCGCCAGTTTTTCTGCCTCTGCCCTGGCAGTTCCATTTGAGACAACCTTATTTGCAAGCCCCATTGAAAGGGCTTCCTCTGATGAGATTGGTCTGCCCGTCAATATCATATCAAGGGCATGACTGAACCCGATCAAGCGGGCAAGCCGAATTGTACCGCCATCCATGAGAGGCACCCCCCATCTGCGGCAGAAGACCCCAAATATGGCATCTTTTTCAACCACACGAATATCACACCATATTGCCAGTTCAAGCCCTCCGGCGACCGCATACCCCGACACTGCAGCTATGACGGGTTTGGATAGTAGCATCTTGGTAGGTCCCATTGGTCCATTACCATCAGCCTCCACGCGGTTCCCTCTACCCTCCATAATTGCTTTAAGGTCAGCTCCGGCACAGAAATTTCCTCCCTCACCATAGAGCACAGCCGCATATGAAGAATCATCTTCTTCAAAGGTCCTGAATGCCCGTGAAAGTGCCTCGGCAGTTTCCCTGTCCACTGCGTTTCTCACTTCAGGACGGTTTATGATTACCGTAAATACCTTGCCCTTCTTTTCAGTTTTTACCTTCATGCAATCCCCGCTATCTTCTCAGGACATTCAAATTATTATCATACATCCTGCCCAGAAAAATTAGCAATGAGATTGTTTAGCAACCCATCCCCTGACCCCTTCCCTTAGCAAGGGAAGGGGGTCGTCTCCCCCGTGCAGGTAAGAGAGGGGGATATAGGGGGTGAGGTTAGTAAACACTCTCAGCAATTTGACCTGCTCCCCAATTAAATGTAAATTAATATTGGGGTTAAGTAAACCGGGTGACCGTCCTGTGCTTTAAGCATAGGGAGGAAAGTCCGAGCTCCACCGAGCAAGGTGCTGGGTAACACCCAGGAGGGGCGACCCTATGGAAAGTGCCACAGAAACATACCGCTTCAGAAATGAAGCAAGGGTGAAATGGCGAGGTAAGGGCTCACCAGCAGCCAGGTGACTGGCTGGCTGGGCAAACCCCACCTGGAGCAAGACCAAACAGAGGGCGATTAAGGTGCTCGGCCGAGGCCCTGGGTAGGTCGCTTGACCTTGATGGTAACATCAAGGCTAGATGAATGGTCACCACCCTGATATTTTCGGGGCACAGAACTCGGCTTACAGGTTTACTTACCCCCAAACGAAAGTTTAATTCAGCACTGCCTCGCCTTTTCCCGCCGTTACAACAGAGAGCATGCGCTGGCAGGATAGCTCAGCTGTCCCGAAAGATATTATGGAAAACGTAGTTATAGTTAACCGCGTATAAAATTCCTCTCCCGCAGGGTGTTTAAAAATGTAGTTGCCCAATTTATTGGGCAAATGCGCCTGATGAATCAGGCAACTACAGAATCCAGAGGCGAGGCTACACAATCCCACCCCGCCGGGATTGCCACGCTTCGCTCGCAATGACAGAGGGGAGTTGCTAAACAATCTCCTGCTTTGTTGATAAGATGGCCATGGTGATGATATACGGGTTATGAAGAATTTTTGAAGGGTATATATTATGAAAATAGCTGTGCTCTCTGATTCCCATGTAACCACTTTTGATGACATCCCAAAGAAGATAATCAATTGCCTCTCTACAGTGGACTTGATAGTCCATGCTGGAGATTTCGTTACCCGAGATATATTTGAGGGGCTAAGGAAACTGGGAAAGGTAAAGGCAGTTCACGGCAATATGGATTCAAATGAGTTGAGAAATTTATTGCCTGAGAAGGAGATAATCGAGATGGAAAACAAAAGGATTGGCATCGCTCATGGCTGGGGTGCACCATTGAGGATGGAACACAAGGTCAAAAGCGTGTTCACCGGTGAGAAATTGGATGCCATAATCTTCGGGCACTCCCATTTTTCTCAGAATAAGGTGATTGACGGCATCCTTTTCTTTAATCCCGGGAAGGCGTCACAGTCTTTCGGCATCCTTACCGTTGAGGAAGATATTAAAGGAGAGATAATAAGCTCCACATCCTGAACAAATATCAAACAACATAAAAAATCAAAATTACAAATTATAGTTAGACACGAAACTAGTTATAATCTCACTTGCTTTCCTGGAATGTCAAATCCCCCTTACTCCCCCTTTTCTAAAGGGGGATTTAGAGGGATTTTTTTGTACGAAGTTATGCGGGATACTATAAAATGTAAAAACCTTCCTCATTTTGAGGTTGTTTATTTGTCATTGCGAGGAGCGCTAGCGGTTGCGAGGCGTAGTTTAAAATGTAGTTGCCCAATTTATTGGGCAAATTTGTGCCTGATGAATCAGGCAACTACAGAATCCAGAGGCGTAGCAGCCTGCACCGACCCCCTTTTTGTCATTGCGAGGAGCATTAGCGGTTGCGAGGCGTAGCCGAAGCAAACTGGAGCATAAGATTCCTCATTCCATTCGGAACAAGCTCCGCAATCTCGGCGGAGGCAAGGGCACGATAAACAAGAGCTTTACCGCCTTATCACAATAGAGCCATAGCCAACCACCCTGGAGAAATCCCCACTAGTATCTCCACTGGTGGCATATTTCAGCAAAGTTGCCTCTTTGGCCTTCATCGCCTTAGCGGCTACAATCGCTGCTGCTACGGCACCATAGCCACACATGGTGCAATCAAGTGAAGCACGCCGCTGATATAATTTTCCCTCATCCAGATTTATTATTGCCTCTATCATGGACTTATCCTTCTCCGAGGCTATGTGATGAGGCTCATAATGGGTAAAATCGCTGCTGGCTATGATTATGATGTTATCACCAACCTTAGAAACAGCCTTACCAACTTCCCTGGCGGTCTCAATATCCTGAGCAAGCATGGTTATTGGCACAATGCTAACTCCCTCATAGAGATACTGAAGCCAGGGCAGCTGCACTTCTATGCTATGTTCATATAAATGGGCTGTCTCGTCCGCTTCAATGACTCCGCCCAAAAGTTTATCAGCAAGCTCCTTGTTTATCTTCATTTCCCCTAATGGCGTCCTCCAGCCGCCTTTTGTCCACACTGAGACTGCGGCACCATAGCCGGTATGGTTGGGACCAAGTATCACCGCGGTATCGAATATTCCATCATTAGCAAGCTCTTTATAGGCATGTGCTGCTACCGGGCCGGAGTAAATATAACCGGCGTGAGGAACAACCAGGGCGATAATCTCTCTTGAACCCTTGCTATTCACCTTCGGCACGAATCCAGGACCAAGTTCATGCCGATAACACCACTCGATTTGCTCCCTGAGTCCTTCAGATGTGCCGGCGTAAAATGTCCCGGCAACCACCGCTCCCCTTGCCTTAGCATTCATTTCCTCTCCTCGGTCTCCTTGGGTTTCTCTTCTTTCCCTTCCTTTTCCTTAGTTTCTTCTTTCTTACTCGCCTCGTCACGAAGCCAGCGATGCAATTCATCCAGAGCCGGCGGGAAAATGCTGAATACCTCGATGTCCTTGGAAAACTGCAACCTGTGTCCCTCCCTGATAAATAAAAGTCCCGCTTCGTTATCCTTGAGCGTCTCAGCTATCTTCTTAGTCATGAATTCATACCGCTTCCTCGAAGCTTCAGTGTAAAATTCCGAAACTTTGCTCGCCACCTTCACAGTTACAAAGCCAAGCAAAAGACACCTCTCCCAATCTATAACCTCCTCGAGCAATTCCTCATCCTCAAGTGCCTCAAAAGTAGCCCCGTTATCACACTCGCTTTTAGCAATTTGATAGCAACCTTGATTTATCTTTTCCGCCAGCTTTATACCTTCTTCACTGGACAGCGAGATTGATTCGTGATAAACCCGATTCACCTTGCC
>Ga0210017_1000277_pt1 | contig 41953 bp, 53 predicted proteins | sample CryGeyCG2014_020_FD_183966 | JGI IMG/M metagenome (GOLD analysis project Ga0210017, IMG submission 183966) | Groundwater microbial communities from aquifer - Crystal Geyser CG08_land_8/20/14_0.20 (SPAdes) (version 2) | ecosystem: Environmental > Aquatic > Deep subsurface > Groundwater | place... | reverse complement strand
GCAAGGCTAACCATTATCTGTATTGCTCATAACTTAAAACGAGCAGTCAACATTCAAAGGTCTTATTCATAAGGCCTAGGGGTTAGTGTGTCCAAAATCTGGAAAACACCAACAAAAATCAACTAAAAGCTCAAATATTCAGCTAAAAAGGAGCCAAATGCGAGATTAACTTCAAAAAAATGACGATTTTCGAAATCGGTCAAGTTTTGGGGTGGTCTTGCAAAGGTCTCTATATGTTAATTTCTGCATTTATGTCACTTGTAAAGTTATGTTTTTATATGTTTATATATTTATATTTTTATGTATAATTAAACCAAATCTAAATTGCAAAGGGGACTCAATGACAGTGCGTAAAGGTAATATGAAAGTTTTAGCAATGGTTAGTCACAAGGGCGGAAGTGGAAAATCAACCACAAGCGTCCACCTTGCTGTTGCCGCGACAATGGCGGGGTTAAAAGTTTTAGTAGTGGATTGCGATCACAATTCACGCTCCTCACAGGAATGGGCTATGGAGCGCGAAAGCCCCGAACCGGTTGTTGTTACGGCTTTTCCAGATACAGAAGAATTGGATATACCAGAATCATCGTTAATGGAGCGTGTTGTAGAATTTCACGAGGCTGGGAATGATGAAGGCTTCGATCTAATGATCCTCGATTTACCACCCTACTTAAATAGGCTTGCAATTCTCGCAACAGGAATGGCCGACTTTAATATAATTCCCGCAAAGCCCAGATTTAATGATTTGCGAACCGTTCCTAGAACCGTAAACAAAATATCTACCAACGACTACACGGTGCTGTTATCGCAGTGTCGTCCAAAGGTTTCGGGGTTGGAACCCGAAAAAACAAAAGAAGCTCGCGAGTTACTTGTGGAAAACGGAATTAATGTATGTCCTTTTCAAATCACATTGAGAGAGTCTTATTCCGATGCGCTGATTGACGGGCGCTCTGTATTAGAGTTTGAGCCACACGGTAAGGCTAATCACGAAATTACGCAACTATGGAACTGGGTGCGACCACTTTTATTTAAGGATGAATAGATGGCAACAAAACGAAGCAAAATGAGTTTGGGCAGCATGGCCGTCAACTCTGTAAACAAGGGGCAAGTGAAAGATAACGGGTATAGAAAGATCCGTTTAGAGGATCTGGATGACAATCCACATAATGCCCGCACCTTTTATAGTCCCGACAAGATTCAAAGTAAAATGGACTCCCTTCAGGAGAAAGGGCTGATCTCGCCGGTGATCGTTGTACCTGGTGCAGACTCAAATTCCAATAAGCCCTACGTCGTTATTGACGGGCACTATCGCTACAAAAGTGCAAAGGCATTGGGATGGACTGAAATAGACGCTTTGGTGCGTGAAGATATTTCATTATCTGAATACTTTAAATACAGTCGTGATGCGAATGACATTCACGAATCCAACACGCCTTTCGATATTGCTCGTGGTGTGCTGCGCCTCAAAGAATCTGGGCTTGCAACCAACAATTCCGACTTAGCTTTACTCGCAGGTGAAACATCCGAGGTCACGGTTACTAAGCTACTCAAGATAAACGAAATCCCAGAAGCAGTCGCGGAGATCCTTGCGAATAGAGATCCAAAAATCGAACTCTCAGTGGCTTATGAAATCTATCTCCTTTGGAAAGCCCTATTAAAAGCCGATGCCGATAACGCAATGACCGAATTTAGTGAATATTGCCAAGTGGTCGTGTGCGATAAAAAAGCTGGTCGCAATGAGATTGAGAGATACCGTAAATCGGTTGAAGCTCAAGGGCGAAAGACAACTAAAAAGACTGAAAAGCCTCCTTTTCAAGAGTTTTTCAATGAAAAAAAGCAACGGCTTGGTAAAATTGACCTACGCGGCAAACAGGTAAAGCTGGCTTTTAAAGCAACGACACCGGAACAGGCGATAAAAATAGCTGAAGCGATTAAAAACATACTAGGGAACGAAGGTGGGTATAAATGAAGACACCAGGACAAAGATCATTACTTATCAATTCCGACTTGCACTCTAAATTTAAAGTCCATTGTGCCAAGAGCGGACTGTCCATGAAGAATGGAACCGAGCAAGCGATTTTAGATTTTATGGCCAAACAAAATCAGGAAGCCAATGCGGGTGACGAGAAAAATTCGGGAAAGTAATTTCGACCTAAAACGCCTCACAGGGCTTTTTTTGATGATTGGGGTTATCGCTACCCCAACTTCGGTCTTTTCGTCCAATACAGGTGGTTCTGATGCGTCATTAGATGCGTTGATCCATAAATGCCTGCCTCGCTCCCATCATCACATTATGAAAGCCATTGTTCGGGTGGAGTCTTCTGGCCAGAAGTACGCCATCAATGTAAACGGTGGTAAAAACGGCAATTACTCAAAAACCTTCTCAAAAAAAACGGAAGCCAAAAAAGCCATTAGACAACTTATGGAAAAAGGCTACAACTTCGATACAGGCCTCGCCCAAATAAACTCGACTCACTTCCGCAAAGACAAAATTTTTGGCAAGATCGGCTTAACGCCTCTGGATGCCCTAGAGCCATGTAATAATTTAAAAATGGGTGCTGCCATCTTTAGTGATAATTTTCGTCGTTACGGCACGATTAGCGAAGCCCTATCTGCATACAACACCGGCAATCGCCATAAAGGATTTGAAAACGGGTACATCAAGCGTTATTTGCCGAAGGAATAACATTAACAACGAGGATTTCCCTCAAAATTACACAATTCAAACGGCTTGAAGATAAAAACCACTTTTAATAAGATCTCCATGAGAGGTTGGTTTCTGTTTTAGAAGTGCTTATATTGAAATAAAATTCACACTTTTTAACCCCACCATCGGGGGTTTTGATAATAGATCCTTCAGAGTAAAACTTCGAGTCATACATACACATTGTTTTTGGATTGAAGTATTTTAATTGCACTTCCGTGACAGAAGCATATTCATTCCCATTCCCAGTTTTAACAACTTCGCCAATCGTCGCTGCCATTGTAGAAAAAGAAGCGGTAGTTAGTAATGCAGAAATAATGATTTTTCTCATGGAGAATCCTATTTATCTATAAATAGTATTAAAAAAACACCTTCACATTAATTAATGCGGAGGCCATTCGTAATGGTAAACAAAAAAAACACTATAAGTTAATGGGGTCAATGTTTTCGTACAGCCTGTACGTTGGATACCACTCCGTTTCAACCTCTCCTTTAGCCCAATCTAAATACCATTCTATTTCATCGCTGAACAATAACTCAAGCCCATCAACAAGATCATCGTCAATAAAATGGTGCTGCGGCTTTATATTCTGTCTTTTACACGCCTCAAGCGTGTGATGACCGTCTAGCAATACTGCTTTAACAATGCCTTTGTGGACAAATGGCGGAGAGAGGTATATTCCATCTACTCCTTTACTAATCTTGTCCTCTACAATGCTCTCATTCAGGTACGCCTGACTTGAAATAACAATTATGTGGTACATTCAATCCCCTTACTCATTGGGCAATCGTTGCTTTTCTCAGTACCTTGTTGAAAAACGCTCCTTTTGAATCTGCATTCAAGAAGGATCGAAATACCGATCCAATATTTATTCTTGGGTTGCCAAAGTGATAGAAAAGCTCCGAATGATCTCTCAGTCGCACCCCGACAACCCGTGATTGCTCGTCCAGAGAAATGGCGTTGATAAACGATGAATCTACCACCTGGATCCAATCTTCGTCCATGACAGCACTCTCCTGCTTAAATATAGTTGTTTGCGGTGGCAAATAGATAAGCTGAAATGACCAGCGGCGTGATGGCTACTGGGTACTCAATTAATGAACCAGACTGAAAATAGAATGGCGACCTGAAATTAATAGGAAATGGGAATAATAACGGGATGCCTTCGGAAGTCATCCAATCCCCAACCAAGTGACTTATGTAGCCTATTGCGAATGCAAGAACAGATAGCTCAAAAAAATCCGGAACAGCCATCCATAACCAGTAAATCGCGGCGAGAATCAGAAGCGAATGACTCCAGGTTCTATGGCCAAGCAAAATCAATGGGAATGACAGCACTTTAACCACAACATTCTTCTTGACGAGAGAATCAGGGTGGTCTATGTCCGGCATAAGAGAACCGAGCATGGCAACCGGCGCAAGGAATAACCATGTCGTCGGCGCACCCATGTATTGTAAATAACTCCCCGCGAGCAAATAAGTCCCCGCACCAAATGCTAAATGATTTCTACCGATCATGGGTTTTCTCCTATACCGAATTAAAACGCGAAAGACCCACTCTCTATTGGGATCGTCACTTGAATTTTTTTGCGATTATTGTTTATGCGCTTCTGTTTCTCTTGAGCGGCTTTGATCTCGTCTTTCTTGGCCTGGCTAACCGTTTCTTTGTTTGCAGTAATGCGCCAAGTGGTTGTTTCTTCCTTGCGGAAAGCATCTAAGCTATCAACTTTTAACGCTCTTGCGATAGCCTTTTCATCGAGAGTACCTTTGCGAACGGATTGGGTAACTTCTACACCGTTCCCTACCGTCTTTTTATTGCTGATTTGTTGGACAGCCTTTATTAAAGATTCTTTGAATGGTGCCATGCGTTCATCCATTTGCTTTACTTGCCCTTTAAGCTTTGCTTGCTGGACAAGCAATGGACGAAGTTTATTCGTGACTGTATCCCAATCAGAACTATCGACAAAAATATCATCAACGACTTCTTCGTAAGCTTTCCATCCTTTAATTAGTTTTTGGGCACGCCCTCTAACGGGTTTGTAAAACATATACTCAAGATGGTTTGCTGCGGCATAGAACGTCCCCTTGCCATCTTGCTGTAACTTAGACACATACTTGCCTTCCGCACGCAATTCTTCAGCTTCAGCATGATTTTCTACACGAAAGGCATCGGACGTAACGAAAACGGCTTTTGGCAGCCCAGAAACAAAAAGCTGCTGTTCTAACTGCCAGTAATAAAATGGATCCAGGCTGCCTTTTTTAACATCTTCCGCTAATTCTTCATTCCACATCTTGTGTTCAAAGTCGAGCGTTCTAAACAAATCACACCCGTCGAGGCTCGCAGATAATTGCAAATTGAGACCAACATTCTTGCGGCATACAATTGGCGCAAAATCAACATCCAAAATTTCGGATATTAGGATCCGGCCATAATATTCCATTCTATGCCCACTACCGTAAATGACCTCTTCTTGGTAGTCAGATGTTTCAATTGTTTTAGCGCCCAATCTTACGAGCGCCAGGTCATCGACCGTTTTAGGATCGAACTTTCCTGCTCCCATCACGACGGGAGCTTCTGATGCAGGATAATGATCTGCACGGAATGCGTGCCACTCCGGAGAGCCTTGTACTAAATCAATAATTTCCATGACAATCTCCTTCAGCAACCTTATTGCGCCGCCTGGGCTTGTTGGGCTTGGCCACCAGCCTGACTCAAAGACTGTTGTTTTGCGGCTTTGGCCATTTTCCCTTCCAATCGGTCAACCAATAAATCGTATTGGGCATTATTTAGGTCTTGATAAGAATTGGCTTGGTTTTCGATTTGTGAAGACACCCACTTGAACATGATCTGTTCGTCTGAATTTGTAGCTTTCACTAAGTCTTGCAAATTCTTCACTTTCTCCGCATCTAAAGGCACTTTTTTCCCAACCCGTTTTTTTGGGGCACTTGCGCCTGCATCTTCGGCCTGTTCAGAAAGCGATTTCATTTGAATGTCTCTTTCAAGCATTTCCATCACTTCCGCCGAATTTGGTAAGCGTCTTCCTAAGCGATGCAATGCCGATTTCAAGGCCATTCTGTCATACCAATTTGACCAAACTGAACCGGATTTGACTTGCCCAGTGTTGCGATCAATAGTCCCTTTTGAGTTATACATGATCCGGTCAATATCTTCCTTAGTCATTACTTCGACCATAACTTCGCCTTTTTTGGTTTTGGCCGTCGCATAAACAACAACAATATCGTTGTTACTGCGGTTTTTTGACAAGAAACTAGGTTTATGAATAAGGTGATCCCCATCCAGATCAGTGTAGAAATCGAAAGCATCATCTTGATAAACGATTTTGGCATCAATGCGGGTGATTTCGCCTGACTGTCTGATTTTCTTCAACACACCATCAATCATGGGTTGATACTGGGCTTTCTTGACCCATTCAGAGCCTCTTTTCGAGTTATAGATAACAATGGCCGCTTCCTTGTTATCAGGGATTAGGCCGTCTTTAGCGCAGTCAGAAAACGCCTGCACCAAAGAGCTTGGGATACAAGCGTTTAAGTCTGGGTTGTGCATAGACGCAATTAGCGCTACCTGCATGAATTTATCAAACGAAAGATGGCTAGGCAAAAGACTTGAAATAGCTTCTTTGTTTTGCACTAAAGCAACCTGTACTTGTGACATTTGAGTATTCTGGTTTTGAGTCGTTGCTAATTGATTTGACATGGTTCTCTCCTTTTTGATTTGTTGAGATGAAATTCCCTCACCTCGTTAAATACAATTATATTCAAAACAGGGAAAAATACAATAGTAAATTAAGTTTTTTTCAAGTTATTTTCCCTTTTTAACAATGGATAGCGCTTATGGATAAATAGTTGGAATTTGTCTCTCTCAGCGAGAAAATAGAAGTGTTTTGTGGGTTTTGTAGGTTTTGTAGGTGTGTGCTAGTGCCCAACAATTACATTGGGAACCAGCTTAAAGATGAAATTTGATGTTGGTTATTTAGCCCAATATTCGCGCAATTCCCATCCAGCTTTCCATGTTTCAAAAGCTTTATAGATGTTACCAATATCCCCATCGAGCTTTAATTGGTTGACAGCCTCGTAAATAGATTGCCCTTTTTCCACCTTTTTCTCTAACGCTTTAAATGGCGTTAAATAACTTCTGCGGCGCTTAGAATCGGTTGCACCTTTAATCATGGAATTAATCTTGTTTGGAGACAAGGCCGTTATCTCAGTAAAGCGAGAATAAAACTCGATTAGCTCGTTGATGTGCTGTGGTACAAACTGTTCTGGCTTATCAAAGAACTCGACCCAATAAGGGATGGCCGCACGACTACCCCATAAAGCGACTGAAAGGTTTTTAACGGAAATAAACTGTTCGTGCCGGTACTTCTCGACATCGGATAGGATCTTATAAAAACACCCCTCAAGAATCTTTAATTTCTCAGCAGGAAGCTTAGAAGCTAAATGGATCAAGGCCATTTCTCCTGGCTCGATCATTGCATCCGGATCCGTTAAATTATTAGCTCTTTGACTAGTGCAACCGATCAACATTTGGGTTAAAAAGCTCGCTGAAACGTAACGCAAACGCTTGTTTAATGTCTTGGCCAGTTGCTCGTACAACACCCCTGCATGGGTATTCATTTCAGTCAACGCGGATGAACAGGCCTGGCGGGTTTGTGCCACCTGCGATGAAGTTAGGCCGGTCAAGGCATCCGGTTTATTCCAGTACAGTACATCGACGACCAATTCCTTGATTTTGTCGGTCAATCCTTTCCCGCGACGCTTGGGTTGGTTTAAAACAACCATTAGGCGATCCAGGTCTTTGACGCAACCAGGCTTATATTCAAGGTAGTAGTGTTTTGTCATAAATTCGCGGTGAGAAGCCACGCCTCTTTCCGTTAGGCTTGCAAAGCACCAACAAGCGACATCGAGGTTCTTGTTCTTTTTTAAATCGAACTGGATCATTCTCAGCATACCCAATAAGCTTGCTGTTTGGGCGCGAGTAAAACCGTGAAAACCGTTTTTAACAACATCTTCGGCTTTGCACTGAATGTCATTCTCTAGCTTTAAAAGTTCGGATACACGGTTTTTCATTAATCTGCTCTTCTTGTTTAGTTAGTTTAATTATATTCGTTTTTGTAAATTATACAACACGTTTTATTAATTCACGTTTTTTGGAACTCTCTCTCTGGCCAAAAAATGACGTGAAATTATCGCATTCATTTCTCCGAATATATGTGGAGCGGTTTCTTGCATCCTGGCCAGACCTGTTCCAATACCCGCTATCGGGAAGGCAATCTGTAAGAGTGGATCAGATTGCCAAAGGGCATAAAGCCTGCGGAGGTCGCTTATTACCAATTCACGATGCTCCGGTGTGTCTCTGATAAACGCCTGGTCGTGCATAGCGGGTAACAGCTTTGTGATAACGCCAAACGCATTAGGCTCTCCCCGAATAATGGCTTGGCCACCCGTCCCCTTTCTGGCACGATTGTCTCCAAATACAAAAATCGTATTAGGATTGTTTCGACAGATCTCAATGGAATAGCGCTGGTCAAATAAAATACAATCGCCCATAGAGTAAAGCCTTCTGGTTATCTTCTGGTGAAGCTGCTCAAATTTAAGATAAAACGATCCACAAAAATTATGGATAACTTCCCTTTTTTCGTTTCTAATTGCTTGAAGAAAAAGGGATTACGGGTGGTGCTTATTTTTTATGCAATCTAAAGATTTTTTTTGGTAAAAAATCGGATCTTTTAGGTAACTAAATCACGCTACCGATAGTGTTATAAACGCCCGAAACATTGATTATTGTAAAAACGATCTGCAACCTTAGAATGTATCTTAATTCAGCCTTGATTGAGAACGCCATCAACGCTACGGAAGACAACAACCATAGTATCCATGCGAAAAACGCAAACTCTGGCATGAAACTCATTATAAGAGCGCCTGAAACCCCTGCATAAGAACCAATCACCTCAAGGATTTTTTTGAAGTCTAATTCTAAAGGCTTGTCCTTTGTAAATGATTGCTCGATCTTTGTTTCCATGCTCGCCATCCCTTTTCGTTGCTTATGAGCCAATTATATACATTTACGCATCAAATACAATACTAAAAAGAAAATAAATATCGTTTTACAATCAAATTCTTATCTGATAGGATTATATACAAATAAAGGAATATAACAATAAAGGGCGGCTATGCGATTGGGTAATGTGATGAAAATTCGGGGAGACAAAACGCTGGATAGAATTAAGGGAATTCTCACAAAGAATGACAGTCTTTTACTGCCTGTCGAAGCTAAAGTCCTTCGTTTGGAAATCTCTCAACGCGACATTCCTTCTTGGAAGAGAAAAACAGCGTTTCGGGACAGCGCAACTTATGTCAGCGTCCTTTCCCGTCATGGCTACGATGTACTTCAGTACCAAACACAAGGAAACGACTCGTTCTTGATTGATTGTGGTGTCCACCTGCTGCGCTCGAAGAATGAGGCTTGCGCCACGTTTTCTAGGCAGGAAAAGGATCTTCTGGTAAACGCAGAGAGCTTTATTTCAACAATTCAGAAATTGGATAAAGTCTTTAAACGATTTGGGTTGTATGAGTTTCGCGACGAGAAGGGATCTTTGAAGTTTACTGGGGTTTCATCTCAAAAAAATGACATGGTTTACGCTGCCAACTATCTTCTTGATAACGCCCAAGCTATTCAGCAAACACCATACTTAGAAATCTCTCAATTAAATTGGGAACGAAACCAAAAATGGAGTAAATCTGCATGAACTCATTAACAGTCGTTACAGCGCCATGCGAATCCCCAGAGCAAGTGATTGCGCGTTTGAACAAAGTTATAGATGAACGCAAACCTAATGATTACAGTGAAATGATCGAAAATATGGCTGATGTCTTCTACTTGACCGAAGCGGAACGAGCTGAAATCCACAACGCTCGAATGGCCTTACCCACTCATGGATCATTGGCGGAAGCGGCCAAAGAACGAATTAAGGAACGGATCGCTTTACGCAAAAGCAAAAAGAGCGTCAGTGCTTAAAGGTAGCGGCCAACCCGTGCTAACGCAGTTTCTAAACTTAATCGCCGTATTCTCAGTAAGAATTGAATGTCATTATAAATGATAAAAGCACGGATCTACCCAAGTTGAAGATGAAGGCAGAATATATGCCTGCAATTCATCGTTCAAAAAGATCAAGCAGAACTGATCCGGATCGGCGTGCTTGTGGCTCACCTGCTTTGCACCCCGCAGACTTTTCGCCCAAACGCTCACAACCTTGCAATACTGCTTTCGCTCAAGCTCCATATCCGTGTTTGCCATTTTTAAGACGTATTCTTTTTTCGTCATACTCACCCACAAAAATTCTTATTAGGCGCAAATTTGCGCCTGGAAGGTCTAGTAAAACTAGGTTCTATTGTTTTTTCTTCCCGCGAATCCTTAAATATTCGATTCGATACATCAGATAATTTAAGCGATAAATTCCTTTTAACGATTCGACCGCTTGTTCGATTACTTTATTAGTCGGCTCTTCCAGGTGCCAGCTAGATTCAAAGCTACCAATGTCTATTACATTCCAGCTTGAATGTTCTTCTAATAAAACATGATTCCTAATGAGATTATAAACGCTAGATTTGGTTGGCTTGAGATCAATATTAACTTCCTGTCCCACCCCTGCATTTTCAGAAAAATTGAAGCACCCCATCAAGTCGAGCGATGCCAGTACGCTCCAAAAATCATTTTTCATGCTTTTCAGTAATTCAGGGTTGTAAATATTTGACTCGATGAAGAATTGATTTGACAAAAAGCCGATTTGATACTCATGAAGGCTTTTGCTGGAAGTAGCGGTGACAGAAAGGCCGTCCAAATTCTCACCCCATTTAAAATTCCAATCGTCTGGAATTTTGGCAGATTTGGAAAGCTGTTCAAATAACGATTTTAAATAATATGCTGTTTCGCTTAGTGAGCCGTTAGCATAATGAAATTTACTTCTCTCAAAAGCACCTATCATGGTTGTTGACCTTTTATTCTCGCCGAATCACAAGCCGGCTCACCAATATTAACCCATACAACAGCACCTTGCGGGTGCTTATATGGGATTGGTTTCTCGTATCGTTTTGCATCTTCAAACACCCATGCGTGTCGATACTTTTTTAAAACGTCAATATCTTTAATCCTGTGGTTTCGATAGTAAAAACTACTAGATAGTTCATTTGCTTCAAATGGCATACTGTAAGAAACTTTTACTTCACCAACAATCAATCCTGTGCCTTGCTCAATGATACCAATTCGGCCACGGATATTGGTAGGGCGTGACCGCATTTCCCAGGTCTTCTTTCCTGACAGAATGAGATCAACCCACGGTTGTTTAATGATTAGGGCTTTCATGTTTAATTTTAATCCTTAATTCGACAACTGCAAAAACACTCTCAAAGCGCTCAACACTCATTTGCATTTTATGCGACTTTTTTTGGTTTGTGAATTTGAACAATAACAGCACCAACGGCAGTACCGCTTTCGCTAAACGCCCCATCAGGGATTGCAGTTAGAGTGGCTCCTATATCTTCGAGCCAATTCTGGAACGAAACCTGTTTCTTTTGCTGACCCCGTATCCAACTTCTACTCGCAATGCTTACAATTTTCCCGCCAGGTTTTAACATCGAGTACATTTGAGTAATATGGTCAATATCTTGATTTTTTGTGAATGGCGGATTCGCAACGATTCTATCGAATTGTCCAAGTGATTCAGGACGCATACTTAGAAAGTCACCCACAATCGGCTGATAACCCTTATTGGTTAGGATTTTCGCGTTTTCAGGCATTAATTCGACCACCGTACAATTGGCTGTCTTATTGAGAATTAAATCGGATATTGCACCTTGACCCGCTTCAGGCTCTAAACAGGTGTGAGACTCTTGAATGTCGGCTAATTCAACAAGCTTTTGCGCCAGTGGTTTTGGGGTAGGGAAAAACTGAAAGGTTTTTTTGTCGTTTACAGCTTCGCCTTCAGAGAGTCGAGCAAGTATATCTTGAGCATCACAGGTGAACTCGAAACCGCATTTTTTGTATTTTCCGCCCGCGTTTAGCAGGGCTTTTTTTACTTGAGGGTAGTTCGTTAATTGCTCACTAGGTAGCTCTAAGCGACTCCCATTGGGAATCATTTTCATAATTGACGCGACGACTGCTTGATCTAGTTTTTTGCACATATTGGCACCTCGTTTAAATAAAAGTTAATTAAGCCTTTATTTATGATTATATACAAATACCAATAAAATACAATAAAACTATGTCTTTTCTGGTTCTTTATTTATAGCGAGTATCGGGGCAGCGCTTTTCTTTGCCATTTAGTCTTCTAATTTCGTTAAATTCTCTTCGTCCCAAGAAAGGATGGACTTATTGGATTTGCCAGCAACCTTAATAAAGTAGGTAAACGGGAAATGAGGGTTGTGGCCATCATTGATGCTGTCAATAAGGCATTCATTACCGAGTACAGGGTGAGATACTTTATCTCCTACCGAGAATACAGGGCTAACATCTATGTCGGTATTTTCCACCCAGGCCTGTATGTATTTCCCGTACTCAGTACGGATAGACACGCTTTCGATGATTTCGATAATAGCTGTTACGTTCTCGTCGTCGAACCAATCCATTGATTTATAGACATCGTACCCAGATCTTCTCCCCAGGCCGTAAGAATCCGCTAATTCGTTTATCGTGTCATCCAATTCAGAATCCGAAATATAACCACCACTAAGCAGGTCATTCGAGATGGTTGTGGCCATTCTTCGACGGACTTCTTCTTGAACAAATTGATTTTCTAAAGGTGGAAATATTATTGCGCCATTGGCGTTTCTATTGGGATTGGTCAATTCTTTTTGGTGACGTTCTAAAGTAGCTTTACGCTCTTCTTCCGCTTCCTGTTGGCGCTTTTGATCTTCTAAGAATTTTTCAGGATTGAGCGTTTTCTTCAAAAGGTCTGTATCGCCTTCGTGATGCGCTTTAACCAGAGAATCCCAATTCTCGATAATTAATCGCCACTGCTCTGATGTGGTCGCTATCTTTGGGAAAAACTCTCTAACTCCAGGGGCGACATTTAATAAGCCTAAACAACGGCCAAAAGACCCTCTATCATACGGGTAGTCCATTCCAATTTTGTCAAGGTCGGCTCCTAACGCGATTGCGGCCATGTATTCGGATGACAAGCCGGTGCTGCCGGTCATCATCCAAACACCGATCTGTCGAGCTAACTCCCTAAATCCATCATTATTCATAGACGCTCAATCTCCTCTAGCTTAGAAGCTTTTTTTCAACTTTATTCAGAGTTATTTCCCATTCCGCACCGTTAATTTCTCTATCGTCTTGAGAAAAATCAACAACGGCACTCATGCTTGGTAGATCAGGATTGTTAATGAGTTTGTGACGAAGCAAAAACCCAACTAACGTACAAAACGCCGTATTCTGGTTGTTGCTTTCTATGTCGCCGATGCCATCGTCCTCGATCTTATCTAGTATCTTCGACGCGACCATCATAAGTTCCAACGAATCCAGACTGTCCAAAAATTGTAACTGATCCTGCATAGCCCTAATAAACCCCTTTTAATTTCTTAATAAGCTCGTTAAAATCCATAATTATAGCTCGTGGAATACTTGTTCTTGCCCATCTCGTAGGCGTTTACCGTGCTGGCAAACCCTCTATTCCAGTAATCGCTTTTCATTAATTCGACCTCAATGCGAGAGGCTTCTTCAGCCGCTTCAGAACTGATTTGCAGTTTAATCTGGATGCCGCCTTCCTGGGTCATGCTGACCTTTGAATAATTTTTGGTACTACCATTTATTACTTCCAGTTGATGATCTGCATTTGAGAAACTGTTATCAGGATCATTTTTATCGAAGACAATGTACTCCCAGTTCGTTTTACTCATTGCCCCCTTGTAGGTCGGCGTGATCCCGAAATAAGCAAGATCGGCAATATAATTTCCCACCGAGATTCTAAATATCAACGGATTTTCGTTAATGTAATGCAACTTGGCCATAACGGTTTTTTTCTGGTCATTACCGGTCAGGCTCCATACGTCTCTTGGAGAGATCCCTTTTCCCGCCGCTTTTGGCGAGAACCCAGGAATAACACTGTCGTATAATTCGGTTGCCCATTCATTAAAAAGCTCTTCATTCGGTATCTCCAGCACCAAGTCATAAACATCTTGGGACTCGCCTTCGACGAGAACCCAATCGCCTCTGTAATTTTTTCTCTTTACGGGAATGGTTTTTTTGGTGACGGATTTCACGTTAAATTCGAGCGAGGTATTCACGCGCACAATAAAATCGTCGTACCAGGCGGCATAGGATTTAAATACTCGCTCTTTGCTAAATGACGGCTCTTGTGCGATGGCCACCAACATCCCCTTTTCAAAAACATTTTCAATGGCCAAGCTCTGCTCATTTAGGCTGTCCATCACCTTATCTTTTTGGGAAAGCAATTTATCGGCTTTAGACGAATCAACAGCTTTTACCCTTAGTTCGCCATCAAGTTTATGCAAAGTCTTAATGAGGGCTGCTCTTTCGCGCAACAAGGTGGATATTTTCTGATCCTTATCCTTATTGGCCTTGATTTGTTCGATTCTGCTTCGTAGTATGCTTTCATCTACATCGGTAGAGGCGCGAACAAATAACTGAATATCGCCGGTTGAGGTTGTGGAAACTCGTTCTTCTAGTACATTGATCTTAACGATTGACGCGGAGATGATTTTTATCTTCTCGCTAAGATCACCGTTATCAATGTTTTTCTCGCTCTGGATATAAACTCCAGCATCATCTGCCGCTGCTCGTTTAATTGAAGTGATGACGGCTTTTCTGGCCATAGTTTTTGATTCACTATCACCAAGCGTGTAGTTAAGGCTCCATGTTTTTTCAATAGCGGAGGCTGAAGTTGTCGTGGCCACTAGCAAAATGATTAATATTCTGGATAACATGGGACTCACTCCTTATCCGAGTTAAAAATGTAAGCGCAGGAATACTTCGTCCCATCATGCTGCACCACTCGATGTTTGATGTCCTGTAAAGAGATGACTCCTTCGGCACGCTGGGTAATTGTGGAACTTAACTTATCTTCAGTGAAAGTCTCATGTCCACTCAAGGTACTCTTGTTATTCTCAACAAGAACACCGGCTAATTTGTAGATTGTGACATCCGGAGATGTCTGGGAGTAAGGCTCGCAATATTGCGTTATAGGCTCCCCAAGATAAAGGGATGATTCCGCCAGGCCTGGTCGATTTCCTTCGTCTGAACTAGAAGCATGGGACACCAGTGACAATGATGCGGCGACGCTGGCCGCCAAATAAATGTGCTTCAAACCCAAAACTTTTAGTTCGTGACGAGAAAACATAATTTACTCCTTTGCGAGTTTTGGTTCGTCTGATTGATCTGGAACCTGCGCCTCAGTCCCTTCAACACGCTTCAGTAATCGCTGATACGAATCTTCAAGCGTTTGGCGATCTTGTTGAGAGGTATCTTTATCCAGTAACTTATTAAACTTGGCGAAAGGCATTTTTACCAAAGTGTAGCTATGAAATTCACCATTGATCGGTTTAAGCTCTTGAGCGACTACCTCAGTACCGGTTAGATCGACGCTATCGACGAAATTATTGATGATATAGCGATACTGATCGGAACCAGATCCATTCATTGTGTCTTCACCCGACATTTCTGACTTCATGGTGGAAGCTACTTCATACTTAGCCTGGAGCTTTGCTTTTCGCATCGCGTTGAGCATATTTTTGTCAGTCCCCATGCCAACGCCGTAAAACCCAGTTTCATCTGCTTTTGGGGGATCTAGTACCCAGGTAGGCAATTCAGATAATTGTGCTTCCATTTGCTCCTGTTCAAAATTCTGTTTCTCAACGAGAGCATCCCGACGGACTTCTTGAGCATTAGCCTCTTGTTCGGCGATGTCCGTTCTGGTCATGCCTGTTGAAGAGCAACCGGACACACCTATAATGGTTGAGACCGAGATTGCTACGAGTAATTTAGAATTGGTTTTCATATCCTTCTCCTTATTGCATTAAGCGCCCCAAATAGGGGCTTTTATACACCGGAAAACTGTCTTTACAAGACAGATTCAGCCAGGTTCTTTCCTACCGAGAATTTAACCTTGCGTTTAGCGGCAATCGACATAGATTCACCAGTGGCGGGGTTACGCCCCATTCTTGCTGGTACATCTTTGGTTGAGAAACGACCAAAACCTCCCCCATTACTTGTTGATGGATAACTCTTGGATAATTGCACGTCCTCTTTAGTTAGGGTATAGACACTCTCTGAAAAATCAGCTAAGGGGGTAAAGAACTCAGAATCAGCCGTGATACGTTGCTTCATTGTGTCAGCCATAAATTGAATCATGCCACCCCTGTTCTTTTTATAGTCGGCATGAACAACAGCTTTTAGCAACGACGCATAATTTTGTCGGGCTAACCAAGCCCCATCTTCCATTATTTCTTTAGGTGAAAGAACAATATCATCGTCCAAGCTATAAAATTTGATTGCTCCCGAATTATGGCCATTAACCCATCCAAAAGGATGCTTGACCTCACCAGGCAACAAAAACACCGACTCGCCACCTAAAGGTAAAAAGTTTGACACCCCCATTTCAGTCATCATTTGCTTAACTTCTTCTTTAAAGAAGCTCTCCATCCACAAATTATTGGAGGTTTCCAAGTTCAGATTTTCGCCTTGCGTGGCCGCAAAAGCTTCTCTGGAAGTATTTTCCATATCAAATACCGGCAAAACATAACTTTCCTCTGCAAGAGCAACAGGAAACAATTCGCTCCTATCGGTTTCATCGGTTTTTAAGATACTTGTCGGCAAAGATGGAATGCCTTTTGGAAGAACATGAAAATCGGTTCTAATTTGCTCAAAAAGAGCTTGCATAAACATCATGCTCGATTCTGATATATCTGAAAACTTGCTTACAACAATGGGTTTGCCACTCTCTACAACTAAAGAAGTGCTATCTTTCTCGCTAGTTAAGACTCGCTCATTATCCGATGAAACCAAATTCAGGATCTCGTAAGGAAAACTGCTGGCATCAATGCGATTCACAATAGACCTTGAATTGCGACGCATTCTACTTTGCAAAGGATGCTCATGTTTCGGTTCATCTGTAAATAAGCTTAAATGGCCACCAGACTTAACAATAAGCGCAAAGTAAGGATCAACCTTCTCTCCTTCAGGAAAGATCACCGATAACGACATAGTGCTATCGGGAAGCTCTTTGGCCAAACGCAACATACTTGATACTCCGCGAAAATAGAAAATATCAGAACAAACCCGTAAATTCTCCGTATCCAATGATCCAGTGCATAGCACTCGATGCTTTAAAGAGTTTTTGACGCACTCTCGCGCACGCACTGCTGTAATAGCTGCTTGACTCTCTACCGCCTCACTTATTTCATCCTGCGACAAGGTTTTCCGGTAGAACGCAACCCCCTCGCTCATATATTTCTTTTGAGACTCCCAGGCCTGTACAAAATCTTCCGTGAAAAGGATGTCCATTTCATTTGTTAAACGCTTAATTTCTGCAAAATCGCCAGACCGGCTCAAGGCATCAAAATAAGACACGCTTAATAACTCAAGCGTTGGTCGATAAAAATCATAAGCAATACTAAACGTCAAAAACCCAGTACCATCAATCTCATTTGCCTTTTCACACAAACGATACAGCTCTCGAACCGTATAACCTCTAGCAAGGCTTTTGTCGTAACGTCGATTGCCAGCAAAATCCAACAAACCCATCCACGCTGCCAAAATATGATGACCCATGTGTTCATGCTTATCCATACCATTTCTCCGATAATTGTTTTCTTGACTTACTTTGATTTCTGTCATGGCGAACCTAAGTGCTTTAATAGGTAATATCTTTTACAAAAAATTGAGTGTATTCGTTTTATGTTCATTGCTCTCTTATTTAAAATTATATACATTTCAATAATAAATACAATGGTTATTTACAAAAAAACCCGATTTTTCGGGCTTTTTTATCGCTATTTACCGTAGTATTCTAAAACAAATCGGTTTCCAAATCCTTGTGCTTTCTTTATGGCCACATTCGTTTCATATTCATTCCGGTCAATTGGATCTTCAGCATTCCATTTCGCATACAACTTCTGTTGGCGAGTCGAGGGCACTAAACCATACTTCTCGTATAGGTAGAACCCGACTCTGGCCAGATCACCTCGAATCTCTGGTCTTGGTGCGATTCCACGACTGTCGATTCGCGTTTTACAGGATCCGAATGAAGGCGTGCCCGATCTAACCTTTTCAACAAAAGGCTTGTTGGAGCGAATAGCATTTATAGATCCCACTGAAACCCGCAAATTCACCATGTCCATATAAGCTTTGCGATACTCCGGATCATTATCTTTGCAATACTTTCGAGCAGATGTTTTGAGTTCCTTCGCTTTGATGTAGCAAGCTCTCCAAGACTTGTTCTTTTTGTAAAACCAACTGATAGGATGCAAATGCTCAACCTCAGTTCGCTTTGATCTCTTGTTGTACTTCTTCTCAAAAGCGGATTGCAGCCCACAAGAAGATAGGTTTGTGCGGCGGTTTGACCAGTCGCACTGGCAATAGATCGTCTGGCCTTGATTGTTATGAATCTTTTTATAGATTGTGTTTTTTGTCGAGTTCCATGTCGCAGATCCAGCCATTGCCGCTGGTACTGAAAACACAAAGGCGACTGTTACACAAAAAATTCTTACTAAGGTCACTGTTTCATCTCCTTTTTAATCTTGATATTTATCAACTCCCAATAAGCGAGGTTCATTGAGCGCTTACCCCCTTCCCACATCTGCCAAGCCCGCTTTGTTGAGTGGACAAAATCCGCACAGTCCATCTGCGCTATGGTAATGCCCACTCCCTTAAAATCTTGGTAAGATTTTCTAAGGGCTTTTATTTGCTCTGGTTCGGGGTGCTTTAGATCTTCTTTTTTGATGCTCATAGCTCCACTCGCTGCACAGTAATGTCGCTCCGTTTGTACCCTTTTGCAACGATCTCTCGAATAATTCTCGCCTTATCCTTTGATGATACGTTGCTTAAATAAATTCCCATACCAGAATGAGAGCTAAGGCTGATGTCGTAGCCAACACGTTTACCCATGTCGTAGTAAAATCCGTAACTCATTGTTGCCATGCTTTAATTCTCCAGTTTCTTGATAAGAACCACAACTTCTCCCATGTCGGGTTCCTATATCTTTTTCTCGTACTCTTGTTTTTAAGCGGCTAGTCTTCTATCAAGCACGTACTCAAATAAACCCATTGTTCAACTGTCAAGAACAACGGAAAATCATCTAAACTGACAGTCAAGACAGGATCAGCTTCATCGCCATAAAATTCCATTTTAAGAGGGAATATCGTGAAATGTTTAATATGATCCTCACAGTAATCAAATATTGCAGCCCCAATCTTTCGCTCCGTCATGCCGACATCATTACCGTAAAAGGCATAATAATGATTATTCAACGTCCTCACCGAGCCATCTTTAACCCATTCTGCAATTACATCGTTTGGGCGCGGAGCCTTACAACGGATTCCTGCTGCATCCAACAAGGTTTTTTTCAACATCATGGCGATCAACACGCTTCCTGTCGCAATATCAAGTAAATCTTGAGCGGTAACATAGTCACCGCCTTGTACTTCAATTCTTAGTCCGTCGTTCTCCTTCAAAAAGGAATCGGCACCTTGCATATATCTCATAATCACCACCTCTTTAGAGTTATTAATTCGTCTTTATTATATGAACAATGTTCATACATTACAACCCTTTTATAGTATTTATTTCACATTTATATATAATTATTTCAGGTGCAGAAAGGTGTGAAGGAAAGATGTTGAGTTGATAAATTCTTATTGAGGGAAGATACACCCAAAGAAAGGGCGCGGATTTATGACCGTTCTCAGAAAAATCCGTTGAAGGTCGCAAGGAAAATCAATAACTTGAGAGTTTTTCAGCCCTGTTTACCAGGGCGGCGAATAGTAGTTTATAAAATCGTGACGAGAATTGATGTTTCGTCAAGCTCCAGGCCTCATCGTTTTGTTGGGGTGATGTTAAGAATGTTAGCCATTTAGACCTCGTAAATATGGCCAGGCATATCTTGTTCATCGGTTGTGCCTTTATTGACTATCGTGGGCTTAATCCAAGCAGGACGGGTTTTACCTTCTTCTTTTAAGCCGTATGGCTGTTTTCGCCAGTGGCCTCGTCTCCAGTGAGGGGATACGCTCGAACCAAAACTTTCTTGCTGAAAATACTTTCTTAGACTTTTGCCAACGAATTTAATTTTGGTATAGCCTTGAGATGCAAGTTTTGATTCAGCTCTTTTAGCTTCTTTGCTATTACCACTTTCAGCTTTTGCGACAAGCTTCTTAGGATAGCTCTTAGGATAATCCTCTTTTACATCAGAGTCAGGACTGTCAATGTATAAAATGAAGTTAATTAACAGAGACATGGACTCATAGACCGTTTTTTCCCAAACCTGTTCTTCAATTGACGGTTTCCACTTTTTCTTTTCGTCATGCCAATTAATGCCATCCCCTAAAACTGGATGTTTATTGTTTTTTTCGTTATCTAAATCGCTCTCGAAAGGATTTTGATAAATGTACGCTTTAAAAGCATCCTTAATACTTGCAGGTTCATTTAATCTCCGCATTCCAAAATACTTATCAAAAGCGAGGGATGCATAATGGCTGTAATGGGCATCGCCTAAAGGCTCTGGAACAAGAAAAATACCTAAACTTGTATATTTCCATTCATTCGCTGTAAATTCTTTGTCAAGCTGTACATAAGCCCCGACAATCGGCACAGAATTCTTATAGGTAATCAAGTCTTTATCAAATGGCTCTGAACCATCATTATGATAATCTGGTGCATAAATGCCTGAATCGTTGCCGAAGTGAACATAAAACGAGTCATACGGAAAATGAACGTCTTTTATAAAAATATTGTCAATGGACGTTTTTTTAAACAGGGAAATAATTTCTGATTCAAGATGAAAAATGTTTCGACCACCAGAAATGAAGTCGTACAGCATTTGACAGCCATCTTCGGAGAGAACCGAATCATCCACAAAACCATGTTCTTCAGGATCGTAGTTCTTGGGAAGCTCCATTTCTTCTATGATTTTATTAGGATGATAAATCAGTGCATCATTTGTCATATTACTTCGGCTCCATGTCTTATATAAACGAAATACGAATACCCCTATTTATTTGGGTATCTTCTTATACGGATACCCGTTTTATTTTGTTAGGGTTTTATGGCCAGCAGGCGAAAGGAAGTTACCGCCTTGTTTGCCAATCCCGATGCTGTATGGGCTGATATAATCCGACTTTTCGTAAGTGCCGTCCTTGCCAGCGTCAATTTCAAGCTTTAATAAATCTGTACCATCGGCACTAATGCGATAGATTACCGTTGGTGTTTCGATCTTCATAACGCCATAATCAATAACGGATGTCCCGTCTTTAATTTGAAATGCCTTAACAGTCGAAACTTCTCCATTAAATTTAGGATCATTGGTACTAAACTTAAAACCTATCTCATTAACAATCCCAATTCCGCCACCTGGAAGCGATTTTCTATTATCATCCCAACGCATCGCTGTTAGCTTAAAGTATCGTTCACTTGCGTCTGTTGCATCGCCCTTGTAGGCAACTTCAATATCGCCAGAGCGAGTGTATTCATACACAGGTGTTGTTGTATCAATGTTGATATTTAAAGAGCTACGCTCACTCAGTTTTCCTTTATAAATGTTTTGTAAGCCATCCGCATTTGAGAATTTAATATCGAAATTAGCTGTCCCAGAACGAAACTCACGATTAGAGAAGGTATTAAGCGCTGCGTGATTAAATCTAAAACTACCATTCACCGTCATAGTGCTTTTGCCGTCGGTGACAAGGCATTCTTCAAACTTAGAGTCCTTGCTTCTTGGTTTACCGTCAACAAGCCATTGCGAAACAGAATATGCTCGTCCATTGGCACACGCAAGCTTCTGGTAGTTCTTTGAGTCCGATTCAACCACCGATCCATCATTGGTCAAATCACTCACGGTAGGACTTGCCACCACGTTGTTTGCAGTTCGGATCAATAGTTCGTCTTTAGGAGCTGATCCATCGGCATAATTCGTGTTGCGATTAGCGATTGTTGGCCAGGTCTTATTGAGCGCCTTGTAATCAACCAGGTAGCGTGCGTCGTCATAAAGTTGGTTATCCACCCGATGACTAAAATCAACTTCACTTATTTGGGCAGCTCGAAACAATAACTGCAAGTCATTAACGATTTGCGCGGTTGATCCAGTACCATCATTAGCCCATTTAATCTCAGTGGGAGTGATTTCGTTACTCGCATCAATATCAGGAAATTCGACACCACCAACATCAAAAGTTTGCGGTTGGGTTTGTTGTGAGTCTAACTCCTTGAGTCTATTTGCCATATCAATAATGCTATTGCTACTAGAGCTATTTTCACTGGAAGTTGATTCAATTTCAGTGCTATCACTGGTAGATGCTTCATTCGCGTCGTCAGATTGATTTGATAACGCGCTACCAGCGTCAGAAGATGCTCCGCCACCACAGGCTGTTAATAAATAAGATACTGCTGTTACTAAAACAATCTTTGGCAATGTATTTCGCATGGTACGTCCTCTTTCAATATTTATATGCCACCCCTCGTGGCGAAAAGTTAAATAATGCCCTCATTAATAATTATATATAAATAACAATTTATTACAATAATATTTTTTGTATTTTCTGACTATTTAAACCAATTAAACAAACAGTTTCCATAAAACCTCTTTAAATTAGAAGTGACCTAAGCTATCAGAGGGTATCCTAAAAACCAAAGAGGCGAGATTAAAAATAAGAACACTTTTTGTACGATTCGCAACAATTTCGTTGTGCAGCACAATGAAAATTGGATCAGTAGAGATGTAATGCAGTATAAATCAATCCTGTCGCCCAAAGAAGGGAGCCAATCAACTGGCTTGAGGCGACCTTGAAATCCTGTCTGGACGGAAAAGAAGAGTGGGAGATCCAGGCCATTAAAGACACTACCAGAATAATCGTCTGAGTCTCACCGAGATTAAAAACGGATGATGTCTGGCGCAAGACTAGATCCCAGTTCTCGATAGCCATTACCGGCAGCAACAACATTAATGCTGGCGCAAGCGCAACGGGAAATGCGTTAAAGAAATTGATACCAGAACAAGAAACGGATCCGAGCGTCCAACTGCCGTCCGGATTCGTTTTTGGCCATAGCGATATTTTCATTCTAGGAAATCTGAATGAGAGAATAGATGTGATAATAAACGCCGCAGCATGAAAAAGTTCATGGATCACCGTCCCTGGTAAGAAAACCAGGGCATACAAGTATTTATTCCTGATGCGACCGCCTAAGTAGCGAATATAGTTACCGACAATTATCGTGGCCAGTACCGACAACTCGATACTGTATTGCTCGAAAATGTCCATTAAAAACTCCACGATGATTAAGGCGTGAATGCCAAAGCAATAGCGTCGTTATTCAAAGCCTCTCTAATTATTACTTCAAGCCAATCCTTGTAGTTTTTCCTTTGTAGAAAATTTGAGACCGCAACCGATTGAGTATTTAAAACATATTTGTTGTCTTCGCTGAAGTACGCCGACTCAATTGGCTTCACAAAGGTTTCTAAAAATGTGGGAGAGGAACCAGAGGGAGGATCCATATTGAAAATCATCTCTTTGATTTGTGGCCACTCCGCTGACGGCACCATTTTGCTAACGTCGAGGGGTGCAACTTCTTCAAACGATTGATGGTTTGGCCTCTCTGGTTCGGGTTGAGAAAATGGTAGAGAGGCTTGGGCTTGTGGTTGGTTTTTTGGTTTTTCGTCATTAATGTAATATTTGGGCTGATAGTTTTTCCAACATGGGGCTGCGATAGTCAGATTAAAAATATAATCAAGGTCGTAAGTATCTTCTCTTTTCGAGAAATTAATCAAAAGGCGACAGGCAGCGTCCATAGCGGCCTGATGAATTGTAAAACCGCAATCTTTGCGAGCGTTACGCAACCCAAAAAACAAAGCGTCGCTAACGCCTTGATCCTGAAATGTGTTCACCAGTTCTTCAGTAGGCTCTGGATCGCTTTGCTCTATTATAGGTTGTGTTTCTTCGTTAGTATCAGCGCTCTCTTGTGTTTCATTTTTAACCCAATAGATAGCAAAGTTAATATACTTAAATTTTCGACCCACCTTAGTCAGTGTATATTCGACTCGCATATCAGTTTTCTCTTGAATGTCATCCAATGACGAATCAAAAATATTTTCCTTAAAAGTGGAAAAATTATAAGATTCAGGCACACCTAGTACCTGTCTAAGCCAATCAACCTTTGTTTTGGTGTGAAATATATCTTTGCTTTCACTTAGCCAACTGCTGAATATCTCAAATAATTTTTGAGCGTATTTACCACTCAGTTTACCGAACTGGGGAATATTCATAATCAATAAGCGTTTTTGTGAATCGTTCAAATACGGTAAAACACTTCTCGTAAAGAGAATTTCTAAATCGCCATTAGGCTTTAACCTGGCTGAATCAACAATGTTTATCCAAACGTTATCCTGCCCCGAACCTTCGGGATGAATAATCTGCAAGCCTGTATTTTTATGATAAAAACTGGCTGTTTCATGGAATGCCTGCCTAAGATTTGCATCTCTTGGGAACTTGGCTCGATATTCTGATGCTGAAATAGACAATCGCAAAGGCTTATCATTGTCGATGTATTCCTGAACGTCTAGGCCGGTCATTTTTGTCAAAAGCCCTTCAAAAACACGTTTGTAAACAGGCTTTATACCTGGATTAAGAACCGCAATCGCAAAAGAATCTGTTTTTACAGAATAATCTTCGTTTTCAAATTCGGGAACATCTCTTATAAACTGCGCTTTCTCAGGAGTATCCCCTTCCTTTCTGTCAACCATTAAATCCGTCCTTATGTGCTTCACTAACTATTATGTTTAGTGTAAAAGTGATTAAATTTGCTTTAAACATAATAAATCAAAAAAAAAATTGATTTTTGACTTTTCACAAAAAAACACTGTATTTTTTTAAATAGCGGTGTAAGTGATTGAATTATAAATATTCTTAATATTTATTAAAATTATTTATCTCTATACATAGAAAATAATTGATGCAGGATTTATTACTTTTGGCCGTTATCTCTTCACCTAAGAGCAGGGTTTATTATCTTTAAGCAGGATTTATTACCTTTAATTTTCTGCAAACAGAACAAAAACTGTTCTAATTTAGGTTGGCTTTTTTGTTTTTTGTTTAATTTTGGGGGCTTTTTGACAAAAAATACTTAATTTGGCAAAAAAACAAGGGTAATAAATCCTGCTAAAATAACGAAATAGAGGGTGCTTTCATAAGGACATAATTTATAACCTTTACAGCAGGATTTATTACTATTTAAAGCATTATCTATTAGGTTATTTGGGGAAATTTGACAGGATGTTTGACTTTAAGTGCATTATTTATGACTTTAGTAGCAGGATGTTTTATCTTAACGAGCATTATTTTTGACATTTAGAACAGGATTTTTTACTTAAAAGCATAAAGTATGAACATTAAGCGCTCTATATTGTTGATATATTTAGAAAAACTGGTTTTATGCTAATAGATTATGCCGCCCCTTTTATATGTTTTTAATAAAAAGATATTTATATAAATATAAATATAAATACAGGGCTATCATTTTTTAATCAATCTCTGATTGTGGCTTAATTATATCATCAATGATTCTCATATCAATTTTCCGGCCTACCAGCATTGAATCGTCAGAACCCTTTTGAGACTCACTTGTTTTTGAAAGATCACCGGCTCCACGAAGTTGCAGATCCTTTTCAGCAACCTCATACCCATTAGATGCTTCCAGCATAATATTTAACCGATCCAACGTGTCCGGAGAGTTTTTGTCGGACGGTAAGAGCATATAGAAATTCCCTACACCACCTTTTCTAGCCAGACGGCCACGAAGCTGCCATTGGGTTGTTAAACCAAACCTCTCAGCGTTCACAATGGCTAATAGCATTGCCTTTGGGATTGTTACGCCAACCTCGATCACCGTTGTTGCTATGAGAATGGATGCTCTTCCCTGTTTCATATCATCGACGGCTCGATTTTTATCTTCATCATCCATAGCAGAATGAACCAGGCGAACTTGCCCAGGGTAAAGACGCTCCCATTTATGAAAAGCTTGCTCTGCGGATACCATGTCCGTGTAATTGTCGGCTTCACTATCCGATTTCAAAGCATAAACAATGATAGCTTGATTGCCTTCATTAAGAGTTTGTTTGACCGCTCCCATCAACTGACGGCATTCATCACGGCCAATTAACAGGTGTGGGATTATTGTTTTCTTGGTGTGATTTTTTGTTAATCTCCAGACCTTTAGTGCGCCGTACTTAACGAGAGCAACAGATCGTGGTATGGGTGTCGCAGATACTTCTAGCAAGTGTGTTGTGCCCGTTAAAAGCTTATTTCGCTGCTCGTTAGAATACTTTTGTTGCTCGTCGATGATGACCAGGCCTGGGGTTTTTTTAAGCTCACGGAAAAGCAACGCGGTAGTCCCGATACGAATCTCCGCGCTCCGGTGTTTTGATGTTGTGATGCGAGTTGTTTCTTTCTGGCCAGTGACCAGGATCGCCCTACCCTTTTCATTATTGGGGAGCAATTCACTTATTTCCGTATAGATCTGGGTGGCCAGTGTCGTATTTGGTAGTAAAACATACACATCCTTGTTCTCGTCAAGAATGCAAGAAATGGCCAATAGTGCGTAAACCACGGTTTTGCCCGAGCCTACGTCTCCTTGAATCATAGCACGAAGCGGAAAGCCGCTGTCTATTGCAGCAGCTATTTCATTGATGATCTGGAACTGTTCATCTGTAAGCTCGAACTCTAAGTTTTCAGTGTGGTTCATCCATCGAGTGAGGTTTAAGCGTGCAGATTCACCGATCAATTTATCGGGTTGGGCGTGTTCTTTGATTTTGCTGATGGCAACCAGGCCTGCGAGCTGATCCAATATCAAATTGGCTCTCGATGCGACAGCAGGACTTTTTGGCCAGTGTGCAGCGTGCAGTACCATTTCCAGCTTCTCTGGATCTACAAACCGAGCAACTTGATCCCGCCCAATCTTGTTGAGAATAAAATCTTTGGCCAATGGTACAGATTCTTGCAGGTGTTTCTGTACAGTTTTACCGGCTGTTTCGGGCTTGATGACTTTGGTTTTTCCTTTATAGATAGGAATCATGCGTCCGGCATTGTGAGGCTCGAAGACTCTCACATTTTTAATCCAAACGGTATTGCCAAATACGGCGGGCACGCCACTGATTAGAACATTCCTTTCGTCATCGAGTGTATTTTCGATATTCTCCAATGTTTCTTTTGCATTCCCAAAGAGGGAGAATTTGACTTGGTATCCATCATGAAGCGTCAGAGTAAACTTAGACATCGGTGTACCGTTAAACTGAACATCGGGTGGAGATAGAATTTGTCCAATGAAACCGGTGGCCAGTTTCGCCGGTTCAATATCTTCGTCGTTTTGAGCTGCTTTAAGCGTCAGTAATTCGCAACGAGAGAAATGATCCTGAAGCGAGTCAAATGAGGATACGATCCGGCGGAAGTCCAGGTGTTTTTCCGGCAGGAAAAGAGCAATCTGGTGCAGCTCTTGCACACCCAAGCTCGATAGCCGTCCAAATTTACTCTTTTTCTTAGCGGGAGCTTTCATGGTTTGGTCACTTTTGATTGGTTATAGGGATCCATTCATGCTCTAGTGCGACATCAACCGAAATAGTTTCAGACACGGATGAAACAGTCGTCCCTACAAAGCAGTCGTATAGGTTTTTAAGAACTGACTCAATGGCTGGCTTATCCGCCTTCGCTATTAATCGGTACTGCCCACGTTCAGCTCGTGCAAGAGCATACTGTTCAAAACCTAATCGCGATACGATTCGTGAAGTCACCCAATTTTCAAGGTTAATCATGCCTTCATGCCCGCAGGTGGCTCTGATGAAATCAATATCCTTGATCTTAATAAGAACCTCATGGTAGCCGACAGCCCCAAAACTCAAAAGGGTACGCTTAACATCATTGAAGGCGTTTTGGTTCAGGACTTTAGTGATAAGCTCTGGGCAAGTTTCAGAGAGGTTTTTAACATATTCAATGAGTTTTACTTCTCTAGTGTTATTGGAAACAGTCATAATGACTGCTTCTTGGCCATACATTTCAATCGCATTTTTCAAAGGGGCGATCTTGGCGGTATAGTATTCCATGCCCAATCTGGATGGTCTATCGTGGCAAAAATAATAATCGACATCAACCACAGTCTGATATTTCAGGGCTATATTGATATGCTTTAAAATATGTTCAGCTTGATCCTTGTTGAAGAAATCTTCTAACCTCTTACCTTGAAGTTGTGCGGCCATATCAAAAGAACTCGTATCATTACCGCCAAAGAAATCAATATAAAGCCCGTCAGCGCCATGAATGACTTGCAGGGTTGGCAGACTATCTAAAACATTTTTTGCATCAATGCTGGCCATTTCTCGCTCCTTGTGATGATGTTTGGTTATGAGGGTGTGAATCAAGCCAGATAGAATCCGGTAAATTATCGTTGTCATCTTCTAGCCTGGCGTTAAGATCATCAAGCATAGAGTCGCTTATCGTGGAAACATTGAAATTCACTGGGATGATCTCGCAACGCAACTCCATATTTTCATCTGGCTCATTGACCAAAATAACGCACGGTTCATTGTCCTCAAGGTTTCCGGCAATGCTTTGTTCGTCGGCTTCGGATAAAAAAAGCCCTTTTTTCTTGAAGTGGTTGTTTGCTTCCGTAAAGTCTCGAAACGCGCTTGTATGAAGGGTTTTAAACTTATCCGTAGCATCTTTAATGCGTACTTTAAATATCAGTGCGTTCATACTTCTCTCCAATTAGCATTATTAAAATCCCATCGGGAGTTTCATCGGTGCTTGCAAGTCGCCAGAGAATGCCCGACCCTGTAATCGCTTTGAGCATATAAGCCGGTAACTCGCTACTGTCTAATCGAGACCATTCACTCCCAATGTCTTCGTCAATATCTTCTTTGCTCTTAGCAAGACAGACTCGCCCTAAACCACTAACGATGCCTTTTTGAAAGGCTTTGCCGTTAGTGTTGAAAAACCCTTCAAGTTCGCTTATTCCCAAAGCATTCATAATGGCTCCTTTGACGCATCGCGAGCGGCGACTTCGTTAGGCTCAAGAAAGAATTGCGTATAGTCGGTTGCAACATACTCACCGGATGGTGATTTTTGGGTACGCTTGGTCGCAGTTATAACAACCCCATGCAATTCATAGCCTTGTTCTATGAGTTTGGTCATTTCGGTTGCAAGTGATTTAGGGTGTCCTCTAGTCAGTGCAATCATCCTTTACTCCTGTTTAAGTTTATTCGACTTTATAAGTAATTATATACGATACAGAAATAAATACAATAGCAAATACAAAATAAAATACTGTTATTAAAGAATTTTGTTTTGTTTTAATATTATTAAAAAAAATGGATAAATTAACTTGAGATTTGATTGGGCGTTAGGTATATTTCTTTATTAATCTATAAACATAACGGAGGAGTATCGTGGAAAATTCAGCAGAAGAAAATAACTCGCTTAATGAAGATGAAATTCCATACGGGGTAAAGGTGTTGGCTTGTGTTGTTTATAAGGTAACAGGTGAAGAATCAGGAAATTGCTCTCAATCGAGCGAGTCCCTGGCAGAACACATGAATAATCCTCTCAATAAGAATTTTGAGAAACTGGAATTTATGGGAGAGGTCGTCTGGAGTTGCAATGAAATTAATGATCTCAACGGGATCCATTATGCGAACATCTATATCTACGAAGATGCAGAAGGCACTTACGTTTTTCGCGCACCTAGACCGGAAGTAAATTAATAAACTGGAGTTAAATATGGCCACAGTACCACCAACCAAAGGAAAGCTTACAATAAAACGCGGGAAAAAGACCTCGACTACCCTTGTGCCCCGCCCTAGTGTGATCGTGGATACCCGCGAGCAACGACCTTACGAATTTTCAAACTTTAAAAATTGGTTAGGTTGTACAGTCACTACCAAGCTGGACACTGGTGATTATTCCATTGAGGGGTATGAGCATTTAATCGCTCTGGAGCGGAAAACACTTTCCGATATGATCGGAAGCCTTACTTCTCAGCGAGAGAGATTTTTGCGGGAGATGCAGAGGCTATCGAGCGTTAAGTACCGGTGCTTGTGCATCGAGGCTTCTCGCACGGACATAAAAACAACTTACTCATTTACTGCTGGCGTTAAGGCACACCCCAACGGCATAATGGGGAGTCTTGATGCGATAGCGGCTCGTTACGGGATTTTAATTCACTACGGGGATAATCGCCCGCTTAGTGAAGAGTTTGCAGCCTCATGACTGTCTAAATGCCATGCCTATGAATGGTTGGATGAAAATGGACATGGCAGAGTTCTACAAGAGGGAGATTTGTGATGAAAAAATCGTTCTATGATGCTCAAACCGCTCACGCAAAGAAGATTGGAGATGAATACTCGAAGAGATACATCGAGGGACTGACTCGTGCATTCAAGTCTGGCATTCCATTGCTGCCCAAAAAAGAGGAGTTGACTGATAAATCGGACGGTGCGCGAGGTTATCGTACAGGCCTGGCCTCTCTTCCGCATCGAGATTTTACGTTTAGAGGTGGATCAAAACCTTCCCATTATTCTTCCAAGCGTACAGTCGCGGTGAGAGTTACATCGGAAACCAAGGAAAAGTGGCAGCGAGCAGCCGGTGACAAAAAGTTCACGGATTGGATTAAAGAAACATTGGATGCAGCGTCGGAGTGAGTCGTAACTTGATTACATCCGTCACCTCTCGTTGAGACTCGTTTTAAGCACATATCTTTTGACCAGTCCTGTACCTGACATCCTATCGTGTCACATTGCCCACATCTTCTCCAGCCATGTCGCTGGATCTTTAGTTTATGGACTTAGCTCTTGGTGAGAGAGAAGATGTTGACCGGCGGAGGTTGTCGGATCTGCGGATCACCAGGCCTGGTCAAAATGCTCTTCTCAATGCGAGCGGAACAATGGGCAACAGGACTCCTGGAATTCGCGAGTCCTGGTCGCTTTTAGTTTGCGGCAATAATTATTCATATCGCGATTTTTAGCAGAGTGTACGGTTTACTAGCAGAGTGCGCTGCGATAAAACCGACATCAGGATTGAAATCGGCTTTATTGGTTTGGTGGTTGTGGGGTTGTGATTGAGGTGTAATGATTTGTTGTTAATGTAAATAATCGTCGGGTTCCTCATAATCAAGGATCCCCTTGATTTCCTTGCGTACCGAACACATAAGCTCGTGCGTCTTCAGAATAGCGTCGGTATTGGCTTTTAAATATTTTTCTATACTGCTGGTTACTACGTCAACGACGGGGCAGTAAAGCTTGGAACCAACTTCAGGCTTTTTGAAGTCTGGAGTATGATAGAAAAACATCGAAACTTCATGAGTGTCACGATGCAGTGTCACGCTACAATGAGGCAAAAAGGACTTTTCTTTCATAATCACCTCGATGGTAACACAGCATTCATAATCAACTTCGGGGTTTAAAGCAAACCCGTCAGGCAAAACAATATTACGGGAAATGCTGTCTTCCAGCTCCTTCTCAAGCGTTGTGGCTTGCGAGCTAAGATTTTTTAGATCCTGTTCTTCTTTAATAAGACGTGTCGCCATACTGCCCCCCAATTAAATGATTACAAAGTCTTGATCGGCACGCTTATGCAGCATAACGGCCAACTTGGAATCTTCAATGGTATCGAAGAACCGTCTGCCAGAAACTTGCAGCCATTCAAGCCATCCGTCAGGATTTCTCAACAGGATTTTAAACTGTCCGAATGTTTCTCCAGGGATGGCAGGAACGGGTTGTTTTACGCCCCACCGATACAGCTCTAATTCTTGTTGCAACGGATCCGTTTCGTGTGATGTGATGGCTTCGATAACTTCAGTTAATTCTGGCTCATTGTCGCGATCATAAAAGCAGTTGAATTTCTGCTCCGGAGAAATCAATCTGATGACATAACCGGCTTTAACTTTGTGCTTGAGTAGAATTTTTTTACCGCCTATCTGTTCCGCCCCTTCCATCAAAGAGTCCGACGGTGAATCACCGCATTCCGCAATCAATGCTTCAGCTTCTTTCTTGTTTAATTCAACAGTGTCCAGCATAGACTTATCTCCCTTTTAAAATAATAGTTTCGGTTTGAGAATAAATAACCTTCGTGCCCGCCATAAGATCATGCCACCCACGCTTTTGAGGATGAATGGCCACCCACAAAAACCCCAGCCCCAAAGGCAGCGATGAAACGATGTACCCAAGTAGGCGAATAAAAACCTGTTTCTTACTGGGAGCTATGCCTGAATGGCAATCAATAATCTTGATGCCTAGTATGGTTTTGCCAGGGGTTGCCTGAAATCTTGACCAGAGGAAATAAACAGGGGCTAAAAACATGAAATTGATAAGCAGGTAGCGCGGATCATAGTCAGGGTGTTGTGACAGTCCCATTAAAGTTACCGTGATAGATTCGGTGTCTATTGTGAAAAAGAGGTTTATGATCGCCACACTCAAAACCATCCCGCCCAAGAAGAAGGTGTTATCAAGGATGACGGCTAGGGTTCTTATCCAAAATCCTGCCGGTACATTTTCTTCGAGCATAATAAAGTCCTTTATTTGGTTGGTATGATTTAATTATATACAAATACGGATAAAATACAACCATTCTAGTAAAATACTGTCTTTCCTAAAGGTGTTTATTTTATTAGCTATCAAGTCATTTCAATGTGCGAAATTAGAACAAAAATAGTCTTTTTGCGAAATACGAACAGCAAAAATATCGAGTACCATATTGTTTTTGACTACTAAAGCAGTATCTATGTCTAACCTAAACCCTCACCAGCAAAAATGCGTCAGCTACGAAGGACATCTGTTAATTGTGGCCTGCCCTGGTAGCGGCAAGACTACCGTTTTATCGCATCGAGCGAACTATCTACTCGAAAAATATCCCAACAAGAATCTATTGGCCGTGACTTTTACGAAGGATGCGGCTGAAGAATTGAAGTCGCGGATCCAGGGCAGATCTCCGGAGGCGAAAAGACGGATCGGCGCTGGCACATTCCACTCTCTCAGTAAGACTTTACTAATCAGGGGCGGATACACGGTTAATCTGCTTTCTGACGTAGAAATGCGGGCAATTATTCAGGACATCGTGGATAACAATTTTAACGAGAACGAAGTACCAAAAATGAAGGTGATTTTGGAGAAGTTTTCGGAGATACAGTCAGCAATAGAGCCAATGAAGCACCCGATCATTATGAGAGTTCCTGTAATGAAGTTTATTTTTGAGGAGTATGAGCGGATCAAGCGCACATCTAGGAAGATGGATTTTGCTGATCTTTTGTACCTCTCAGTGAGAGAAATGAGGGCTGGCAATCTATTGCCCTTTGCGGCTGACTACATTCTTGGTGATGAATCTCAGGACATGGATGAAGTGCAGCACGCATGGGTTAAGTGTCATGCCGATCATAATAGCGAGATCACTCTTGTATCAGATGACGATCAATCTGTTTATGCGTTTCGACAAGCTTCAGGTTATGAAGGGTTGCAGCAGTTTAAGCGCGAGCTTGGCGCGGAGCAGATGTTGCTGCCGGTTAATTACAGGTGCGGGCATAAGATCCTTGGTTATGCCGAGAATTTAATTCAGCACAACAACCCAGATCGTGTCGATAAACCGATTGAGGCGGGCAACCCAAGAATGGGGAGAGTCGTCGTAACATCGGCTTTCCCACCGCCACCGGATTACAATACCGTGCCAGAGGAGTTGGTCGGTGTTTCAAATGCGATCCTTCAGCATTCCCAGGCCTGGTACTCGAATGACGATACAAAAAACTCTCTTTGTGAGTGGGCGATTTTGGCCAGGAAGAATAATATCCTAAATCACATGGAAGTAGCTCTCACCGAGAATAATTTGCCTTTTGTTCGGAAATCTAGCTCAATCTGGGATGTGACCATCGCCAAGCAGTATGTTTATATTTTGAAATATCTCTCAACGGGAGAATGGTTTGGGATGGCACTGTACCTGAAGCAGTTTTTCAATGATGAGACACTGTTTGATCCAGAGGTCAAATGCTTAATGGATGCTTACGAGATTGCGAGCGCCGAGCTTTCTGAGCACGAGGATATTTTGGCCACGCTTAATAATTTCGTTTACATGGAGCAACGCTGGCGCTCTCTTCTTGAGAGTGATGGTGATGAAGGCGTTGATGGCGTAACTTCGTGTATCGAGGATGTGGCCAGCTTTGTGATCGCAAACATTAGTGATAATTTTTCTGAAAAGAAAATAGGGTTTTTCCAGAGTGTTGTTGAGATTTGTAGAGATAAGCTGGCCAAGCATAAGGGGCAGCCGCTTAAAAAACGCATCTTTAAAGAGACATTTAAGTTTGGAAGCAACGAGAAGGCCTTAGAGGCTAAAAAAGCCGAAGCCATAGCCAAGGGTATTCCTATCATTCATTTATTGACTCTGCATGGCTCTAAGGGCTTAGAATTTGATAATGTGGTGATGGTTGGGTGTGACGATAAGAATTTCCTTGAACCGAAGTCTGATGGTACGTTGCCTAACCCACACGAAGAGCGTCGTTTGTTTTACGTTGGCATGACGAGAGCGAAGAATCAGTTATTATTAACTTGCTCTTTGAATAAGGATGTCCCGCCTGCGCTTGATGAAAAGGGAAATATACTCGTTCCCTCTACTTTTATTCGGGAGGCGGCTCCAGGTATTGAGATCGTGCCCAATTCAAATATCATTCTTAGTTAGCAGGTCGTTTCAATTCGTATCGAGAGTTTGTTTCTGGTTTATACCGAGACAAGCTCGTATCCATGTCGCGCTCTGGCTTTTGTAATATCTTTTGCTTTATTGATGATCTCATTGAGATCTAGGAACTCTCTTTTTTCGCCGCCCTGCTTCGTTTTCATTGATCCCCATACTCGTAACAGGAATGCCTGGCCTAGTAAATCTGTACCGGCGAACAATTCGTAATAGCGTTTGTTTTTTCGATTTTCCCACCGTAGTAATCTATTAGCTCCGCAATTGTCTATTGCCGCGCTTATCTTCTCAGCGAGAATGTCACTAAGCTCTGTTTTTTCAGTCGAGCTGTCCTTGTTCACCACGTCCAGGATCCTTGTGCTTCATTTCATTTTGAGAGCGCATTCTTCGGCGGCTTTGTTGTGTAGAAAATTCACATCAATACCGAGAGATTCTTCAGTCTTGTCAACCGCTGTTTTGTAGTAACCTGTCATCACAGGAAAGTTGTAGTGGTAGATTGACATCCCAACAAGAAGCCCAACCAATAGCATCGCAAAAGAAGATCGCACAATGGTGAAAACAACTCCGACAAAGAGAGTTTTAAAGATAAACGGGATGACTGCTGCTGGATTCATTTTCTATTCCTTGTTAGTTTGTTCTTTTGAATGTTTTGGATTCTACTTCAATCATTCCAATCGCTATTGCACTCACATCTTTTTGGCTTTTGGAATTTACAACGCTCATTAAGATTATTTTCTTTGCGTTATCTAATTCAGGGTTCTCTTGGCCAGTAATTTTATTCACCAATGACTCTTCTAAGGTCTTAACGAGATTGCTAGATAGCCATACTGGATTTTCAGCCCCTTTCAATACGATCCGGATAGAACCGTTAGTAACTTTTTTCGCTGTCAAGAGTTCAGCGATCAATAGCATTCCTGTCGGGAAATCTAACTTGGTAAAAAACTTTCGAGGCTTTGGTATGACAACCGCTAAATTCTCAATGAGTGGGTGATTGTTTACCTGAAGCGTTTTTGCTATCTGTTTGAGAGTGGCTTTTATCTCCTTCCATCGCATCGGGAAATCCCCCGTGCTTGATAGATTTTCACTCTCTATGCGATGCCATAAATCGTCAAGCAAGTCCTGCGCTCGTTGTGATTTTGTCGGTTCTTTTTTTGCAACACTAGCGAGGGCTACCGTGTGCTTAATGCTTGGCTCCCCAGAGGAGGGCTCCCCAGAGGAGGGCTTCCCAGGGAGGGGCTTCTTATTTGGTTTACGAAATCGGCATCCTTGAATATGATTTTGAAAATCAGTTGTTGGTAAGTTTTCAAGAACAAGCATCCCACTTTCATCGGCGACGATTGATAGCGGGATACTTTTCTTTGTACAAAGACATTCAACCAAAGCGCCAGGTGTTGCTTCGATAACTTTTTGCAATTGTGCTTGAGCAAAATCGTAATCAAGGTATTTTTGCTCCAACACAATATCGTTATTAATTTTTACCAACAAACCTTCCATACACGCTCCGATTAAGATTAATAAAAAGTTTTATCAAATGAATTTCTCAGCGTAAGCGGCTTTGGTTTAGAACCTTCTTTTTACACGCGAAAACTTTTGCCATATTGCCTTTGAATTTTTCGTTGCAAGTTCTGATTTTTCCTTTCAGGTCAAATTTTTTAGAACTGGTTTTCTTGGCATCGTTATCGCCGATATTATCAGTACGACAATCCTTTGCTTGTTTGCTATCAATACCGTGAATAATTGCCTGCCTACGACACTTCATTCTAGCCATCGCTGCCTGCTCTTTTGGCATGGACATCATGTGCATTTCGCCAACAAACTTTTCCGCTTTTGTTTGATTGCCAGAATCGGCAAAGGCCACACCGAAAGAAGTTGCGAAAGTGATTGCAATTACAACTTGTTTAATCATCATCATCTTCTCCAAAGTTATCAAAATTTACGGGTTCTGATTTTTCGCTACGATCATCATTTTCATTGTTAGTTTCACCCCTATTTTTTTGGGGAGCTTTCTTGTTACGTTTTGCGTGAATATTGTTCGCGTCTTTCCATATTCTTAGGTCGTGATTTAACTTCCTTAAAGCCTCAAGTTTCATGCGACATTCTTCAAAATAGTCTTCGGCATAATCAACCATTTGATGTTCAGCAGGTAACGCATATTTTTTTAGAACACTGGTGTTGTACCGATACCCCTTTAGAGGACGTTTCAAATAAATATTATTTCTTGACTTAACAATCCTAGAAGCGCCGTTCCTTTTGACGGTTTTATTTGTGAAATAAAAGCGATACCAATAAATCCGGATAGAGCCTTCCTTTGTCTCCCGAACCATACAGCCAAGCTTGGGTGTTTCAACGGTGGCTTTGTTGGCATTACTCATTTTTTCGCCAATCAAATCGTTTCTGTATTCCCAGAAGGTATCCATCATTCTTTTCGCACCTTTGAGAACCCCTAGCCTTTGAGCGTTAATCCACTCCTCGATTTGCCCCGTGTCCTTTGGGTCAATTACCATAAATATCCCTCTATGTTTACCGGATAGAATTGTGACAAGAGCAAGCTCCTGTCACAATTACAATTTCGATTCTATGCCTTTTGCTTGTGACAAGCAATAACTTTTTTAGTGTATATTAAATAAAAAATCGCCTTGCCCTGTCACAATTACAAAATAACTTTGAATTATATGCGTCTTAAACCCCTTTAAAACGGGGTTTATATAAATCTTCCTATCTTTGTGACAAATAAATACTTTTTAATGTACAAAATCATAAAGTGACATAAGCAGTCTCTTGTCACAATTACAGATTGATATTTTGAGAAATTGCATTACTTGTGACAACACCTTGCGATTTTATCCCAAAAAAAAGAAAGTGACAAAAGCAGTCTCTTGTCACAATTACAATAGATATACCCTCGTAACTCTTGTATAAAGGCACTTGTGAAGGTTTTGCAAATGTATTGGATTAATATCTTTTTATGGTTCACTTTACATAAAGTGACAGAAGCAACCTCTTGTCACAATTACAAATACAGCCCTATTTTAAATATGACTACTTTCATAGATTCATCGCACCTTGCCCAGAATCCCTACTTTATTCATGCTGAAAAAGAACAAAAAGTGTTCTAAACCAGAACCTTAATAAAGCATCCCCTGCAATAAAATACGGTGGATTTAGTTAATAAAGGGAATAACCATGACTCAAGAACCACAGGCCACCCAAAGAAAAGGGTTGTACGGGCTAAAGTTTTTCATCGCGTTCTTAGTTTTTACAATCCTGTTTATGGTGCTAAAAACCAAATACCATTTTGGAATAAATGAATTTACTGAATCGCTCCCAGACCTGATATTTGTTGTCGAAAAAGGGAACGAATTTGAGCGCGGAAACCTAGTTGAGTTTTCCTACAAAAACAAGACCGATACACCCATGAAAATGTATTTTGAAGATGGATCATTATTCATCAAGCAAGTCATCGGAATGCCAGGTGATGATGTTAATTTCAAAGACGGCGTTTTTTATATAAACGGCATCGAATTTGGAAGAGCAAAAGAACACGCGAAAGACGGAAAAAAACTTGAGAGAAATGTAACTAAAACTTTGGGCAAAGACGAGTATTTTGTATTCACCCCACACAAAGATTCTTTCGATAGTCGCTACGCTTATGTTGGTTACATAAACAAGAGCCAAGTGGTCGGCAAAGTGGTCACTTCGTTTTGGGAGAAATGATGATGAACATAAGATCAAAATTGGCGATTGGTTTATTGAGTTTTTCTACCTTAGCTATCGCAGATGAATATCCGGTTATTGGAAAAGTATATGAGATAAAAGAGCCGTCATTACTTGAAGCAATATACGAAAAACTTGAAGCGAAGAAAGCGTCTGGTGAGTTAGATAAATTGCAAAAAGAATTTACAGATCGGGCAGTCAATACGTTCAAAAATCCACCTGGTACAAATCTATCTATTGCGGATGCAAATAGAGAAAGAAAATTTGATCCAAGCATAGTTCTTCAAAGAAATCTTTATATGCCAGATGGCCGAATTTTATATCCGGCGGGAACAAAGGTTAATCCACTCCAGATTAGAAAATTCTCAAAGAGATTAATTTTCATTGATGGCCGCATCGAGGAGCAACGTCAATACGCGGTAAAACTTCACAAAGAATCGGGTTACTTGGACAAAATAATTCTAGTAAATGGTTCACCTTATGAGTTTATGAAGAAAAACAAAGTCAGAGCATTTTTTGACCAAACTATTGGGGGGAATGGACGAAGAAAAATAACACTTGCCGATCAGCTAGAAATCCAAAAAACACCTTCCGTTGTTTATCAAAAAAACCCGAATGATTTATACCTAACAATCGAAGAGGTCAACCTAAATGAAATTAAAAAATAGGATCTTTATTCTAGGTATTTCATTACTTGGATTAACCCATAATGCAACCGCTCAGACCCAACAATGTAATGGAAAGTTTGCCAATTTAATAACCGATTATTGTTGGTCTGCACATTTCCCAATCAGGATGGCGGGTGTAGAAGTCTTTAGCATGAATCAGGAAGATAACAATTCAACAAGTGGTACTGATTTAGTCTGCACTTGCGGTCAAGAAACGGGTGCGACTTTAGATTTAAAAGTTGGCACCACTGTTTCTTTTTGGGAGAGTTCGCATATTGTTGACATAGCACGAAAACCATTCTGCTTGGTTGGTTTGGGCGGCATTGATCTGGGCGATGTAATGGATGCACCCGCATCGGGAAGAAGCACGCGAGGTGAAGGCGGTCATGTTAATAGCACCAACTTTTATCACGGTAATCTATACGCAAATCCCATCCTGTATTTCATCGGAGTTGCTTCAGACAATCCTTGTTTGACGCAAACGCCTTTTGATCTTTATTACTCAACGTCGTGGGATCCACTTTGGAATGATGAAGAAACAACAATGATGTTGAATCCGGACGCATATTTATACGCTAACCCAGCCGCTATGTTAGCGGTGACGGCTGATTGTATTGCAACCAGTTCGGGGTTTTCTTCTCCAGAGATCTATTGGTCGGCTGGTTGTCAGGGTGGAATGTTTCCGCTAACCGGAATGGTGTCAACTCATACAGGAACGGCCAGATCAGCAAGTTTACTTTTACAAAAATTCTTATCAAAGGGACATCGAGAATTGTTGCTATGGGGAACGTCCTATGGCGGTGGTGAAGCTGGTCTTTGCTACAAATATCCGAAATACATGATCGACAAAACGGACTACAAATATTCAATGCTGTTCCCTACTCCGCAAACCAAAAAAGGGCACTTATGCGCTCAACCATTAGGACGCTCAACCCAGATTTGGGCAGCCGGTACAACCTTCCCTTTTTACGGTGAAGATGTTTCTTTTCAGGTGTTGCGTAAAGTCGATTGCTGCATGAGCGCATCCGATGCCGATATGGCTAATTAAGGGGAAAACCATGAAGCTTCTAATTAGAACAATTTTATTACTATCGGCCACTTCTACTGTATGCGCTGACAACATTCCAAAAAATATCGACATGGAAAAGGCTAGGGCAATGGCCGACAAAGCCATGATGAAAGTAACCAAAATGAAAGACGTTATTCCTGTCACCAACATGGATATTTCAAAACTTCCTCAACCGCAGGTCAAATACAAAGGCAACCTAACCGCGAAAGCGAAAGAGCTTAGTGAACTGATTATTGAAAAAGGCAGAACTGGCCAAAACCCAACCAAGATAAAGATCTTTATTTCATGGTCAATCCCTAAAGCCTCTTTAGAGCGATATTTAGACTCCGCCGAAAAGATCGGTGCAGATAAAGTCAAACTAGTATTTAACGGATTAGATGAAACAAAAAGCTTACCAAAGAATGTGGCTAGGGTGCGAAAGTTGGCTGGAAAAAGAAATGTGGCGGTTGAATTAGACCCGCCCTCTTTTGTGAAATTTGGCGTTACTCAAGTCCCGACAATTGTTGTTTATGAAGAGAATGAATTTTTCGAGAATCAATGTTTAGCCAATGGGGATATGGAAAAACTTGAAGAATTTAGAGCTGGCTTCTTGGGTGTGTCGGGCGATGTCAGTATTGATTTTGCGCTTGAGTATCTACTTCGCAAAAACCCCAAAAGTCGTTATGCCGAATTTATCGAAGAGAACATTGATGTGTTATCGGGTAGGGATTAGATAATGAAGAAGTATTTGCAAATTTTCTTAGGTGCATCAATCGTAGCTACAACGATATTGACGGCTAACGCCGCAAATAAATCCGAATTTCAGAGTGGGATTGATTTAGGCAAACAAACAATACAAAGCATGGGATCAACCCCCTCGACTAGCGTTGGTGGAGCAAGCGTTTTGCCCGATGGCCAGGCATGGCAAGATAATTCGGGGCAAGTTGATACGCTAAAAAGTTATTACAGAGGTGGGAAAAATGGGGCTGATTCAATCACTAATATTGGCAACAAAGGCACTGAAGTAAAAAACAGCTCGAACAACTGCGACCCAACAGATATGGCCTGTAAAGCCAGAAACGCAAATACAGTCACTTATGATGGTATCGGCTCCAACCCTTACGACCTAACGGCAGAGGCGCTTAAAAATGGCTTGCCAGCCGATCCATTCGCAACGCTAGGAATTAACACTCCTAGTGAGAATGGTGGATCTGTTTGTGTTGAGACAACCGTGACAACGGAGCCTAGCGTTGAAGCCACGACTTGTTTGGAGACTCAATTTAGAAAACTTAACATTCTCCCAAAAATCCCCGCAACAACGGCCATTAACACATATACCCCCGAATGTCTTGCGGGTACGTCCTTATCGGCTGACGGATCAACTTGCAATCAAAATGTTTACTCCTGTCCAGAGGGAGGATCTATTAACGGAACAACTTGCACCAACACTAAACCTCTCGTGACGACACTTTCATACACTAGCCCTGTTTGTTTAGACCCATCATATTCAATCAGTGGGGATTTAAGCACTTGTAATAAGACGACTTACTCTTGCCCAGCGGGTTCAACATTGAATGGGACAACTTGCACACAGACAACATCAACAACCGCTTCGGTAACGTCTTACACTGGAACAGCGGATTGCAACAAAGTATCAGGCCTAGTGCCCTTCGACAACAATGTAGCTGATAGAACAACAATGTCTTATGCTTGTTCTGGGGGTAATATGCAAATTACATCAGATGCGTATGGTAGTAATGGTGGGTTATATCGAAGCCAGACTGCGACACATTCTATTAACGATACCATCTACTCAAATCGTGCATTATCAACCCTAGCGCCTCACTGGTCAGGAAAGTATCAGCAGGTTGCAACTTTCG
>Ga0210017_1000276_pt1 | contig 41968 bp, 39 predicted proteins | sample CryGeyCG2014_020_FD_183966 | JGI IMG/M metagenome (GOLD analysis project Ga0210017, IMG submission 183966) | Groundwater microbial communities from aquifer - Crystal Geyser CG08_land_8/20/14_0.20 (SPAdes) (version 2) | ecosystem: Environmental > Aquatic > Deep subsurface > Groundwater | place... | reverse complement strand
GAACGCATTGTTCTCTATCATGATTGCGCCGAGCACAGACTGCTCGGCCTCAATGTTCTGAGGCGGCAGCTTGTTTGTCGTCAGGTCTGTATCTTTCATCTTAAAATACCATTAACTGTCATTCCGAGCGTAGCGAGGAATCTCGTAGTTAGAGATTGCTTCGGCTCCGCCTCGCAATGACTTGTTGGCATATGCATGTCTGTAAAGTAGTTCTTCATTCCGCAACTACCGTAATATTCAGTTGTGTTGTTATATCAGGATGAACCTTTACGCCCACAGTGTAAGCGCCGAGCCTTTTAATCGGCTCGTCAATGGATATTTTTTTCTTGTCTATATCAATGCCCTCGTTTTTTAGCTCTGCCGCAATATCCATTGAGGTTATGGAGCCGAAGAGCTTCTCTTCTTCGCCTGCCTTTGCCTTTATTGTCAGGTTAAGCGCCGCTATTTTCTCAGAGAGCGCCTGAGCGGAATTCTTCTCTTTATTTGCCTTTTCCTGAATGACTTTTTTTTGGAGCTCAAGCGCCTTTATATTTTTTGTGATTGCCTCCACTGCGAGTTTTTGGGGGATAAGAAAATTTCTTGCATGTCCCTCAGCGACATTGACCATATCGCCCATCTTGCCGAGATTCTTCACGTCTTCCTTGAGAATTACTTTCATTTGCAGGTCTCCTTTTGGTTTGTAAGTTAAAAGTGAAAAGTTTTCTGAGGAAGGCTTTAAATTTAACTCTCAACTCTTAACTTTTTATTTATTTTGATTTAAACTGTGATAAAAATCAAGGGTATTCCACCTACGGCATAACCTTAAACGGCACAGGGATAAATGTCAGGATGAATATTATTGCTGTAATCCAGCTGATGAACCTTCTTTTGCTGTCCAGAGGCGTTTCCCAGTACATGACAGGAGGATGTCTTAGCCCCAGGATAATCAGCAGTATGGCCCATATAATCCAGCCCTCCCAGAATAAGAAGCCGAGTATCAGCATGGAAAGGACCAGTATTTTTGAGACATTCTCATTTTTTTCGCCCAGCAGGGCATAGGCAATGTGTCCCCCGTCAAGCTGTCCTACCGGTATCAGATTCAATGCTGTAACAAAAAAACCTATCCAGCCTGCAAATGCAATGGGATGCAAAAGCACATCGTATGATTCAGGAACTTTGCCCAGAATTAATTGAGAGAGCAAAGAGAAAAGCAGAGAGTCTCCGAGAGACAGGCTGCCTTCCAATCCCTTTGCCGCTATTATCCCGGAGAGCGGAAGGCCTATGATGACTGCCAGAAGTGAGACTATAAAGCCAGCTATGGGGCCTGATGCGCCAATGTCTATAAGCGCTTCTCTTGTAGTGATGGGAGATTTCATTTTTATAAATGCGCCGAGTGTGCCTATTAAGGTAGGCGCGGGAATGAAATAGGGCAGGGTTGCCTTCACTCCGTGCTTTCTGGATGCGATATAATGCGACAGCTCATGGCAGAGGAGTATAAGCATAAGGGTCAGCGCAAAGGGCAGCCCGGCTGTTATTTTTGACGGAGTTTTTATTATGTCTTCTATTGTCTGTGTCTGGAGCGCGCCCACTGAAAGGGTGGAAACAAAAGTAGCGATAAACAAAACTATATGCAGCCACGGAATTTTTCTCATCTTACGATAATCCCCTTTAAGTCATAATCATAAACATCTGTAATCTCAACAGTCACAAAATCGCCGACCATGACTGGTGAATGGGTGAAGCGGTGAATGGGTGAATGGTTGACTTTTAATTCAAAGGATGCATGATACCCCCCTTTAATTCCCCCCTTACTAAGGGGGGATAGAGGGGGGTTGTATCCTGAATCCTGCATCCTGTATCTTGTATCCTCCATTATTACCACCCCGTCTATCTCAGGCGCCTGGGAATACAGTCTTCCGACCGCTGTCCCCTCACTAACTTCGTCAATTACAGCCTTGAATCTCCTGCCTATTAATGCCTTGTTTTTCTTGAGGGATATATCTGCCTGACGCCTCATTATTGTATCAAATCTGCTGTTCTTTACTGTCTTTGTCAGATGTCCTTTGAGTCTTGAGGCGGGCGTGCCTTCTTCTTTTGAATATTTAAAGGCGCCAAGCCTGTCAAATTCCGCTTCCTCTATGAATTTTATAAGCGAGTTAAATTCCTCCTCTGTCTCAGAAGGAAAACCAGCTATGAATGTGGTCCTGAGCGCAATATCAGGGACAGCGCGCCTGATTTTTTTGATGAGGGTCAAGTATTCCTTTCTGCCGCCTCCTCTTTTCATGAGCTTGAGGATTCTGTCCTCAGAATGTTGAAACGGCATATCCAGATACTTGCAGATTTTTTCTTCTCCGGCAATTACATTTAGGAGCGCTTCTTTTATTGACGCAGGATACGCATAGAGCAGTCTTATCCAGAAATCACCTTTTATTGAGCAGAGGTCTTTGAGGAGAGCAGCAATGTCAGCCGCCTCAGGCGGATTGAGGTCTTTGCCGTAGGAGGCGGTATCCTGCGCAACCAGCACAAGCTCTTTTACTCCTGCGTTTATATAACCCTCTGCTTTTTTCATAATCTCATCAGGCATGATGCTTTTGTATTCTCCTCTGATTGACGGGATAACGCAGTATGTGCATTTCCTGCTGCAGCCTTCCGCAATCTTGAGATAGGCATAGCTGCTGAATGGGTGAATGGGTGAGTGGGTGAATGGGTGAATTGGCAAATTTTGGGAGGGGACTGTCCCAGATTTACGGACGGAGCAGAGCGGAGTCGTAGAATCGGGACTGTCCCCCTCGGAGATAATCGGCAAATTTTTGCAGTACTCAACTATTTTGTCGTCTTCTCCGACTCCGAATATCGCGTCTATCTCCGGAATCTCGTTGAGAAGTTCGTCTCTGTACCTTTTTGCAAGACATCCGAAGACAATTAGCTTCTTATTATTGTCTTTTGATTCATGATTCACGATGCACGATTCACGATACCCCCCTTTAATTCCCCCCTTACTAAGGGGGGATAGAGGGGGGTTGAATCTTGCATCCTGCATCTTTTTCTGCCCCTTCTTTATCTCAGCCAGCTTCAGTATCTCTTCTATGGACTCTTTTTTTGCATCCTCTATGAACCCGCATGTGTTGATGAGGAGTATATCTGCATTTTCAGGATTATCAAGATGTGATAATCCGCTGTTGATGAGTTCCTCCGTAAGGGCGTCAGAGTCAACAAGGTTTTTCGGACACCCCAGGCTTGCAAGGAAAAATTTATTTGCCATAGGAACGCGCCTTTTTTATCGCATAATAAATAATAAAATAGCTGATAACAGCCGAGATGAAACCCATCAGCAGCGTGCCAAAGACAAAAGGTTTGAGCAGGGGATTTAGTTCATGCGCAAAGCTGCTGAAGGTGATATGCTGCCAGTTTATTTGAGGTATTACCTGTTTTAAGCCGAGGCATCTGGCTCCGATATAAGCGCTGAAGGTATAAATGGGGACGATAGTCCATGGGTTTGTGATGAACACGCCTGTGATGGTGACAATCCTGTTCAGTCTGAAAATCCAAGCTGCTGCGATTCCGAGAATAGTATGAAGTCCCAGCAGTGGAGACATGCCTATAAAGATACCAATGGAAAAGGCCATTGCCAGTCTGTGAGGAGAATCCTTAATAGATAAAATGTTTCTGAGCCTATCTCTGAATTTCAAAGTGTTGGTATCCCGAAGGTTTTAGTTGTGATTCCCTGCCTGCTGCATCAATGACGACTCTGCCTCTCTTTGTTATTTCTCCTATGCAGGTGATTTTTACCCCCCCTGCACCCCCCCTTAATAAGGGGGGGGTGGGGGGGTAAAGTGCCGCCGTGAAAAGCAATTCATAGTCCTCTCCGCCTGAACAGGCAAGTTTTATGGCGTCCAGTCTAAGCAGGGAAGATACTGTCCTCATTCTGCCGGAGACAGGGATGCGCTCCAGGAATATCCTTGCTCCAACCCTGCTTTCATCACAGAGCCTTGACAGGTCCATAAAGAGTCCGTCGCTTAAGTCAATCATTGCCGCTGCATATTTAGCGAACCCTTTTGGATTTCTTGCCTCAGGCATAAGGTGACGCTGAATCAACGGAGCGATAGTATTCCACTTTAGTCCCTTCTGTTTATATTTAACAGTCAGCGGATAGCTTTTAGCGGTTGGTTCTTTGCTGATAGCTGATTCCGCCTGAGGCGGATGATGGCTGATAGCTTTTTTAAGAATCTCCAGCCCGCATGCTGAATCCCCGAGATTCCCTGTTACATATATTCTGTCCCCTATTTTTGCGCCTGAGCGTCTTATATGCCTTTTCGCATTGCCAATGAGCGCTGCTGCAAGGACCATATCTTTTCTTGAGGAAGAAATGTCTCCGCCGATGAGAAAGACTCCGTATAATTTCATTGCGCGGCGTATGCCGTCCAGGAAACTGTCAACAAATGATTTCTCTTTATTTCTGTTCATTGCAATATCAAGAAGAAGATATTGAGGGGTTCCGCCCATAGCGTATATGTCGCTTACATTCACAGAGACGAGTTTGAATCCGAGCTGGAAGGGCGTTATAAGGTTCAGGTCAAAGTGAATGCCTTCAACCATCATATCAGTGGTTACGAGCAGATTTTCCCCGGGCGGTCTTATCACCGCTGTGTCATCGCCTATGCCTGCGATGACGTCTTTTGATTGGACGGCAAATCTTTTGCGGATTGTTTTCAGGAGGGATAATTCGCCGATTTCAGAGAGTTTCATATAAACAAATTCAAAATGCAAAAATTAAAGTTCAAAAAAAAGGAATTCATTAATTTTTACTTTTGATTTTTTTTTGAATTGGTTTTCAGCGCAGCTTTAAGCACGTCATCCATTGTATCGGCAAAGATGAAGGCCATATCCTTCTTTACATATTTGGGGATGTCTTCAAGGTCTTTCTTGTTTCTTTTCGGGATAATGATATGGTTTATGCCCATTCTCTTTGCCGCTAAAGCCTTCTCTTTGAGGCCGCCTATTGGAAGCACCCTCCCTCTTAGTGTAATTTCGCCTGTCATTGCCGTATCCTTTCGGACAGGTTTTCCTGTAAATGCGGATGCGATGGCGGTTGCCATGGTTATACCTGCTGAGGGGCCGTCTTTGGGTATTGCGCCTGCCGGGACATGTATGTGAATATCTGTCTTTGCGAAGACCTCATCCTTTATCCCGAGCGACTTAGCCCTTGAGCGGACATAGCTTAAGGCTGCCTGAGCGGATTCCTTCATTACGTCTCCGAGCTGGCCTGTGAGTGTGAGACTGCCCTTGCCCTTCATTGTAGTAGCCTCTACATAGATTATATCGCCGCCTGACTCTGTCCAGGCAAGACCGGTTGAGACGCCGACTTCGTCTTTTTCCATCTCTTCTTCAGGAAGATATTTTGGAATACCGAGATACTTGGGAAGGTTTCTCGCGGTTATAACAAATTTTTTCTGTTTCCCCTCTGCTATTTTCTTTGCGACTTTTCTGCATAGGTGGGCTAACTCTCTTTCAAGGTTTCTGACGCCGGCCTCTCTTGTGTACTGAGATATTGTCATGAGAACTGCAGCGTCTGTTATCCTCAACACCTTATCTGTGATGCCGTGTTCTTCAAGCTGTTTCTGGATAAGATAATTCTTTGCAATGCCGATTTTTTCCTCTGACGTATATCCGGAGAGATAGATTATTTCCATCCTGTCGCGGAGGGCTCCGGGAATTGTGTCAACCAGGTTGCCTGTTGTTATGAACATTGTCCTTGAAAGGTCAAAAGGGACTGTAAGGTAATGGTCCACAAAGGTGTTGTTCTGTTCGGGGTCCAGCACCTCAAGAAGCGCGGATGAGGGGTCGCCTCTGAAGTCCGTTCCAATCTTGTCTATCTCGTCCAGCATGAATACAGGATTATTTGTGTCTGCTGTTTTTATGCCCTGTATTATCCTGCCCGGAAGCGCGCCGACATATGTTCTTCTGTGTCCTCTGATTTCTGCTTCATCTCTGACCCCGCCCAAAGACATGCGGACGAATTCCCTTCCAAGCGACCTGGCAATGGATTTGCCCAGCGACGTCTTTCCAACTCCGGGAGGGCCTATAAAGCAGAGTATAGGCCCTTTCATCTTTTCCTTTTTCAGCTTTCTTACGCTGAGATATTCCAGGATTCGCTCCTTTACCTTCTCTAAGTCATAGTGGTCGTCATCAAGAACCTTTTTTGCCGCTTTTATATCAAGATTGTCTTTTGTCTGTTTGGACCACGGCAGTTCAACCATCCATTCAAGATAGGTCCTTACAGTTCCCGCCTCGGCGCTGTCAGGGTGCATCTTCGCAAGCCGCTTGAGCTGCTTCTCCGCCTCCTTCTGGACTTTTTCAGGCATCTTTACTTCCAGAATCTTTTTCTTGAATTCCTTTATCTCTTCTGTGCGCTCGTCAATGTCGCCGAGTTCTTTCTGTATAGCCTTGAGCTGTTCTCTGAGGATGTATTCCCTCTGATTTTTGTCTATCTCGCCCCTGACTTCTGTCTGAATCTTTTGCTGGACTGTAAGGAGCTCTATTTCCCGGTTCAGTATTTCACTGACTTTTTTCAGCCGCTGGACAGGTTCGGTTATCTCAAGCACTTCCTGCGCCTGCTCTGTCTTTAATCCGATGTTTGAGGCAATGAGGTCGGCAAGTTTTCCCGGGTCTTCAAGATTTTCAATCACAATCATAATATCAGGAAGTATTGTTTTGCCGAGAGAGACTGTTTTATCTATCTGTTCCTTTACAGTTCTCATTACCGCCTCAATCTCTATAGTTATTTCTTCCGGCGGGGTATCTGTTATTTTTTCTATGCTCGCAGTAAAGAACGGCTCTTCCTTAAGAAATTTTACTGCCTTTGCCTTGCTCAGCCCCTGCACCAGCACCTTGACTCTCCCGTCAGGGAGTTTCAGCATCCTCATTATGAGCCCTACGGTGCCTACATGGTAGAGACCGGAAGGCGACGGATTCTCAGCATTAAGGTCTTTCTGCGCAATGAGCATTATCATCTTGTTTGTGCTTAATGAATACTCTATCGCCTTTATGGACATTTCTCTTCCCACAAACAGAGGGAGTATCATATAGGGGAAAACGACTATGTCCCTTATAGGAAGCACGGGAAGACTGTCAGGGATTTCAAGCTCTTTTTCTTCTTTTTCCACTGCTTTTGCCATTTTTATCTCCAGACCCCTTTATTTTCTAACACTGCCGCTGCATCAAGCAGATATTTGATAAACGGTTTTGAAACCTCCGGATTTTTCAGGGCAAAGCTGATAGTTGCTTTAAGATAGCCCAACTTATCCCCTGCGTCATAGCGCCGGCCCTTAAAAATATAACCGTAAAGGGGTTCTTTTTTAAGAAGTTTTTTGAGTCCGTCTGTCAGTTGTATCTCTCCGCCCCTGCCCGGAGGCAATTTCTCAAGTGCGCCGAATATCTGCGGGGTGAGAATGTATCTGCCTATTATTGCCAGGTTGGACGGCGCCTTTTCTCTCGCAGGTTTTTCAATGAGGTCGCTGATTTTATAAACCCCGCTGCCGCAGGGATTCCCCTTTATTACGCCGTATTTATGGATTTCTGTCATTGGAACCTCTTCAAGCGCAAGTATTGAACAGCCGAATTTTTCATACAGCCGCATCATATCTCTCAGCAATGTTTCTTCCGGCGCAATCACATCATCGCTTAACAGCGCTGCAAAGGGCTCATCATTTACAAATGGCCTGGCGCAGAGGATTGCATGCCCGAGTCCTAACGCTGCCTTCTGCCTTATGTATGCGAAGTTCAAATGGTTGAGCTTTGTTATTTCATAGAGAAGTTTTTTCTTATCCATCTTCCTGAGATTTTCTTCAAGTTCATAAGCCGAGTCAAAATGGTCTTCAATAGCGCTCTTATATTTGCCTGTGATTATTATGAACTCTTCAATATTGCATGCGATGGCTTCTTCAACCGCATACTGTATCATCGGCTTGTCAACAATCGGCAGCATCTCTTTGGGCGACGCCTTTGTCGCCGGCAGAAACCTTGTGCCAAGACCGCCTGCCGGGAATAAAGCCTTTCTTATTTTTTTGCTCATTTTTTTCTTCATAAAAATTAGACTGCTGTGATAAGATAGTGCATTACAATTTTGAATTATAACATATATCACACTTGTTTTTTTCTGTTTTTTTGAGATAAGATTCATCGGTAATTTTTATTTTGCTTTTCTGTCTTTAATCGGAATTTTTTCTGAGGGGACTGGAAAATAAAGAGGACTCTCTGTTAAAATTATAGCTGGTTTTTTGATTCGGAGGGATTAATGGATTTTAAAGGGCAGGCGGCTGTTATCACAGGCGGCGCACGAGGGATTGGAAAGACAATAGCCGGCGCTCTTGCACGAAAAGGCGTCAACATTGTGATTGCCGACATAAGCAGCGAGCAGGCGCAGGGGACGGCGGCAGAGATGGAAAAGCTGGGCGTTAGGGCGGCAGGAATTGGACTTGACGTCTCAAAGTCAGAAGAAGTGGCTAAAGTATTCGGAGAGGTATCAAAAGAATTCGGGAGGATGGATATTCTCGTAAATAATGCAGGCATAACAAGAGACGGGCTTATAATGAGGATGAAGGAAGAAGACTGGGACGCCGTTATTAACATTAACCTGAAGAGCGTGTTCCTCTGTTCTAAGGAGGCGGTTAAGGTAATGGCAAAACAGAGATACGGCAGGATTATAAATATATCGTCAGTGGTTGCTTTTATAGGGAACCCGGGGCAGGCAAATTACAGCGCATCAAAGGCGGGGATAGTCGGGCTGACAAAGACTGCTGCGAAGGAATATGCAAGCAGGGGGATAACCGCAAACGCAGTCGCCCCCGGCTTTATAACAACGGCCATGACCGACGCCCTTCCTGAAAACATTAAGGAAGAGATGAAGAGGGCGATTCCGCTGGGAAGATTCGGCACAACAGATGATGTTTCAAATGCCGTTGTTTTTCTCGCATCGCCGGATGCGGGTTATATAACGGGACAGGTGATACATGTTAACGGCGGGATGTATATGTAGCAATCAGGGTTTAGGGGTTAGGGTTTGGGGGTTAGCAAGAAAATCCGGAAACTAATCCCCAATCCCTAATCCCCAATCCCTAATTTTTGAAAAATAATTTGGAGGTGTTTTAATGTTAGAAGAAAAGGTAAAAGAGATTATATCAAAACAGCTTGGCGTTAATCCGGCCGAGGTGAAGCCTGAGGCGTCCTTTGTTGAAGACCTCGGAGCGGACTCGTTAGATACCGTTGAGCTTGTAATGGCGTTTGAAGAGACATTCAACATAGAGATACCGGATGAGGATGCTGAAAAGATAACAAAGGTCAAAGACGCAATATCGTATATCAATAGCAAAAAAGCTTAATGGAAAAAAGAAGAGTTGTTGTAACCGGCGTAGGGCTTGTCACGCCTCTCGGTATTGGAGCAGAAGAAAGCTGGAAAGGGCTTATTGAAGGCAGGTCGGGTATAAGAAAACTGACCCGGTTTGACGCCTCGGCTTTTGCAACTCAGATAGCCGGAGAGGTGGAGGGATTTAACCCTGAGGACTATATAGAGCCTAAAGAAGTAAAAAAGATGGACCGCTTTATCCATCTGGCCATTGCAGCTTCGGATATGGCTGTAAAGGATTCGGGGTTAAAGATAACGGACAGTAATGCCGAAAGTGTCGGTGTGACAATCGGCTCGGGCATGGGCGGGCTGCCGGCAATTGAGCATTACCATTCTGTTCTCCTTGAAAAAGGCCCCAGAAGGATAACGCCTTTCTTTATTCCTATGCTAATAATAAATCTTGCAGGCGGCCATGTGTCCATGAAACACGGCGCCAAGGGCCCGAATTCTGCAGTTGCGACGGCCTGCGCCACCGGCAGTCATTCAATAGGAGACGCCTTCAAGATAATTCAGAGAGGCGATGCTGATGCTATGATTGCAGGCGGCACTGAATCTGTGATAACGCCGCTGGGGATTGGCGGTTTCAATGCGATGAAGGCGCTTTCTACACGAAACGATGAACCTGAAAAGGCAAGCAGGCCGTTTGACATAGGCAGAAATGGTTTTGTGATGGGAGAAGGCGCAGGCATAATGGTGCTTGAGAGCCTTGAATATGCGCGTTCAAGGGGCGCCAGAATATATGCAGAGATTGTCGGATACGGGATGACCGCAGACGCTTACCATATGACTTCTCCTGCTCCGGATGGAGAAGGCGCCGCCCGGTGTATTGCCGCAGCGTTAAAAGACGGAGGAGTTGCCGCTTCAGAAGTTGACTATATAAATGCGCACGGGACATCCACAAAATATGGGGATGAACTTGAGAGCATCGCTATAAAGACGGTATTTAAAGAGCATGCATATAAGCTTGCAGTGAGTTCAACAAAATCCATGACAGGACATCTTCTCGGGGCCGCAGGGGGCGTTGAGGCGGTTGTATGTGTCTTATGTATGAGGGATAATATTGTTCCTCCGACAATAAACCTGGACAATCCCGACCCTCAGTGCGACCTGGATTACGTTCCTCATAAGGCAAGGAAGATGGATGTTAACTGTGTCATGTCCAACTCATTCGGTTTCGGCGGAACAAATGCCTGTCTGGTTTTTAAGAGACTTAAAGAGTAATTCGGACTATGTTAGCATCTCTTTGATTGTCAGTAAAACCGACTTGCCGAGCGCCTGCAAATCATAACCTCCTTCAAGCGCAAAGATAACGGGAATAGAAAAGTTTTTAGCTGATTCCGCCTGAGGCGGATGATGGCTGATAGCTGAATGCTCGGAGCATGAGAGAATACCTTTTACTATGCTTTTTATGCCTTCATCTGATACCCTGATTCCCGAAAGCGGGTCTTCCGCGCGGATGTCATAACCCGCAGACACGAGAATAATATCCGGAGCAAACCTCCGGACAATATCAGGAAGTATGTCGTGGTAAATGTGGAGGTAATCATTATTGCCGGAACCTGAATTCAGAGGGATATTATAAGTGTATCCTTCGCCTTTGCCTTTTCCTTTTTCGGAGCCGCTGCCTGTTCCGGGATAATGCGGATACTGGTGGGTGCTGAAATAAAAAATAGTGTCATCTTCCTCAAATATATGCTGCGTGCCGTTTCCGTGATGGACGTCAAAATCTATGATGAATATTTTTCTGTATCCTCTTTTCTGAGCATACCGAGCTCCAGCCGCAACATTATTGAATATGCAGAACCCCATCGCCTTTTCTGACTCTGCATGATGTCCCGGAGGACGAACAGCGCAGAAGGCCCTCTCAATTTCTCCTTTTTTGCATCTGTCTATGGCCTCTATCACACCGCCTGCCGCGTACAGCGCAGCTTCAAATGTGCCTCCGGATAGATATGTGTCGGAATCAATATAACCGGGCTCTGCCTTTTTGATTCTTTCAATATATTCATGAGTATGCACCGCCTCTATATCCTTGAACTCAGCCTTGCGGGGTTTTATGTGTATGAGCTTATCCCAAATATCTGAGGTTTTAAGCGTATCAATGATTGCTATTAATCTCTCTTTGCACTCGGGATGCCGCTCCGGAGTTTCATGCGAAAGGAATATATCGTCATAGATAAAGCCGACTTGTTTCATGTCTAAATCTTATCAAAAATTAAAAATTCTTTCCTCATTTCACTTCGTTTTGTTATTATACTTACACCTATTTTTTAATCCCAAGGAGGTTTTATGTCTGAACTTAAAAAAATGTACCGCACTATTATGGATGATAATTTTCCTGACGACATGACTATAAAATTCGGCGGGCAGGCGCTTGTTTATAAGAAGCGCACCTGGAAGATACCAAATGAAAAGACAGGAGAGCTTATTGAGAAGGGGCTTCGCTACGGAGAAAACCCGGACCAGCAGGCTGCTCTTTATGAATTGGTTAGCGGGAATTTGATTCTCGGCAATTGCCAGTATATAAATCCCGGCAGCGGGCTTGTAAGCAGCATTGCAGAAGAGGACATGATTCAGGCGGGGAAACATCCGGGAAAGATTAATATGACAGACCTTGACAACGCTCTCAATATAATGAAGTATCTTATGGATAAACCTGCTGCTGTAATATTGAAGCATAACAATCCCTGCGGAGCAGCATACGGCAAAGACATTGCCGATGCGTATAACAGGGCTAACATGGCGGACAGGATTGCGGCCTTCGGAGGCTGTCTTGTCGTAAACAGGGCTATGGACATAAAGACAGCAGAGATGGTTAATGCGAATTACCTGGAGGTTGTTGCAGCGCCTGATTTTGAAGAAGGCGCGGTTGAAATCCTTGCCAAAAGAAAAAATCTCAGGATAATCAGAGTCAAAAAGATAGACGAACTCTCTAAATACAGGGACTTCCGTTTCGTGGAATTCAAATCATTGATTGACGGCGGAATAATTGTCCAGCAGTCTCCTATGAACAGGATAAGGACCAAGAATGATTTCCTTCCTGCAAAAACAATATACAAAGGCAGGGAATATATTGCAGAGAGGGCTCCGACAGACAGAGAATATGAGGATATGCTGTTTGGCTGGAATGTTGAGCAGGGCATCACCTCAAATTCTGTCATCTATGTGAAGGACGGCGTTACAGTCGGCATCGGCACAGGTGAGCAGGACAGGGTAGGGGTTGCCGAGATTGCAGTGTTCAAGGCATACACAAAGTATGCAGATGCGCTTTGTTTCAAGAAATGCGGAATACCTTATAAGACGTTTGAACTTGAGGCGGAGCAGGGGAAGCGCGACAGGAAACTCCTTAATGAGATAGATGAAGAGACTAAGAGGAACAAGGGAGGTCTCATAGGCTCTGTAATGGTCTCCGATGCATTTTTCCCATTCAGAGACGGCATTGATGCAGGGATAAAGCAAGGAGTTGCGGCAGTGGTCCAGCCCGGAGGTTCGGAGAGGGATTTTGAGGTTATTGAGGCCTGCAATGAGGCTGAGCCAAAAGTAGCAATGGTATTCACAGGACAGAGGGCATTCAAACATTAAAAAACAAATAGAAAGCTAATAGCTGATAGCTGTCAGCTTACTGAAGGAGATTATAAAAATGGCAGAGACAAAGGCAACAATAGAGACTAAATTCGGGGATATTGAGTTAAAGTTTTTCCCTGACGCTGCTCCCAATCACGTTAAGAATTTTACGGACCTTGCAAAAAAAGGATTTTACGACGGCACGATATTCCACCGCGTTATTCCGGGCTTTATGATACAGGGAGGAGACCCGAATTCTAAAAGTCCTGACAAGTCAAGGCACGGAATGGGAGGTCCGGGATATACGATTAAGGCAGAATTTAACAGTAAGCCGCACAAAAGAGGAACTCTCTCTGCGGCCCGGTCTGCCAATCCTGACAGCGCGGGCTCCCAGTTCTTCATCTGTGTTGCTGATGCGCCTTTCCTTGATAGGCAGTACACAGTCTTTGGAGAAGTTGTCTCAGGCATGGATGCAGTGGACAAGATAGTGAGCCAGCCGAGGGATAGAAATGATAATCCTGATGAGAGGATTGAGATGAAGGTGAAGGTTGTGGGATAGAATGAAAGCGCCGGGGCAGGCATAGATGCTTGACCCTCTGAAGCTTTGATTAGATTATTGTTGTGATAGGCTTCCTTGTTTTCCTTTTGTGCAAAAGGAAACAAAGGCGACAAGCCGGAAAGTCAGCAAGTCTGTAAGCGCAGAAGTGCGGGAAATAAAAAAAGTAGAGGGTTTAGCTTACCTTTTTAAATTTCTTTAGTTCCTGCCTTACAGCATCGCGCACTATGTCCTGAATTGAGCGTTTATCCTGCTTGATGTAGCTGCGTAAAGCCTGATTTATCTCAGTCTGATAGCCGCGGCCCTCACGCTCTGATTCGTCTCTGAACCATTCCAGTATATCCGTATCAACCCAGATTGTAATCCTATTTTTCCCCTTTTGGCTGATAACTGCGCCGCGCTTTCCCTTACTGAAATCATATTCTGCGAGCATGTCTTTATCTTTTTTCATAAATCCTCCTTTCATTAGACATTGCTTTTCTGGCTGAAATCAGCCTTATTTCTTCTTCATCGGTATAGGTATATACAACAACTAATACCCTTCCTAATAAATCCGCTCCTATAGTTGCAAATCGTTGTTCATCATGGCCTTTATCCTCAATAGTTACTGCCATCGGGTCATCCAAAGCTGTTGCAGCATGGGGAAATTCTATCCGGTGCTTTTGGATATTCAATATAGCTTTTCTCGAATCCCAAATAACATTCACAATATGATTATATGTATGTTATATGTATAAGTCAAGCAAGCCCCTAAGCGGTGAATAGGTCAATCGGTGAATTGGTGAATGGGGCAAAAGGCTCAGAATCGGCAAGAAAGAGAAAAAACAGGCAGGTTAATTAGTCTGATAACTGGAGATAAAAAAAGCCCCCGGAAAACTCCGGAGGCTTTTCAAGGTTAATTTTTATCCTTCTTAGAATAATCCGCTGACCTTTCCGGTATTCACATCCACATCAACCCTTCTGTATGCAGGATTGGAACTTGTTCCGGGCATGAGGCTGATAGTCCCTGCGCAGGGGCACAGGAACTTTGCGCCGGAATAAATCAGGACGTCTCTGATGGGCAATGTCCATCCTTTAGGAACTCCCTTGACAGCCGGGTCATGGGTGAGGCTTAAGTGGGTCTTGACCATCATTGTGGCAAAGTCCGCGTACTTGGGGTCATTTTCCAGCATCTTGGCCTTGGCCTCGGCTTCCGGCAACCAGGATACGCTGTTAGCTCCGTATACTTCCTTTGCGATGAGCGCCACGCGGTCGCGCAGTTTCATCTCCAGAGGGTATAGGAACTTAAAGTTGTTTTTCTCATTGCAGGCGTCTATGACTGCGTCTGCCAGTTCAAGCGCGCCGTCACCGCCTTTAAGCCAATGCTGAGATTCAGCGCAGCGCGCCCCCGCAGCTTCAGCAGCTTTTTTGACGAGAGCCACTTCAGCATTTGTGTCAGTATAGAAACGATTGATACAGACAACGGGATTTATGCCTGATTTTCTGATGACATTTATCATATGAACCATGTTGGCGCAGCCTTTTTCAACAAGCGCAAGATTCTCTTTTGTGTACTCATCAGGCAATGCCTTGCCTGCAACAACCTTTGGACCGCCGCCGTGCATTTTCAGCGCGCGAACAGTTGTAGTAAGTACGGATACATGAGGCTTCAGTCCGCTGAAGCGGCACTTGACGTTCCAGAATTTTTCAAAACCAATGTCCGCAGCAAAGCCGGACTCGGTAACATGGTAATCAAATAGTTTTAAACCGACCCGGTCGGCTATGATTGAAGACTGGCCTACGGCGATATTTGCAAAAGGTCCGGCATGGACAAAGCAGGGGTTATATTCAGCAGTGCACATAAGGGTTGGATTAATTGTATTGCGCATGAAGGCTGCCATGGCATTGCCGACTTCAAGGTCGCCTGTGGTAACAGGCTTGCCGCTTTTGTCAAAGGCAACGGTGATGTTATTAAGGCGCTTTTTCAGGTCAGCGAGGTCATTGGCTACGGACAGGATTGCCATGCACTCGGAACCAACAGCAATACCAAATTTTGACTGCATCATAAAGCCGTCCTGGCGGCCTCCAATGCCGATGATTATATTGCGGAGGCTCTGGGCGCAGAAGTCCATGACCCACCCCATCTCTACGCGTGTGGGGTCTATGTCAAGACGCCTCATCTTTGTAAGGCGCTGCAGCTGCTCGTCGTTGTAGTTGCGCTCGTGCTGCATCCTTGCAGTTAATGCGACCATTGCAAGATTATGGGCGTTCATTATGTCGTTGATGTCTCCGGTGAGTCCCAATGAAAATTCGGTCATGGGAATCAGCAAAGAGTTGCCGCCGCCTGCTGCTGTGCCTTTCACGTTCATGGTGGGGCCTCCGGAGGGCTGCCGCAAGCACCCTCCTACATTCAAACCCCGTTTGCCCAAACCCTCCATCAGACCTACTGAAGTGGTGCTTTTGCCTTCCCCCAGAGGGGTAGGTGTGATTGCTGTTACCTCAATATACTTTCCGTCCGGTTTGTCCTTTAGACGATTGATGACTTTCAAGAAGTCTATTTTGGACAGACGGCCCATGGGCAGCATTTCATCTTTTTGCAGTCCCAGCCGATTCTGCCAATCTTCATGGGTAGGCATATTTTTTTCCGCTTCTTCGGAAATCTGCCAGTCAGCCAGCTTCGTTGCATCAAAGGGCATTTTTAAAATCCTCCTTTATTTTAGGTATTAGGTCTTAGGTATCAGGCATCAGGTGTCGGAATAAAGAAGTTCATCTGACACCTAAAACCTGATACCTGACACCTGTTAATAGTTAATCAACGCATTTAAGAATTTCTCATTCATCCGCCTGAGATTCTTGCTCATAACCAGAGCGATTTTCTTAAGTATCTGCAGCGCGAGTGAAACATCGCCCTTTTCCATCCTTTCAAAGTCTTCTTTTGACAGTTTCAAGAGTTCTGATTTCTCAATAGCTTCCGCATTAGCCTCGTGTTCGCGTTTTTCAAGGATTGAAAGCTCTCCAAAAAAATTACCTGCTGTCAGGACTGCAAGCGTCTGTTTCCAGCCGTCAGGGGTTACTTTGTTGATTTCAATTTTCCCTGAACGAATCATATAAATGCCTTTTGTGTCCTCGCCTTCCTTGAATAGAAATTCTCCTTTTTTGAATGAAAGTTCTTGTATGATTTTTGATAATCTTTCAAGCTCGGAATCGGCGATGTCTTCAAGAAGAATCTGTTTTTTGAGTTCGCTGATAGTTGCCATAACCCCTCCTTTTATTCAGGGTGAATCGCTATTCGGTGAATCGGTCAATCGGAAAAGATTTGTCTCTTTCTTCTCCTATTTACCAACTCACCTATTCACCGCTAACTTTTATTTTTCCTATCTTAACAGCGCATACCTTAAACTCAGGTGTTTTTCCATGCGGGTCAAGCGCATCTGTGGTTATTACATTTGCAGCGGCTTCTCTATAGTGCATCGGGATAAAAAGAATGCCGTTTGATATTCTGTCCGTTACCCGCGCCTTTATCTCAATCTGCCCTCTCCTGGATGCAACCTTTATTTTTTCTCCATCTTTAATCCCGGCTTTTTTCGCATCCTCTGTGTTTATTTCAACATACGGCTCGCCGGCGTGCTTTTCAATAGAAGCGATTCTCCGCGTCATTGAACCGCTGTGATACTGGAAAAGGTTTCTCCCTGTTGTGAGTACAAACGGGTAGTCCAGACCTGCAGCCTCTGCGGGAGGAAGATACCTTACAGTGGTAAAGGAGACCTTGCCCCTCGGGAATCCCGCCTTAAACAGATATTCTGTCCCCGGGTGGTCTTTTGTAGGACACGGCCAGTGGATGCCGTGGGTGCGTATCCTGCTGTATGATATGCCTGAAAGCGCCGGCCATAAACTGCTGAGTTCTTCAAAAATCTCTTCAGCAGAAGAGTATTTCATGGGGTATCCGAGTCTGCCGGATAATTCCGCTATAATCCATGTGTCTTCTTTAGCGTCTCCCGGCGGCTCTACGGCCTTTCTTACAAGCTGAACCTTTCTTTCCGTGTTTATGAAAGTGCCGGTTTTTTCAGCAAAGCACGCAGCAGGCAGAACTACATCTGCGAGCGCTGCTGTTTCTGTGAAGAAAATATCCTGAACAAGAAGAAAGTCAAGTTTTTTCAGAACCTCTATGGTATGCCCTATATTTGGGTCTGTCATAACAGGGTTCTCTCCCATAACGTAAAGGGCTTTCAGGCTGCCTTTGTCAGCGGCCAGTGTCATCTCTGTTGATTTCAGTCCCTCTTTATCGGAAAGCGGGACTCCCCATATATCCTCAAATTTCTTTTTGACCATCGGAATATCAACTCTCTGGTAGCCCGGATATACATTAGGGAGACAGCCTGCATCGCAGGCCCCCTGCACATTATTCTGTCCTCTGAGAGGGCTTATGCCTGTATGTTCCCTTCCTATATTGCCTGTAAGAAGGGCAAGATTTGCTATTGCATTTACATTGTCTGTTCCATGAGTGTGCTGGGTAACCCCCATTGTGTAGAATATTCCCGCCTTTCGTGAGCCTCCATAAAGCCTCGCTGCCTTTATTATCTCTTCCTCTGGAATCCCTGTTATCTTAGAGGCATTATGAGGCGTAAAGGTCTCTATTGATTTTTTCCATTCATCAAAACCCTCGGTTCTTTCATTGATAAATTCATCGTTGCACAGTCCTTCTTTTAATATGACATGCGCCATTCCGTTTAAAAGGGCTGCATCAGCGCCCGGCTTCAACTGTAAGAATATCTCTGAGAATCGGACAAGCGGAACTCTCCTCGGGTCTGCCACTATGAGTCGTGTCCCCTTGCGTATGGCTTTCAACATCCTGTTTGCGATAACAGGATGGGTTTCCTTTGTGTTGGAGCCGATTACGAAGATAACCTCCATCCCCTCTATCTCTCTTATTGAATTGGTCATGGCCCCTGAGCCGAATATTGTAGCCAGACTGGCTACGGTTGCGGCGTGTCAGAGACGGGCGCAGTGGTCCACATTATTCGTGCCTACTGCCGCCCTCATAAATTTCTGGAACAGATAGTTTTCTTCTGTAGTGCATCTGGCAGAAGAAAGCCCTGCTATTGAATCAGGCCCGTGTTTTTCCTTTATCTCTTTCAGCTTTGCAGAGATATAATCAAGCGCCTCGTCCCAGGAGACCTCTTTGAAGATTGCGGATTGCTGATTGCGGACTTCGGAATTTAAATCCGAAATCCGAAATCCGAAATCCGAAATATGCTTCGGCGCTATCCGTATGAGCGGCTTTTTCAGCCGGTCCGGGCTGTTTATGAATGTATAGCCGAATCTGCCTTTGACACAGAGCCATCCCTCGTTCCACTTGTCTTCCTTTGCAGTCACCCTTACAACTTCATTTTTCCTTACGTGAAGGGTGATGTTGCATCCTGTGCCGCAGTATGCGCACGTAGTGTCGACTTCTTTTATATCCTTTTGTCTTCCGCGAAGCTGCCACATCTTTCCCGTTAAAGCGCCTGTCGGACATACGGCTACGCACTGCCCGCAGAATTCACAGTCCAGGTCTCGTTCAAACGGCGGGCATATCTTGGATTTAAAACCGCGATATGCAAAATCTATTGCGCCCACTCCTTGTATCTCATCGCAGACCTTTACACATCTGCCGCAGAGGATGCATTTTTCCATATTCCTTTCAATAAAGGGATTGCCGTCCCTTTTTTCGTATATTCTTCTTTCCCCTAAAAATCCCCCTTTGTCCCCCTTTAGTAAAGGGGGATTATAGGGAGAGATGCCGTAGAAATATGCGAGTTCCTGAAGGGTGCAGTCTCCTGCCTTTTCACATATCATGCAGTCATTCGGATGGTCTGAGAGAATAAGTTCAAGCACTGTTTTTCTTAAATCCTCAAGGGCCGGCGTTGAGGTTGTTACTTCCATGCCTTCTGAAACAGGCGTGGTGCAGGATGTGAGCGGCCTCGGAACGCCCTTCACTTCAACGAGGCAGAGCCTGCAGCCGCCGAACGGCGTGAGTTTTGGATGATTACAGAGCGTCGGTATCTCTATATTCAGCATCCTGGAGGCGTTAAGGATAGTCGTTCCCTCTGCAACCTCTATCATCCTGCCGTCGATATTCAATTTAACCATCATTTCTCCTATGGTGAATCGGTGAATCGCTATTAACTCCCCCTTGCCCCCTCTTAATTTAAGAGGGGGATGGAGGGAGTTATTCCTTTTTCACTGCCTTGAATTTGCATACATCAAAACAGGCCCCGCACTTAACGCATACCGCAGGGTCTATCTTATGTAGTTTCTTTTTCTCCCCTGTTATGGCCTTTGATGGGCAGGCCCTCAAGCACGCCCCGCACCCTTTGCAGAATTCTTCAAGGATGTAATAAGTAAGCAGCTCCTTGCAGACTGCCGCAGGGCATTTTCCTTTTAAATGCGCTTCGTATTCATTTCTGAAATATTTAATGGTGCTCAGCACAGGATTCGGGGCTGTCTGCCCGAGTCCGCATAATGATGCGGATTTAATATCCCTGCTCAGTTTTTCAAGAAGTTCTATGTCTCCATCTCTCCCTTTGCCTTTTGTAATCCTGCTGAGAATTTCAAGAAGTCTTTTAGTGCCTATCCTGCACGGGACGCATTTGCCGCATGATTCAGACTGAGTAAACTGGAGGAAGTACTGCGCCATGTTTACCATACAGTTGTCTTCATCAAGGACAATCATGCCGCCTGAACCTACGATAGAGCCGACCCGCGCAAGGGACTCGTAATCAACATTGATGTCAACCATATTGGCAGGTATGCAGCCTCCGGACGGGCCTCCTGTCTGGACTGCCTTCAGCGCCTTTCCTCCCTCAATCCCGCCGCCGATATCATAAATTATTTCTCTGAGGGTAATCCCCATCGGCACCTCTATAAGTCCTGTATTCTTTACCTTGCCTGTAAGCGCAAATACCTTGGTCCCTTTTGATTTTTCCGTTCCGTAGGAAGAATACCAGGCGGAACCTTTTTTGATAATATACGGAATGTTCGCCAGTGTTTCTACATTATTTATAACAGTAGGCTTTCCCCACAAACCCTGGAAAACAGGGTAGGGCGGTTTTGGCCTCGGCATCCCCCGCTGTCCCTCTATGGAGGCTATAAGAGCTGTTTCTTCGCCGCACACAAAGGCCCCGGCGCCGAGTTTAAGCTGTATATCAAACTTGAGTTTAGAGCCGAAAATATTACTGCCGAGGAATCCTCTTTCATGCGCATCCTTAATGGCATATTTCAGTCTTTCCACCGCTAAAGGATACTCAGCCCTGATATAGACGTAGCCCCTGCTTGCGCCTATGGCATAAGAGCCTATCAGCATTCCCTCTATAACAGCATGAGGATTGCCTTCTATAACCGCCCTGTCCATAAAGGCCCCGGGGTCGCCTTCATCGGCATTGCAGATTATATATTTTTGTCCGGCCGCGGTTTTTCTACAGGCCTCCCACTTAACGCCTGTTGGAAATCCGGCGCCTCCCCTGCCGCGCAGCCCGGAATTTTTAATCTCTGCTGTTACAGCCTCAGGGGTCATCCCGGCAAATACCTTTTCCGCCGCTTTATATCCGCCTTCCGAGATATAAGAATCTATATTCTCGTAATCTATCCTGCCGCAATCAGAAAGAACAACCTTCACCTGTTTTTTGTAAAAATTATGATAGTTCTCATCTGCAGTCCATTCTGCTACCGGCAGGTTTCCGATAATATGCTCAGATACAATTCTCCGGACCATTTCAGGTTTGACGGACTGGTATGTTGTTTTTGCCCCGTCAATAATCAAGTCCACGAGAACGTCCTTTGAACACAGGCCGAAACAACCGACCTTGTGCAGGGAACAGCCTTTGTGTATATCCGCAGAAACATTTGCCTGTCTGAGTTCTGATTCAAAGGCGGAGATTACTTCAGCTCCGCCTGATGCAATTCCGCCCGGTCCCATGCATACCATTATCTTTACACTGCTCATTGCGCTGCCTTCTTAAGCAACTTGAGTTCTTTCTTAAGTTTTTCCAATGTCATTTTACCGTGTATCTTTTTATTGATTAGCACGACAGGCGCCATACTGCAGGTGCCAAGACATGCGACACGCTCAAGCGTAATCTCTCCGTTCTCAGTGGTATCTTCATCATTTTTAAGATTCAATTCCATGGCGGCTGCGCTTATCAGTTTTTCGGAGCCTTTTACATGGCAGGCGGTGCCGCAGCAGGCTGTGACTATGTTTCTGCCTCTGGGTTTGAGATGGAACTGGGAGTAAAATGTTGTGACGCCGTAAAAACGGCTGGCGGGAACATCAAGTCTTTTGGAAAACCAGTTTACGGCGTCTTCTGGAATATAGCCGAACCGGGCCTCAATATTCTGAAGGATAGATATGAGATTGCCCTCATTTTCTATTTCTTCTTTCATAATCTTTTCAAGAGTTTTTTCCATACAAAAACAAAAAATTCCTTTCAGAAATGGGGCTTAAAATTAACACAGCAAGAGAAGGGCTGTCAATGCAGAAATAGAAATAAGTCAATAAGTTTTGATTATGTGTATTGCAGGATTTTATCAAGAACGGGGACAGTCCCTATGATTTTATGGCGTCTGATGGATAAAGATAAAAAGGGTTCTGCATTACTAAAAAGCGGACATTTCTAAATTGGCGGTACACCGTGTGCGAAAATACTTGACTTTTTTGTGTCTTGGCAATAAAATTTGACAAATACCGGAAGGAGTAAATATGGCGCATAAGCTGCTTCTTGCAGACGACAGTATCACGATACAGAAAGTTGTAGAGCTCGTCCTTGCAGATGAGGGGTTTGAAATAAAGGCGGTGAACAACGGCGAGGAGGCGCTTGCCGCGCTTGAAACATTCAAGCCTGATATCGTCCTGGCAGATATAGAGATGCCGAAGATGAACGGGTATCAGTTGTGCGAAAAATTGAAGGCGCATCCTGTAACAAGGAATGTGCCTGTCATTCTTCTTTCAGGGGCCTTTGAGCCGCTTGACGAGGAACTTGCAAGGCATGTAAAGGCGGACAGTTTTGTTATAAAACCATTTGAATCTCAGGAATTAATAAGCAAGATTAATGCATCTCTGGTATCTGCATCAACATTAGGGGAGGCGTCAGAAGCGGTGGAAGCAGAGGTGGCGGCAGAGCCTGCCGGAGCCGAAGAAGACCTCTGGGCCATGGAGGCAGTTGAAGGAGTCTCTATAGAGACCCCGGCAATAGAAGAAGTATCTGCGGAAGAAGAGGTTAGTATTGCCGAAGCGATAGAAGCCGCAGAGCAGGAAGAACTTGGCGCTGCCGGTGTATTTGAAGCTGCGGAAGAGGCAGTGATGGCAGAGGAAATAGCATCTCCTGTTATGGAAGCATCAGAAAAAGAGAGCATGGCGAGGGCAGTCCCGCCGGCGTTTAAGGAGCAGGTTATTCCTGCGGCAATGGAGGCGCCGGTCAGAAGAGAAATGCCCGCGGTGCAGCTTCCATCAAAAGAAGATATTATTCTTATGTTCAAGAAATCGTTTGACGAAAAAGTCGCATCGGCTCTTTCTGAGATAGACATTAAAAATGTGATGCTTGAGTCCCTTGCCCCGATATTAAAAGATTCAGTTGAGAAAATATTGTGGGAAATAGCTCCTGAACTTACCGAAAGACTGGTCAAGGAAGCGCTTCAGGGTTCATTCGCATCATTAGGCAAAGAAGTTGAAAAGATAATATGGGAGACTGTTCCTGATATTGCAGAGACTTTGATTGCAAAAGAGATAGAGAAGATAAAGTCAGAGATGTAGTGTGGCGGAATTAAATAAGAGTTATATTCCCGAAGGGATAGAAGAAAAATGGTATCAACTGTGGGTTAACGAGGGCTATTTCAAGCCTGAGATAAATCCCTCCGGAAAGCCCTATTCAATTGTAATCCCTCCCCCGAATGTTACAGGCTCGCTTCACATGGGGCACGCCCTTAACGCAACGCTTCAGGATGTTCTTGCAAGATGGAAAAGGATGTGCGGTTTCAGCGTGCTGTGGCTTCCGGGCATGGACCACGCCGGCATTGCAACTCAGAATGTTGTTGAAAGACAGCTTTCAGGAGAGAAACTTACACGGCAGCAGCTCGGAAGGGAAGCCTTTATTGACAGGGTATGGAAATGGAAGGCTGAATACGGCGGCAGGATAATACATCAGCTTAAGAAGCTCGGCGCATCGTGTGACTGGTCCAGGGAAAGGTTTACGCTTGATGAAGGACTCTCAAAGGCTGTCCGGGAGGTCTTTGTAAGGCTTTATGAGGAAGGGCTGATATACCGTGACAACAGATTGATAAACTGGTGTCCACGCTGTCAGACCGCGTTATCCGACCTTGAAGTAGAGCATGATGAGCTTGACGGGACATTGACTTATATAAAATACCCTTTTTCAGACGGAAGCGGATATTTAACCGTTGCCACTACAAGGCCTGAGACCATGCTTGGAGATACAGCGGTTGCCGTAAATCCCTCTGATGCCCGATACAAGGATTTTATAGGGAAAACAATTGCCCTGCCTCTTACAGACAGGAAGATACCTGTTGTTCCTGACAGCGCTGTTGATACGGCCTTCGGCACCGGCGCTGTTAAAGTGACGCCTGCCCATGACTTCAATGATGAGGCTATTGCAAAAAGACAGAACCCTTCGCTGCCTTTTGTCGTTGTCATAGGGAAAGAAGGCAAGATGACTCCTGATGCAGGGCTTAAGTATGAAGGACTTGACAGATATGAATGCAGAAAACGCGTTGTAAGTGATTTAAAAAACCTGCAATTTGTCGAAAAGGAAGAAAAACACCGGCATGCAGTAGGACACTGTTACAGGTGCAAGACAATAATAGAGCCTATGCCGACACTGCAGTGGTATGTGAATGTAGGGACGCTTGCAAGCGATGCGATGGACTCCGTTAGAAGCGGACAGATAAGGATAATGCCCCAGTCATGGGAAAACTCATATTTCGGCTGGATGGAAAATATAAAGGACTGGTGCATTTCGCGTCAGATATGGTGGGGACACAGGATTCCTGTATGGTACTGCCAGAAAATGCAAAATGAAAAATGTAAAATGAAAAATGGGATTATTGTATCTCGGCAAACACCTGAGAGGTGTCCGTTCTGCGGCTCTAAAGAACTGGTTCAGGACGAGGATGTCCTGGATACCTGGTTTTCATCCGCGCTCTGGCCATTTTCCACATTCGGCTGGCCTGAACCCACTGATGATTTAAAAAAATTCTATCCGACGAGTGTTCTGGTAACTGCCTTTGATATCCTGTTTTTCTGGGTTGCGCGGATGATAATGATGGGGCTTAAATTTATGGGAGACGCGCCTTTCAGGGATGTATATATACATGCGATTATCAGGGATTCATCGGGGCAGAAGATGTCAAAGTCAAAAGGCAATGTTATTGACCCTCTGATAATGATAGATAAATACGGAGCGGACGCATTCAGGTTTACTCTATGCGCCTTTGCGGCGCAGGGCAGGGACATCAGATTCTCGGAAGAGAGGGTTGAGGGATACAGGCATTTTGTCAACAAACTGTGGAACGCAACGAGATTTATAATGATGAACATAAAGACAGATGAGGTAAATTCACCGATTCACCGATTCACCGATTCACCTCCTGTTGAACTCGGCCTGGCCAGCAGGTGGATACTGAGCAGGCTGGCTGGAACTGCCGAGGAAATAAACGCAGCGCTTGAAGAATATAGATTTAATGATGCGGCAAACAGCATCTATCATTTTATATGGCATGAGTTCTGCGACTGGTATATTGAGATGTCAAAGACTGAGATAAGCAGTCAGAAATCAACGGCTGGAGTTATACATCTCCTGCTTTATACGCTTGAAACCTCTCTGAAACTTCTTCATCCGTTCATGCCTTTTGTGACAGAAGAGATATGGCAGAGTATAAAACAGCTATCATCCGCCTCAGGCGGAGTCAGCTATCAGCTAAAGGCTAAGAGCATTGTAATCGCTGAATATCCTCAATCGCTTCCAAGAGACCTTCAGGCAGAAAGAGAGATGTCTTATGTTATAGAGGCGATAACAGGCATAAGGACTGTCAGGAGCGAACTGAACATCTCGCCTTCTGTTGAGGTAAACGTATTAATAAAGACCTTTTCCTGTGAAGCATCGGATATCCTCAGAGCCAATCTGCATTACATTAAAAAACTCTCGCGGACAGCGGATGTAACAATTGGGGAGGATATAAAAAAGCCTGCGGATTCTGCTGTATGCGTGAAGGATTCCATGGAAGTTTACATCCCGATTAAAGGGCTTTTGAATATTGATGCGGAAATTGATAAACTTATAAAGGAATCAAGAAAGGTTGAGGAGACGATGGCCTTCATTGACAGAAAATTGATGAATGAGGATTTTCTAAAGAAAGCGCCTAAGGATGTAGTTGAAAAGGAAAAAGCAAAGCACAGTGAACTTGCCGCAAAGAAGCAAAGGATAAAGGAGAACATTAATAAACTTAAAGCATCCGCCTGAGGCGGAGGGAGGTAATATGGCAGCAAAGAGTAAAGATATTATCAAGGAGAAGGATGTGGAGATAATTGAGGCTGAATCCGTAAATATAAAACAAAGTTCTGTAAGGGCTGTTGACGGAGGCCATATTGAGATGCAGCAGGTAGGAGCCCTGAGCATTGACGGCGACAGGATTGAGGTTACGCAGGGCGCGGCATGTATTGTCAGAGGCAATGACGTAAGCCTGAATCAGAGCATCAGCGCGGTAACCGCAGGGAACAATGTATCGCTTAATTTTTCCATGTCTCCTATGGTGGTGTCAAAAGGAGAAGCGGTTTCCAATAAGAGCGCGGTGTGTGTTATGGCTGCAAGGAATATCAAGGTTAAGAACAGCGCATCAGTCCTGATGATTGCCAATAATGTTGAAGGCAATGTAACCACACTGTTTGACTGGCGTGCGGCTCTTGCACTGGGAGCTGTTTTTGGGGGCGTCTGGGGGCTCTTCTCTCTGTTCAGGAAGAGATAATATATGAGGATACCTCACAGTGTCAGCGAAATAATCCGCATAGCGCTTGAAGAGGATATAGGAAACGGCGATATTACGACTGCATTTCTTATACCCGAAGACAGCGAATCCAGGGCCTTAATAATAGCAAAAGAAAATTTTGTTGTTGCCGGCATACCCTTCCTAAAAGAAGTTTTTAATTTATTTGATGGGGAAACTAAAGTTGATGTTTTTATCAATGACGGCTCCAAGGTGATGAAGGGGGATGTTATCGCCGAGGTCTCTGGAAGGACAAGGGTCCTGCTTTCAGGAGAAAGGGTCAGCCTTAATCTGCTTCAGCGCCTATCAGGCATAGCAACGCTTACAAATATGTTTGTTGAAAAAGTAAGAGGGCTGCACGCAAAGATTGTGGATACAAGGAAGACAACACCCGGCCTCAGGTTCATGGAAAAGTATGCCGTGAGGGCTGGAGGAGGGAACAATCACAGGTTCGGGCTTTTTGACGGCATATTGATAAAGGACAACCATATAGAGGCTGTCGGAAGCATAACAGAGGCGCTGCGTCTGGCAAGTGAAGGGCATCATCTTGCGAAGATTGAGGTGGAGGTGGAAAATCTCAAGGAATTGAAAGAGGCAGTAGAAGAAGGCGCTGACATTGTGATGCTTGACAATATGTCTGTTAAGGATATGAAAGAGGCTGTAAAGATTGTTCACGCCTCTAAGAAAGATGTAATCCTGGAGGCGTCGGGGAATGTCAGTCTTGAGAACGTCAGAGAGGTTGCAGAGACCGGCGTGGATTTAATCTCAATAGGCGCCTTAACCCATTCGGCAACCGCAGTTGATATAAGCATGAAGATAGTGAGGTAACCTGTAATTAATCCTCCCATTCCTTTCCTGTCATTAATTTCCAGGCATTCTTGAATGCGATTTTTTCCGCGGCAGCTTTGGTTAAATCTTTTAAAACAATGGTTCTAAAGGTATCCATCACTCTGTCATAATTATCAAAACGGCCTGTATTGATATCCGAACCGATAACAAACCTGTCAGGGAATTCCTCAAATAGTTTCTTCCATTCAGGGTCAAGGGCGGTGCCCCAGTTTGAAACCTCATACATGATTCCCTCTACATAACCTGTGCCGTGATATTTAGAGCCGGGCCTTGACTGCACGAGGTCAAAATAAAGGTTGGGGTATTTTTTGATTAAAGCCCGCACGCCGTCGGCCTTCGTGAATTGTTTCCAAGTTGCAGGATTCCGGTTTCTTCCGACATGGCACCATATCACCTTTGCCTTCGGATATTTAACAAGCATTCTTTCCAGTTCCGGAAGGAGTTTATCTTCTGCCTCATGATGAAGCAGAAACGGCACTCCTGTCTCGCTTGACAACGCAAAAACCACCTGCATGGCTTCGGAGTCAACAGGCATGTGAACATTCCTGTTGTTGGTATTGGACGGATAATGCCTTGCCTCAAATTCACCCATCGCAAAATATTTGCCGGACTTAACGTCTTTCGCCAGCTTTTCAAGAAAACCTTTATCGCTGTTGTGCCAGAGTTTTCCGTCGCCGTGAACAATGGTGGGCACGAACCTGTCGGGATATAACTCATTCAGCCTTATTGATTCTCCGCTTCCGAGTCTTTCATTCGGCCCAAGCCACGTCAGCGCCACGCCGTTATCATCCATTCTGCTGATGAGCCTCTCATTTTCTATTTTCCCGCCGTGATGATACTCCACGTCAATAATAGGCAGGATGCCTTGTCTAAGCAGCCCTCTAATCCGTTCCTGAAATATTTTTATCTGTTCACCTTTTTCAAGGGTGAATGCATTTATTGGAAAGATAAAAACAAGTACAAATATAAAGGCAGTCAGTATTTTAAACATAGTAAAATTCCTTCCCTGTCCGCAATGAGCGTATAACGTTTCTGGCGGAAAAGAAGCCCGAAGGATTTAGACGTAGTCTTTTCCGTCGCTGCTATCTGCCGGGAGCGGGCAGTTTTTAATCGGCAGTCCCTATAGCTTTAAAGACTTGTTTGACTATCTTTGGATGCAATGTTTTCCCTGCATGAAAAGGAACAACAACCCTTCTCTTCTCTTTCATATATATCCTATGACTGCCCTTGCTTCTAATCCATTCAAATCCAACCTTAAGTAGCATCGCCTCCGCCTCTTGAGGTGTTAATTGTGGGAGCTTAGGCAACCTGTACCTCTAACGCTGTGGTTAGAATCTCTTTGCTCAAGGATTCCTTTATTTCATTCTCGGATAGTGTTTCTAAATAAAGTTCAATAGCCTCTTTTATATTTGCTGTAACTTTCTCTACTGAATCTCCTTGTGATTGACAGCCTTCAAGTTCAGGGCAGTATGCATAATAGCCATGTTCATCTTTTTCAATTACAATACTGACTTTGTAGGACATTATCTTCCCTCCTTTCTTTTGTCTTATGATAACAAATCTAAGAACTTTATATTAGGGCAAATTCTGTTAGTTAATGACTGCACTTAGTTGCTTTGGCAGGGATGACGGAACTTGAAGGGCTTTTTAAGGGAATAGGGCTATGTTTTTTAGCCCTTCTGTTTCTTTGAATCCCATCATGATATTCATATTATGCACTGCCTGTCCTGAGGCGCCTTTCATCAAGTTGTCAATTGCAGTAACAATGATGAGGGTATTAGTCCGTTTGTTTACGGCAAGCCCGATGTCGCAGAGGTTTGTCCCCCGGACATTTTTAACATTCGGGAATTTGCCTTCAGCCAGCGCCCTTATAAACAGCTCTCTTGCAAAAACCTTTTTGTAAGCATCAAGAACTGCTCTTGTATCAGCCTTCTTTTTTAATTTTGCGTAGATGGTTGTTAATATCCCCCTGTCATAAGACGCAAGATGAGGGGTGAAATTAACCCTTAAATCTTTATGAGCTATGGCAGAGAGTTCCTGCTCTATCTCAGGCGTGTGCCTGTGTGATGCAACTGCATAAGCCTTGAAACCTTCATTGACTTCACAGAATGAGAATGCGGCATCAGCGTTTCTGCCCGCGCCCGTTGTTCCTGATGTTGAATCTATTATGATAGAATCTGCATCTATCAGACGGGTCTTTATAGCAGGATAAAGTCCGAGGATTGCGCCTGTCGGATAACAGCCGGGGTTTGCTATGAGTGATGCCTTTGCAATTTTTGCCCTGTATAGTTCAGGCAGTCCATAAACAGCCTTTTTCAGTGTTCCGTGAAATTTGTGCGGCGTCATGTACCACTCCTCATATATTTCAGGAGACCTGAGCCTGTAGTCGGCAGAAAGGTCTATAACCTTTTTCCCGCGCCTGAAGAAAAAATCCACCGCACCCTGTGAGGCGGCATGAGGCAGCGCCAGAAAAAAGATGTCAGCCTTGTTCAGAAGTTTTTCTCTGTCTAATGGTTCGTAAGTTAGATTTGAGTGGTTGCTAAGATGAGGGAATAAATCGCTTACAGGTTTGCCCGATGATTTTTCTGAGGTTACCGCAGTTATTTTAACACGGGGATGGTTTGAAAGAAGGCGGATAAGTTCGCCTCCCGCATAACCGCTGCCTCCGCAAATAGCCGCCTTTAGCATGATTCGTTATCGCGTTTATAGTGTTGAGCGTTCATTGCGTTATGGAATTATACCATTCATCATTTATTATCACGCTATAACGCCATAACGCTTAACGCTATAACGATGTTACCTCTTAGAGAACTGGAATCTCTTTCTTGCGCCCTTCTGCCCGTATTTCTTTCTCTCTGTTTCTCTGGGGTCTCTCGTCAAGAAACCTTCTTTCTTTAATTTTAACCTGAGGTCGTTGTCTATTGAGAGAATGGCTCTTGAAATGCCGTGCCTGAGCGCTCCAGCCTGTCCTGACAGTCCGCCGCCTACAACTTTTGCGGTTATATTATATTTGCCTGACATCCCTGTCAGTTCAAGGGGCTGTCTTATCATCATCTGCAGTGTCTCGCGGGCGAAATACGAGTCAAGAGGTTTTTCATTGACAACTATACTGCCGCTGCCGGGGGACATGCTCACCCTTGCAATAGAGGACTTTCTGCGTCCTGTAGCGCTATATTTTATTTCAGCCATTTAAAACTCCTTATATTGTAAGATTTCAGGTTTCTGGGCAGCGTGCGGATGTTCGCTTCCTTTATATACCTTGAGTTTCTTAAACATTGCCCTTCCGAGTCTGTTTTTCGGAAGCATTCCCCATACAGCGTCGCTTATAACCTTTTCAGGTTCTCCTGAGAGGCGCTCTCTGAGCGTTTTGGCTTTTATGCCGCCGGGATACCCTGAATGATGATAATAAATCTTGCCGTCAAGTTTTTTGCCTGTGGTCCTGACCTTTTCGGCATTCACTACAACTACAAAATCACCTGTGTCTACATTCGGAGTAAATATAGCCTTGTTTTTACCGCGCAGGCAGACAGCAATTTTTACGGCAAGCCTTCCGAGAATGGCGTCGCTGGCATCCACGAGATACCACTTAGGCTCTATCTCAGTTTTTTTAGCAAATCTTGTTTTCATTTACGCACCTTCCATTATGTTCTTTAGAATAATTTTCTCAAAGTTCAGTCCGCATGGACAGAAAGAATTAAACATAATAATAGAAATGCTTATAAATTGTCAATGGCGGTCCCAACGGGATTCGAACCCGTGTTTTAGCCTTGAGAGGGCCACGTCCTAGGCCTCTAGACGATGGGACCATAACTACGGGGATTAGTGACTGGGGATTAGGGTTTGGTTCTAACCCCTAACAACTAACCCCTAACAACTAACCCCTAACAACTGTTTTTATTGGCTGGGGAGAGAGGATTCGAACCCCTATAAACAGCTCCAGAGGCTGCCGTCCTGCCGTTGGACGACTCCCCAAGACAAGTAAAAAGTTAAAAGTTAGAAATTAAAAGTTAAACTCTTAACTCTAAATCTGAATATATAAAATAATTGATATTGCCTGAACAAGTCAACATTACTCGTCAAATTAATATCTGCAGAAAGCGAAAGCTAATCCTGTCTGTAGTTTTGACCTGGTGAAAGGTTGCAAAAGATCCCTCATATATGGAAAATGTATATACTATGAAAAATTCAGTGTTTATCGCAATAGTCTTTTTTGTAATGTCTGTTTCTGTTTTGGCCCAGCCAAAGACTGATGTAAATATGAGGGCAAGCAAACAGGATGGAGTTCTTCGCCTTGTGTTTGAGGCTGAAGAGGCGTTCATAAAAAATACGAATGCCGCTGTATCTGGGACTCAGCTCATGATTGAGTTTCCCTCGGCTTTCAATATTATTTCCATGAAAGGCGCAGCGCTTGATACTTCCATGAAGGAAGGCATCTTTGCGGTTAATTTTAAGGAGACTTTTAACATAAAGGTTATGAGGCTTTCTTCTCCTGCGAGGTTTGTGATAGACATAGCGCCAAAGGCAGCGGCAGATATAAAACCGTGGTCAGATGGTATGTCGGCGCAGAAAATCTATGTCATTGACCCGGGGCATGGAGGATATGATTTTGGGGCCTCGGTCGGTAATTTTAAGGAAAAGGATATTGTTCTTTCTATTGCAAAGGGAATAGAAAATTTACTTGCAAAGAAAGGCAAAAAGGTTTTTCTTACGAGGAAGAGCGACCAGTTCATGTCTATCAGAGACCGGGCATTGTTTGCCAACCAGAAGATGGCTGAAATATTTGTAAGCATCCATGTTTCATCAGCGGAAGGATTCACTTTATATGTTCCAATTATCGGCGATGCAGGCTATGAGCCTACAGCGGCTTTATATGCTTTAAGTTTGAGACAGCAGAAATATTTGCATAAAAGCAGGGTCCTTGCCGAGGGCATATCCAGGGCAATAAAAGAGGAATTTAATCTTAATGCTGCGCTGAGAGAAATGCCTCTTCCGATACTTAATTCCGCAGCCGCGCCTGCGGTTTTAATAGAGATTCCGTCATTTAAGGTTATGAATTATGACCAGAATACCCGCGCAAGGCTTGCGGAGGCAATCGTAAAAGGATTTTCTTATTATGGCCAATAAAAAATATTTGTGGATACCGGCATTCCTCCTGCTTTTTGCGGCCGGCATGGCAGGCGGCTATTTTTATTTCTCAAAAGAATTTCCTTCGCAAACACCGCCTACAAAAGAGGCTGAAGAAAAAATCGGCAGTACGATAGAAGATATGTTCACTCTCAGAATCTACTATCCTGCAGGCGGAAGATTGCAGATGGAGGAGAGGAAGGCGCAGAGGAAGACGCCGCAGATGACTGCTGCGGAGGCGGTGATAAGCGAATTTCTTAAAGGCCCTGCTAACTCAAGCGTTTCGGAAATTCCCAAAGATGCAAAGCTTATAGGCTTATACAGGGGTGAGGACGGTATTCTTTATGTGGACCTGTCGGATGAATTCAGGAGAAACTTCGGCGGCGATGCGGCAGCAGAGTTTCTGCTGCTGAGAGGGTTATATGAGAGCCTTATATCTAATGTGTATGATATAAGCGATGTGAAAATATTGATTGAGGGGAGAGAGACGGAAAGCCTCGGAGGGCATATATATCTTTCTTATCCGTTAAAGGATATGGTTTCTTCAAATGTGTCTGATTCGCCGGGACGGACAGGAGACAAGGAGAATAATTTCAGCGCCCGATGAATGAGATAAATAACAACAGTCCTATAGGAGTCTTTGATTCCGGAGTGGGCGGGCTTACGGCCCTCAAGGAGCTATTCAGGTTGTTGCCGGATGAAAACACAATATATCTCGGAGATACGGCAAGAGTGCCTTACGGCATAAGGTCGCCTGAAACCGTGACAAGGTATTCTTTTGAGAATGTGCGGTTTCTCGCGTCAAAGGGCATAAAACTTCTTGTTGTTGCGTGCAATACCGCATCCTCTGTCAGTCTTGAAGCAATAAGGAAAAGCGTGTCTGTTCCGGTTATAGGCGTTATAGAGCCGGGCGCGAGCGAGGCGGTAAAGAGCACGAGGAATAAAAAAATAGGCGTAATAGGAACAGAGGCGACCATCAGAAGCAGTGCATATAAGAAGGCAATAGAAGCGATTGACGGCAGTGTGCAGGTATTCGGATTTTCATGCCCTCTCTTTGTCCCGCTGGTTGAGGAAGGGTGGATAGAAGGAGAAATCGCAATGATGATTGCGGAAAAATACTTAAGAAAGGTGAAAGAGAAGGGGGTGGATACTCTTGTTTTAGGATGCACGCATTATCCCCTGCTCAAAAAGGTTATTGCAGAGGTTATGGGCTCTGATATAAGGCTTATTGATTCTGCTGTTGAGGCAGCTAAGAGAACAGCCGGGACATTGAAAAAAGACGGCATAGAGAGAAGAGTGAAGGAAAGACCGTCAAGGGAATTCTATGTTACAGACTCTCCTGAGAGGTTTATAATGGTAGGCGAGAGGTTTCTTCAGCAGAAGATAGAACGGATAGAAAAAATAGAGTTATAAATTTGGAGGATAGATGAGGATTGACAACAGAGCAAACACAGAACTGAGAAAATTGAAAATCACAAGAGGATTTGTAGGGACAGCGGAGGGTTCTGTGCTTATTGAGATGGGAAACACAAGGGTTATCTGCACGGCGTCAATAGAAGAAAAAGTCCCGCAGTTTCTGAAGGACCATAAAAAAGGATGGGTGACGGCAGAGTATTCAATGCTCCCGAAGTCGTCTCATACCAGGATAGTGCGCGAGTCAAGCTCGGGAAGGGTCGGCGGAAGAACGCACGAGATTCAGAGGCTTATAGGAAGGGCGTTAAGGTCGGTTGTTGACCTCGCCATGCTCGGTGAAAGGACAGTATGGATAGACTGCGATGTAATACAGGCGGACGGCAGCACAAGGACTGTGAGTATAACAGGAGCGTTTATCTGTCTTGCAGATGCGCTCAGGTATGCTCTTAAAACGGGGATGCTGGAAAGGATGCCGTTAAAAGATTACCTTGCTGCTGTCAGCGTGGGCATTGTGAATGGCGAGCCTGTTCTGGACCTTAGTTATGCGGAAGATTCTACGGCAGAGGTTGATATGAATGTCGTTATGACCGGCAGCGGGAATTTTGTTGAGGTGCAGGGCACGGCAGAGGGGATTCCATTTTCAAGAAAGACTCATGACAGGCTTATAGACCTGGCGGGAGACGGGATTAAGAAGCTGGTGGAAATTCAGAAAAGTATTGTGAAAATTGACGGCGTGCTGAGTTTTTAGATAATGTGGTAAAATATCAGGTATATATTCAAGGAGGAAGGTTTGAACAAGTATAGGAATCTGTTTGTCTGGATGCTGATGGCAGTGATGACAATACTCCTCTTTAATCTCCTGAATGCGCCGAAGAAGGTTGAAGAGGAGATGATATTCTCCGAATTCATAGCAAGGCTTGACGCCGGGAGCGTTGAAGAGGTTGTTATAACGGAAAACTATGTAACAGGACGTTTGAGAGACGGGAAAAAGTTTAAAACATATCTGGCTGTATACCCAGACCTTGTGAAGGATTTGAAGGCAAAAGGAGTGAAGATTACCGCAAAGCCTCCTGAACAGAATCCGTGGTATGTGAATTTCTTTTTCTCATGGGGGCCTATAATCTTTCTTGTTTTTATATGGATATTCTTTATGCGGCAGATGCAGACAGGAGGCAATAAGGCATTGTCTTTCGGAAAAAGCAAGGCAAAACTCATGTCTGATAAGGCTGTAAAGACAAACTTTTCCGATGTGGCGGGGATAGAAGAGGCGAAAGAAGAAGTGCAGGAGGTAATAGATTTTCTCAAGGCGCCCCAGACATTTTCAAAGCTCGGAGGCAAGATGCCCAAGGGTGTGCTTCTTGTGGGCGCCCCGGGCACAGGGAAGACCCTGCTTGCAAAGGCGATTGCGGGAGAAGCGGGAGTTCCGTTTTTTTCAATATCAGGCTCTGACTTTGTTGAGATGTTTGTCGGAGTCGGGGCGTCGCGTGTGAGGGATTTATTTGAGCAGGCAAAGAAAAGCGCGCCGTGCATAATCTTTATTGATGAGATAGACGCCGTCGGCCGGCATAGGGGCTCAGGTATCGGAGGCGGGCACGACGAAAGAGAACAGACATTAAATCAACTGCTGGTTGAGATGGATGGTTTTGAAGGGAATGAGGGCGTGATAATCCTGGCGGCAACCAACAGGCCGGATGTGCTGGACCCGGCGCTTCTAAGACCGGGCAGATTTGACAGGCAGGTTATTGTGTCTGTGCCTGACCTTAAGGGAAGGCATGAGATATTAAAGGTGCATACCAAGAATATACCGTTGGACGAAAATGTTAATCTTGAGATTATTGCGAGAGGGGCTCCCGGATTTTCAGGCGCTGACCTGGCGAATCTTGTAAATGAGGCGGCGCTTCTTGCCGCGAGAAAATCAAAGGCCAAGGTTGATATGTCTGACTTTGAATTTGCAAAGGATAAAGTCCTCATGGGTGTTGAGCGAAAGAGCATGATAATAAGCGATGTAGAAAAGAAGAATACGGCCTATCATGAGGCAGGGCACGCCCTGGTTGCAAAGCTTACCCCGGGAACAGACCCCATACATAAGGTAAGCATCATTCCCCGCGGAATGGCGCTCGGCGTAACGCAGCAGCTTCCTCTTGACGATAGATATACATATTCAAAGGATTATCTCTTAAAGACGCTTACAGTTTTTCTTGGCGGAAGGGCTGCTGAAGAAATTGCCTTAAAGCATATGACCACAGGCGCAGGCAATGACCTTGAACGCGCCACTGAGCTTGCAAGGCGGATGGTTACAGAATGGGGTATGAGCGAAAAGCTCGGCCCGCTGACCTTCGGCAAGAAAGACGAGCAGATATTCCTCGGAAGAGAGATAGCAAAACATAAAGACTACAGCGAAAAGACCGCTGTGGACATTGACGAAGAGGTAAAGCGCTTAGTCATGGAGGCGTATGAAAGCGCAAAGGCTATTGTTTCTGAGAATTTTGATTTCCTTGACGCCCTTGCAAAGGCGCTTCTTGAAAAAGAGACATTGGACGCCGTAGAGATAGAGGCGCTTGTAAAAGAATTTGAATCAAAAAAGGTTTTGCAGACTTGAAGCTGACATGGCAGAGTTTCTCTCTGGATTTCTCTAAAAAAACCTGTCTCATGGGCATTCTTAATGTTACGCCTGATTCTTTTTCAGACGGCGGGCGGTATTTTGACAAAGCCTCTGCAATCAGAAGGGCTTATGAGATGGTTGAAGAAGGCGCTGATATCATTGACGTCGGCGGAGAATCAACAAGACCCGGCTCTGAGCCTGTTCCCCTTCAGGAAGAGATAGATAGAACTATTCCTGTCATTGAAGAGATTTCTAAAAAAATAAAAGTACCCGTATCAATTGACACCTACAAGGCAGAGGTCGCAAGGAGGGCCTTGGATGCAGGCGCGTCCATTGTTAATGACATAAGCGGGCTGCGCTTTGACCCTGAGATGCCGAAGGTTGTTTCTCAATATAAAGTCCCTGTTGTTATCATGCACATCAAAGGGACGCCCAAGGATATGCAGGCAAATCCAATATACGAAGCTCTTATCCCGGAGATTACGGATTACTTCAGAGAAAGCATAAGGCTTGCCGTTGAATCAGGAATAACTGAAGATAAAATCATAATAGACCCCGGAATCGGTTTTGGAAAGACCTTTGACCATAACCTTGAGATAATAAAAAACCTCCGTGAATTTACACTTCTTGAAAAACCATTGCTTGTGGGAGTATCAAGAAAGGCATTCATAGGAAAGATTCTTGGCGATGCCCCTGTGTCAGAGAGGCTTGAAGGCTCTGAGGCTGCGGCTGCAATCTCAATTTTAAACGGCGCAAACATTATCAGGGTTCATGATGTGAAGGAGATGAAAAAGGTTGCGCTTGTTGCAGATGCAATAAAAAGAATGAGCGTGAACTGAACAAATCAGTTTAAATACCTGTATCCAGCCGTTGGATTGCCGCTGTTATTGCTTTTAAATTAAGAAATCTATTATAATTTCAATTGTCTTTTCCTATAAAATTCAAAGGAGTTTGAATGGCAACTAAACACAAGATTCCGGGTTCTTCATGGAGGGCGTATATTGAAAGCGCCTTTTTTGCCAATTCTGTAAGAAAGGCGTCAATGGCTGAACTTTACAGGCTTGCAGTAAAACAGCCGGAGATTATAGTAACTTCTCATCCAATGTACAAACCCGGACAGTTCGGACTTCCAAAGGATGCGAAGGTTCTTGTTTCTAATGACGGCGGAATCGTGGGCCGCACGGCGAGGGCGAGACGTCTGGTCAGAGAGATGGGCAAGGAGAGGGATAGATATCTGCAGATACTCGGCGAGGCCATTTATCATTTTAACCGCAGGCCGGGATTATGGCTTGAAGGAATTGTCGGGCTGCATCCTGATTTTATGGTTAAGGCGCATCTGGTAGGCGCTGAGACTGATGCAAAGAATATGCTTGACTGGGGAATCAATTTTGCTCCGTGGATGAAGCCGTGGATAGATGCATACAAAAAATCACGGCTGCTTGATGAACCGGATATACTTGTATTTACTGACCCTGAGTGGTCTCATCCTGAGTTTCCAAACGGACTTGTTATTATTGATGAGGCGCAAAACTGCATTGCAATTCTCGGACTCAGGTATTTTGGCGAGAGGAAGAAGGGGACGCTGACGCTTGCCTGGACCATGGGAGTGCGCCAGAACATGGTTGCATGTCATGGAGGAATAAAGAAAATCGGCAGCAGGCCTCCCGTAGCTGTATTCGGCCTTTCAGGTTCCGGAAAATCTTCCATCACAAACAGCCCCGACCATGCAGGCGCTTTAAAAAAGACTGAAAGAGTGACTGTAATTCATGACGATGCATTTCTTATAGACCTGGAACATAATGTTACCGTGGCTCTTGAGCCGAGCCTCTTTGATAAGACAGACGCTGTAAGGTTTAATGACCCTGACATAAAGTATTTTTATTCAGCGCAGAATGTTGGCGCTACACTGCTCCCCGGCGGCAAGAGGAAAATAGTCTGTGAAGATATCAGGAATGACAATGGGCGGTGCATTAAATCAAGGGATATGTTCAACCATGCAAATTCCTGTGAGAGGCCGGGAATGGTTATATGGCTTCAAAAGGATACAAGCCTGCCGCCTATATGCAAGATAGATTCAGTGGGGCTTGCAGTTGCAATGGGCGCTTCCTTAAGCACGCTGCGCGCAAAAGGGGTTGAAAATGTGCCAAAGGAAGAACTTGCAAAGCTTGTGATAGAGCCGTTTGCAAACCCCTTCAGGGTGCATCCGCTTATGGTTGACTGTCATCAGTTCAAAAAGCTTTTCAAACTCGGAACCGGATGTTATATCATGAACACGCATGCGTTCGGCCTTCCTGATAATCTTATAGATATTCCAAAGGAACTATCGCTTGCAATAGTCACTGAACTTGTAAGAGGGAATATTGAGTGGAGAGGCTGGAAGGCATTTGAAGGGATGCTTCTTCCAAGAAACGGCAATGAGCTTTTCGGAAATGACTACGAAAAGAAATACAAGCCGGCAAGGGATCCTGAATATCTCAGCTTTCTCCGCGACAGGATGCAGGACAGGATTACATTCCTCTCAAACAAAAGGGATATTGAACACGACATGGAAAGCGCCTTTATAGACCCGCTGGTTGTTGCCAGGACAGTGATTGACAGGATAGTGCATCCGATTTGATATGATTAATCTCAGCGCAAAGGACAGGGAATTTTGGATTTTACAGATATAATCCGGCAGATAGTCCTCCTGGCTTTTCCTGTTCTCATAGCGGTTACATTCCATGAGCTGGCCCACGGTTACGTTGCAGACAGGCTCGGCGACCCGACTGCAAGGCTTGCAGGAAGGCTTACGATTAATCCGCTAAAACATCTGGACCCCATCGGCACTCTGGTATTTGTTGTTACGAGGATGATTGGCTGGGCCAAGCCGGTTCCTGTGAATTCGTATAATCTGAGAAACCCTAAAAGGGATATGATATGGGTGTCTCTCGCAGGGCCTGCGGCGAATTTGGTTATTGCTTTTATTGCGGCTGTTGTTTTCAGGTTTCTGCTGAATCTGCCTGTTTCTCCTTTTAGCGATCTTGGGCAAAAAATTCTTGCCCCTCTTATCCTGATAACTCAGATTACAGTTACGATTAATATCGGCCTTGGGGTTTTTAATCTGATTCCTGTGCCTCCGCTTGATGGAAGCAAGATATTGATGGGACTGCTGCCTTACAGGCAGGCGGCAGCTTACAGCAGGATTGAGCCTTACGGTTTTTTTATCCTGCTTGGGCTTATATTCCTGAGAATTACAGACTACGTCATAGTCCCGATAATAATTCTCATAAGATACCTTCTTTTGGGACAATGAAAGGTTAGTTATCCGATGATATAGCTTAAGGCCCTTTCCAAGGCTTTAAGCCCCTTTATCTCTTTCTGCATCAATGGGAACTGAAGCACGGGAAGGTTAAACTTTTTATGGATTTCCGTCAGATACCGCATCTGCATTTCCCGCCTGTTTTTAAAAAAGTCGTTTGTGCATACTTCCTCGGTCAGTATCATATTCGCAACGACCATCTGTGTATTTATGCCGGAGGCTTTCAGGTCCAGCATTGCGCGGTATGACTCCAGGATTGGCGTGGATTCCGGATAAAGCACAATGCAGAAGGTTGTGCGGTTTTTGTCTTTGAGTATATCTATGATTTTTCTGAACCTGTTTTCTGCAGTTTCTTTTGCTGTTTTCGCCTCATCGGCAGAAACCATCATCTCTGCCTGTTTAGCGTAATCAAACGGCAGGTCAAGGAGCCTCAGGGTATGTCCTGTCGGAGCGGTGTCAAATACTACTGTATCGTATTCTTTGCTTTCTATGAACTGAGCGAATTTGTCAAACGCAGCCATTTCTTCAGTGCATGGGGAATTGAGTTCCTCTTCCATGGCCTTGAGCATATCCTCAGAATATTTCCCCCGCGCATCGCTTAAAACCCTCTCTTTATATTCCCTGAATGCCTCTTCCTGATCCACCATTACAGCATAGAGGTTGTCCGTAACCTTTACGGGTTTGCTTCCGACCCTTGCATCAAGCACTTCTCCGATATGCGCTGCAGGGTCAGTTGTTACAAGCAGCGTTTTAAAACCTTTTTGCGCGGTATAAACAGCGAAAATGCAGGATATGGTTGTCTTGCCCACACCGCCCTTGCCGGTGAAGAATACAGCCTTTGTCCCATTTCTCTCAGGCATCAAGAGGCGGCCTATGTTTGTAGGTGAAGCGGCTTGTCCCGAGCTGCTCGGGGTTAATGTGTGGAGAGATGAATCTCTAACGGGGTTAAGGGATTTGCCCCGATAATATCGGGGTGAATGGGTTTTCCGTTTGCTGAACAACTCCTCTGCCACATTCCTCAGTGAAGCAACCCCCTTTACCTCATTGTCTCTTAGAAGCATATAGCGCTTCGGCTTTTTTATTGCGCTTTCCGTTTCTCTTATTACCTTTTGCTGCGCCTCATATTTCTTTTTGAAGAATCCAATTTCGCAGGCCTCTTCCGGCAGAATGCCGTTTATGATGAGCTCGCCTGATGTTATGCCTATGGATTCAAGCTCTTTTGAAGCCCTCAAGGTCTCGTAGAGAGATAACTTTTCCGGACGCATTACAAAGATGAATTTTGTTTTTTTCGCATTTTTGAGGAGCGCTGTGGCCCTGTTGTATTTATACTTGGAATCCTGAATGGACTGAACAGGCCCAAGGCATGTCTGTCCGCTGCCTTTTGCAGCTTCTTCAATATGCTTTGACCAGTCAACTGAAAGTTCAAGCAGCCTTATCGTATGTCCTGTCGGAGCTGTATCAAAAACAATCACGTCATATTCATCAGCTTCCATGAAATCAATAAACCGGTCAAAGGACGCCATCTCAGTTGTGCAGGGACCGCTTAACTGCTCGTCAATGGAGGCGATTACATCTTTAGGCATAATCTGCCGGTAGGGCGATATTATTTTCTCTTTGTATTCCCGTGTTGCCTCATCCGGGTCTATCTCCATGGCATGAAGATTTTCTACGCCTTTTATTTGCGTAATCTTATGCCATATCTCCTGTTCAAATACATCAGAAAGGTTTGACGCTGGGTCTGTAGAGACGATTAATGTCTTTTTGCCCTCCAACGCATGGTGGATAGCTGCGGCGCACGCCATTGTGGTCTTGCCGACTCCGCCCTTGCCTGAAAAGAATATGTGTTTCGTCATCTTATTTCACCTGTAGGGATAATGGTTTACTTTTTAGAGGCTCAATGCCAAGCGCATTGCAAATATCTTCATATGACGGGTATTCGCCTGTTTTAAACACTTCGCCGTTTACAATAGTAACCGGCAGGCTCTTCTTGCCGTTCTTGTGAAGCAGTTCAGCAACCCTTTTGTTTTCCATAAAGGCCTTTGGCTGCTGGGCAAGGTTATATCTCTCGACCTCAACCCCTTGTTTTATCAAAGCCAGCGCTGCATCGTTCATCTTCACCAAAACAGGGTCAATGCTTGGCCCGCATAATCCTGATGAACAGCACATCGCCGGGTCATA
>Ga0210017_1000273_pt1 | contig 42125 bp, 47 predicted proteins | sample CryGeyCG2014_020_FD_183966 | JGI IMG/M metagenome (GOLD analysis project Ga0210017, IMG submission 183966) | Groundwater microbial communities from aquifer - Crystal Geyser CG08_land_8/20/14_0.20 (SPAdes) (version 2) | ecosystem: Environmental > Aquatic > Deep subsurface > Groundwater | place... | reverse complement strand
AAATTTTCCCTTTTGTAGTAAGCAATGGCAAGATAAGAAAGGACTTTGATGTGGTTTAAAAATATTGCATTTCCGTAAAGTTTACGAATCATGAACGAAAAGTTTACAAATCATTAACACTTTATCTATAAAATAAGAACTCTTTTCTACAAGAATAATCTTATTAAGAAAACAAAACATTTAAATATAAGTTTATATCTATATATGTTTATCACTAATAAACTTATATAGGTGGTAAATATGCAAAAAACAATGGTTTTACACTATCCAAGACTGGATACTATGCTAATGGTAGAAAACACACTAAAAAATGCCAGGTTAGCTATATCCAAAAATGAATTAATGCGAAGGCTTCCAAAACAAATAATGCGCCAAACCCTGAATGTTATACTAGACTATCTGGAATGCAAGGGGATGATTATGCTTGGTGAAAAAGGGGTTCTCTGGATTCATAACGAAAGCCCAAAAATGAAAAAATTATTGGAGAAAAGTGTGGATGCTAGCTAATTAAGATGAAAACTAAAAAAATAATCAGAGTAAAATATTCGCCTATTTTTGAGAAGCAACTTAAGGGACTACGGGGAGTAATTAAGGAAAAAGACAGCAAGTTTCATAAACAATTACTTAAAGCTATTGAAAGAGAGAAGGACTGCTTACTAATTAATCCTCATAGAGGCATACAAGTTCCAAAAGATCAAATCCCAAAGGAATATGTCAGCATGTATGGTGTGACAAATCTTTGGAAGGTTAATTTACCTGATTACTGGAGAATGGTTTATACCATCATAGGAAATGAACTGGAAATTATCTCAATCTTATTAGAATTTATGGATCATAAAAAATATGATAAGATTTTCAGATATAGAAAAAAGTAGGCATTACATAAGGATAGTAGTAAGCAATGACAACATCAGGAGAGTCATCTACAGGGACTTTGATGTGGTTTAAAGTTTTTTAAGTAAAAAACCAAAGGTTTATATAGTACATATGTAATACACCAGTATTACAATGGAAATGGCTGTTACTCAAGTAAGATTGCCTGAAGGGCTTATAACAGAAATTGATAAATTAGTAGATAAAGGGTTTTATACCAACAAATCTGATGTTATCAGGGATGCTATAAGGAAGTTAGTTCTGGAAAAACAAATTGGTTCAATCCCAAATACAGACGGCTCTGCAAAAGAAGTTAGAGAAATCAGGAAGAAATTATCAAAAGAAAAATTTAATCTTAATGAAATTAATCAGTTAGGTAAGTAAATTCTCTGGTTTTCCTACTATAATATATCTTCTTGCAATTATAATTAAATAAATCAGCAACATTTATAAATAATCTAAAAATAATACTCTTACATGATAAATAAAACCAAAAAAGAAAAGCTTGACAGGATTTATGAAAAGGGGATTAATCCATATCCAAACAAGTTTGATATTGATTCTTATAGTGCTGTTATAAAAGAAAAATTCAAAAACCTTGAGAATGGAGAGCATACTAAAGAGAAAGTTTCTATTGCAGGAAGGATAATGCAGAACAGGATAATGGGAAAAGCAGCCTTTATGCACCTTCTTGACACTGAGGGCAGGATACAGCTTTATTTCAGGCAGGATGATATCGGAAAAGAGGAATACAAAAAAATAAAGCTTTTTGACATTGGTGACATCATAGGTGTTAAGGGAACAGCATTTAAAACAAAAACAGGAGAAGTAACTATCCATGTTGATTCATTTGAAATACTAACAAAAAGCCTTGCACAATTGCCAGAAAAATGGCATGGTCTCAAAGACCAGGAGATAAGGTACAGAAAGAGGTATATTGACTTAATCTCAAACCCAGAGGTTTTTGAGCTCTTCAAAAAAAGAACAGATTTCGTAAGGAATATAAGAAAATTCATGGAAAAAAAGAAGTTTATAGAGGTCGAAACCCCTGTTCTTGAAGCGGTTCCAGGCGGAGCAGATGCGCGCCCATTTATAACCCACCACAACACGCTTGATATTGACTTTTACTTAAGGATATCTTTAGAGCTTCACCTGAAAAGACTTATTGTCGGAGGCTATGAAAGAGTCTTTGAAATTGGAAAGGTTTTCAGGAATGAGGGCATCTCAACACAGCACTTGCAGGAATTCACACTTCTTGAGTTTTATTATGCATACATTGACTACAATGAACTTATGGATTTTACGCAGGAATTAATTCAAACTGTAACCAAAGAAACATTTGGAACACTTAAGATAAAATATCAGGATAAGGTCATTGATTTTGAAGGTGAGTGGCCAAGAATTGATTACACTGAAATAATAAAGAAAAAAACAGGCATAGACCTTAATAAAGAATATACAAAAGAAAAACTAATCAATGCAATAAAAGAAAAGAAACTAAGAGTGGATATTGATGAAAACTTTGGCAGAGGAAGGATAATAGACCAGCTTTACAAGCAGTATGTCAGGCCTGACCTGTTCCAGCCGTGCTTTTTGATAAACCATCCGATTGATATTTCGCCTCTTGCAAAAAAACACAAAGACAATCCAAAAATCACCCAAAGATTTCATTTGCTTGTTGCAGGGGCAGAAATTGTCAATGCATTCTCAGAATTAAATGATCCTATTGACCAGCGCGAAAGGTTTGAAGAGCAGATGAAGCTAAGAGAAGCAGGCGATGAAGAAGCGCAGATGATTGATGAGGATTTTATTGAAGCCCTGGAGATAGGAATGCCGCCAACAAGCGGCTTTGGAATGGGGATTGACAGATTTTTCTCAATACTTACAAACCAGGAAAGTGTTAGGGATGTGGTTTTCTTCCCAATGATGAAACCAGAGTCAGAAGATAAAACTAATAATTAGTTACTTAATAGTAATTAAAATAGAAAGCTTTAAATAGTAGTAAATTCTTATATTTTATTATGGAAAAAAATCAAAATGATGCTATTGTTACATTCATTTTAGAAGGGAACAAAGAAACCATTAAATATGGTGTTGAAAACCCATCAGGAAAAAAAGAACTTTACATTTGCAAAGGAGCGGTTGAACTAAACGAAAAATTAATCTTTGTAAGACCAAATCCTTTTTATTCATTAGAAAAAGAAGTTTCTGATACAAATAACCCGCTAACTAAGGGAGATGAGATAGCAATAAGGCTAAGTGACCTTTTAAATTATCACAATTTAATAAAAGATAATGATACAGGTTTAATAAAGGTCAGGAATGCTATTTTATCCTTTAATGGTTTTGAAACAATACAAAGGCCTGCCTACATGTTTAGTCCATCAGACTTTTACCTTGGGAGTGAACAGAAAGTTGAAAGGGGAAATCAAGACGAAAGGAAAAGAGTAAAAGACTTAGGCTATACAACAGAGGGAATAACCTTGACTACAGGTGATGGTTCACTTGATATTATTGTAAATGGCATTGGTTTTATAAATCAAGTAAAGGATTATTATGATAAAGAAATTAAAGTTAATAAATTTATTAATTTAAAGTTTGCTACTGCTAAGATTTCTTCTAATTGGGACTATAATGAGGATAAGATACTTGACAAAACAAAACAGGAAATGCTTTATGAAGGATTTCTTTTAGTAAATCTAAAAAATTTTAAAAGAAAAATAATATTATAAAAAAAGAAATTACTTCTCCTTGAGCTTTGCATGAGCAGCTGCTAATCTTGCAATTGGAACCCTGAAAGGTGAGCAGCTTACATATGTCATTCCTACTTTATGGCAGAACTCAACAGAGCCTGGCTCCCCGCCGTGCTCTCCGCAAATGCCAATCTTAAGGTCTTTTCTTGCTTTGCGACCTTTTTCAACACCCATCTTAACAAGGCTTCCAACTCCTTCCTGGTCAAGAACCTGGAAGGGGTCTTTCTCAAGAATTCCCTTATCAACATACTCTGGAGTGAATTTTCCAACATCATCCCTGCTGAAGCCAAAGGTCATCTGAGTCAAGTCATTTGTTCCAAATGAGAAAAACTCTGCTTCCTTTGCTATCTGGTCAGCTATTATGCATGCCCTGGGTATTTCTATCATTGTTCCAATCTTGTAATCCAGCTTAACACCATGATTTTTGATAATCTTGTCAGCCTTATTTTTTACAAGTTTCTTTAATATTGTGAATTCCTTTAATACCCCTACCAATGGGATCATCACCTCTGGTGTTACTTTTATTCCCTGCTTTACAAGTTCGCAGCCAGCTTCAAATATCGCCTTAACCTGCATCTCTGCAATTTCAGGATATGTTATTGCAAGCCTGCATCCGCGATGCCCGAGCATTGGATTAATCTCATGAAGTGATATTATTTTTTCCTGTATTTTTTCTTCTGTAACATTCATTTCTTTTGCAAGTTCTTTTATATCATCTTTTGCCTGAGGAAGGAACTCATGCAACGGCGGATCCAACAGCCTTATTGTAACTGGCAGTCCATTCATAACCTTGAATATTCCAATAAAATCTGATTTCTGCATTGGCAAAAGCTTATCCAATGCTTTTTTCCTTCCGACAATATCCTCTGCTAAAATCATCTCCCTGACAGCCTTTATCCTGTCCTCCTGGAAGAACATGTGCTCTGTCCTGCAAAGTCCTATTCCTTCTGCTCCAAACTCAACAGATTTTTCAGCATCATGGGGAGTGTCAGCATTTGTCCTTACACCTAATGTCCTGTATGAGTCAGCCCATTTCATCAATGTCTTAAACTCTCCTTTTAGCTCTGGATCAATCAAATCAACCTTTCCTAAAATTACTTCCCCTGTGTTGCCGTTTAATGTTATTATGTCATTTTCCTTAACAACAATATCATCAATCTTGAACTCTTTTGTTTTTTCATTTATTCTTATTTTCTCACAGCCTGCAACACAGCACTTTCCCATGCCCCTGGCAACAACAGCTGCATGAGATGTCATTCCTCCTCGGGCAGTTAAAATTCCCTGTGCAGCAGCCATTCCCTCAATATCCTCTGGGCTTGTTTCATTTCTTACGAGAATTACTTTCCTTCCTTCCTCATTGAGGTCATGCGCTTTTTCTGCATTAAAAACAACAGAGCCAACAGCTGCTCCTGGTGAGGCTGGAAGCCCTTTTGCAATAACCTTAAGTTTTGCCTTTGGGTCAATTGTCTTATGCAAAAGCTGGTCAAGCTGGTTTGGCTCAACCCTTAATACTGCCTCTTCCTTGGTTATCAATTTTTCCTCAACCATATCAACTGCTATTTTTACAGCTGCATGAGCTGTTCTTTTTCCTGTTCTTGTCTGCAATAAAAATAATTTTCCTTTTTCTATTGTGAATTCAATATCCTGCATGTCCTTGTAATGTAATTCTAATTTTTTATATACATCAACAAGCTGCTCATAAACAGATGGCATGTCTTTTTTTAGTTCTTCAATCTCTTTTGGTGTCCTTATTCCTGCAACAACATCTTCACCCTGTGCATTCATAAGATATTCTCCAAAAAACCTTTTTTCGCCAGTGCTTGGATTTCTGGTGAATGCAACGCCCGTGCCTGAATCATTTCCCATATTGCCAAAAACCATGGATTGCACGTTTACTGCTGTTCCAAGGCTATCTGAAATATCATTTAGCTTGCGGTATGTAATTGCTCTTTCATTGTTCCACGAGTCAAAAACAGCATTTATTGCCATATTCAATTGTATGTTTGGCTTTTCCGGAAACTCCTCATTTGTTACCTCTTTGACCTTTGCCTTGTAAAGCTCAACAATCTTCTGCAATGCCTTAACACTAAGCTCTGTGTCAAGCTTAACATTGTTTTCTTGTTTAATGATTCCCAGTATTTTCTCAAAGTTTTCACTGGATATTCCAAGCACAACATTTCCGAACATCTGTATGAATCTTCTGTAAGAATCCAATACAAATCTCTCGTTTTTTGTGAGCTCAATAAGCCCCTGCACTGTATCCGGGTTTAATCCAAGATTAAGGATAGTATCCATCATGCCGGGCATTGAAACAGCTGCTCCTGACCTTACAGAAACAAGCAAAGGATTTTTTTTGTCCCCAAATTTTTTTCCTGTTTTTTCCTCAAGCTTGTTCATGTTAGCTTCTATCTCAACATCCAGCCCTTCTGGATATTTTTTGTTTTTAGAATATAAGTTGCAGACGTCTGTTGTGATTGTAAAACCAGCTGGAACTGGTATTCCAATCTTTGTCATCTCACTTAAGCCAGCTCCTTTGCCGCCAAGCAGGCCTTTCATGTCTTTGTTTCCCTCTCCAAAAAAATATACATACTTTTTTTTATTCATTTCAATTACCTCTAATAAAAGGAGTTTTAAATTGATTTATAAATTTAGTTAAATTAAAGTATATATATTAAGATAAAATTGATCTTAAAAACAAAACATTTATATATATTAAATATTTACACAGTATTAAATAATTTAAATATAAGGAGGATAAAATGCCAACCATAACATTATCAGTTCCAGAGGATTTAAAACGTGAAATGGATGATTCCAAAGAAATTAATTGGTCTGAAGTAGCAAGAACTGCTATAAAAACCAAGGTTGCACAGTTAAGAATACTAAAGTCAATATCTACCAAATCTAAGCTTAGTGAAAAAGATGCTCTGGAATTAGGTAGAAAAATAAATAAATCTTTGCATGAAAGATATGCAAATTAGGTAAATGGAACTAATAATTGACGCAAATATCTTGCTGTCTGCATTAATTTCTACAAATGGCAAAACTTGTGATTTAATATTTAATGACAGACTTAAATTATTTGCCCCGGATTTTTTGTTAGACGAACTTGAAAAGCATAAAGAGGAGATATTATCTAAATCAACACTTTCAGAATCAGAATTTGAATTATTTTTATCATTAATATCTTCTAGAATTGAATTTTTTTCATATTCAGAATTTAGGAGATTTATTTCTATATCCAAAGATATTTCTCCTGATCCCAATGATACTGAGTATTTTGCACTTGCATTAAGACTAAATTGTGGAATCTGGTCTAACGATAAAAAGTTAAAAGAGCAAGATCAAGTTAAAGTTTATTCTACAAGCGAACTAATAAAAATTGTGTGAGATTTTATTTTATCCACCTTTTAGTTATTCTTAAAAGAAGGGTTATTAATTCCTTAAGCGACAGGTTTTTAAATCTGCACCATATTAAAAAAATGAAATGTACCTGCCAAATTATGAAAATGGGAGCATTGTAAATCTCATGAGCTCTATTTCAGGGGCCTTTGGAACAAGACTAAGATACAAGCCATTGAAAATATTGAATCCTTCTGAATTAAAATCAAAAAACATAGTCCTTTTTGTTATTGATGGGCTTGGTTATGAATACCTTATGAACTATGAAAAAGATAATATACTGAAACAAAACCTGAAAGGCAGGATGACTTCAGTATTTCCCGCAACAACAGGAGCAGCAATTCCAACATTCCTTACCGGAGTTCCAGTACAGCAGCATGCTATAACAGGATGGTTTGTATACTTAAAAGAATTAGGCTTAGTTTCCACAATTTTGCATTTTATTGCAAGAAGCGGGTCAGAGCCTTTAAGCATGATAGGAATTAATCCAAAGAAGATATTTACTCAAAAATCCTTTTTTGACAAAATAAAAGTTAAATCATACTTTATCCAAGATAATACAATTGCATATTCTGATTTTTCATTGTTACACAAAGGAAAAGCAAAGGTATTATCATTTAAGCCAGCATCACTTAATAGTTTTTTCAGGCAAATAAAAAAAGCAATAAAATCAAGCAATAGAAGAAAGTATATTTACGCTTACTGGCCTGATTTTGATACCATATGCCACATTTATGGAACTAAAAGTCTTAAGACAAAAAAGCATTTCAGCGAAATTAACAAAAAACTTGAATCATTTATTAAATCAATAAAAAAAACAGATACAACCCTCATAGTAACATCAGACCATGGGTTTATAGATTCAGACAAGTCTAAATTAATTGACTTAGCAAAACATCCAAAGCTTTCGGATGCAATGATAATTCCTCTTTGCGGTGAGAGAAGGCTTGCTTACTGTTATGTTCGCCCCTCAAAAACAAAGCAGTTTGAGAATTATGTGAGGAAAAACCTTAAGCATGCATGTTATTTATATAAAAGCAATGACCTGATAAAAAAGAATTATTTTGGATTATTCAAGCCAAATAAAAAGCTGTTTGACAGGGTTGGGGATTATATTTTGATAATGAAAGAAAACTATGTAATAATGGATTTTCTTCTTGGAGAGGAAAGAGGATTTCATATAGGGAATCATGGCGGTGTAAGCAAACAAGAAATGCATGTCCCTTTAGTAATAATAAAAAAATAATTCTTTTTAATAAATTATATGAAACTCTTTGTCAAAAATTTATTTTTTATGTTATAGTAATAACAATCAAAAGATTTATATACTTATTTTATGTACAATAAATAATACCAAAAAAATATTTTAAGAAGTCAGAATGCCAGATGAAAAAGAAATAACAAGATGTTTTATATTCTACAATGATTTAATAGCTGGAGGCAAATCCTATGATGAAATTATTAGGCCTGTAACTAATAGATTGAACAAAATATTAGATATAGAAAAAGGTGAATACATTGAGGAGCCTGATCTTTATTCAATTTCAATGAGAAAAGAGATTACACTTTTTCATAAAATAATGAATTATATTGAAACAGGAAAATCGTATCAGGAAGTATTTTTTATGCAAACATATAGCCAACTTAAAGATATCTCTTCTAGATTTAGAATTGAAAAATTCAAAAAACTTTGTGAAAAATATCCTTATATTGTGTATGGGAGAGATGGGCTCTTTGTATGTGCAGATACGAAAAATAATTACGGAAAAGAACTTTCTGATCTTGTTAAAAGTGAAATAAAAAAATTAAAAATAAAATTTGTTGAAAAATTTGTCAATGGGATTTATATATTCTTACCCAAAGAGTATATAGTACAAACAAAAAAATAATTATAAAATTTCTTTTTTCAACAGCTCAACAATCTTTTTCCCGTCGGCCTTGCCTCTTAGCCTGGCCATTGCCTGGCCCATCAGGGCATTTAACGGGGCACCCTTGTTTTTTGCAATTATTTCTCTGAGAATTTCCTTTATTTCTTTATCATCCATTAAAAAATATTTTGAGTAATCAGGCTTTTTTCCTTGTGCCTTCTCAACCAGAATCTCAAAAACAGCCTCTTTTGATATTTTTCCCTTATCAAGATAATCAAGGATCTCCTCAATATGCACGTTAATATCAATCTCTTTGCTATACCTTCTTTTGATTTCCTTTCCTGAATTAACCAAAATGTCTGCAATAAATAATGGCTTAATATTCTTATATTTTTCAGCAAGCTTTATGAAAAATTCTGTTTTTCCGGATTTTGTTATAAGGCTTGCAAGATCCTTGTTTAAATTAAAATCCTTTTCAAGTTTTTCTGATTTATCACTAATTAATTCTGGAATTTTTATTTTGCTTGCATCAGGCCTTATCATCCTAATATCAGTCTCAGGATACATACGTGCAGAGCCGGGCATTGGCCTCATAAAGCTAGTGCTTAAGTCTTTATTGGCTTTTCTCACTTCTTTTTTTAGCTCCTGGCCTTTTTCCAATAATTTAAGATGCCTCTTAACTTCATTCTCAATGATTTTTGGCATATTCCTCAAGTCCTGAAAGCCCTTTATCTCAACTCTTGATTTTCCATTTATAGAAAGATTAACATCCTGCCTTATTGTGCCCAGGCCTCTTTTTACCCTGTTTGTTGACCTTAATATCATTCCAAGTTTTTTTGCAGTTTCCATGCAGTGCTCTGGATCCTTTATGTCAGGAGCAGTTGCAATCTCAACCAATGGAATTCCTAATCTTGAAAGGTTGTATGTATCCTCTTTTTCACTTCTTTTTACAATCTTTGCAGCCTCTTCTTCCAAACAGATTGTATCAATCCTTACTTTTCCCTTTGATGTTTCAATAAAGCCGTCTGCTGCAATCAATGCAGTCCTTTGAAAGCCAGCTGTGTTTGAGCCGTCAACAACTGTTTTCCTCATAAAGCAGATTTTGTCAACTACTTTTGCATTAAGCATTAATGCAACCTGCAATGTTATTTCCAATGCTTCCTTATTAACATCATGCGGCGGCTCCTCATCTAATTCAACTAAGCATGTAGTGTCAGAATAAGCCTGATAAATAAACTGTTTTTCCTTTTTTACTTCATGCAATGCAGCAGCATCAACCTCTCCGCTCTCGCCAGCACTTGCCCTTAATCTTCTTTTAACAATAATATCAGGCTTGTCATCCCTTATCAAAGAAGGGCAGTTACAGAACAGTTTATGGGTGTCAAGCTGCTGGTGTATCTCAATCCCGCATTTGAAATTAAGCTTTTCATAGTCTAATTGCATAATCAAATAAAAACACAAGAACTTTATAAATCTTGCTGATTAATTCTTGTTAAATACAATAAATTTGGAGTCCTAAAAAATTGATATAACTAAATAAATTGTTCTAGGATACTATCTAGTTTTTGTTTTGTACTAGTATCATCAGTTATTGGGCCCTTCGTATGTATATGTATTTTTTTAATATAAGAATCAGCATAATCAGAATAATCAAATTTTTTTGTAGGATTAAATTCTAATGAAGAATGAAATAAAACAATTCCTCTCTTTCCAAGATCGTAAACCATTAAAGCAGATCCTTTTGAATTTTGTGTTGGAGGTATACAACTCCCAGAAAAACCTGGTCCAAGAATAGGATGTAATAAACTACCAAAATTTTCTATAGTAACTTTCTTATTAAATTCCGTTCGTTTATATTCTTCAAAAAAATATTTTTTAAATATATTATATCCCATATTATATAATTAGCGGAATATCCTTTATAAATCTTTTGGTTTTATAACCACTCTTCAGTTATGAAACATTTCCAAAAAAAGCTAAATATTCTTTATTTATGATTTGGATTAATATAATATAAATGAGAAATATTATTTATATTATTGTATTTAAAAGGGGTCTATATTAGCTGCAAATTTCACAAAATTTATATATACAAATAAAAGGATATTAGCTTAATGAAAGAAAAAAGAGTTTTGGTGGCGAGTTTTATCCTTATCATAATTGGCTTATTCTTTATCTTAAATTTTGAAGGAAACATAACAGGAGCTGCAATAGGAATACAAAAGGCCATGGATTTAAGCTCAAACTTTCTTTTTGGGTTCTTTTTAGTATGGCTTGCTGGAATTCTCTTAATAGGCGGTGCAGATGTAAGTTTAGAGGAAAGGGTCATTGAAACTAAAAAATTAAATAAGGGAAGTGAAGTAAAAAATGACCTTACATATAATTTGAATTATATTTTAAATAAAGGAATTGAGCTAGATGATTTAGTTGCAGTAAGAGTTATTGAAAATGGCAATCTAAATAAAAAAGGAGACAACTTTTATGCTGGCCCTTACAGACCTACACTCCATTTTACATTAAATCATTTTGTTAAGTCACATTCAGCGGGTGATTGGAAAAATTCAGATACTGCTATTCTTACACCATTAAAAACCTTAATTAAAAATAATCCAGATAGGTTTTATGGGGGGCCAGCAAATGATTTGTTCTGTGTAGGTTATGCAAAACTGCCTGATTATGAAATAGTAAAAAGAGAAGGTTTAAATGATGAAGATTTTGTAAAAAAGATTAATAAAAAGATTGAAGATATGGGATTTAAAATCCTGCCAGATGGTTCTGGTAATTGGGGAGCTCCGATTCCAAACACTGACATTAAATTTAAAGATTTTTTAGAAAGCCTTGGAGATTATTATGTTGAAGGTCACACAGACTCAGCTTTTGGTGAAACAGAAGATGCAGCATTGGGTAATCTCTTTTTTGATTTAAGTATGGATGATAAGGGTAATCTTTTGCCAGTATTAAACCCCAAAAATTTAGACCAAAATAGATTAAAAACTAATTTAAACAGGTATATGTCTAGGATTACAGAAGATTTAGGTATAGAAGATATTATAAAAAAAGATAAAGAAGGTAAAGTAACTTATCCAGAACTTAATGAATTTTACAGAAACATAAAAGAAAGGTTGGGTGAAAAGAACTTTGATAATTATGAAGAATGGATTATGAAAAATATAAAAGGGAATGATGTTTTTAAAGACAAAGAGGGATATAAATATAATCTCAATTTAGATTTCTATAGAACTCTTTATATGGATGGAGTTGAATCCATAACAAAAAATAGAATATCTAATTTGGAAGACAATCTAAAAGGGGCTAAATGGCATCACAAATTGGACCCACTCTCAAAACCTGCTGAGAAATACGCTGATTTAAGTAAAGTCAAGGAAGCTGAAGAGGAATTGACAAAAGTTAAAAGTTATCTTACAAGGTTTTCAGGACCAATTGATGCATGGAAGGCCCATTGGCGTGAAAAAGAAAAAGGTAATAAAGATTATAAAAATTAGATTACTTAATGAAATGTTGAAAATCACCAATAAATTTATATATATGGGCAATTATAGTAAATAACTTGTATTCGCTTTGCTTACGCAAGCATAGACCATACTGAGGTGGGTTATAAGATGGTGATAAAGACAATAAAAAAAGTTCAACTTCTTCCTGTTTTAACAGTTAAGTTAAAGGATAATGCAGTATCTGTTGCAAAAAAGTTACATGATTTTCAAGAAAGAAGAATTTTTGTTCTAGATGAAAAAAAGTCTCCAGTTGGAATAATCTCTATTGTGGATATAAATGACAGGGTTGTAGCCAGAGGAAAAGACCCTAAAAAAACACAGGCAAAGGATATAATGAGTTACCCTATAAATCTTATTGCAGACATAAATGATTCAGCTGAAGAAATCCTTAAAAAAATGATACAAACAGACAATTATTATGTTCCTGTAATAGAAAAGGGTGTTCTAAAAGGAATTATTAATTATGCGAGCATTATGAAAGCGCTTAAGAAATAAAAAATGGCAAAAAGCTTAGAAATCATTGCAAAGGACCCTTCTTTAAAAAAACCTGAAGAAGAAGTGATTTTTATTCAAGAAGGTGATCCTGAATATAAACATCCTGTTTTAGAGTATTTTATTAATACAATAAAAGATAAAAAGAGAAGAGAAGAAATAAGAACAGATATCAACAACGTTTTTTCAAAATATATGGATTCTATAAAAAAATATCATCCTACCTCCCGAAGGGCAGCACTTCTTGAGCAATCCTATAACCTTGTTCCCAGCGAAGATGAAATCAAAGGACAAGATAAAGACTCTAAGGAAGTTTTAAAACAAAGATTATATTCGAATCCTGGAAGACAATATTCTTACACCAATGCGATAGTAGGAGATGAGAAAAAACCAAAAGATATTACATATGCATTGGGTAAAGCAGCCCATGAAGCTGTTAAAGAAGGATGGCCGGTGATTGGAGCTGGCACTGGTTGGTGGTTAGCTAACAAATGGTATAAAAAAGGGATTGGTGAAATAGCTAAAGAAAGTTTTGATCATAAGTGGTGGCAATATTTGGTAGGGCCATCCCATATAAAGGATACATCGGAGTTTTTGGCTAAAGCAGGACTTAGAAGTTTGTGGGGTTTATCAAGAACTCCATTACTGTATGCAATTGGAGCATATGCTGCATACAAAACATTAGGGTATTTTCTTAAGAGAAGAAAAGAAAAATTAAAACAAAAAGAAGTAGAAGGATTAGAAAATATTGTAAATAATATGAAATCACAAAAGAAAATGATGCCTTCTCATGAAGAACTTATGCCTCAAGCTGCTTAAATATGGTAAGTAAAACATTAAAAGCAAAATATTCAATAGAAAAGACAAAAAGAGCAGGCAATGTTCTTTTTCCTATATTTAAAAAAGAACATGTTTCTGATTTTGCAAATGAAATATTAAGGGAAGATGAAGGAATAAGAAATAGGGTAATGATAAACCCTGATTATAGAACACTTTTAGAGGAAAAAATTGCTAAAACATTTAAGGAATATCACGGAGTTTTGACTGGTTCTAAATTAATTGACAGCTGGGATAGGGTAACAAGTGCCATAGGTTTAGTTGCAGATGCAGTAGGACCATTTTCTGGAGGATTAGGGTATTTAATCTCAGCTGGAACTGAAATTTCAGAATTGATTCCAAAAGGGATATATGCTATTTATTACGGAAAAAAGATCAAGGACTTAAAGGCAATCCCTTATTGGACTGCTATGGAAGCAGCATCTTTTATTCCCTATTTAGGGGAAGCCATAGACATGAGCAATATATATGTTAATCGGGCTAGAAAAATAACAAAAGAAAAAGTAAAAAAAGAAATGCGAAAAATTATGTCCTCTAATTTGGAATCAAAAGTAGAGTAAACAAATTATTTTCTTAATAGCAGAAAATTATGAAAGTATAGTTATTTTAGCTAAGGAATGTTTTGTCCTCAATTCTTTCAGAAATTTCGCCCTTGAGGTTTTTTGTAATTAATTGTTTAACTTCCTCTTTCTTGTAGTTGCTCAGAAGCCAGGCCAATTTAATAAAAGCAGTCTCAGGAGTCATATCGCTCAAATGGCCCAAAACACCAATCTCCTGCAGTTCCCTCATCGGAGTGTAAACATTCATCTGGATTCTGCCGTATATTGCCTGGGACGACATTACTGTTATAAGGCCGTTTTTTATCATTTCCTTTAAAGAATCAAATATCTTCTTGTTTTCCTTTGTGTATTCGTCTGTCTCCTCGTTTGGCAAATGGCCCAGGCCAGTTCCTTCAATCACCAGTCCGTCAAAGTTTTTGTAAGCCAAAAATTCCTCAGCAAACATATTTGTATGCGTTTTAATTAATCCGACTTTTATTTTCTCATTAAACAGCTTTAATTTTAATTTTTTATTTTTATCTTTTTTATCATAATCTTTTTTCATAAATGAAATATTCCTCTCATTGAAATTAACCCTTGCTATTGCAGTTGTGTTTATTGGTCTGAAAGCATCTCTCCTGCTTGTATGCATTTTTCTTGTTTTCAAGGCAGGCAAGATTAAGCATGACTCATCACTCAAATTTTCATGCATGCATATTGCAACATCTGCAAAATCAGAATTTGCAATAAAATAGCAGGCAGATATTAAATTCAGGCCAGCATCACTTGAGCCCCTGTCAGAGCTTCTCTGTGAGCCAACCAAAACAACAGGAACAGATAAATCCTCTAATATAAATCTTAAGGCAGCGCTTGAGTAATGCATTGTGTCTGTCCCATGGGTTATTATTATCCCGTCTGTTCCTGACTTTATTTCTCTTTCAATTTCTTTAGCCATAAGATTGTAATGCACAAACCTCATCATCTCAGACTGCATGCTTGCTATTTTTCTTGATTTTATGTTTGCAATTTTTGTCAGCTCAGGAAACATACCAATAATCTCATTTGGAGAGAATTTTGCAATTACGCCGCCTGTCTTGTAATCAACTTTTGAGGCAATTGTCCCGCCAGTATGCAGTATTGAAATAATTGGAAGTTTTTTATTTTGTTTTACTTCAGCTGTTTTCTGCTTTTTTTCAGAATATGATTTAACCAGTTTGATTTCCTTAACATCCTTCTTATCAATGCCAATATTATAGCCGCTCTCAAGCTTCAGAATAACACTATCCTTTTCACCCTCAGGAACAGGCATAAGGATTCCATTTATCTTTTTTTCCTTTGTCTCAACAATAACACTATCTCCTGTTTTAGCTTGCATAAAAAGAAATTAGGGGATTTATTATATAAATGTTTTTATTAATAAGGGCAGGCTAACCTATTTTTAATATAAGTTTAAGTTCTTTTTCTGATTTTATTTATTGCAGCATCTGCCTTTTTATATAATTCACTAATTGTGCTATTATTCTCAAAAACATAATCTGCCATTGATATGCATTTAGATAAATTCTGCTTGTGCGGATTCTCATTAGTCATTTCTCTTTCTTCATTTTTTCTGAATTCCTCAAATGAAACATTATCTGTTTCATTGCCCCTTTCTGAGATTCTTTCATACCTTATCCTTGGGTCTGCATAAACAGCGAAAAGATAAAAATTTTCTTTCTTTTTTAAAGAATTAACCTCTCCAACAGTTCTTAAGCTTTCAATTACGCAATCCTTCCCAGATTGGCTTGCCCTCTCAAACAACTTTTCAGCAATATAACTTGGAGAATGTTTTTTTCTTAGCTCATTTGCAACAAAAAGCATACTGCCCCTGTTTACAGGCATCCCTCTTCTTTTTATTTCTTTTGTGATGAATTCTCTTGCAGAATAGTGCTTAAACCCTTTTTTTTCAACAAGGAACTTAGCTATAGTTCCTTTTCCTGCGCCAAGTGCCCCGGTAATTCCTATAATCAACATGATTTTGCCTCCAACTTAAAACTATATGCCTGATATTTTGACCTCATCAATATAATTTTCTAAAATTTTCTTAAATTTTTTTAGTTTATCAACTGTATATGGTTTTTTTCTTTTAAAGCTTTTGTTTATCATATCCTCTTCATTATTAAACTGCTGCAGAACATACCTTTTGCTTCCCTTTAGCAATTCTCCTATTTCTATAGCTGTTTTCTCATCAAACAATCCAGGTACAACTGTAGTCCTGAATTCATAATCAATATCACTGTCTTTTATTAGTTCAACACTCTTTTTTATTTTTTCTTTCTCAACCTTTACTCCTGCAGCCATATAATAGGTTTCTAAATCGGATTTGAGGTCCATTGCAATAAAATCAACTAGTTCATTATCTATAAGTTTTTTTATAGCATCTGGATTTGACCCATTTGTCTCTATTCCAACCAAATAACCATATTTTTTTATTTTTCTAACAAACTCAATAAAATCCGGCTTGGCTGTTATTTCTCCTCCGCTTAATAGAATAGCATCAAGATAGTTTTTTCTTTCTTCTAAGAATTTATTAATATATTTTTCATCAATTAACTTTGTCTTGTTGAAAACAAGTTTAGGATTATAGCAATATGGGCATCTGAAATTACAGCCAGATGCAAAAAAAACAGCACAAACTTTATTTGGGTAGTCAATAAGGCTTGTTTTTTGAATTCCCCCTATTTTCATTTTTTAATTTTCTTTTATCTGCTTGTCAAAGGTCTTTCTATCTTTGAATTCAGCCTGTTTCCCATTATTCCACTGCTCAACAGGCCTTAGATAACCAACTGGCCTCGACCATATCTCGCATATCTTGCCGCACTTTGGGCATTTTTTATGCTTCCCTGCTATATACCCGCAGCCAGGGCATATGCTGAATGTTGGCGTAATTGTAAAATAAGGAAGCTTAAAGTTTTCTGCAATCTTTCTAACTAATGATTTTGTAGCCTTAGCAGAGGGCATACTTTCCCCCAAAAACCCATGCAAAACAGTGCCCCCTGTATATTTTGTTTGCAATTGGTCCTGCAATTCAAGAGCCTCAAAAATATCATCAGTAAATCCTGCTGGCAGCTGCGTGCTGTTTGTATAATATGGTTCTGCATTCTTGTCATATTTTTCCTGGTTAAAAATCTTAATATCCGGATATTTTTTCTTATCTATTTTAGCTAACCTATAAGAAGCACCCTCAGCAGGAGTTGCCTCAAGGTTGAATATATCTCCTGTCTCCTCCTGGAAATCAGCTATCTTGTTTCTCATGAAGTCCATTATTTTTTCTGCAAACTTCAGCCCTTCTTCATCTGCTATGCTAACGTTCTTAAAGTTTAAAAGGGCGTCATTCACCCCAATAAGGCCTATTGTAGAGAAATGGTTCTTCCAATACTCCTTGAAGCCCTTTTTGATGTTTCTCAGGTAAAATATGCTATAAGGGTATAGGCCTTTTTCTGTGAAGATTTCCAAAACCTTTCTCTTTATTATAAGGCTTTCCTTGGCAAGCTCCATTAATCTTTCAAGCTCTTTAAAAAATTCCTCCTCATTTTTTGCTTCGTATCCTATTCTTGGTATGTTAATTGTAACAACCCCAATTGAGCCTGTCAGAGGGTCTGAGCCAAACAGGCCGCCACCCCTTTTCTTTAGTTTTCTCTTGTCAAGCCTTAACCGGCAGCACATGCTTCTTGCATCATCTGGACTCATATCAGAGTTTATAAAATTTGAAAAATATGGTGTACCATACTTTGAAGTCATTTCCCAGATAGGATCATAATCCTTGTTACCCCAATCAAAATCTTTTGTTATGTTATAGGTTGGGATTGGAAATGTAAAGGGCCTTCCCTTTGCATCCCCCTCAATCATTAGCTCAGCAAAGACTTTATTAAAGATGCCCATTTCTTTCTGAAAATTCTTATATGTTTCCTCTTTAAGCTTTCCGCCAATTATCACATTCTCGTCTTTCATATAATCAGGGCAATTTAAGTCAAGAGTCACATTTGTAAAAGGAGTTTGAAAACCCGTCCTTGTTGGGACATTCATATTAAACAGGAATTCTTGCATTCCTTGTTTAACCTGCTTATAACTAAGATTGTCATATCTTATTAAGGGTGCTAACAGTGTGTCAAAGTTTGACAGGGCCTGAGCACCAGCTGCTTCTCCCTGCAATGTGTAAAGAAAATTTACAATCTGCATAAGTGCAACATTAAAGTGCTTAGCTGGCTTGCTTTCTATCTTACCAATTACACCCTTAAACCCGCTTATCAGTATGTCTCTCAAATCCCAGCCAACACAGTAAGCACCCAGGGTGCCTAAGTCATGAATATGATAATTTCCGTTTAGATGAGCTTCTCTAACCTCTTTAGGATAGATGTTGTTTAACCAATAATTTGATATTACGGTGTAGGTTATATGGACATTGAGTCCCTGTAAAGAGTAAGCCATATTGCTGTTTTCCCTTACACGCCAATTTAACTGTTTTAGATAATCATCAACTATTTTAATATCCCTTAAGAGCTTGGCAGTCTCCCTTATGTTCTTGTGCTGCTCCCTGTAAAGAACATATGCTTTGGCAGTTTTTGCATCCCCTTCCTCAATCAAAATCCTTTCAACAATATCCTGAACATTTTCTATGGTGGGAATCTTTGTGGAAAAATCTTTCTTAAGTATTTTAACAACTTTATCAGCAAGTTCTTCTGCTTTTTTCCTGTTTTTTTTGCCAACAGCCTCTCCAGCATTGAATAATGCATTAACTATTTTCTCCTTTTCAAAATTCACAATTTTTCCATTTCTTTTTTTAATATGTTTTAACATATTTTCTCCACCTCTTTCTTAAATTCTCCAGCATATCTGAACTTCCTATAAACAGAAGCAAATCTTATGTAAGCAACCTTATCAAGCTTTTTCAGTCTTTCCATTACTAATTCACCTATCAATCTGCTAGAAACCTCAATACTTTTTCTTTTTCTTAATTCTGCCTCAATATAATCAAGTATACTTTCAATTTTTTCATTCTTTATTGGCCTTTTCTCACATGCCTTTAAGATTCCAAGCCTTAATTTATTTCTGTCAAATTTTTTCTTTGTCTTGTCCCTTTTGATAACAATTAGATTTAAAACCTCAATGTTCTCATATGTTGTGAACCTCTTTTTGCATTTTAGGCATTCCCTCCTCCTCCTTATTGAGAAATCCTTTGAGTTTCTCTTATCAATAACCCTTGTTGATGGATGCAGGCAGTATGGGCATTTCATGTGAATTTCACCAATTAAACACAATATGTTGTGTTTTTAATTTAAATAAACCACAAGTTTTAAAATTACCTATTCATATTTAAAGGTTTTGTAAATGCAAAATCTATAAAGAAAAATATACTTCAAAGCCTAATCTGCTGAAACAAAAAGGGATTTTACCTTGTCTAAGACTGGCTGGGTTTCTAAGTGCGGGTTATCTAAAACCCACTTGTACAACAATGGAGATACTATTGCTGCAAATGCAATGTTTCCTGCCAGATGGTATAGTGTAAAAGGTATCTGCCCCATGAAGGTTAGCATAAAAGACTGCTTAAAGAAAAGCATCCCTGTTCCAATGCCTGTTACTGCATCATAGATTAATGTTCCAACTACAGAAAATCCAATGTAATACTTCACTTTATTTTCCTTGTTCTTGAAATAAAATCCTGCAGCAATACCTAACAGCGCATAAGTTCCTGCTGTCATGATTGACCAGACACCTAAAGTCCCTGTTATCAGGTCAAAGCTTAGTATTGCAAGAAGAGTGAAAAATAATCCTGCCAGCTTGCCCCACCTCTTTGCAAAAGGCATCATTGTGGCCATTATTGGCTCAACATTTGGGGGATGAGGAACAATTCTTAAAAAAATAACAGTTACTAGCCCAATCAGATACTTAATAAAATTCTTTGGTTTTTTCATAATAACCACCCCTTTGATTAAAGGATACTTAGGCACTATAAAAACTTTGCTAAGATAAATATATTTGCTTTGCTTTTCTAGTATTACTTTTTTTATTTTCTCTATTTCCATTAGTATATTCTATATGTATTAAATTTTTTAATTATAACTAAAAAGTAGTTACAAAACGAAAAGTTTATAAAAGATTTGTATTTTATATTACTTATGGGATGGCTAAACAAAGCTTTATTAGTAGGTGCATTTGCTGCTTGGTATGCTTTTACAGGTCCATCTGCACAGCACTTGGAACCCAAAAAGGAATATCCTGTTCCAAATGAGATTAAAGTAGTTTCAACTACCTTGCCTTATGAAACTAGGGAAGCAGTTGGAAGGTCAGCTGATTCTGTAGGAAATTTTGAAAATGAGAGTGGATTAGAAAAAATAATTAAAACAGAGGATATTGATTTTAGTAAGAATTTTACTATAGAAACAGAAAGATACACAATTGTCAAGAAAGAAGAACCACTCATATCAAGAGTAATAGGCCATATTAATTCCATACCAGCTAAATTATTCTTTTGGGATTGGAATGTAGGCAAGGGTTTAGACAAGGAAAAAACTAGGGCTATTATTTCTATTTTAGAAAACAACGAGAACATTAAAGATTTGACTGTGAGGATTAACCATAATCAGGCAATATATGATTGCTTTAGGTTGTTTACAGATAAAAAAGTAGCTAAGAGGAACCCTTTGATTCCTAGAATCTTAATGGGAATTCCTACAAGCATTTTAGGGGAATTATTTGCTGAGCTTAGTAGGGGAGATTATTATAATCCCATGAACCAGACTGTTGTTTTATTTAGCAATATAAAATCTATATCTGCACATGAAATTGGCCATCATAAAGATTGTCAAAGATTTGGCTCTGACTGGATTTATGCATCAGCTGCTGTTTTTCCGCCTGTTGTATTATACAGAGAGTGGCAAGCAAGCCAGAATGCTAAACATATTTTGAGTGACGAAGATAAATGGCAATTTAACAGGTATTTAATACCAGCTTTCTTTACTTATCTTATTGCAGGTTTTTATGCTAGTAAAAAATTGTTAAAGCAAAAAGCACCCGGTAAAAAGCCAGAAATTAGTACATTACAGACATTAAGACATTTTGGAACACTTAATCTAGACTTATATGCTGGCATAGCAGCATACAGTTTATGTGATAAGATTAATGTTTCTGGATTTGTAAGCTATGCAGCCCTTGCAGCAGGAGCAGTTATAACTAATGAAGTTGCTAACCACTTTTTAAAAAACGTAATGCCCTACGAGCACGAGAATTTATGAACAGTATTTTCTTTTAATCTTTATTGCTTATTTTTCCTCTCTTTTATTTCCTTTAATCTACTTTAGTCATAGAAAAACCTAAAATCCGCTAGGGGCGTCAATAAACTTTACATCAACATCAAACTTCTCTTTTAGAAGATTCATTAAGGCCTTAACACCAAGAGTTTCTGTTGCATAATGGCCTGCTGCAATAAGATTAATATTTCCCTCTTTTGCAGTATGATAAGACGAATGACCAGCTTCTCCCACAACAAGGCAATCAAAATCCTTTGAAACAGCCTCTCTCACAATTGCACTTCCTCCATTTCCAGAAACAACCGCTATCTTTTTAATCTGCTTTTTTCCAAATTCAAATAAATGGCATTTTGTCTCAAGCTTTTTCTCAATCTCTTTTACAAATTCCTTTAAACTAATTTCTTTTTCTCCTGCAAAACCAATTATCTGTTCATGATAATCCCCAAAACCATGAATATGCTTTAGCCCAAAAATCCTGCAGAGCTCTGCATTGTTGCCATGCTTTGGATGCTTGTCAAGCGGCAAATGCGCAGCATAAAGGGAAATATTATTGTCAACTAAAAACTTAACACGCGAATAATTAATGCTTATTAAATATTTTAAGGAATCATCCCAGCTAATTCCGTGATGCACTATAATCATATCAAAATCTTTTGCTTTTTCAAAGACTTCCATGCATGCATCAACAGCAAATGCTATTTTCTTAATCTCTTTATTGCCAGAAACCTGAAGCCCGTTATTTGAAGAATCAACAACTTCCTTTATTCCAAGCTCATTATCAAGAAAATCCACAACCTCTTTTAATTTTGCCATTAACCCATGTAAGAAGGCTTTTCTTCCTTCATTTCCTTTGCCCTTGCAGAACTGAAATGATTTCTTATATCCTCATAAGCTTTCTCAATCTCTTTTGTTACAGACGGCCTGACCTTTTTCAAAGCCTTTTCAAAGCAGCTCATATTAATCTTGTCTGCCTTGATATCTTTCCTTAATGCAAATATTGCTGTTTCCCTGCAAATAGCTTCAATATCTGCTCCTGTATAGCCTTCTGTTTTTTCTGCAAGCTCACCAATCTTTACATCTTTCAAAGGCATCCCCCTTGTATGAACCTTAAAGATTTCTTCCCTTGTCTTTTTGTCAGGAGCAGGGCATAATATAATCCTGTCAAACCTTCCTGGCCTCAAAAGTGCAGTATCCAGCATGTCTGGCCTGTTTGTTGCAGCAATAACAATAACATCCTGCAGACTCTCAAGGCCATCCATCTCAGTCAAAATCTGGTTTACAACCCTTTCTGTAACATGGCTGTCAGAGCTTATCCCTCTTCTTGGAGCTATTGAGTCAATCTCATCAAAGAAAATAATTGTTGGAGCTGTCTGCCTTGCTTTTTTGAAAACAGCCCTTACTGCTTTCTCGCTCTCTCCGACCCACTTGCTGAGCATCTCCGGTCCCTTAACCAAAATAAAATTTGCATCAGACTCATTTGCAACTGCTTTTGCAAGCAATGTTTTTCCTGTTCCTGGTGCTCCATAAATCAATATTCCTCTTGGAGGTTTGACACCTAAATTTTTAAATGACTCAGGATTTTTCAGTGGCCACTCAACTGCTTCTTTTAATTCCTGCTTTACATCCTCAAGCCCGCCGATATCAGTCCATTTAATATCTGGAATCTCAACCAAAACCTCTCTTAAAGCAGAAGGCCTTACAATCCCTAAGGCCCTTGCAAAATCTTTTTTTGTAATCTTTAGCTTTTCCAGAACCTCTTTTGGAATAATATTTTTCTCCTTTAGTTTTAGGTCAGGCAGTATCCTCCTTAAAACTATCATTGCAGCCTCTTTTGCAAGCGCTGCCAGGTCTGCCCCAACAAAGCCATATGTTTTATCAGCGATCTCCTTTAAATTGACGTTCTTTGCCAATGGCATGTTTCTTGTATGAATCTTCAGAACATCCAGGCGGCCCTGCTTGCCAGGAACTCCTATCTCTATTTCCCTGTCAAATCTTCCTGGCCTTCTTAGCGCTATATCAATTGAGTTTGGTATGTTTGTTGCAGCAATAACCACAACCTTACCGCGTGCATTAAGGCCGTCCATTAAAGCAAGCAATTGTGCAACAACCCTTCTCTCAACCTCGCCGTGAACCTCTTCTCTTTTTGGGGCAATTGCGTCTATTTCATCTATAAAAACAATTGAGGGGGCACTTTTTTCAGCCTCCTCAAACTTCTTTCTTAGATTGCTTTCAGACTCTCCATAAAACTTGCTCATTATTTCAGGGCCATTAATCAGAATAAAATGTGAGTTAGTCTCATTTGCAACTGCCTTTGCAAGCAATGTTTTTCCTGTTCCTGGCGGGCCGTGCAGCAAGACACCTTTTGGTGGCTCTATTCCAAGCCTTTCAAATATCTCTGGATGCTTTAATGGCAGCTCAACCATTTCCCTTACTTTATCAATCTCTTCCTTTAGGCCGCCAATATCATCATAAGTAATATCCAGAATTTTTTCTTCTTTTATTTCAATAGCTTCTGGATTAAATACAACCTCTGTTAGTTCAGATATTACAACAGCCTGCTTTGGATTAGAATCAGCAACCACAAACTTCAGGCTTCCAAGGCCAAAGCCCATCATGCTCTCGTTTAGTGCCTCATAAATCTCATTCATGCCGCCGCCATATTCTCTTTTTTTTCTAGCTCCACTTAGTGATACAATATCCCCTTTTACAACTGGCTTTCCTAAAAGCCCTTGTTTAAAAATAGGTGGTGGGGCATTTATCATAATACCTTTGCTTGCAGGTGCTATTATGACTTTTTTTGCTTCTTTAACATCTGCCTTGCTTACTTTTACAACCTCTCCTATACCTGTCTTTGCATTTCTTCTCGTGATGCCGTCCATCCTTATTATATTAAGGCCTATATCGCCTGGATAAGCACGCTCAACTATTGCAACAGTCTCTCTTTCACCTATTATTTTAACTATATCACCGGGCCTTACACTTATTTCCTGCATAAAATTAGAGTCTATTCTAACAATGCTTTTATTAACATCATCTTGTAAAGCTTCTATTACCTTTAGTTTTAGCTCTTTTTCCGGCATTTTCCCCCTTTTAAACTATGTTAACCTAAGTTTTGGTTTTAGAACTAAGCTTTCTTAGGCTTTACCTTTGGCAATGGTATTGATGGAGGCAGATTAACTTCCCTGCTTAGAATCAATGCCTCTATGTTGCATTTCTCAAGCACTGTATTTAAGACAGCAGTCATAACATCGCTTTCTGCTTTTTTATCTTTTTTCCACTGCTTTAAGATATCTTCTGCCTTTTTCTTGTCTTCTACAACAATAACATTCCCCTTAATAAGCGCACTGCCTATTTTTGGCTCGTAGTCTGATGTAAATTCAAAGCCAAATCTTAGCCCTTCCTGGCCCTCTCTCTTTATAGGAACACTTATTTTGTCAATTTCCTTTATAGAAACATTGTTGTTGATTTTTATTTCTCCCCTTACATCTCCTGTTCTCTCAATACTTATTTTATTTAAATCAAATCCTATTATAGCCATAATTATCACCAAAACCCAAAAAACATATTTGATATTTAAAGCTTTGCACAAATTTATGGAAAGTTTTAAATATGCTTCAGTTTCCCTTTTTCATATGAGTTCAGTAAGAAAAATGGGTTCGTAAATTACTTCTTTTAGCTAGATTTATTTATATTCAGATTAAACTATAAAAGGTGTTTATTATGGAAAAAGTGCATGATTTCAAATGGGAAAAAGGAATGAGCGTTAAATCGCTTGCAGACAGGATAGGAAGGGTTGGGTTTCAGGGAGCAGAGCTTGCAAGGGCATCCAATATAATTGTAAAGATGAAAAAAGAAGGGACAAAGATATTTTTTACCTTTACATCTAATATGGTTACATCCGGCCTAAGGGGCTTTTTTGCCCAGATGATTAAGCTTAAAATGGCAGATATCATAGTTACAACTATTGGCGGGCTTGAAGAGGACTTTATGAAAGCAATCGGGGAGAAATTCATAATAGGGGATTTTGATATGGATGATGTTGAGCTTTATGAGAAAGGCGTTAACAGGGTTGGAAACCTTTTCATAAGAAATGAGAGCTATGCAAGGTTTGAGGACATGATACAGCCATTACTGCAAAAGTTTTATGAAAAGAAAAAAACATGGCCTGTCTCAGAGCTCTTGAAGGAAATAGGGCTGACATTAAATGATGAGGATTCTATTTTGTACCAAGCAGCAAAAAACAATGTCCCAATATTCTGCCCTGCAATAACAGACGGGGCATTTGGCTTTCATTTGTTTATGTTCCAGCAGAAGCATCCTGATTTTGTAGTTGATGTTGTAAAGGATTTTGCAAATATACTTTTTTCAACAAGCCATGATGAAAGAAAAGGAATAATTTCTTTAGGAGGAGGTGTTTCAAAGCACCATGCAATATTCTCATGCTTGTTAAACGGCGGCCTGAATTATGCTGTTTACATGACAACTGCACACCATACCTCTGGAAGCATGAGCGGTGCAACAACAAAAGAGGCAAAGTCATGGGGAAAGATAAAGGATGACGCAGATGCTGCTACTGTTATTGGCGATGTTTCAATAACATTTCCGATAGCAATGATAAATGCTTTGGAAACATTATGCAAAGAGGGAATTCTAAAATGCTGACAAATGCAAGGTTTGTTCTTTCAAAATCAAAGGTAATTGAGCAGTACAATAAGATAAAGCAGGTTTCAGATATTGTTTCATACAGCGTGAAGACAAACCCTGTTGTAGCCAAAGTATTAGAAGAGAATACTGATTCTTTTTTTACAATGCATTTTATTTTATCATTAGAGCAGGTTAAAGACAAGAAAAAAATATGGTTCTTTGCACAGGCATGGAAAAATAAAGAGCTTGATGTCTTGTTTGAAAAAGGAATTGAAAACTTTGTTGTTGACAATGAAAATGATTTAAAGATTCTGCTTGATTACTTAAAGAAAAATAACAAAAAAATTAACCTTTTGTTAAGGATGCGCCTGAAGGAAAACACAATAAGGACAGGCAAGCATTATGTTTATGGCCTTTATTCATCCCAGGTAAATAAGTTAATACCTGAACTAAGAAAAAATAAGAATATCAATAAGCTTGGAATACATTTTCACAGGAAAACACAGAATATAAGCGAGTGGTCACTGAAATATGAATTATCAGAATCAATTCCTGAAGAAATAATAAAACAAATAGATATTGTGAATATTGGGGGAGGCATACCTGTTAACTATAAAAATTATACAGAGGATATTTCCCAGCAGATTTTCAATAAAATAAAAGAATTAAGAGACTGGCTCCATAATTACAACATAAAAATGATTGCTGAGCCAGGGCGTTTCATTGCAGGGCCAGGCATAAAGCTGGAAGCAGAGATAGTCAATATATACAACAACAATATTGTAATCAACTGCTCTGTTTTTAATTCAGCAATGGACACTTTTGTTGCGGATATAAGATTATTGGTTGAAAATGAGCTTAAAACAGGAACACCTTATGTAATAAAAGGATGCACTCCTGATTCAATGGATATCTTCAGATACAGGGTTTATTTAGCAAACCCTAAAGTAAAAGATAAAATTGTTTTTTTGAATGCCGGGGCCTATACATACTCAACAGACTTCTGCAACCTTGAAAAGTTAGAAACAGTTATTGTTGATTAAATAATCTTAACTAAAACTTTATATACATCCACAAATATTATTCTTTTATGCTATTGGTAGATGTTCATGCGCACCTTGACCTAAATGAATTTGATTCTGATTTAGACGAAGTTATAAAAAGGGCCGAAACTGCAGGAGTTAAGGCAATAATCAGCAATGGCCTGAATCCTGAAAGCAACAGAAAAACCCTTGAGTTAAGCAAAAAATACAAGATTGTAAAGCCAGCCTTTGGCCTGTATCCGGATGATGCGCTTAAGCTGACTGAAAAAGAAATTGAGAGTGAACTGAATTTTATTGAAAAAAACAAGGATAAAATAGCTGCAATTGGCGAGGTTGGACTTGATTACAAATACTGCAAAAAAAAGCAGGAGCAGGAACTTCAAAAAGAGATTTTCCTGAAAATAATCAATCTATCTAAAAAAATAAACAAGCCATTGATCATACATTCAAGGAAAGCAGAACAGGAAATTATTAGTATATTAGAAAATTCAGATGCCAAAAAAGTAGTGCTCCACTGCTTTAGCGGAAAACTTAGATTAATAAAAAGGGCAGCAGGGCTTGGCTATTATTTTTCAGTTCCTACAAATGTAGTAAGGTCCAATCAATTCCAAAAATTAGTTGAAATAGTTGACATAAACAAACTTTTAACAGAAACAGACTCACCATATTTAAGCCCTTACAAAAACAAGAGAAATGAGCCGTCTTTCATAATAGAAGCAATAAAAAAGATTGCAGAAATAAAAAACATAAGCATAAATGAGACTGCAAACAATATTTTCATGAATTATCAGAAAATTTTTTCCATTAATTAAGCTATGCTCTTTAAAAAGCGAAAGTTTTATATATCACTCAATCTCTGATATTGCATAATGGTAGAGCAATCTGTATTCAGAGGAACAATAGATTTTTTTGGAAGACTTGGAATCTATGATGTTATTCTTCCATTTTTGCTTGTTTTTACAATTATTTTTGCAATACTTGAAAAAACAAAGATTTTTGGTGTAGAAGAAATAGAGGGGAAAAAATACACAAAAAAGAACCTTGATGCAATGGTTGCATTTGTTATTGCATTTTTTGTTATTGCATCATCAAAGCTTGTTGAGGTAATAACACAGGTTTCATCTCAGGTTGTAATATTGCTTTTGCTGTCTATTCTTTTCCTGATGTTAGTTGGTTCATTTCATGAGGAAACTGAAAAGGGTTTTTTCTTGCAAGGGGGATGGAATGTAGCATTTATGATAATTATGTTTGTAGGGATAATAGCAATATTCCTTAATGCAATCAAAACAGAAAGCGAGCAGACATGGCTTAGCTTTATTATGGAATTCATAAGCACAAAATGGAATACAGACTGGTTTGCGTCATTAATACTTATTGGTTTTGTTATTGGTATAATGTTTTTGATTACTGGTGGCGGTCCAAAAAAAACAAAGGAAAAAAAGGAATAATAAAAAATCTTATTAAAAAAGGAGGATGAAAAATGACTAATTTTGTTGAGTTGTTTGAGACAATGGAAAGCTGGGGCATGCTTGATGTGTTGCTTCCATTTTTATTGATATTTACAGTTGTTTTTGCTGTTCTTCAAAAAGCAAAAATATTTGGAGAGGATAGCAAAAGATTCAATGTTATTATTGCTTTAGTCTTAGGAATGGTTGTTGTTATTCCCCATATCCTAGGCACTTATCCTGAAGGCCAGGATGCAGTTCTTATAATCAACAATTTATTGCCAAATGTTGCATTAGTGCTTATAGCAATTATAATGGTTTTGCTGTTGTCAGGTGTTTTTGGATACGAGGCTAAAGGTGCTGGCGGTGCGATAATGATTCCTGCTTTTGCAGTTATAATATGGTTATTTGGAATTTCAGCAGGATGGTGGGAAAACTTCGGCTGGTTTAATATTGATCCAGACACAATGGCTGTTGTTTTAGTGCTTTTGGTGTTTGGCATAATCATATGGATCATTACAGCTGGTGAGAACACATTTAAGCCCCTTAAGGATACAGTAAATGTATTTAAAAATAAATAAAAATGGCTACTTTTTTAGATATAGGACTATTGGAATATTTTAATATAATTTTTTATTTAATATTTATATTTGTTTTATTGTATGCCATCTTATCCCTCACTAAAGTATTGGGTGAGAACAAGAACCTTAATGCAATGCTTGCTCTTGCTCTAGCTCTATTACTTGCTTTATCAGGACCTACAAGAGACCTAATCAAATTTATAACTCCCACATTTTTTGTCTTTATATTCTTTGCATTCTTTACAATCTTAATCTATAAGTTTATGGGGGCATCAGACAGTGATGTGTTAAGCATTATGGGCACTAAATCAGGAACAAGGAGCTTTATACTTATAATAATTTTAATAATTATCCTGTCTTCATTTGGTAAGATATTTTTTACAGGGTCAACAGCATCAGAGGTTAATGAAACAACAGCTGCAAATGCATCAGCTGTTGGCACTACAGGAGAATCTGCATTAACTGCAACATTAACACATCCTAAGGTTCTTGGGCTTGTATTGATATTGTTTATAGGTGCTTTTGCAATGAGTTTCTTATCTAGGCAATCTAGTATAATGAAACTTGAGTAAGAAATCCTATTTTTTCCTTTTATTTGAAATATTTTTCAGGCTTTCAACTGTTCTTGCAAGTTCGTTGATATTCTCTGTAAATGTTGGTATTGCTTTCTGAAAAACATTTTCCATTGCTTTTATATTTGTGCTGACCTTGACAATATTCCTGTCATATTCATCTACTTTGGTTAGTATATTTTTTTGCAGCTCACTAAAGCTAGATTTCAAATCTTCAATCTCCTGCCTTATTGAGGCTGTGTCTGACTCTACATTTGACTTCCATTCAATAACCTTATTTACATCCTTTACAAGGTCAACCCATTTTTCCTCTACTACTGCCTCTACAAGTTCCTCTATTTTAGTTATTTCATTGTCATTATAAGATTCTGCTTCATAACCTGTTGGTTGTTCATATAGCTGTTGTTGTTCTGGCTGCCCTAGAGGTTCTTCTTGATAAACCTCCTTCTGCATTGTTTCTTCATTCAATCCAACTGGAGTCTCATTTGTCCCACCAAGGTCTGCCTGGTTCATCGCGTCAAATACCTCTGTCGTCTGATATCCCTCTCTTTGCAAACTGGTGATAATCTGATTATTGGAAAGTCCTTGTTCTCTCATTTTCAGAACTAAGTCAACAGGAGTCTCAGTAGTATTCGGTTGCCCATTACTCATTAGTTTCTTCCTCACTCTTTTTTAATCCAAATAAGGCCATTATTTCACCTTGCTTACTTTATTTTATAAAAACTTTTTAAAACTTTCTATTTCTCACTGATTATTCTTTTAACTGCTTTATCTAACTCGCGGTTTGTTACAAAGTTTGTTGGGTTCCATAAGTCAAGATATTTTTGTATTACATCAACATCCTCTTTCTTTGCCCTTGACCCAACTTCTTTAATCAACCTCCTCATATTCTCCTTGATATCCTCAAAATCCCTTTTCATCTCTTTTATATCAGAGTTTATTTTTTTTATGCCTTCAGAGACCTCTTTATGGTTATTAATCATATTATCCTCAATAACCTCTGTTTTTCTCTGTATCTGGCTATGCCTTTCCTCAAGAACTCTAAGCCTTCTGTTAAGGCTGTTAACAATATTTGACATGGATAGCGTTGATTGGTCAGACGTTTCAGGTGATTCTTGCATTCTTTAAACCTTTTCCTAAGATTTTATTAGTTATAACACCAATAAACCAAGCTTAATAATAAATCTTATGTTAGTATATTAAAGTAGTACAAAAATAATCATAACATTTAAATAGGAGTTATGTTATAAAATATATAATATATTAAAAAAAATATAAAATATATTTTAAACATGAAGCAGCCCATTAGTGCAACAATAGACAAAAAGCTTGCAGACTGGGTTAATTCCCAGCTTAAGGATAATATTAAATATAGGAATAAATCCCATTTTATTGAGATAGCTTTGCAGCTTCTAAAAAAAGAGGAGGAAAAAAATAAAGAATAAAATGCCTTTATTTAGTGGAAAAAAGGTTTGCTCTTATGAGATAATAAGAGGAGGGGAGGGTGTTACCCTTAAAATAAATTGCGAAAGATGCTCATCCCTTCCTTCATTAGAGGACAATCCTCAATGTATGTCAAGGACAATAACCAAGCTAGTTGAAGTAGGGAATGTTACTAAAATAATCTTCTCCCAGAAACGGGATTATGAGTATGACTTTGACCAAACGCAGATTCTTGTGGAAATAGCAAAACTTTACAAAAAACTTGCTAAAAATAAGAGCCTATTTGATTATTATGGCCTTGGTTCAGATTCTGGTTGCGTAAAATGCTCTAACACCAGGTATGCACAGATACAGAATATAGTATTTAATCTCTTAAAAAGTGATCCATTGGGTGCATATGTTGAGCTAAAAAGGCTCTTGAGAAGAGAAAAAATAAAGCTTGAGAAAACCGTTAATGAAGAATGTATTTATTGTGAAAAAAAGTTTATTTCCATAATTAAATATGCTTTTGACTTGTTAGATGAAACAAAGTTGATAATCATAGCAAAGCCCAATCTTGCAGGCTTCAGGTTAGGTGATAGGGATATTTACAGACAGATATTTACCCCCTCAATAAAGCCAGACTTTATGTTCACAAAGTTAATGGCTTCCTATCCTCCAGAGGGTGATGTTCTAGCTAACTACCTTGTTGGTGAAAATGAGGTAACAATCTTCAGGCTTCCAGACACAATACAATATCTCTACCATATTTTGCCGCCAGAGTTTAAAATTTCTGAAGAGAAATATGACTTGCTTGATCAGGCAAGAAAAATAATCTCAGAATATAAGCCAAAACAATCAGAATTTGTTAATCCAGAACGTATGAGACAAATTTTTTACAACATCGGCCATGATTTAATTGAGGACCTTGCAGAACACAATAACTTTAGGATAAAGGAAAAGGAGATAGAAGAGCTAACAGGTATTTTGGTGAGATATACTGTTGGTTTTGGATTAATAGAAGTCCTGCTTCAAGACGAGAGAATCCAAGACATAACAATTAACAGTCCGATGGGCCAGACACCGATGTTTATTGTTCACCAGGATTTTGGCGAATGTATAACTAATGTTATTCCTACAGGAACAGAATCAGAGTCATGGGCATCAAAATTAAGAATGTTGTCTGGAAGGCCCCTTGATGAGGCAAATCCCATCCTTGATACAGAGCTTATAATTCCTGGAGCAAGAGCAAGAGTTGCTGTTATCTCTGCTCCATTAAATCCATCAGGGCTTGCATACGCATTCAGGCGCCATAGAGACAGGCCATGGACACTCCCTTTATTTGTAAAGAACCGCATGCTATCACCGCTTGCAGCTGGCCTGATAAGCTTTATTGTTGACGGCTCAAGAACAATACTTTTTGCAGGAACAAGGTCTGCTGGAAAAACAAGCCTTCTTGCAGCTATGATGACAGAGATTATGAGGAAATACCGTGTTATTACAATAGAGGACACATTAGAGCTTCCAGTAGATTCTTTAAGAAAACTTGGCTATAACATACAGTCAATGAAGGTAGCATCTGCCATGACTAAGGGCACAACAGAGGTTGCTGCTGACGAGGGCATAAGAACAACCCTGAGAATGGGTGATTCATGCCTAATAGTTGGAGAGGTAAGAAGCGTAGAGGCTCTGGCTCTTTATGAAGCTATGAGGGTTGGTGCTTTGGCAAATGTTGTTGCAGGAACAATCCATGGTGATTCACCTTATGGTGTTTATGACAGGGTTGTCAATGACCTTAAAGTTCCAAGAACATCTTTCAAGGCAACAGATATTATAATAGTTACAAATCCAATAAAGAGCCCTGATGGCTTGCATAGATGGAGACGCGTCACACAGATAACAGAGGTAAGAAAGCACTGGGAAAATGATCCATTATTAGAGGCAGGTTTCTCAGACCTTATGAAATATGATCCCAAAACAGATATGCTTGAGCCAAGCAAGGACGTAATAAATGGCGACTCAGATGTTCTCAAGGCAATTGCCGGCAATGTAAAGGAATGGGCCTCTGACTGGGATGCTGTCTGGAGCAATATAATGTTAAGGGCAGATATAAAAAAAATGATTGTTGACTACTCTATTAAATTAAAGATGCCCGAAATCCTAGAAGCAGGTTTTGTTATTAATGCAAATGATGAGTTTCATAATATATCAAATAAAGTAGAAGAAGATATTGGCTCTTTAGACAGCAAAAGGATATTATCCGAGTGGGAGAAATGGCTTAAAAAAGAGATCAAGAAAAAACCAGTTAAGTAAAATTTGAGGAGTTTTTTATGGAAGGGGACCAAGACCTTAGAAAAATTTTATCAAAATACAGGGAAAAACTAAATGAAGAGCTTAATACCCCTATAGAGGAAACCAGAAAAGAAATAACATCCACAGAGTATATTGAGTTTAAAAAAGATTTTCTGCCAAGTGAATTCTCATTATATGAAAAATTATGCAACCTAAGCGAAAAGGTATTGAAGATTAAACCAGATGAAAAAGCAGCAAATTTGATAAAAGAATCAATTGATATATGCCATTTGAATGTAACTCCTACTGGAACAGAGAGTTTTGCAATACTTATCCCTTTGATAATTATAATCTTTGGAAGCCTTCTTAGTTTTTTGGCATTTAAATCGTTCTTTTTTATAGGATATTTTGTTCTAGTTGGTCTTATCTTAATGGTTATGTTCAGAAAGCTTCCTGAATTCCTGGCTAATAACTGGCGTTTGAAGGCAAGCAACCAGATGGTCCAGTGCATATTCTATATTGTTACATTTATGAGGCATACCTCTAACCTGGAGGGGGCAATAGCATTTGCTGCAGAACATATTGCTCCGCCTTTGTCACTTGACATGAAAAAGGTTTTATGGGATGTTGAAACAGAAAAATACGAATCTGTAAAGGAGTCTTTGGATATTTATCTTGAAACATGGAGGAAGTGGAACATAGAGTTTATAGAATCATTCCACCTTATTGAGTCATCACTATATGAGCCATCTGAAGATCGCAGGCTAAGTCTGGTTGACAGGGCTTTAGATGTTATGCTTGAAGGAACTTATGAAAAGATGCTGCATTATGCACATAACCTGCAGTCACCAATACAAACATTGCATATGCTTGGCGTAATAATGCCTCTCCTGGGTTTAGTAATATTACCTTTGATTGTTAGTTTTATGGGGGGAATTAAATGGTATACCATAGCACTTATTTACAATATAACATTGCCAATTACTGTTTATTATATGGGTAAGATAATCCTGTCCAAAAGGCCCACTGGTTATGGCGAAACAGACATCTCGCAGGCAAATCCAGAATTAATGAAATACAAAAATATTATTATTCGAATAGGATCATTGGAACTAAGGATAAACCCTATTTTTTTAAGTATATCTATTGGAATAATATTTCTTATTATTGGGTTGCTCCCAGTGATACTCCCTCTTGTTCCAGGCTTTGTTGACCCTGCTCCTATAGGTGGTTTTCATTTTCTTGATTACCATACAAGCATTGCAACAGAAGGGGAACTAGTTGGAAAAACAGTTGGCCCTTTTGGTTTAGGGGCAGCTATCCTAAGCTTCTTCGTAACATTAGCTTTTGGTCTTAGCATTGGGATTTATTATAACTTAAAGTCAAAAAATCTTATTGATATAAGGGAGAATACAAAAAAGCTTGAGAATGAGTTTGCCTCAGCTTTATTTCAGCTTGGAAATCGGCTTGGGGATGGCCTGCCTGCTGAGATTGCCTTTGGTAGAGTAGCAGAGATTATGAGGGACACAGCATCTGGAAATTTTTTTAATATTGTCAGCATGAACATAAGCAAGCTTGGCATGAGTGTTAAGGAAGCTATATTCAATAATAAGTCAGGGGCAATACTATATTTTCCATCAAACATTATCCAAAGCTCAATGAAAGTACTGCTGCAGAGCATTAAAAAAGGGCCTGTTGTTGCAGCCCAGGCACTTGTCAATGTTTCACGCTATATAAAAGAAATTCACAGGGTTAATGAAAGATTAAAAGATTTGCTTGCAGATGTTATTTCATCAATGAAATCGCAATTATCTTTCATTGCACCGGCAATAGCAGGGGTTGTTGTTGGAATAACCTCAATGGTTACAACAATACTCGGAACCTTAGGAATCCAAATGCGTAACATGCAGGCTGAGTCTGGAGCAGGAGGAGCAGGAAACATAGTTGGAATGTTTGGCGATGGAATGCCAACATACTATTTTCAGATAATTGTGGGAATATATGTTGTTGAGATAATATATATCCTTACAATACTTGCAAATGGGATTGAAAACGGTTCTGACACACTAAATGAGCAGTATCTTATAGGGCAAAACATGCTAAAAAGTACCCTTCTTTATGTATTTATTGCCTTTATTGTTACATTATTATTTAACTTTGTTGCAGGCACAATAATGACTAACTTACCCGCTGCATAAAAATAATTATTCTCTAAAATTGGTTTTCTTTTATAACTTTTTGATTTACTAAATCTATTTATATTACTTCTATAGAATAGTAAAAATATGAAGAAAATTATAAATCCTTTTTGTGAATATTTCCCTATTAAACAGGACAACCTTGAATACGTTGTCTCTAAAGTATTTAGGCCGGAAATAAGTTTTAAGGAAAAGGACCATTCTTTAATTGCCTTGGTAAAAGAAAGAGCATATACAATCTTTGGGCTGGGTGATATTATAAATTATCCTGGAAAAAAGATCAAAGGCTCAGGTTCTTATTTTCAGGGGAGCATAATAGGGGAAAACATGCTTTATCTGGTGATGAAGGAACTAATTATTGAGACAGGAAAAAAAGTGCCAGGCAAGTCCGGTATTGGGCTTGATTTTGGTATACTTAAAGAAATGGAGAAAAATATAGGAAAAGAATTAGTTGTCACATACAATAATAAATACCTACTGAAACACAAAGGAACAATAAATTTCACAATACTTGAAAAATCATCAGAAATGGATCCGTCCCATTCATATCATCAGGAGAAGCATGGATTGCAGGCCACTGAACTTGATGGCATGGGTTATTTCCATTGTGGTTATATTAAAAGAGAAGGAGGCATTGATTATTCAGACAAAAATACCTTAGAAATACTTCTTGTGGGTGAGGCAAAAACATCAAAAAATTCCCACCATCTTAAAAAACTAGGCAGCAACACAAATAATTCCAAAACCATTGCTGATAAAGTTTTTGATCCCCTTATTTCATTATATAAAAACCATAAGTTTATTTATCTGTTTCTTGCTCCCGAGAACATCCTTTGGGACAACAAATCGCACAGGGTAAGTGAACTTCCCTCGAAGATAATAAGGCAGCTTGAATATGCTGAGGTCAATACAATACTAGTCCCGTTTCCGAGCATGCCTAAGGAATTTGATTACTACACATGGAAAATAGCGAATATTATGAAATTAACAAGGAAAAACAAAAAGTTCCATAATAAATAATTTATTTTCAATCTTGATTTTTGCTATCTTGAAAGGAGATAAAGGGTTTTTTAACATGAAAAATGAATATTATCCCTTTTCACATATTATCTGCCATCACTTTTATAATCAGGGAGGATGCAGTTTCTGTGGATACCATTCTCAAAAAAGGACTGTATCTGAATCTCCAATATCAGTCGATCAGATGATTGAACATTTTGATCTCTTTGCAAATAAATTTTTCAAAAACATCAAGAGAGCAGATAAGCTCATCATAGCTCCTAATGGAAGCTGGTTCACTGAAATCCCAAAAAGACTGAGACACCATATCTATAAATTCATAAATCAAAACTATATATCACATTTAAAATATGAATCCAGGGCATCATTATTTATTCCAGAAAAAGCTAGGCAGGAATTAAAAATAATGTATCTTGCTACAACTGATAAAAATATCAATGTTTTAACAGATAAAGCTTGTGATGAATTGACCATGGCACTTGAAGAGATATGTTCTAACCATATTGTAAGTTTTGGCCTGGAAGTTGCTTATGACACTGACTTAAATAGATTAAATAAAAGATGCTGTCTTGATGATTATATTAAAGCTTCAAGGTATGTCCATGGGAAAGGAGCACAGGTCTGTGCAAACATACTTATAGCACCTCACAGGATAAAAGATCCTGTTTATAAGGCATTTATCACAGCTAGATTTGGAGCAGAGGAAATGAAGGCAGAAGAATTCCTGATCATGCCTTGCGGTCCAATGAAAGGAACCCCTTCTTATGATGATTGGATCAAAGCAAGATGGAATCCTGTTTCTTCCACTGCAGCATCAGAGATATTCAGGATAATCAGAGAGCAGTACCCCAACATTAAAATTAAGTATCAGGATAGTATGAGGATATTCTCCAAACATGGAAGGCATGGTAAGTTCAAGCGAAAGCCTGGCAGATGGAGTAAAAAAGAAAAACAAAAGGTTAGGGCTAAAGTAAGAAAAATTTCTGAGAATGTATTTTAAGCTGAATACTTAATTATATATAACAGAACTTAAGAGGAAAAACAATATTTATAAACTTATGATTTTTGAAATTGTTCAAAATATTTTTTGAATTCTTCAGGAATTTCGATAGAATATTCTCCTGGAACATCAGGCATTGTATCTGGTATTGCTATATATGTTTTATCGTCAATCATAGATGAAGGTCTCAATATCCTTCTAGGGCAAGAAGACATATCATTTGGATCTTCAACCCTTTTAATGAATTTATTAAATCCACATTTGGTTATAAATCTTTTTTCAAAACCAAAAAATCCACCAATTATATCTCTTTTGCCATCAGATTCATGTTCGTAGCAATCTGCAGGTACTATTATAACTTTATATGGCATTATTTTTTCAATAATATGTTCAATCATGATTATATCACTTTTAATAAAGATATAAATAATCATAGGTATTTAAATCTTTTGGCTAATAGTCATTTTAAAGTGGCAAATATATCTTTCTCTCTCAACTATTTTGCCCAAAAAAATTGAGTATAACAGAATTTAAAAGGAAAAACAATCTTTATAAACTTAGTGTGTTTCTCTTTTCTTAAGATGATATTAAGATTAGCTTATATATTTTTAATGTGTATGATTATGAGATGTGTAAAGACCATCCAGAACATAACACAAATAGGAGGGCATAAGACAATAACCGCTTTCCTTCTTGCAATAGAAACATTGATTTTGCTTTTGGTATTTAAGGATGTTATCACAGGAGAGCTGACTATACTTGTTATAATAGCTGTTATAGCAGGCTATGTTTTAGGCTACTTAATTGGGTCATATATAGAAGATAAAATGGCATTGGGAAAAGTGATAGTAACTATTAAGATTGCAAGAGAAAAGTCAAATAAGCTCGCAGAGGTTTTAAAGGAACATGGTTTTATCTTTATCCAGTCAAAGAGGTTTTACAGCCACAAGGGCAAGCTCAGGAAAATACATCAGGGGGTAATATACAGAAAAGAATTGCCTAAATTAAAGGCAATAACAAAAGACTTCAACATAGTTGCAAGCGTGGAAAACATCAAATCCACTTTTGGCAAAAAAATAATAAGTTCTAAAGATTATTTAGAGTTAGATAAACAATAACTTTTTTTCTTTAATGAATGCGCAAATCAAGTTTTAGTGCCTTGTTTCAATGCACCACATTTTCTAAGTTTAATAAAATATTAAAATATTGTTGTCAAGCATTATAGAGATTAAAAAGCTGGCATAATAATCCCGCACGGATTATATACCTTCTATGGTAACTTTTTGGGACTAGTTCCCAATATAATCAAGTCTTGCAATACTTCCAGTAACAATTTCAGTCATCGAATCCTTAATTAATTTTTTAGAATTACAAACTATTAGATGCTTTAATTATCATTAAATACAAAAACCTATTTTTTAAGCCTGTTCATTAGTCTGGAGTGGCTGTTGTCAAAGATTTTGTTAACGTCATAGATGTTTTTGTCAATTTCGTCTCTATTTTTTGGTTTTTGAGGAAATTCATCTTTTTCTTTGCTCTGCTCAGGGATTTTTTGCTCTGGTTGCTCTGATTTTTTTTCTGAGTAATGTGCTTCCTTTAAATATTCTACAGCATTAAAAATTCTTTCAAGATGTGCATTAATATTTTTAATATTTTCCTCATTTTTTGATGTATAATCATTAATAAAGAGCTCCATCTTATTGACTCTTTGCTTTAATCTCTCGATATGGTTTTTTAGTTCACTCTCTCCTTGTTTTTCTGTTTCTTCTACTTTTTGAGAATGCAGAACATCACCTTCATCCTTAAAATTGGACATGCCTTGCGCCATCTCAAGCGCTTCATTTATATCTTTTGCAAGTCCTTTTTCTACAAGCTCTTTTGCAAGCTTTGAAGCTTTTGTTATCTTTTCAACATCGAACATAATCATAATGAATAAAGAGGGATTATATAAAGTTTTTGAAATTTACTATTTGTTCATCATTAATTTTATACAGGAATATAATATTACCGCATAATTAATCATTCTCATGTTAATATTGTAAGTTTGCTCGACTACATTTCTTATCTCCAGAACATTTTTTTCAATATCTCCTGCTTCTTTCAGTTTTTCAAGAGGAATTCTTAGTTTGATACTATTAAAGTCCAGTTTTTTCAGCTCTTCTTCTAGGGTTGTGTGGAATAAGAAACCGTTTGCAAGGCTTTCGCTTAATGCTCCCAAATTAGAAATATGTCCCTCATGGATAATATCTGCGTAATTAAAACACATTTCTTTATTACGTAGAATTTTTTCAAATATTTTGTTTATTTTTTCATTAACATCAATTCTTTCTTCTTTTGTATTTAGCTTAGGTATCATATTTAGTAGCTCTGCAGCTTGATTTAAAGAGTCATTTTGCCATGTATAGATACCTTTAAGATAAGTGATATTGTTAAGAAGAGGAACAGGAACAGTTTTTAATATCTGGATAGTTCTCTGTAGGTTTATAGGTTCATGGATACGATCTTTTTGGATTAATAATTCCCTAACCATATTTATTGTTGGTTCAACTAAAGGCAGTTTGCTTTCAATAACTTCTATCTCTGATTTGGGTATGAGGCAGTCTAGAACATATTCCTCTAATTTTTGTTTAGAAAAAGGGAGAGGCATATTCTTTTTTATGTCTCTTATGATAGGAACACTTTCTATCTCAGCTGATTTTCCGTGTCTAGAAATTTATGGATATATAACATTCTCTCCCCTTATTTATTCAGCTTTTTCGCATATTCTGTCTGTTTTACCACAATAAGGGCAACGTAGAACATCTACTTTGTTTATATCAACCTTGAATGCGTATTCACAGCGAGAACAGTACTTTGTTTTATAGAATGGTTTTGGTTCTGCTTTTATTTTAGTTTTTGTATCTGTTTTAAGGGAAGGTATTATCCTTTTATCCCTATTTTTTAAGAATTTGCAACAATCCTCACAAACAAGCATATCTTTCTCTTTGGTGCAATGGAACAACCTGATTTTGTCTAAAGGAAAAGCTGCCTTGCATCTCTCACAGATTCTTATTTGGTTCATGTTTTCCTCTTTTATGCTGGTAATCAGCCCTTTTCTAATGGCGAGGTTGCTTAAATAGTTTTCTTTTTAAAAGATTGTAATAAGAAAAAATAATAACTTCTCTCTGGTTTAAGAACAAATTTATGTTTATTATGCAAGGCCAGAGACTTTAAAACCTATTTCTAAAAATTAAAACTGCGCAGGCCGGGATTCGAACCCGGATATACGGCTTGGAAGGCCGCAGTCATAGCCGTTAGACCACCAGCGCTTAATAATCAAAGATAAAGAGTTGATATAAAAAGTTTACTAAAAATTATAAATAAAATAAAAGAAAAAAATTCAAAAAATATAATTCTTTTCAAGAATTATGCTATTTTTTTATGCAGTTTCAATTCAGAAATCTTCACTGTCTGCATCTTCTTCATTATCTGGTTCTTCCTCAGCAGGCTCTTCTTTAGGGGCCTTTCGCTCTTTTGGAGCTGAACTTTTGCCTCCCTTTAAAACAACCTTTTGGGCTTGCTTTCCCCTGTCTGTTTCAGCAGCTTCAAATGTTACTTCATCATTCTCACGCAAAAATGCTCCTTCTCCTACTGCTGTATGATGAACAAAATAATCCTGTCCATCTTCGCCTTCTATGAAGCCGAATCCTTTCCTGCTGTTAAACCACTTTACTTTTCCTTCCATTTTTTAATTCCTCTACTAAATTTTTTCTGCTCAATAAATTGGGCAGTAATTTTATGAAATTATGCTGCCCTTTTTAAACTTTGCGGTAAAAAAGCCATAAAACCAATAGGTTTTTATAATTATTACATAACATGAAAGATATGTCCATTATTGATAAGGCCTATAAAGTAGCAGTAAGAGACTTGAGAAAAAATTATTATCCTTTAGGTATTATCACAGGAAACCTTCGGCGCACGTACTGGTCATGGGATTCTTTTTTTGCATCATTTGGCGCAAACAAATTAAAAGATTTTGAGATAGTAAAGAAAAACCTTTTGCTTTATTTAAAATACCAGCGCAAGGACGGTCTCTTGCCAAAGAGGATATCAAGCCCCTTATATTACCTTAGTACAATAGGATTTAAGCCAAGATGGAATCTTTTGTTTCCTGTCTATCATGGAAGTTATTTTATCTCTCCCTCTGTAACCCAGAATATTATTTTTATAATAGCATGCTATGATTATGTTATGCAAAGCAAAGACAAAAAATTTTTAGAGGATAATTATAAAAAAATTCTAAAAGCAATGGTCTGGATATCAAAGCAGGACAAAGACAATAATTATCTTATAGATGAAGGCTTTGG
>Ga0210017_1000272_pt1 | contig 42215 bp, 39 predicted proteins | sample CryGeyCG2014_020_FD_183966 | JGI IMG/M metagenome (GOLD analysis project Ga0210017, IMG submission 183966) | Groundwater microbial communities from aquifer - Crystal Geyser CG08_land_8/20/14_0.20 (SPAdes) (version 2) | ecosystem: Environmental > Aquatic > Deep subsurface > Groundwater | place... | reverse complement strand
CCCAGCCCTCCCGTGCGCGGGCAACGACAAGGAACTCCCTAAAATTCGTTTGCGTATTTTTGAAGTTTGCGGTATCATTATATTAAACAAGTTGATATACACTCACTATAAGTAGTATATTATAATAGTTTAGCAAAGTCAAACGAATATGGCAAATACTATTAGCGAAAATATCCGCAAACTTCGGATTAAAAAAGGAATCTCGCAAGATCGTCTCTCAAAAGACGCTGATTTAGCATTAAATACGGTTGTGAAAATAGAAACCGGGGAAAGTCCAAATCCTACTGTGGACACATTAGAAAAAATAGCCAAGGCCCTCGATGTGGCGGTGGCGGAATTGTTTAAATAAAAATATGAAAATTAATTGGCAAAGATGGCAAAATCAAAATAATATAAATCCGCAGGATTTTATCTGTGGCTATTGTGGTAAAAATGTTGGATCGCATACCGGTTATTTTAACGATTCCAACCAAACTACAAAAATTTATATTTGCACTTTTTGCGGAATGCCAACCTTGTTTTTCGAAGAGAAGCAATATCCGGGACCGCTTCTGGGGCGGACAATTCAAAATATTCCTACAGATGTTGAACAAATCTATAAAGAGATGCGGGACGCGAATAAAAATTCGTCTTTTACTGCTGTTTCTCTACTTGGCAGAAAGCTGATTATGCACCTTGCGGTCAGTGTTGCAGGAGCGAAAGAGGGAGAAAAATTTATCCAATATGTCGAGTATTTAAAAAAATCGGGCTACATTCCCCCAAATGGTGATAAAATTTTGGAATATATTAAAAACCTCGGAAATGAAAAGAATCATGAAATTAAAATCGGGACCAAGAACGAAGCGGAGAAAATTTTAAAATTCATTGAAGCATTGCTTATCTTTATGTATGAATTTCCCTCTGAATTTCCAGAGGAGAAAAAAGAATAATTATGCAAAAACCATATTACGAAAAACCGAAATTTAAGTTATACCAAGCAAATTGCTTGGATATACTCGCCGAACTTCCTGAAAATTCGGTTGATATGGTGTTTGCCGATCCACCTTACTTACTTTCAAACGGCGGTTTTACTGTCCACGCCGGACGGCGCGTAAGCGTCAATAAAGGCGAGTGGGATAAAAGCAATGGATTGAAGAAAGATTTTGAATTTCATCTTAATTGGATACAAGCCATAAGGCGTGTCTTGAAGCCTCATGGCACAATTTGGATTAGCGGAACTTACCACTCAATTTATCAATGCGGCTTCGCGCTTCAGGTTGCTGGATTTCAAATTCTTAATGATATTTCATGGTTTAAACCGAACGCATCGCCGAATTTAAGTTGCCGATATTTTACTGCAAGCCACGAAACTTTACTTTGGGCGCGCAAAGACAAAAAAGCAAAACACACTTTCAATTATAATTTGATGAAAAATGGTAATTGGCCAGAAGATTTTATCAAAAAACCAAATATGCAAATGCGTTCGGTTTGGGCCATCGGTACGCCGAAAACTATTGAAAAGAGGTTTGGCAAGCACCCAACACAAAAGCCAGAAGATTTATTGAAAAGGGTTGTTCTTGCGAGTACAAACAAGGGTGATTTAATCGTTGATCCATTTACGGGTAGCTCAACGACAGGAATCGCCGCCTATCTTTTAGGCCGGCAATTTACAGGTATTGATACCGATTCAAAATTTTTGGACTTATCAATCAAACGATTTGAAGAATTGGATCGCAATTTAAAAAGTAAATTAAAATTTAAAGAAAAATAATATGGCAAATAGTAAATCTTGGGGAAAAATATTTGATGATTATAAAATACTCGAACACGATTTTGATAAATCGCCGTTTCCGCTTTCCGCAACGCAGATAAAACGGGCTTGTCAAAAATTCAAAGAAACTGGCGAGAAAGAAGTTCGTATTTTGTGCAAACATGATAGCAGAGAAGATAGACCAGATATTTTTCAAAAGTATAATCTATTTTTACTTCCTGTAAAAAATGGCTATTACAACATTATTAAAGGCGCGGGCTACATTGATATTCCGGAAATTAAAAAGGAGGTTGTGGTTTATTCTTCAAAACTTGATTTTCAATTGGACACGGCAAAAATCGGCAACTCAGAAATGCAACATCTTGATTTCGCTTACGCCGCAAGTTTAATCCGTACTTTTATGGAAGATCCCTCGCTTGTTCTCACGATACGTGGCAGGAAATATACCCCCAATTTTGAGTTTAAAGTTGGCAAACAAGTTATTAAGGTTTCAAGCGTGCAAACTGAAGTCGATGCTGGGTATGAAGGTAAAGATCAAGTCGTACTAATCGAAGCAAAAAATTTTAGCGCGACAAATGTCATCATTCGTCAGCTTTTCTATCCATTTAGACAATGGCAAGAACAAACGAAGAAAAAAGTTATTACATTATTTTTTGATAAAGCGAGTGGTGAAGATGTTTATTCAATTTGGCAATTTGAATTTAGCGATCCCAAAAATTATAACAGCATAAAACTAGTAAAATCAGGTAAGTTTAGAATAATGGAAAAATAATATAAATTATGAAAAAAAATCTTGGCAAAATTAAAAAAATTGATTTACGGCAAGTGTTTCAAAACGAAGCATCTGATTTTACGCCGTGGTTGGAAAATAATATTAACGAACTTTCTGAAGCTATTGGAATTGAGATTATTGATGTGAGGCGAGAGGGCGGAGTCGGAAATTTTAGTTGTGATTTAATCGGCACCGAAGCTAATTCCGAAGACAAGGTTATTATAGAAAATCAATTAGCTCAAACCGACCACGCTCATCTTGGCCAAATTATTACTTATGCCTCAGGCGTTGGCGCAAAATATGTTGTTTGGGTAGCTAAAAAAATCAGAGAGGAACACCAAAAAGCGCTTGAATGGCTAAACGAAAACGCAAGCGAAATATCGTTTTTTGGTGTGGAAGTTTCAGCGATTGCCATAGACGAGAGCAAGCCGGCTTTAAGCTTCAGATTAGTTATTGAACCAAATACTTGGAGTAAAGAAGTTAAACAAGCAACAGAACAAATTGACGAAAGACACCAAAAGTATTTACAATTTTTTACTCGTTTAGTCGCCGAATACGAGAAAGTAAAACCAGAATGGCGCCATTTGACCGCGAGGCCGGATAGCTGGCTTTCATTTGGCGCCGGCAAAACAGGATTTAGTTTTGTTTGGGCATTTCGCGGCGATAATCGTTTTGACATCGAGCTTTACATAGATACGAAAGATAAAGACGAAGTAAAGGCATATTTTGCTGAATTGAAACAATACCAAAAGGAAATTGATAGCAAAATACCTGATTTAAATTGGGAAGAACTACCAGAAAAGCGAGGATCTCGTATCGCCGCTTATAAAAAAATGCCAGTACCAATTAAAAAATTGACTAATGAACAGATAAATGAAGTTATCCAATGGGCGATTTTGCAAATGGATATTTTTAGACAAGTTTTTCCACATTACATTTCTAAATTAGAAAAATAAATTTAATGCGGCGTGCCAACTTCGTTGGCACGAAATTCGGCGGCGGCGGAGAAGCGAGGGCGGGGCGGGAATTCATTTTCCCCACACCCCTTTTTCTTCCCGCCCCGCCCGAGCGAAAATTATCAAAAGTCAGCGTCCGGATTTTCTTTAAAAAAAGTTCGGATTTTGTTCAGGACAGACATGGCATAAGGATGATCGATTATCCTCTTCAAATGTTTCTTGAGTCCTCTGGCGCAGAAAATATTGAATTTATTCCTAAATTTGAAACTGGGCAATATATGCAAGCCGAAGATGTGATCCAGATGCAAATGGCTCAAGAAAAGAAAAATTGGCTTTTCTGACTTTATAAAACTTGGCAACTTATAAATTCCGTTTCCGGCGTCAAAGATAATATAATATTTTTCGCTTTCCAGCAAGACACAAACCGTGTTTCCTATTTTATTATCAAACCAGCCGTTTGTTCCAAGAAATATCAACTTCATATAGAACAGCTTATTTTTTATAATTCCTAGAGAGTCCGCAAACAAAAGCTTTGCTTTTATTTGGGACGAGCGACGGAATTTCAAGCGCTGCGACAGCGCTTATATTTCCTCTCGTTCGTCCTGTAACCATTGTCCTCCGACCAGACGAGAAATATTTTTTTCTTGAAGCCGCCTTTTTTGACAAAGTTTTCTTTTTGCTTCGTCCGAAGACAAGAGGGTTTGATTTTCCAATGCCGCCTCACTTCTTCAACCACGTCCAAAACATCTGCCAATTCTTCAATAATCTCCTCTTTCTTTTTCGCTTTTGGCAAGCCACTCGCCTCTTCGCCGACTTTTTTGAGAAGTTCTTTCTCGAATTCTTTCTTGCCGAGATGCCGAATCTCAAACGCCGCGCCAACCCGCGTCATTTTTTCGGGGATCTTGTCGCGGATCAATTTTTGATAAAAGATTTTTTTCATATTTACCTTCAGACTATCTATTTCTTCCGTAAAAATCAAATTTGCGAACAACTTGCAGGTATATATCTATAACTTGCCTTTCTCCCGCCGGGCGTGCTGGGTTGGGAAAAAGAAAAAAATCTAAAAATTAAGGAGGAACAGCCCATGTTATCTTCTTTTTTGGTTATTTTGGTTCACGGTATTTCGGAGGGCGAAGATCACAAGAAAACCGTTGCCGTAAAGAAGAAATTGAAGCAGTTGATTGAGGTAGCCTCCGGTTTCCCTACCATAAACATGATGGTTTTTTTCCAGCAGAATATTCGCTTTCAAGATACTAGCGAAGGCATCTACTGCGAAGTGAAGTGGCCGCAGGTAAAAACACTCCCACGTGAGCCAAAAAATCTTAAGAAGGATATCTCCGGGCTTCTTAAAGAGATTTTTGGCATCACAAAAGTGCGTGTTGATTTCAAAGCCTAATCTGTTCCTTAACCAAGAGGGCCGGTAGAGTACAGCGCTCCCCCGGCCTCTATTTTTTTACGTAAAAAATTCTATTTTGATTTCTTCTTCGCCAGATGCTTGAAAAATTCAATCTGCCGGAGCCTTTTTTTGGCTTCGGCGAGGGTTTTATAGGTTCCGAAACGCCGTCCGGTTTTTTCGGAAAGCACCACGTACAAGCCTTTGATCTTTTTAATCATCGAAACCCTATAATTTCGTTATTCTTTTGTACCACTTTTTCGCAAATTTATTCGAAGCGCCGTAATTTTTGATGTATTTCGTGTCGCCGCTTCCTGCGGAAAGAAAGCCACAGTGGTTTTTGGTGATTATTTTCGGGAGTGATTTTTTCTTGGTCTTGGCAGTCACGTTTTGAAAAACAAAAAGTCCCAGCGACAACGCCAAAATCACCAGGACCGTGATGAAGAGTCATTTTTTCCTGCCCGAAATGCTTTGGTTGTTCTTTTTTCTGCACATATTTTTGTTTTTAATTTAATTTATCTAATCTTTATGTTTGGATATTTCCCCGCATTTCAAAGCAGGCGGGCATTTTTTTGTTTTAGGATTTATAATTTTATTATATCCCAATACAGAAAAATCCCGCAAATAAAGACCACTAAGGGGATAGGCGACTAATTCCCACCAAGACTTAATTTTAGCAAAGTCTTAATTCGGCGGGCAGATTTCTTCCCAGCTCCGGAGGCACTTTTGTTTTGTTTCGCACCAGCTGTAGCCGGCGGGGGTAAGACAGCCGTGCTCATCTCGGTCGCCTCCAATCAGTTTTTTGCCACCATTTTCTTCAATGGCGCCGTCATTGAAGAATTGTTCCCCAAAAGACCAGCGAGACTCCCAAGATTAGGTATGTCTCCCGAAGTTCCCGGAGGCGTACCCGGCGGAGTTGAAGTGGTACCGCTTCCCGATCCTGTTCCTGGCTGCGAACCGGAACCGCCGGAAGGGGGATTTCCGGAAACGCTCACTGATGAGCCATTGCCGAGATTAGTTCCCGGAGGTCCGATGACGACGCCCGGGTCGTCCGGATCGGGATAGTTTTCAATCGGCGATTCGTCAATGGGAGTGATGGAAATATCCGTGTCTTTTTCAAGCGAACCAGGGCCGATGTTCAGGGTAAAATACAGCCCGCTCGCGGTTTGCGCCGTAATTTGCCCGCCGTTTTTGGCGGTGATTCTTTTAATGATAGTCTTAGAAGGATCGATGAGGCTGGCAAGATTTTTTCCCTTGAGCGTTCCTTTGGAGGTTTCAAAAGTTTTTGAGAGCGAAAAATCCCCGCTTCTCAAGTCCATAAAAAAAGAAAATATGAACGGCCACATCCAGATGAGAAGAAAAATGCCTACGAGAAGAAAAATTATTCCAACGATAGCCAGCGGCAGGCAGACACTGCTTTTCTTCTTTTCGGGCCGATTGTTTTGATCAGCAGCGTCATTTGGAGGCGGAGCGCTTTTTATTTCATTTTTCGTTTTGTTTTCTTTTTTGTTTTTGGCCATTATTTTGAAGTTAGAGAATTTCCTTCATTATACCCCAAAACAAAAAACCCCGCGAATAGCGAGATTTTTTGATTCAACGCGAAATATGTTTAGACTCGCTTCACTTGAGTCGCGTTTGGCCCCTTGGGGCTTTCGCTAACTTCAAATTCGACTTTATCGCCTTCTTTCAAATCGTTGAACTCCACACCCTGGAGCTCATTCTGATGAAAGAAGAGATCCTTGTCACTGCCTTCCTGGGCAATGAAGCCGAATCCGCGGTCTGTCAGCCTCTTGATTGTTCCTTGTTGCATTTTTGGTAGAACGATTATTTAATTCACATTAGACACGATGCAAAAATGAGCTCGACGACACTGCTATTGCATACTTCTGTGACACTTCAATTATAGCATTTGGGGATTTTGTGTCAATCAGAAGGCATTTTGGGAATAAAAAACACTGGGTTATAGTACCAGCCGCGGGCCGGCCAAATTTTCACGAAAAGAAAAAACCCCGAAAAACGCGGGGCTGTTTTTGGCGGGGCCGCACCCGATGCCGTCGCAACCGGCGGGTTTTTTTCCCTTTACGGAACCTTTTTTTCAGATGTCAAATTTCAACGCTATCTTATATCCAACCCAAATGCCCGCGAATCCGCCGATGGCGGCAAGAAAAACAGAAGACATCGAAAAAACGCTCCCGCCCCAGAGCGCGGGAGCGTATCCGCCCGCGAGAGAACCGACGATCATACCGAATATCACAAACGTTTTCATCATATATAATGAAACTAAACCCAAACTAAAAAGGCAATGGGCTTTCTGCGAAGTTTGATTCCGGCAAACCCCATACCACAGATTGACGTCTGTAGTTTTATAGCAACAGTCTTTTGGGATTTTGACGTTCGTCTTCAGGTTCGTGTGTTGTAGGGTTTTCTGTGATACGGGGTAAACGTGCTATAATGAACCAAGATAAAAACTAAGCAAAAAACTATGGACTAGCCAACTGGAACGCAACCCCAGACGCCGCAGGCGCCTGTTCAGCCGGTGATGCCTCCTCTGCCAATGCCGCCGGTGCAGGGGCCGCCGCCCGTTCAGCCGGGACAAACACCGCCGACCCAAAAGAAAAGCAATGCCTGGATCTGGATTCTGGGCGGATGCCTTGGAATTGTCATTCTCGGAATTATTGTCTTTGTGGCATTGGGATGGTGGGGAGCGAGAAAAGTGAAGAAAGAAATGGAAAAATATACTCCATCGGCTCAAAAAATCCAGGAAAACATCAACCGGATGAACAAGGAAGCGGAAGGATGGGAAAAGAAATCGCAGGAATTTCAGGAAAATCTCCCGAATCCGGAAGATTTTCCCGCTGGAACGCAGAATCCGCAATAAAGATTCCGGTGCCGGAGTTGAATTTTCTAGTAGAGTACGTTTATTCCCGTAATATCTCCCGATTCAAGAGTTCGTTTTTTGGTTTCGCCGTAATTTGCGTATCCGTACATAGTCTGTTCGGAGCAATAAGAGTTATACAAGTCTCCCATTCCCATGCTGTGGCCGAGTTCGTGAGTGGCGATGTTTTCGAAGTCCATTTTTCCCGCTTCGCCGGAAGATGACCAGTCAAAATCAACATCGTCATAGACCTGATCCCATTCAACCAGTTTTCTCTTGGAAGCAGGCCCGCTGAAAATTCCCCAGACAATAGTCACAGCAATCGCATTGGGACTGTCAATGTCGGCAAAAAGCACCTCGTTTTTTGCATCAGGCGCGGTTTCGTCGGGAAAAAGTGTTTCTTGCGACAAGCTTCCGTCGCCCAGAATATTATATTTTGCGGCATTTTCCCATTTTGATATATCAGAGGAAATGTTATTTAGAATGAAGCTCGCCTTCAGACCGCTTGCATTTTGAGGATCGGCGAGCCAGGGTTCCAAAGTTTTCCATTTTGCTCCTTGAGCGAGAAGCGCGTAGCAAATCCTTTTTGCGTTAGGTTTTAGCGCCTTGCCGTAATTTTTGGCGTAGTGGACGATCGCCACGCCCTCAACGGTTTCAGAAGTTTTTTTGTCTTTTGCCTTCCCCAGGGAAATAATGGGGTTTTCAGGGGAGGCTCCCTTCAGCTCAACGTGTCTTTTGGGAAGTTTGCTTTTTAGAAATTTGGCTTTTGCCTGGCCGGTTTGGTCAGTTATCACCGCGCTTGCCAAAAAGATCGTGATGACAAGGATGAAGATTTTTTTCATTGCGCTTTTGTTTAAGGATTAGCAAGTTTATTATACAGTTGTTTGCAAAAATAGCCAAAATGGCTCCCGATAAAAAACAGCAACAAACTTTTGAAATTATTTTACCGAATTTAATCCACAAATCTAAAAAACGAAACCTGACCTGACGAATTGGCCCGCCGCCTTAAATTATTTTGCTGTCCAATTTCCTGCTTCGTCAAAATTATATGATCTCTTGAAACCGCAAGCGTTCCACACAAGATCAAACATTGGACGTAAAATGTCTTTTGGCTCAGTGTTGTATGATTCTATAAGCGTTTCCGGCAACTGCAAAATATCCTTGTCAATTTTGTAATAATCACCCCAAAATCTCATTCTATCAACCGCCATTTCGTATCCATTAACTCCGATTAGTGTTAAAAATATAACGATCGGCATGTTAATTCCTAACTCTTTGGTTAAATTCAAAAATTCACGGAGAGATTTTATTAATTCTATCTCGTAAGCTACGCTCGGAATATATTTTTTCTCTCTTTCCGCGCTTAACATTAAACCCTCAACGGCTTCAATGATCCCATTCCGATACAACTGAATATACGAGTGGGATTTGTCGTTTCTGCCTCCAGAATAGGATAAAACGCCTTCAAGATTGATACGATAACTCCAGCCAGAAGCATAAATCGGCTTTAATTTAGCGGGTTCATTAATTATTGGATTTAAATCGATTCTATAATTAGGACTAAAAGATTCTAATGGTATAAGATGTAAAACAATTTTACCACCGTCATAAAATGGGAGTGGTAAATTGTCAGAAATAAGCTGAGTGATTCTCTCTGTTTTGAATTTGTTTATTTGTTCGGTTAATGTTTGGGAAAGATTAAAAGCACTTTTTAATTCATTTGTATCCAGCGCGTATTTACCGGCAGAATTTCTTGAATAAAACTTATCGTGCCCTTCATAAATTACGCGATGTGGTCCCACCCAGCTTTTATTTACTCTGAAAATAAAAATGTTCTTTTTACCAGAAACATTGACGGCTCGCGTTGCAAAAATAATTCTCGGCTCAATCCCGTCTCGGATAATATTTTCGTATTTTCTGATTTCCTCATCAACATTTTCTATTTCCAAGCCGTCAATACTCTTTGGACTTCCGTTTTCTTCCAAAATACCGAAAATCAAATCACCACCAGAAGCGTTAGAAAAAGACGAAATATCGGCTAAAAATTCTTTTCTATCTGCATAGGAATTGGTCGGTAGTAGTTTTTTATATTCAATCGTTTTGCCTTCTGACACAGCGTTGCTTTGCAACTGCTTCAAATCGCTAATGTCAATTTTATCAAGATGTTTGTTAATCATAAATTCACTTATGCTGTTCATTAAATTCCGGCTGTCCTTTCTTTATAATCGACTTTTCAATTTTGCTGGCTATTTCCTTTGTCTTAACCTGTGCATATTGGAACCCTGTTTCTTCCGGAATCTTTTCTTTTTTAATTTCCTTATGCTCTAACAATCTTTCTTGAGGGCGACCGCGTCCAGCAATTCCGGTATAAAGATTTTCCCCGCCCTTGCTCTTTATTTTGTAAATTATTGCCTTATTCTGGGGAACATTGGCAATATTGGTTTTTGTGAACTTTTGGGTTCTGCTAAATTTTGGCATATTGTTTTAGTTAATTTTTATAAGTGTTGACGACATTTTTAAATTCATTTATACTGGTAGTGTAATCGAAAATAAATCGAAAGTCAACAGCTATAAAATTATGCCTACAAAAAGACAAAAACAAATACTGAATTTTATTACTTCTTTCCAAAAAAAGAAGGGTTTTGCCCCTTCTCTGGAAGAAATCAAAAAACATCTAAAACTATCCTCTGTTTCTACGATACATTTTCACATAAAAAAATTACAAGACGAGGGTTTTTTAAACAAAGAGGAAAATAGCCCAAGATCAATATCAGTTTATGAAAGCCAGCAAATGGTAAAAATTCCTTTAATGGGGGTTATCGCCGCCGGTCAGCCGATTGAAGCCATTCAAGAAAAAGAAACGATTGCTATACCAAAAACAAAAATAATGAGGGGCGGACACTTTTTTGCTTTGCGAGTGGCTGGAAATAGCATGATTGATGAAAATATCAACGACGGCGATGTTGTTTTGGTAAAAGAACAGCAAGCTGCTGGAAATGGTCAAAAGGTTGTTGCCTTAATTGATAATTACGAGGCAACATTAAAAACGTTTTACAAAGAAAGAAACCAAATTCGCCTGCAACCAGCTAATAAAGAATATGAGCCGATTGTTATAAAAAAAGGAGAACGAGAGATTGTCATTCAAGGGCTTGTTGTTGATGTGATTAAAAATGAAATTTCACCAAAAGAAGCCACGGAAGAAGAAAAAAAATGGGAAAGGATGGAAAAATATACGAAACTACCATTAAATGAAATCATTCATGGAGATGCAATTGAAGTAATGAAACGTATGCCAGATTGTTCAATTGATCTAACGGTAACGTCTCCTCCATATGACGAATTGAGAAATTATAATGGATATCATTTTGACTTTAGGGGCATCGCAACAAATTTATTTAGAATAACCAAAAAAGGAGGAGCTCTGGTTTGGGTTGTAGGCGACAAAATTAAAAATAGCAATAAAAGTCTTACGAGTTTCAAACAAGCGATACTCTTTCAGGAAATTGGGTTTAATGTTCACGACGTAATGATTTATAAGAAAAAAAATACGCCCTTCATGAGGACGAATGCTTACACAAATTGTTTTGAATTTATGTTCGTTTTAAGTAAGGGTAAACCGAAAACATTTAATCCACTGAGGGTTAAAACAATAAGACAAGGTCAAGAAATGTTACCTTTTAATAAAGGAGCGGACGGAATAAATAAAAAAATTTTGGGAGAACTTAAACCAGAAAAAACAATGACTAACATCTGGGAATATGCCGTAGGTTTGCACGGGACGACGAGCGATAGAATCGCATTTAAACATCCTGCAGTTTTCCCAGAAAAATTAGCTGAAGATCATATACTTTCTTGGACCAACGAAAAGGATATTATTTTCGATCCGATGTGTGGCTCCGGAACAACCTGCAAAATGGCGGCGATAAATAAACGCCACTATATTGGGTGTGATATCTCGAAAAAATACGTAGAGCTTACAAAGAAAAGATTAAAACACTTTAATCTTTAATAATTTTTTTTGAGAAATTTAATCGCGCTTTTTAGTATTCCTATATTGTCCCTAAATCGTCCTAGTCCTGTATTGCAACTATCACAAATCCAACCGCCAGCCTTTCCGGTGTGATGATCGTGCTCCAGAACGACCTTGTTTGTTATGCCAGCAATTGTTCTCTTTTTACATACAGGGCATTCAAAAGGTTCGTTTGCTGGTTTTTTCTTAAGCCACTTGAGTTTATTAGTTCTGGATATTCCAACTCCCTCCATCTTTACTCGACAATCTTTACATGATGGCCGTCTCACTGGCCTATTATTCTTTGCGTTTTGATTCTTGGCAAAATCTGTAGTCTTTTTAAGTTTGTGACAAACGTTACAAATTTTCTTAGAAAATCCGTCTCCTATTTTTTTAACATCAAAAACCTGAAAATCATTTCTATTTAATTTGATTTCTTGCCAAATTCTGATGAAAAAGATTAAAGCATAATCTTTTGATTCAGAGCTTATAATGCCAACATCTTTTTTTTTCGACAACTATGCTGTGCGAAATATTTATTTTTTTCTTTGCAAAAGCAAACTTATTTTTACTGGATTCCATATTTTAATTAAGGAAAAAGTTAGCATCCTTTTTATAAAGTTTTGCAATTTTTTTCAGTTCTACCACATCTAGCCTTCTTTCTCCTTTTTCGATTTTAGAAATATAAGATCGCGGCTTTCCTAATTTCAAAGCGACATACAATTTGGCTTCGGGGGTGGGATTTTCACCCCGCACCAAAATTATCATGAAGTGAACTCCTTCGCTCCGGGGGTGGGATTCGAACCCACGACCAAGTGCTTAACAGGCACCTGCGCTACCGCTGCGCTACCCCGGAGAGAAAAAGTCCAAAAATTTTCAATATTTTGGTGCGGGGCAGGCCCACGACCAACTTTAGAACACGTTGGGATTATATTGCAATTTTTCGCGTTTGGCAAGAATGGACTTTTCTCCAAAAACGTGCTAAACTATAATATACTCGCAAGTTGCTAAGTTTTGGGTATAAATGAAAAGAAAAACTGGCATAAAAACGATTTTTTTGCCCCTGCTTATCGCGGTGATTGTCGCGGTGAGCGGTTTTTGTTTTTCGGTAGATCTCGCCGAAGCCAAAAAGAAAAAAACGAAATCCAAAGTGACCAAATGGCAGAGCATGCTTGAGCGAAACGGAATTGACCGTGCCCTGTGGGAGAAATATCTCCCCAAAGTGAGCCGGGGGGAATACAAAAAAGTGAAAAAAGCGCTCAAGAAGATGGGCATTGCGAACAGCGGATCGCTGGGGGCGAGCATGCGGATAGGTTTGTTCAGCCTGGATCCGGATGCCGAAAGCTCGGACAGGAAAGTTGAGCTGAAAACCGTTTCGGGCAGCTATACCTTAAAAGATATTAATGGTACGCCGATAACCACTATTTCTTCGACGGGATCGACGGCAATTAGAATCGGCAAGGATAAAATTTTTGAAGTGCGTCTGGGCGATTTGGGCAGCTTCGAGGACTACGGGAAAAAAATCGTAGCGGAGCCTTCGGGAAGCGATGGAGTTATAAAAATAGACAATTGCAAGAACGACAAATACGATACTGATGGAAACGGAAATCGCTTTGCAATCGGCTGTTACGGAAGCTACGACGAATTCCGCGGGAAAATAGAGTTAAGTCTGGATGACAACGAAACGCCTTGGGTAATAAATGAACTTCCGCTTGAGCAATATACGTGGGGGACGGGCGAGATCGGAGATCTGGATTATGAATATTACAAACTTTTCTCGATTATTTACCGCACTTACGGGTACTACAATCTGCAGCACAAAAAGAAAACCCACAAAGATCACAATTTTGATTTGAGCGATACTTCTTCCGATCAGATTTACAAGGGATATAAAATTGAAAGCAACTATCCCAATATGAAAAAAGCGACGGAAGACACGAGAGGGAAAATCGTAACCTACAAGGGAGAGGCGGCTCTCACTCCTTATTGTTCATGGTCGGACGGACATACCCGGGATTATCCCGGAGATGATTTTTCTTACATCAAAGGCAGAAAAGACAAATACGGGAAGCATCCTTCAAAAAGCGCGAAAAAGCTGGAAGACTCCGGCAATCATATGTACGGGCTGATTGCCAACGGGGCGAGAAAGATGGTTAAAAAGGGAAAGAACTATGGTGATGTGATAAATTATTACTATACGGGAGTGAAAATTGAAGGAATATATTAGTATTTGGCCTGCCTGCCGGCAGGCAGGTATCTGGCGTTTCGTATTTTGTATAAAAAAATTCCGGCGTGATGCCGGAATTTTTTGTTGAGAAGCTTTAGTAGGTCGCCGCAAGCGTCAGCGCTTTCTGAAAATTCACTTTTCCGCTAGTTGAAACTTTTCCGGCAAAGCTCGGTGATGCATCCACCGAGTTTTTTATTATTTCAATCACCTGTAGGCTTGATAAATTCGGATATTTGGAAATAATGAGCCCCGCTTCGGCCGAAACAAAAGCGGCGGAAAGAGAACTGCCTACGGCGCTGGTGTAGCGGCTTTTCTTTTTGTCCGGACCGATAAGTTCGTTGCCGTCCGTTCCTCCCGGAGCGGCAACATCCACGGATGCCGCTCCGTAATCGGAATAATCAGTCAGATTCCCGTCCCGGTCAGACGCACCGACACAAATGATATTAGCAAGATCAAAATCGCAAGGGTACATTTTGTAATTGGGATTTGGGTCGTCGTGGTTAAAACCTTCGTTTCCGGATGCGGTGACGAAAATGCCCGGATAACTTGCAATCGTATCCTTCAAGGCCAAATCCAGCCCTTCGTCGCCATAACTTCCCCAACTGGCGTTGATGACTGGTACGCTTTTGCTCTTGGCGTAATTGACGGCGGTGATGGCTTGAGCGGTAGTGAAATCAAACCGCAGGGCCATTACCCGAAGATGATTGTAAAAACTTCCTCCGGATACTCCCCGCTTATTATTTGTTTTCGCGGCGATTATTCCGGAAATAAAACTCCCGTGCCCGTCGCCGTCGGAGAGCTTTTTTTTCGGATATTCAAAATTCTTTCCTTTAGCCGAACCCTTGGTCAGATTTTTTTTCAGGTCTTTGTGCTTGGGGTTGACTCCAGTATCAATGACGGCGATAGCCACGTTGCGCTGGCCTTTTTTTGTTTCCGTATCCCAGGCCGAGAAAGCGCTCACGCCCCCGGCCGAACTCTCGGTGTCAAAAAGAGACCATTGTTCGGAAGCGTAGGAATCATTCGGGGTTCTGGAGAGGATTGCGTAGCGAAAATTTTTCTGAACTGATTTTACGAGCGGGTCGCGGCGCAATTCGCGAATGAGCTTTTGAACGCTTTTCCCGCTGATGCTTTTTGCGAGAAAAAAAGTGTCTTCGTCTGATGAGTTGAGGGGAGTGACGGTCAGGTTATATTTTCTTTCCAGGGCCGCCGCGTCGCTTGAGCTGGCAACTTCAAAAATCACTTCGTTGTCCGTATAGCCTTTTATCATTTGGGGCGGAGCACCGGCTGATTTTGACGATGCCGGCTGGAAAAGCAAAAAAAAGACCGCTGAAAGAATGACAGCAAAAAATTTTTTTCCGATCGGGTGTTTCTTTTCCATAGAACTATTTTAAGAGATTTTTCGGGGGTTGGCAATGTTCAGCTTGTCATAACTTAATAAAAAAGATATAGTAAAATCAGAAAAATAAACAAGAATTATGCGTATTGGAATCGATGCGAGAGCCATTTTGAATCCGGAAAAGTCGGTCCCTTCAGGAGTCGCTCATTATGTTTGGCATCTTGTGAAAAATATTCTTGAAATAGATAAAAACAACCAGTATGTGCTCTTTTTTGACTTCAAAGTCCGCGACAAAGACGTCAAAAAATTCACCCGGCCGAACGTGAAAATCAAATTTTTCCCCTTTTCGGACTACAAAAAATATATGCCGGGGGCTTACAGCGAGATTCTGGGCCTGGCGACCTACGCGCGGGAAAAACTGGATGTTCTCCATATCACTTCGCCGCTTTATCGTGTGCCAGCGGCCTATCGCAGAAAAGTTGTCACGACTTTTTATGATTTCGCGCCCTATCGCGTTCCCGATCTTTTCCCGAGGCTCTCAAACGCCAAAATCAAAGCCCTCTATAAGTTCGCGGCCAAAAAGTCGGACCAGATAATCGCCGTTTCCCACTCGACCAAAAAAGACGCGCGGGAATTTCTGGGGTTCGCGGAGGATAAAATTGACGTTGTCTGGAACGGTCTTGACAAAAGATTTCTGGAAGAGTGTGAATATTCGAAAGAGGATCTTAAAAAGTTATACAATATATCGGACAAGTACGCTCTCTTTTTGGGAACACTCGAGCCGAGGAAAAATTTGGCAAGGATTCTGGAAGGATTTGCGAGATTCAAAAAATCGTTTCAGGGGAAATTCGATTATCAGCTGGTCATCGCCGGAAAACGCGGCTGGCTGTTTAGGGAATATTTCCAGATGGCCGAAGACTTAGGCATCAAAGATGATGTAATTTTCACCGGCTACGTCGGGGGGGATGAACTCAAGCCGCTTTATACTTATTGCGAGTTTTTTGTGATGCCGTCTCTTTATGAAGGTTTCGGCCAGACGATTGTCGAAGCGATGGCCTGCGGCGCGCCGTGCCTGGTTTCAAAAGTTTCTTCCATTCCGGAGATTGCGGGCGACGCGGTCTGTTATGTCAACCCGCACGACACCGAAGGAATTGGAAAAGCAATGGCGGAGTTGGCGAGAGACAAAAAATTAAGAGAAAAATTGTCAAACGCCGGGAGAGAGCAAGCCAGAAAATTCAGCTGGGAAAAATGCGCAAGGGAAACCTTGGAAGTTTATAAAAGTGTATAGCGTATAGTATTTAGAGTCCCTTATTTATAAAATATTTGCAGGATAATTTTCAATGTTCAATTTACAATTTTCAATCAATGATCAATTTTCAATTATCAAATGTTTGAAAATCTAGTCATTGGAAATTTATTGAAAGTTGAAAATTGGTAATTGAAAATTTTTTATTTTATGTTCAATCCCGTCAATCCCAAGCAATCTCTTCCTGAAATGGAGGAAAAAATTCTCAAATTTTGGAAAGAGAATAAGGTATTTGAGAAATCTTTGGAGCTTCGTGAAGACGCTCCGCTTTATTCTTTCTACGACGGGCCGCCGTTTGCGACGGGTTCGCCGCACTACGGCCATATTGTCGCAAGCACTATGAAAGACGTGGTTCCTCGTTATTGGACTATGCGCGGATTTCACGTTCCGCGAGTCTGGGGGTGGGACTGCCACGGGCTTCCGATTGAAAATATCGCTGAGCAAGAACTGGGCATCAAGCGCAAAAAAGAAATCTTGGAAAAATATGGAGTTCAGAAATTCAACGAAATATGCCGCTCGAAAGTTTTGGAATATGTTGAAGAGTGGAAAAAAGTGATCAAGAGACTCGGCCGCTGGGCGGATATGGAAAACGCTTACAAAACGATGGATTTACCCTTTATGGAATCGGTTTGGTGGGTTTTCAAGCGGTTGTGGGATAAGGGACTTGTCTATGAAGGCTACCGCTCAATGCACATTTGCCCGCGGTGCGAAACGACGCTTTCTCAATCGGAAGTGGCGGAGGGGTACAAAATGACCAAAGATTTGTCGGTGGTCGTGAAATTTGAGCTGGAGGACAAACCCGGAACGTATTTACTGGCTTGGACGACAACTCCGTGGACGTTGATTGGGAATGTGGCGTTGGCAATAAACAACAAAATTGTTTATTGCAAGTTAAAAGTTTCCGCCAAAGGCGGATCTGCCTCGAGCGGAAAAAGCGAAAAGCTAAAAGTTGAGGAAAGTAAATATTATGTTTTAGCCAAAGATAGATTAGATAAAATTTTAGAAGATACGGATTATGAAATAATTGAAGAATTCGAGGGATCAGAACTTGTCGGTAGAAAATACAAGCCGCTTTTCGACTATTATTCAAATCAGGGAAATTTGGAAAATTGCGAAAATGGTTGGAAAATATACTCGGCTGATTTTGTGACGACCAAAGAGGGGACGGGGATCGTGCACATCGCGCCGGCTTTCGGAGAAGACGATTTGAATTTAGGAAAAGAACAGAATCTCCCATTTGTTTCTCATCTTGATATGGACGGCGTCATCCGCGAGGAAGCCAAAGATTTTGCGGGACTGGATGTGAAGCCGGTCGACGACCCACAAAGGACCGATCTCAAGATCGTGAAATTCTTAGCAAAACACAAACTGATTTTTTCGAAAAAGCAGTACGAGCACAGCTATCCGTTTTGCTGGCGGTGCGAGACGCCGCTTCTCAACTATGCCACATCTTCCTGGTTCGTGAATATTTTGGAAATAAAAGGCGAGATGCTAAAACTGGCGAAAAAAATAAACTGGTCGCCGAAACACATAAAGGAAGGGCGCTTCGGCAACTGGCTCGAGGGAGCGCGGGATTGGTCGATTTCAAGACAACGTTTTTGGGCTTCGGTTATTCCAATTTGGAAGTGCGAATGCGGGGAAATCAGAGTTTTTGGTTCGGTAAAGGAACTGGAAGAGGCAAGCGGTCAAAAAATTTCGGATCTTCACAAGCACGTTGTTGATGAAGTGACTTTTCCCTGCGAAAAATGCAAGGGGACTATGAAGCGGATCCCGGATGTTCTCGATACCTGGTTTGATTCAGGTTCGATGCCCTACGCCCAAGTCCATTATCCGTTTGAAAATAAAGAAATTTTTGAAAAATCTTTTCCGGCTGATTTTATTGCCGAGGGCGTGGATCAGACACGGACCTGGTTTTATTACTTGCATGCCATTGCGACGGCCATAAAAAATTCAATTGCTTTCAAGAATGTGATTGTCAACGGGATAGTTCTGGCTGAAGACGGAAAGAAAATGTCCAAGCGTCTTCAGAACTATCCGGATCCCGCGGAAGTGATGGGAAAATACGGAGCGGATGCTTTGCGGTTTTATCTTATGAGTTCTCCGGTAGTCGCGGCGGAGAATTTGAATTTTTCAGAGAAGGATTTGGCGGAAAACGTGCGGGGAATGTTCCGGATGTTGTGGAACACTTATTCTTTCTTCGTGCTTTACGCGAATATTGATAAGTTTGAATCACATAGCATGGAACATGGAACATGGAACATGGAGAATTTACTGGATAAGTGGATTATATCCGAGCTGCATTCGTTGATCAAAAACGTAAATCGGCATATGGAAAATTATGAGTTGAGCAAAACAGTGAGGCTTTTCCCGGTATTTATTGACAATCTCTCCAACTGGTATATCCGACGCAGTCGCAAACGTTTTTGGAAAAGCGAGAATGACGCGGATAAAAAAGAAGCTTATCAAACCTTGCATTATGTCCTTGTCGAACTTTCAAAATTGACGGCGCCATTTACGCCGTTTGTCGCGGAGGAGATATATAAAAACCTAAAAGGGTCTCCCACCCCTCCGTCCCGATTACATCGGGACACCTCCCCTCGGGCAGGGGAGGAGGTTTTGTCGGTACATCTGGCCGATTTCCCGAAAGCGGATGAAAAACTGATTGATAAAGACTTAAATGAGCAAATGCAGCTGGTGAGAAGATTTGTAAAATTGGGGCTCGCCGCGCGGGCCAAAGCCGGCATCAAAGTCCGCCAGCCGCTTTCCGAGTTGCAGATCAATCAGATTATAGATGACGAGCTGATTGTTTTAATAAAAGATGAAGTGAATGTGAAGGAAATAAGTTTTGTCGGATCAATTACCCGAGAGCCCGGAATTTATACCGAAGAAGAGGGCAACTGGATGGCGGGACTCAATATCGTGGTGCACGAGGATTTGCGCCTCGAGGGCGAGGCCCGCGAGCTCATCCGGAGAATTCAGGAGCTTCGAAAGAAAGCGGGGTATGAAGTTGACAACCGGGTAATTCTTTGTTATCAAGGAGGAAAAGAAGTTTTTGAGAAATTTGGGGATCTTATTGTCAGAGAAGTCTTAGCAACCGGTGCATACGAGGGGGGAATTCAGGACGCGGAAATATCGGAAACAATTTTTCTTGAAACCGAGCCGGTGAAAGTGTGGCTCAAGAGGATATGAGAGTTGAGATATGAAATTTGAGAAGTGAGAGATGAGAGTTTTTTGAAAAGAATTTTTTGTATAGATTCTTGACTCCGCAACGCGGAGTGAAAATATTCTTTAAAAAAACAAAGAAAGGAGTTGCTAATGGCGAAAAAGCAAAAATGTCCGCAGGATTGTCTGGATAAGACTGCTTATTTCCAGGCAATCGCCGTTTTGGTTGGGATGCTGGCTGTTTGCTTTTTCGGCCGGTCGCAGTATATTGCTTACGATTTTTTTCTTGACCTTGGGTTTTGCAGGATAACGCGAGGACCAATAATTCTGTTTGCTTTCGTGGCGGTGAATTTATTGGCGGTTATTCTTATAAAAAAATTATGGTGCCGGCACTGTCCGGGTCCGGAAGAAAAATTGCCGGAAGGCCGTTTTGGTTTTCCATATATTGTCTAAAACCGGCATTGCCGGTGAAAGGGAGGAGAGGATGAAGATTAGCAAAAAAGATATTCTTGCGGCTAGTGGATGCGCCCTTCTCCTTCCTGGAGGGCTGGGTCTTTCATATTTTGTTTTCGGCTACGGATTGAAGGGGTGTGTTCTTGCAGTTTTTCTGTCTCTTTTCGCCGCTGTATCAGTTTTAGCGGCTTACATCTGGCAAAGCCAAAAAAGTGAGGAGGGAAAACAATGATTTTCGACGGGAAACTAAAAGCTTTTTTTGACTGGTTAGAGGCGGATTATCTTGATAAAATTCCGGATTGGGCTTTTATGCTAATGATTATTGTTGCCCTTGGAATTCTCCTCTTTGAGTTTTTTCGCTATCGTTGCAGCAAATGCGGCAGCATAATGAAAAATATAACGGGGGAGGGAGACGCCGCGGCGACATATATCTGCAAAAGGTGCGGATATCAAGCAATGATTTTCGGCTAATTCTAATCTCGTTATCTTATCGCCGTTGGGGCATGGAGGAATCCCCGCGGCTTTTTTATTTCAAGCAAGAAGGATATAATTGAATCATGCAAAAACTTACCGCCATAATTTTGTCTTCCCGCGATATAAATGAGTATGACCGGCTGTATATAATGTACACGCTTGAGCAGGGCCTGGTAAAAGCGGTGGCCAAAGGAGTGAGAAAATCAACGGCGAAACTGGCGGGGCATCTGGAACCCGCAACTTTGAGTGAAGTTTACGTCGCCCGCTCAAAGGGCCTGGGGCAAATCACGGGCGCGATCACGCTTGATAGTTTTGAGGGCGTCAAAAATGATTTTGAAAAACTGGACGAAGTTTTGAAAATTTTTCGTTTTTTTGCGAGAAATTTCGCCGAGGGGGAAAAAGACGAAAAGATTTTTAATTTACTCTGCGATTTTTTGAAGATTGTGAGTGGGAGCAAGCGGGAAAAATTGCTGACTCTTGCTTTCTGGTGGAAACTCTTTGATTTTTTGGGCCAGCGGCCGGAGGTGATGAAATGCGTAAACTGCCAAAAAAAAATGACCGAAAAATCAAAAAAATTTTTCAGCGTGGAAAAAGGCAGGGTTGTTTGCGGAGATTGCGGTTTGAATTTTTCCGGACTGGCCCCAATAAACAACAACCAAATCAAATTGCTGCGGATTTTTTGGGGGAATCCGCTTGCTAAAATCGTAAAGGTGAAAGTTGAGGAAAGGGAATTGAAGGGATTGGGAAGGATAAGGGAGAGTTTTGAGAGATATAATTTTTGAAATTTGTCGCTTTGGCGCGAATATTGTAAAATTATAGCCAAATGAGCTTTCGTAATGTAGAAAAAAAATTATACGGCCGGAATGAGGGAGACGAGAAAAAATCAGTCGAGTCTTTTTGGAAGCAGGATTCAGAAAAAACAGCTGAAGAAAATCCTTTCCGACCCGAGGATCTTCTCCCTGCCAAAGGTGACAAAAGCGCTATCTGGATCAAAGAGGACGAGGAAAAGAAAAAGAAAAGAAAGAAACTGAAGAAGATATTTTTGGCTGCGGTTTTGGCAGTAGCCGGGCTGGTTGTTTTGTATTGGGCGGTGGGCCTTGTGAGAAAGGGAATTTTCTCCGGCGATCGGGTGAAAGTAACCGTCAGCTCTCCGGAAAAAGTGCAAAGCGGGGATCTCGCGACTTTCGTAATAGACTATCAGAATCTCAACAGCGTCTCCCTTCGCGAAGCAGTTGTCCACATCAACTTTCCTGAAAATTTCAAGCCGGAAGAAAATCTCAATTTCGAATCGGAGGGACCGAACGTTGAAAAGTACGTCATTGGAAACGTTCCGGGGAAAACGGGCGGAAAAATATCTTTTCAGGGAAAATTTTTCGGGCCGAAGGATCTTTTAACCTATATCAATGTGCTTCTGGAATATAAATCTTTCAATTTCAGCTCGACCTTCACGACGGAAGCCAAAACAGGGGTTTTCATTGCCTCGAGCCCCTTGTTTTTGGAAATAAGTGGACCAAGGGAAGCCGCCCCGGGAAATGTTGTCAATTATTCCGTGAAATACAAAAACAACGGGGAAAGCGTTTTCAGGAATTTGAAGATGAAAGTTGATTATCCGGCTGATTTTTCTTATGCAGTTTCCGAACCGCTTCCGACCAAAGATAACAACGTCTGGTATGTCGGAGATCTCGGCGCCGGCGAGAGCGGAGAAGTGAAAATCAGCGGAAACATCAACGGCCGAAACGACGAGATAAAAAGATTCAAAGCCAGCCTCGGGGAATACAGGGAGAATGAAGAATTTTTCGCTTACGCCGATTCGGAAAGCAGTCTCAAAGTCGTCGGCTCTTCTTTTGAAATCGAGCAGACGGTGAACGGGGGAAAAGACGCAGTTATCGTGAATGCCGGAGAGACTCTTCAGTTCAACATAAAATTCCGCAACGCAAGCTCAATCGGCCTTAAGGACGTTATTCTGACCGAGGAACTGAAGAGCTCTATACTTGATTATACCCGCCTCAGTATATCAAACTCCAAGGCTCATGTTGATTTTTCGAAAGGCGTGCTTACCTGGAAAGCGTTCGAAAATCCGGTGCTGAAAGCTCTCAATCCCGGGCAGGGCGGAGAAGTCAGCTTTTCAGTTCCGGTCAAGGAAATAATTCCCGTTGCCGGCTCCAACGACAAAAATTTTTCCGTGAGCGCCGTCGCCAAAATTGACAGCCCCGATGTCCCCACGCCGGAAGGGGCGAATAAGACAGTGGCGAGCAACGCCGTCAATATTCGCCTGAATTCGAAATTGGGCATTGCGGCGGAAGGATATTATAACGATTCGGAAATTCAAAATTCCGGTCCGACGCCGCTTGTCTCCGGGACTGAAACTACCTTTGCCATCCATCTCAAGCTTCTCAATGTTTCCAATGACCTGACAAACGTAAAAGTTGTCGGTTCTCTTCCGGCGGGTGTGTCCTGGAAAGGAGTTTTTGTTCCCAAGGACGCCAACGTATCTTTCAACGGCCGCACCAATGAATTTTCTTGGGAGATAGGAAAACTGCCGGCCGGAATCGGTGTTCTCACCGATCCCCGCGAACTCATTTTTCAAATCGGCGTCACGCCCGGACAAAATCTCATCGGCGGGTACGCGCCGCTTCTGGGGAGGACCGTTTTTTCGGGACAGGATTCTTTCACCGGGCAGGGACCTGAAGCTTCATTTGAAGGGAAGGATTCAAATCTTCCCGAGGACATAAGCATCGGCGGATCAGGAGGAAAAGTAGCGCAATGATAAAATTTGCAAAATGAAAATTAAGTTGTTAGATTAAAAGAGCAATCATTAAAGCATTTTTCTATGGCGGAGAATCAAAAAAAGAAAGTTGCTGTTGTCGGCTACGGCTACGTAGGAAAGGCAGTTTATAATTTCTTCAAAGACAATTTCGAAGTATTTTTCTATGATCCCAATGCCGAAGGATCATCTGGCAAAGAAGAAATAAATTCCTGTGATTTGGGAATAGTATGCGTGCCCACCCCGGAAGGAAAAGACAAAGCTTGCGATTTATCAATTGTGGAAGAAACGATTGGCTGGCTTGAAACGCCCCTGATTCTCATAAAAAGCACCATTCCCCCTCGAATCACGGATAATTTGGTAAAAAAAACAGGCAAAAAAATATGCTTCTCGCCGGAATATTTAGGGGAAGGCGGAGGTATTCCTTACTTTGTTCCTTTCTGGAAATACCCCCATTCGAAAGATATGAAATTCCATAGTTTCCAGATTATCGGGGGCAAGAAAGAAACAGCTTCAGAAATTATGGAATTTTTCGTTCGGGTTATGGGTCCGGACGCGAAATTCTTTATGACCGATTCAACTACCGCCGAACTGGTAAAATACATGGAAAACGCGTACATAGCGACTAAGGTCACTTTCTGCAATGAGTTTTACGGCATCGCGAAATCCTTCGGAGTCGATTATAAAGAACTGCGGGAATTATGGCTTCTTGATACCCGGGTAGGCAGATTTTTTTCGGCTGTTTTTCCCGACACCCCGGGTTTCTTTGGGAAGTGCCTTCCTAAAGACGTAAACGCGATCGTAAAAGCCAGCGAGAAAGCGGGTTACGATCCGAAATTCATAAAATCGGTTATAGAGAATAATGATAGAATAAAAAGAAAACATCAAAATTCTTGAGAAGGAAGCAAGTATTGCATGATTATGGACAGCGGGGGTGGAGTAAAGAAAAATGAAAAAGAAAAAATATCCTCACAGAAAAAATATAACAGTTGCATTTATTCTTATTTTTATCTTGGGCCTGGTATTTTTCTATCAGGCCTTTTTTGTTAGGAAAGGAATGATAGCCGGAGAAGAAAGCCAGGGCAGTGATGCAAGTTTGGAAGAATTCAGGAACAAAGTCGGTCCGGCAGTAGATTATTCGATTGATCAGGATACAAACGTTCTCACTTTTCTTGCCGCGAAAAAAGGAAAAATTCCTCTCCCGTTTGAAAAACTTTTTTCTCTCAAACCGGAAATGGCGGCTGGATATTTCATGCAGGAGTATGGAAAATATTTCGGTCTCTTGAAACCGGCCAAAGAGCTTCTCTATGTTGGGGAAAAAAGCGACGAAAGAAAAATGCGCCATATTATTTACAATCAAAAATACGGCAGCATTCCTGTTTTTGGCGCCCAGGCCATTGTTCATTTGGAGGAAGATAATTCAGTGAGTTCCGCCAGCGCCAATTTTTTGCCGAATGTTATTTCAGAGACGAAACCAAAAATTTCCTCAAAGCGGGCGGTGAAAGAAACAGAGAAATACTGGAGAGACTGGTGGGATCGGGAAAGTTTTACGGCGGCAAAACCAAAACTTTTCATATTCAACAAGGTCCTTGTTGAAAACGGGAAAAATGACATCAATTATCTGGTTTGGCTGGTTGAAGTTTCCGCAAAAGGACAAGGCAATCGTGAATATTTTTTCATCAATGCCCGGGACGGAAGTTTTGTTTATCATCTCACGGGAAGGCGCGATATCAATCGCAATGTTTATGACGGAAATTCGGGAAGTTATGTTCTTTCCCGCTCCGAAGGACAGGGCGCGACGGGCATAACCGATGTTGACGACATGTACGACATTCTGGACAGCGTCCACAATTACTTCAATACGAAATTCGGTCGAAACGGGGCCAACAAACAGGGCGGATTGGGCGACGGCGTTTCCAGCGCTTATGCCAACACGGATGCCTATGTTCGGATCGACAACGCAGAAAGCGGCTGTCCGACCGCTTTTTTTGACAATTATTCGATAAAATTCTGTTCCGGCGAGGCGGTTACGGACATTGCCGGTCATGAATACACACACGGAGTGAGTTACCATTCAATACTTGATGCTTTCGGCCAGCCCTGGGGACTCAATTATGTGGGTGAGTCAGGAGCGATAGAAGAAGCTCAAGCCAGTATTTTCGGCGAAACTTTTGAGCAGTTCAGAAAAGGAAGTGCTGACTGGCAGCTTGGGGAGGACAGCAATATTCCGGGCTATCAGAGCGTGAGCTTCAGTTTGAGCGATCCGGGAAGCATTGACGCCGGATACGGGCCTTATCCGGCCAAAACTTCTGATTCGGGATTCTATTGCGGGGCGGATGATTACGGCGGGGTTCACCAGAACAGCTCACCGCTGGCCCACGCGGCCTATCTGGCCGCGGTCGGGGGAGATTTTAACGGATACTCGATTGGGAGCGTCGGGGTTGACGTTGTCGAGCAGGTTTATTACCGGGCGATGAATTATTATTTCACGACAACTACTGATTTTGAGGCGGCTTACAACACGCTCAACACAGCCTGCAATGATCTTTACGGAGAAGGGGGTTTTTATTGCGCCGAGATAAAAGAGTCGCTTCAGTCGGTTGAGCTGGACCAGCTGACGTCCTGTGAGGGGGGATCGCAGGAACAGGCTCAAATTACTTCGGACGTAACCTCGCTTCAATACAGCACCAGAAAAAAGGCAAAGCGAAGGATTAATTTCATCATGGCGAGTTTTGAGATAAACAAGAAGAAATGGGCGAAGGTGAGAATCGGCGGCCGGAATGTAAAAGTGGTGAGAGTAAAAAGTTCCGGCGGGACAACGATTGTGGCGGTGAATTTCAAATACCGCAAACGGGCGCGGGGAAGCTACGGCGTTGTAGTGAGTTACAAAAGAAAAATCGGCAAATCCTGGCAGAAAGGAACAGTGAGCGAGGATAATGTCTTGTCAATAATTTGAGAAGGGTGTATAATTTAGACTAGAAAAAAATAAATTGTGATATAAAAATATGCCAAGGAGGAAAAAAATACAAAAAAAAATTTCAGTAACAGCGGCAAAAAAAAGAAAAAATATCCGGTTTGAAATATCTTTAGTGATTCTCATCGGAGTTTTGACTTTTTCCGCGTATTTGCTTCTAATATCTTTGAATTGGTCTTCCGGAGCCGGCAGTTTGCAGTCTCCGGCTGTCACGAATAACAGGATTTCATCTGCTGACGTGAAAAGACCGACGGATTATCGGCTGAAGGACGCTTCAATTGATTTTGAAGCAAGAATACCGCCTCAAATCGGCGGCTGGTTCTATAAAATCGGCTATGTGAAGAGTCCGGTTGACGAGACGCTTTCGAATCAGTACGTCACTATCTATGTTTCCCAAGGCGCGGCTTCGGCGACGAACAATTTTGATGATTTGGCGAAAAATATTCTTACTATTCGCCAGTTTTCTCAAGAAGAATGGGAGAAACTTGAAAAAGGCTGCGAGAAAGGCAACCAGTTTTATTGCGAGACGGCGGGCGCCAGAGTCGGTGAAAAAAATGACAAAGTCTTCGCGTATACAAAGCCGGGGAGCTGTCCGAAGAGCGTTGAGGCCAAATGCCGGCTGGCGGATAGGATAATCAAAAGCTTTACTCTCAAGTAGCGCGGGGGCCTCGCTGGAGGCCCCTTCTTTTTAAAGACATGACTCCAATTTCACGTTTTTACGGAGGGTTCCTCAAAAAAAGAATTGAGAAAATGAGAAATGTTTTTTTGGCGACGTTTCTTTTTTTGATTGTGACGATTATTTTCACGCCTCTTCTTATTCGAAGGGGAATATCCTTTTTGTCCGAAGAAACTTTGGAAGCGGTTTTGCTTCTGGTTCAGGTCTCGGTTGCCTGGAACGTTTTTCAGCTCTATGAAGAAGTGGTAAGAAAACGCGAGAAAGAAATTGAGAAACTTGAAAAAGAGTATCAGGGAAGAGAAAAGGAGCTCCTGGAAACTTTCGCCTATCTTGGAAAGGTGAATGTCCAGATGTCGCTGGTCAAAAATTTTTTGCAAAAGCTCAAAGCGCCTGCAAACAAGCATGAAGTGAAGGATTATATCAGCGAGATACTCAAAATGGCTCTTTCCTTGAGCAAAAAAGACTGGATAACGCTCCGGATTATTCATGCCGGCCGGCACCAGACGGTTTCTGAATACTGGTTCACTTCCTCTTCGGGGGTGAAGACAAAAGAGATACGGGTTGGCAACAAAGAACTTTTGGAAATGGCGCGGGACAAAAAACACTGCGGCGGTCACGGATACTGCGTTGTCGCTTCGACGGGCTCCAATGCGCTGGGGCTCAAAACCTTTCTTGTTTTTGAAAAGAACGATGTTGACCGGGAAATTTTAGAGTTTTTGGCCGCGGCGGTCAATCAGTGCGAGATAATTTATACTTTGTTTGAATTGCGGCATTCGCGATAGGAAAACAAATCGTGTTTAATGCGTCTTAAGTGTTGGCCAGGCGCATTTTTTGTGTTATTCTTGACTAAGAGAAGATTCTCTGTTATTTTTTATTATCGTCCCAACTTAATCAAATAACCACCAAATAGTATGACCGAAAAAAAGGAACAGTTAATGGATAAAATTGTGTCCCTTTGCAAAAGGCGGGGATTCGTGTTTGCGGGATCCGAGATTTACGGCGGGCTGGCCAATAGCTGGGATTTCGGCCCGTACGGGACGGAACTGATGAACAACATCCGCAACCACTGGTGGGATTTTTTCATCACACGCCGGCCGGATATGGTAGGACTTGATTCCACCATCATTATGAATCCGAAGGTGTGGGAAGCCTCTGGCCACGTGGCCGGTTTCACGGATCCTCTGGTTGAGGATAAAGTTACCCACAAACGCTATCGGGTTGATCATCTCTTGGAAGAGCACGGTCATGATCCGATGGGGATGACTCTCGATGCGATGTGGGAAATTATCCAAAAGGAGAAAATCAAGAGCCCGGACGGAAATGAACTGACCCAACCAAGAAAATTTAATCTGATGCTCAAGACTTTTTTGGGACCGGTTGAAGACGATTCGGCTCTTGCCTATTTGCGCCCCGAAACTGCCCAGGGCATGTTTGTGGATTTTCAGCATGTTCTTCAGACTACGCGTCGGAAGTTGCCCTTGGGCATTGCCCAGGTTGGAAAATGCTTTCGCAATGAAATAACGCCGGGTCAGTTTATCTTTCGCCTGCGCGAGTTTAACTTGATGGAGTTCGAGTATTTCTTTGATCCGGAGCGCGATAAGTGGGAAGATGTTTTTGAGACGTGGCTTTCTGAAATGAAGAAATATTGGAAGGAGCTGGGGATAAAAGATAAAGATCTGTATTTTCATGAGATTCCGGACGGAGAGCGGGCTCATTATTCCAAGCGCACTATTGATATAGAATACAAGTTCCCCTTCGGGCTTAAAGAACTTCATGCCATTGCCTATCGAACAGACTACGATCTCAAGAGCCACATTGAAAAAAGCGGCAAGGATTTGATGTATACTGATCCGGAAAGCGGGAGAAAATTTATTCCGCACGTGATTGAGCCGACTTTTGGAGTTGATCGCACATTTTTGGCGGTAATTTGCGCGGCGTATTGCGAAGAAAAAGCGCCGACGGCCAAGGGCGGAACAGAAATACGGACGGTTCTCAAGATTCCGAAATATCTTGCTCCGATTAAGGTAACGGTGCTGCCGCTTTCAAGAAAAGAGAATTTAGTCAAAAAATCCCATGAAATCTGGGACGCACTTCGCCCGCACTGGAGGAGCGAATACGACGAAACCCAGTCCATCGGCCGCAGATACCGCCGGCAGGACGAAATCGGAACGCCCTTTTGCGTGACGGTTGACTTTGAAACTTTGAAAGACAAGGCGGTCACGGTGCGGGATCGGGATACGATGAAGCAGGAGCGAATTAAGATTGATAAATTAGTGGATTATTTGAAAGGAAAATTTGAGGAATAGGGGAGATTGGGGAAATTGAGGTAATTGGATGACATTTTTTGTTCCTGAAAAATTTTGAGCGTTTTTAGGGAGTAAAATTATCCTCCATCCCTAAAAGCGCTTGAAAAGTTTTGTAATTAATATTTATTGCTTTATGAAAGTTCAAGAAATCTACAAGCTCGCGGTTGAGCTCGGGATAAAAAATGATCTTCGTCCGAGGGAGCGGATCAGGAAAATCCTCAAGAGAGTCAAAGAAAAATACGAAAAGCTTGACAAGAAGAAAAAAGCCGAGTTTGACGCGGAAAAATTTTGGAATCCGTATTCGGACACGCGGGTCTATTTTGACACGGGAAAAAAAGTAAAAAAGATTCTGACTGGAATTGATATTGGGACGGGAGAGGTTATGCTCGCGGAAAAACTTGGAGATATTGATCTTATTCTTGCTCATCATCCGCTTGGAAAAGGTCTTTCCTGTCTTGATGACGTGATGCATCTTCAGGCAGACGTTCTGGAGCAGTACGGGGTACCGATTAATATCGCCGAGAGCGTGATGAAACCGCGAATTTCAGAAATTTTTCGGAAGGTAAATCCGGTCAATGTCAATCAGCCGATTGACGCGGCAGAATTGATGAATATCAGCATTATGAGCGTGCATACGCCCGCGGATAATTTGGTAGCGAACTTCGTCAAGAAAAAAATCGCGGCCAAAAAGTTTGAATACGTTGGGGAAATTCTTGAATATCTCAAAGAGATTTCGGAATACAAAGAAGCTATCGGCTATGGCCAGGGGCCCTGGCTTCTGGCCGGTCAGGAAGACAACCGGGCGGGAAGAATCGCAATTACGGAACTTACCGGCGGGACAGAAGGTTCACCAAAAATTTATAAACATATGGCGCAAGCCGGAATCGGGACGATTATTGGTATGCATCTTTCTGACGAGCACAAAGAAGCGGCGGAAAAAGCGCATATCAACGTCATTCTGGCGGGGCATATTTCTTCCGATTCAATCGGGATGAATCTTTTTTTGGACGAACTTGAGAAAAAGGGAATCGAAATCGTTACTTGCTCGGGGATTGCGAGAGTGAAAAGATAATCTCATGAAATTTCGAAAAACAATTTTGAAAAACGGGTTGCGGCTTGTGATGGCGCCGATGAAGGATACGAACACGGTGACGGTGATTGTGACGGCGGGCGTGGGTTCGAAATACGAAACGAAAGCAACGAACGGCATTTCCCATTTTCTGGAGCATATGTTTTTCAAGGGAACAAAGAAACGGCCGAAGACCAAGGATATCTCTTCCGCGCTCGACGCAGTCGGCGGGGAATACAACGCTTTTACCGGAAAAGAGCAGACGGCCTATTTTGCCAAAGTTGACGCCAAGCATTTCGACTTAGCGCTTGATGTGGTTTCAGATATTTATCTCAACTCAAAGCTTGATCCAAAAGAAATTGAAAAAGAACGGGGGGTGATCATTCAGGAGATAAACATGTACGAGGACACGCCGATCGTGCAAATAGGCGATATTTTTGAGGATCTGCTTTACGGCGACCAGCCGGCCGGCTGGGAGACAATCGGAACAAAGGAAAATATTGCAAAGATCAAGCGAAAAGATTTTCTGAAACATTTGCGGGAGCATTATACGGCGCCAAACACAGTTGTTTCGGTGGCGGGAAACATTGATGAAAAAAAAGCAATCAGCAAGATCGGAAAGATTTTTTCGAAAATGCCCAAAAAGAAAAACGGAAGAAAAACGAAAGTTTTTGAAAAACAAAACCAGCCGCAGATCAGAATAAAAAATAAAAAAACGGACCAATGCCACTTGGTTTTGGGCGCGCGGGCTTATGATATGTTTCATCCGGACAGATTTCCGCTCTCGGTTTTGGTGAATATTTTGGGCGGAAGCATGAGCAGCCGGCTTTTTCTTTCAGTCCGGGAACGCTTGGGGCTGGCTTATTATATCAGCGCCTCTTACGAAAGCTATACTGATTCCGGCTATCTCGCGGTGAAGACTGGGGTTGACACAGACCGGGAAAAAATTGAAAAAGCGGTGAAGACCATTCTCGGGGAAGTAAGAAAAATAAGAGAGAAGAGGGTAAGCGAGCGCGAGCTCAAGAAGGCCAAAGACAATCTGCGGGGGAAAATGGCGCTTTCGCTTGAATCTTCGGACGAGGTGGCCGGATTTCTAGCCGGGCAGGAGCTTATGAAGCGAAAAATCGAAACTCCGGAGCAAATTTTGGCGCGAGTTGATAAAGTGAGCGCAGATGATATCATAAGAGTGGCAAAGGATATATTCCGAGATGATAAATTGAATTTAGCGATGATAGGGCCGGTTGGGGATGGGAAGTTTTTGGAAAATATCCTGCGATTATAATTTTGAATTTAAAATTTTGAATTTTGAATGAAATCAGAATGATTTAATGTTTAAAACATTCGAAATTCGGTAGTTCAAAATTGATTCGAAATTCGAAATTAAAAATTAAAGATTTATGAACAGAGTCATTGAAATCTCATCCGGGACAATATTGCGCACCATTTTTATTCTGCTTCTCCTCTGGTTTCTTTATCTCGTCCGCGATATTCTTATTCTTGTTTTTCTTTCTCTTATTATCGTGAGCGCCATTGATCCGATCGTGGACTGGTTCCAGAAAAGAAAAATTCCGCGCTCGCTGACGGTTCTTGTGGTCTATGTTCTTTTTCTTTCCATTTTTATTTTGGCGATTTTATTTCTTGTTCCTCCTCTCACGACTGAAATTCGCGGCTTGGGAGAAAATTTTCCGAGTCTGGTTGAAAAATTGTCCGGTTATTTCAGAATCGTTCGTGATTATGCTATCTCGCACAATCTCCAGCAGAATATCACCAACTTTACGGCAAACATCGCCGAGCGAATATCCCAGGCCGGCTCGAGCATTTTCAGCGGAACAATTTCCTTTATCGGCGGAATCTTTGAATTCGTCGTGATCCTCTCCATCGCTTTTTATATGAGCGTCCAGGAGGCGGGGATAAAAAAATTTTTCTCTTCCTTGTTTCCAAAAGAGCATCGGGAATACGTGGCGGGGCTCACGGAGCGCATTCAGTTCAAAATGGGCAGGTGGCTGCAGGGGCAGATGTTTCTTATGTTTCTGGTTTTTGCGCTGGACTATCTGGGCTTGCTCGTTATAAAAGCGCCGTACGCTCTGATTCTGGCTCTTGTGGCGGGAGTGCTGGAAATCATTCCCTATATCGGGCCGGTGATTTCGGCGATTATCGCGACCGCGATCAGTTTTCTGCACGGGCCGGTTACGGGACTTTTGGTTCTAGGTCTTTTCATTTTGGTTCAGCAGCTCGAGGGGTATGTCTTGACTCCGCTGGTTATGAAAAAAGCGGTCGGGCTCAACCCGGTGGTTGTTATTTTAGCTTTGATGATCGGGGCCAAGCTCGGAGGAGTAATGGGGATTATCGTCGCGGTTCCGATCGCGACGGTGGCGGGAGAAATCGTGAATGATTTGGTTCTAAGGCCCGAGGTTAGTGAAGGGAAATAAGGATAATTAGAGAGATAAGAGAAATTAGAATGTCCCAAAGATTGTTTTTGAGGCGAAATTCGCGTTCGGGCACGCCATTTTCGTAGCAATGCAAGCTTTCGTGAAAATTTTTTACGGGTTTCAGGAATTCCATATTTAAATAGCGGTAAAGGAAAGTGGTAAAATCGGGAAGAAGCGAAAAAATAATTCCGATTGCGACATTTCCTATACTTAAGCCATTACTTGAGGTTCCACCTCGAATAAAAATTATAACGGCGACAAGAGAAAAACCGATTACGAGATCAATAGCTACTTTCCAGAAGTCTTTCAGTCTGGATTTTTTGTTCAGATAATCCCCGTGCGGGAAAAGATCAAGGAGAAAATGGACAATTATTGAAATCACCGCGACGTAAAAAGGATTTTTGATTTCCGCGCCGACAAGAGCGCCGGAGAGAATGTGAGTAGTTAAAATCACAATTTTCAATCAATTTTCAATGACTTAATTTTTCAATAATCAATTTTTAAAAATTGAAAATTGTAAATTGATAATTGAAAATTATTTCTAGCTGATTATGGAAAATAAAAAGCAAGGGAGATTATATATAATAGCCACGCCTATCGGCAATCTTGAGGATATCACCCTTCGTGCTTTGCGGGTTCTTCGCGAAGTGGATTTGATTTTGTGCGAGGATACGAGAGTGACAAAAAAGCTTTTAGATAGATATGAAATTAAAAAACCGCTTTTATCATATCATCATCACAGCAAGCTCTCAAGAGTGGAAAAAATCATCGAGCATCTGGAAAACGGAAAAAATCTGGCGCTTGTTTCCGATGCGGGCACGCCGGGGATCAGTGATCCGGGGAATGAGTTGATTGGAAAATTATTACTTGGCGAATCGATTCCTAAAGTTCAACTTTCGGAAGAGTTCCTAAAGTTGAACTTTAGGAAAGACATTCAAACTGTTCCCATACCCGGAGCTTCGACGATTACGGCGATTGCGAGCGTGGCGGGGATCAATATGAGCCGGTTCACGTTTTTGGGATTTCCACCGCACAAAAAGGGACGGGAGACTTTTTTCCGCGAAGTAGTGGAAAGCAAATACCCGGTCATCTATTTTGAATCCCCGCACCGGTTTTTGAAAAACTTGGAACTTCTGGAAAAATTCAAACCGGATGCTAAACTGATTGTGGGGCGGGAGTTGACGAAGATGTTTGAGGAAATTGTAAGGGGAAAAATTGGGGAGATTAAGGAATATTGGGGAAAGCGGGAAGATAAGGAAAATCGGGGAGAGTTTACAATTATTTGCCATTAAGTGAGAAAAAACTTTTATATTACAACACCGATCTACTACGTCAACGACAAGCCGCATATCGGGCACGCGTATACGACGATCGCGGCGGACGTGCTGGCGCGGTTTCATAAACTTCAGGGCGAAGAAGTATTTTTGCTCACCGGAACGGATGAGCACGGTCTCAAAATCCAGCATAAAGCTGAAGAAACAGGGAAAGAGCCCCAAAAATTCGTTGATGAAATTTCCGCCGAATTTCGAAAGCTATGGGATAAACTGGACATAAAATATAACAACTTCATCCGCACGACTGATGAGAAACATAAAAAAGCGGTTCAAAAAGTTCTTCAAACTCTTTTTAACAAAGGCGCGATTTATAAAGGCGAATACGAGGGGCTCTATTGCGTTGCCTGCGAGCAATTCCGGCATGAGAACGAGCTGGTGGATGGGCGTTGTCCAGATCACGATATTGTTGTCGAAAAAATAAAAGAAGAATGTTATCTTCTCAAGATGGCTGATATTCAGGACGAGCTGGTTAAGAGAATAGAGAATAGAGAATTAAGAATAGAGCCGGAAAGATACAAAAGAGAAGTTTTATCTTTTCTCAAGAATGAAAAACTGAAAGACATTTCAATTTCTCGGAAAAATGTGAAATGGGGAATTCCGCTTCCGTTTGATAAAGAGCATACGACTTATGTCTGGGTGGATGCTTTTTTGAATTATCTTACCGGTTTGGATTGGGACGGGGACGCAAATAAATTGCCAGCGCAATGGCCGGCCAGCGTTCAACTTTTAGGAAAAGACATTTTGCGGGTGCACGCGACAATCTGGCCGGCGATTCTTATCCATCTCGGTATTCCGCTTCCGAAGATGCTATACGTGCATGGGCATATTCTTTCCGGCGGGAGAAAAATGGGCAAAACTTTGGGAAACGTGATTTCAATCGACGAAATGCTTTCGAAATTCGGCGTGGACGGCACGCGTTATCTTCTGATGAGCGCGGGGACGTTTGGGGAGGATGTGGACGTGACGATGGAAAGGATGGTTGAAAAGTATAATGCTGATCTCGCAAATGGATTGGGAAATCTTGTTTCGCGGGTGGTGAAGTTGATGGGAGATCCGGGAAATTGGGGAGATCGGGGACAAATCAAGGTAATAGGAAAATTGATTGAAGAAATGAAAATGAGTGAAGCGCTTTCCGAAATTTGGAAAGTTGTGCGCGAAGATGACAAGTTCATCGAAGAAAACAAGCCGTGGGAATTGGCAAAGAAGGATGAAAAAAAATTCCAAGAAGTGATGAAAAAGCTTGTTTCAGATTTGCGTTTGATTGCGGATTTGCTTGTTCCGTTCATGCCGAATACTTCTGAAAAAATAAAAAAAGTGCTCGAAACAAAAAAAACGGAAGTTTTGTTTCCGAGAGTAAAATAAAAAATGAACAACCAAAAAACAAAGGCAGGTTATGAGTATCTATTGGCTTATAAGCTTTGCGTTCCGATTTATGATTTGACGGTTGAATTTGTCGAAAAAAATATAAGCCGTTTTTCAAGGACCGGTGATCAAATGATTCAGGCGGCGAGGTCAGGAATGCAAAATATTGCTGAAGGGAATAAACAGCAGGGCATGAAGGGGTACATAAAATTAAGTGGCGTAGCCAGAGGATCATTAGAAGAGTTGCTGAAAGATTATCATGCGTTCGCACGACAAAATAAAATTGAGATTTTGTTTAAAGAAAAAGCATATAGGGAAATAAGGGAAATTGGGGAGATTTGGGGAATCATTAAAAAATATCCCGCTTTGCCCGATCAGCCTAATTTCCCAAATTTACCCAATGACAAAAAAGTTGCTGTAAATCTCATGATAACTCTAATAAACCAAGCTAATTATCTAATTGATCGATTAATTGCTTCCTTGAAAGACAAGCATATGAAAGTTGGTGGACTAACTGAAGAACTCTACAGAAAAAGAGTCGAGCATCAAAGTAAAAGAATTCATGATTGATACTCACACCCATTTGGATTTTCCCGAATTTGACCAAGACCGCGAGGAAGTAATTCGTCGCGCTTTTGATAATGGGATAAAAGCGATTGTGAATATTGGGGTGGATTTGGAACGAAGCCGGAAGAGCATCGAGCTGGCGGAGAAGCACGAAAGGATTTTTGCGGCGGTGGGGTTTCATCCGGACTTTTTTTCAAAGGGAGATTTGGGGAATCAGGGGGATTGGAAAGATTGGGTCGAGAAGTTAAAAAAGTTGGCAAAGTGCAAAAAAGTTGTGGCGATTGGGGAGACGGGGCTGGATTATTTTCACATAACACATAGCATGGAACATGGAACAAAAGATTTGAAGAAAATTAAGGAAAATCAGAGAAGAGGGTTTTTGGCGCAGATTGAAATTGCAAAAGAATTGGGATTGCCGGTGATTGTGCATTGCAGAAATGCTTGGGATGATTTATATGAAATTATTTCCAAAGTTCGACTTTTTCCTTCCGACAAACAAGTTGTCGGAATTCCTCAAAGTCGAACTTTATTTGTCCTCCATTGCTACTCCGGAGAAAAAAAAGATACGGAGAAATTCTTGAAACTGCCCAACGTATATTTTTCCTTTTCCGGGAACATAACTTATCCGAAACCGGCGGATAGGGCGGAGAAACTGGCGGAAGCTGTGCGGATGATTCCTCTTGACAAAATGATGCTCGACTCAGACGCGCCCTTTTTGGCGCCGCAGGATATGCGGGGGAAAAGAAACGAGCCAATGTATGTGAAATTCATCGCGGAAAAAATTGCCCGAGTGAAAGAGATAAGCGTCGAGGAAGTGGAAAGAGTGACGGACGGGAACGCGATGAAATTTTTTTGGGATAAAAAATTGGGCAGGACTTGACAAAGTGAAAATGAACTAAATAGTCGCATAAAGCGAAAAAATGAAAATCTGGTGAAATAAGACGCTGAAAATTTAGCCAGAATCAAAATCCGATATTTTTTCCAAATACCCGAGGAAAAAATTGAATATCGGATTTTTTGTTGGGGGGAGTCGGGAGATCGGAGAAATTGAGAAGATTGGGGAAGGAAGAACAGAAGAAGAACGGAAAAAGATTGTTTTTTTCCGTCATTAAAAAAAGCGGCTTGAAATCGCGGGAAGGTCTTTGACAGAGACCCTGAAAGAATGGAAAATTGGAAGTAGAAACTGAAAGAATAGACGAAGCGTTAAAAGTGTTAAACAAAAGAAAAAACGTCGGGTGAACGTTGAGGGAATAAGTGAAAAAAAAGGACAAAGACAAAATAAAAAAATGGCGGCTGAAATGGGAAAGGATTAAGAGTGTTTTACCTGCTTTCGATATACTGAAAATTCTCTACAAAAAGAGATGGTTTTTTGTCGGGAAAGGAGACGACAATGAGTACGTCGAGTCGCGAATGACAGAATTAAGAGAGAAGCTGGCGAGGTTGTACGGAGTTGAGAATTGGACTAATTGGGGTAATCAAGAAGATTGGGGAACGAAAGTTGAGCTTTCGGAAATTTCCAAAAGTTCAACTTTTGGCGCAAAGCTGGCTGAAGACGATCCGCGGTTGATGCCGATTTCAGAAGTAACGAAAATTTCAAAATACAAAAGAGAATATCTTGGCTATCTCATCCGCCAAAACAAATTGCGGGCGCAAAAGGTGAACGGGACGTGGAAAACGACGAAAGAGTGGGTGGAAGAATTTGAGAAAAAAGCGAGCGAGAGGAAAAAGGAAATCAGAAAAGAGTTATCGGAAAAATTGGGCGGCGAGGAAAAGGTGATTGGGGGAATCGGGGTGATTGGAAGATGGCGGAGGAATGAATTTGCAAAACCAGCAGTGGCGCTCATTGCTTTAGTGCTTTTGATTGCGATGGCAAACATCACAAAAGCCGATCTTGGAATGATGCGGGATAAGGCGGTGGTCAAATTTTTGACCGGATACAATTTCGCAGTTGAAAAAATTGCAAGCGTTGCAAAACCGTTTGAGAAAATAAAAATAGGGTCGGACGCGATTAAACAAATCAATGAGGCAATTGTAAACCGAAAAAGAATTCAAAAATTTGAAGAGGAATCAAAATTGAGTCTCACGGGTGGTGAAGAAGAAAAGGGGGAAATTGCGAAAGAAGAAAAAGGGGCGAAAGAAGAAGGGGCAGTAGCGGGAGAAGAATCGTCAGTGATCTCTGAAGCATCGCCGACTTCGTCGGCGGGCTACGAGGCAGGCAAAGTTACTACTCAAGATGTTCTGGGTGCGCTGGATCATGATCTTACCTATGAACACATTGCCGAGCACAAAGTCCGCCGCTGGAATCTCAACAAAAACTCGGTCAACTCAAAAAAGATTGTGGACTATTCCGTCGAAGCCCGCGATCTTTCCACGAACGCCGTCAATTCCCGAAGCATTGAAAACAAATCGGTTCACTCAAGGGATCTCGCCGACGATATCCGCATCCGGGGAAATCTCACGGTGAACGAAAACGCTTATTTTAACCAGAATGTTGAAATTGACGGGAGTCTTACCCTGACCACCGGATCAATCACGACCAGCGGGACTGCCATCTTCAACGACACGCTGACAATCACGAGCGGCGGTGTCAATGTTACCGGGAACAGCACAATTGCCGGCGATTTGGCGGTTACCGGCGACATTGACGCTTCCACCGGAACAATTGACACGCTGGACGGGACGACCATAACTTTCGCCACGGGCAATTTCACAACCGCTAACATCACAACGGCCAATGTCACTACTTTGGATTTAGGGACCAATACCATCGCCGATGGCAACTTCACGGGGGATTGGAGTTTCAATGGCGGAAACGTTTCCGGAATTAACGTTCTCACCGCCGCGACAGGAAATATCACCACTCTCAATGCGGGAACGATTGATCTCGGAACTAACACTATCACCGACGGAAATTTCACCGGCAATTGGGACCTGAACGCGGGAAATCTTTCCGGAGTTGGAAATATTCTTCCCGACGCGGATATGACCTATGACATCGGTTCCCCCGCCCTTCGCTGGAACAATGTTTACGCTGGAACGCTCATTGTGGGAGGAACCACCGTTTCCGGACAAGCCATTTTCACCTATCAGCCCGTCACCACCGCCATTACCCAATCAAGCGTTTACATTAACCCGGCCGTAGCCATCGCCGACGCGCCTCTTTTCGGAATTGCCGTCAACAATGACGAAAGATTGCGGATCGACGAAGACGGAGACCTCACTACTGACGGAGTCCTCACCGTGAACGGCGCGGGTGCGAATTACTTCGCGGGCAACGTGGGGATCGGGACGACGAGTCCTCTGCAAAAACTTCACGTGGAAGGGCAGTGCGTGACGGGCGACAGCCTTCTTCCGATCGTGACGGAAGAAGAAATTTCAAATTTCAAATTTCAAATTTCAAATCAATTTCAAAATCCAAATGACAAAAACTTTGAATATAAAAGAATAGATGAAATAAAAGGAGGCGAGTATGTGATGTCGCTCGACGAAAAAACCGGCAAACTGGTGCCGGCGAGGATCAAGGGTCTTCTCGATATGGGCGTTCAGCCGATCTTCAAAATCACGACCGAGGATGGAAGAAGCATCAGAACTACCGGGAATCATCCGTATCTCACAAAAGAAGGCTGGCAGAAAGTGGCCAACCTAAACGAGGGAGAAAAGATCGCGGTTCCGAAAGAAAGATTATCGCCTGGTGCGATAAACGAAGAAAACCAGAATAGCCAAGATGCCGACCAGAATCCAAAGAATTTGCATTTGAGTCATGAGTCTTCAAACAATGAAAAATTATCTTTCCTTTTTGGAGAAAATGGCGATGAGAGCGATGGCGATGAGAATCAGTGTGACGAAAATGTAGAAAGTTGTCATAACTTGGGTGACGTTGTTCATAATTATTCTTTGGCAAAATATAAACTTATAAGCCAGGATAAAACTGATACTATTAGTCCCACCAAAACCAATCTTGAGTTGGTGGATGATTTGGAAACAAGCGACTCAATCAAAACAGAAGCCAAAACTACTTGTCCGATATCGCGGGAAATTTCCGAGAGCGTTTCAAATTTTGCGAATTTGTCGAGAAACATTGGCTATAATTATACCAGCGAAGAAAATGATGTCAAATTTTCAAAAATCAAAAAAATAGAATACGCGGGAGAAGAGCAGGTTTGGGACATCGAGGTCGAAGGCACGCACAACTTTATTGCTAATGGAATTGTGGCTCACAACACATATATCAACGGGAATGTGGGAATCGGGGTTTCGGTGCCCTCCTACCGCCTCGACATTGCCGACTCAACCACTACCCGAGGCTTGAATATCGCCAATTCCACCGCTTCGTCCTACGGCATATACTCCGCGGGCACCCAATACGGCGTCTACGGGAGCGACGGCACCACCTCGGGCTTCTTGGGCTGGAGCGACCAATACGGCCTCTACACGGCCAACAACGCTTATGTGGGCGGAATGCTGACAACCGGAACGATTTCCTCCGGAAACATCACCATGGGAAACGGCAGCTGGATCGGCCTGGACGCCGCCAAAGCAAGACTGGTTTTCAATGACGCGGACAGAGACAACCTCACCATCACTGACGGAGATCTTCTTTTCTCCGCCGACAACACTTGGGACATCGGAGCGACGGGAGCGACAAGGCCAAGAACCATTTACGCCGGAACGAGCGTCATCGTCGGAGGCACTGCCACTCTCACCACGGACACCCTGACGGGTTCGGGCGCTCTAAATCTCGTTTCTCAATTGGCCTTGGGGCAAGGAGTGTCCTCGGCTTTCAATATCACTTCCGCCAGCGACCTCGGAGCGGCGGACGAACTTTTGCAAATCGGAGACAGCGCCGGAACTTTTCTGACGGTCTTGGGGAACGGGAATGTGGGAATCGGGACCACAGCACCAGACAGCAAGCTGTCGGTGCTGGGCACAGCGACTCAACTGAAACTTCTCTACGACGCCAGCAATTACGAAACCTTTACCGTTCTTTCCAACGGAAATCTCAACATAGCCAGAAACGGCGCAGCGGCAACGCTTGCCCTGACGGATGTCGGGGTCGGCATCGGGACGACGAGTCCTCTCTCCAAATTGAGCATCAACGGCGGTTTGCACGTCGGAGGAGACAGCGACGCGGGCGACAACAACCTGCTGGTCGATGGGACAACCACTTCCACCGGACTGCTCACCGCTTCGAACGGCCTCGCTCTCACCACCGGAGCCTTGAATCTCACCGCCACCTCGGGAGCCCTCACCATCTCCGGACTTTCCGAGTCTTCCATTTCCACCGGAGCCAACAATCTTCTCATTACCTCCGGAAACTTCAATACCACCGCCACAGGAATCAACGGAACGGCCATCGGAGCCACCACCGCCTCAACCGGAGCTTTCACCACTCTCTCGTCCTCCGGTATCACCAACCTCGGAACAACCGGCGCTTCCGCCGTCAACATTGCCACGACCGGAACCGGAGCCACGACCATCGGCAACGCCACGGGAACCTTCCAGCTCATCTCCAATGGGGGACTCAACGTTTCCACCGGAGGCGCCCTGACCGGAGTAGCCAGCCTCGACACCATCACCACTTCATCAACAGCCCTCACTTTCACCGGAACCGCTCCCACCATCTCCGTATCCACCGCCGCCACTGCCATCAATCTGGAAGCCGGCACGACCGGAGCCATCAACATCGGTTCGGTCTCCAGCGGCAACGTGAACATCGCCGCCCAGGGAACCGGGAACATTCTCCTCGCCGGAGGTTCCGCCTCCACCGGCTGCACCGTCACCAACTCCAATGGCAATTTGGACTGCTCGGGGAATATCACCGGATCATCTTCGGGGACTGTGGGCTTTTGGACACGGACGACGACCAACCTGACACCGGCCACCGCCGGAGACGACCTCTATCTCCCGACCAACTCTCTTTTGGGCGTCGGCTATGATCCCGCCACTCTCTCCGCCGGAACCGTCGCGGCGTTCAGCGGCAACGTCGGCATCGGGACGACGGGACCATTATCCAAATTACAC
>Ga0210017_1000270_pt1 | contig 42286 bp, 39 predicted proteins | sample CryGeyCG2014_020_FD_183966 | JGI IMG/M metagenome (GOLD analysis project Ga0210017, IMG submission 183966) | Groundwater microbial communities from aquifer - Crystal Geyser CG08_land_8/20/14_0.20 (SPAdes) (version 2) | ecosystem: Environmental > Aquatic > Deep subsurface > Groundwater | place... | reverse complement strand
AATTAACGAAACATTTGTGGATAAAATTTTTTCTTAACTACATTATGGAAACACACGATGTACCAAAATCTCAAATGGCAAAAAATAGAAAATTTAAAAAAACAGCGTACAATAAACATTGGGGTTCACTTGCAATGGGGTATCTAAAACTTGCTGAACGCGGATTCTTATTTCTGAAAGGAAAAAAAACATAGGTAGGACAAAATTATTTAAAAACACCAAGCCCATTTATTTACTAGAAGATGGCAATTTAGTTGTTGCTTCAATATGGAACGTTAAACATGGGTTAGAACTAGTCGTGAAAGGATTAGGGACACAATTTGAAAAACAATATTGGGATGGCCATGATTTAGAATTTTTATTTAGTGATTTGAAGACCAAAATAGTCAACTACTCTCTCAAAAGAGATCTCAACATGCTCGAAAATCTTGTGAAAAAATACGGAAACTGTAATTTTTCTACAAAAACAAACTATAGAGACAGCGAAAATAATCTTTTTAGATATCCGGAAATTTCTAACAGCTCATTAGATTATTCATTTGTACATGAACTTAAAAGGAAAGACGTTACGCAGTTTTTGAAGGATATTCACAATATTAAAAGAGCGTATGACCTTCTAGAAGCAGAACTGGCACACTTTAAGTCAATGTACAAGCTTCACAAAAAAGACTTCGACAAAACATTGCTATCAGTTCCCACAATGAAAAAACCAGGATACAAAACGTAAGAATAGCAAGGAAAACATGTACATCATATAACACGGCATATACGGCTACGATCCTCTTTTCATCTGTCGTTCCGCCTATATTTGGCAGAGGTGCACTAACACGTATTATACCATTGTTAAATATGATAAATGCCGAAACATTATGTGAAACAAGTTATTGCATAGATTATCCAAAGACGCGCAAAAACCTGTAACATCCACCCGCCGGACTTTCTTTTTTTATCACGGCGTGTTACCATGTCCCCTGTACTACATTTACCTTCCAATTGCGTTTGATATTTTGATTGCATCCCTATCATTTTACCAGCTATGCTGCTCACCATCATTGTTTTCATGCTCATTCTCACCCTTTTGGTGTTTGTCCACGAACTCGGACACTATACGACTGCGCGCAAGGCTGGGGTCAAAGTGGATGAATTCGGTTTTGGCTTGCCTCCGCGCATTTGTGGCTGGCAGCGCGAGCGGCAATCGGGAAAGATGCGCTTTTTTTGGGGAAAATCACCGTACGAATTATTACCTGATGCAAAAAATGATGAAACGCAGATACGCAACATGGGCGCAACCATCTGGTCGCTCAACTGGATACCGGTTGGCGGGTTTGTAAAAATTAAAGGCGAAGGAGGGGAGTTTGCTGAAGATACGGACAGTTTTGCGACAAAATCAACCGGCTGGCGCGCTATCATTCTTTCTGCGGGTGTAGCAATGAACGTAATCCTTTGCGCGGTTCTGTTAAGTATCGGATTCATGTTCGGTATCCCGACTGTGTTGGATGGCGGAGAGCCGGAAGGAGCGCGTGTGCGCGAACAATCTCTGCAAGTAACCGAATTTCTTTCCGAAAGTCCCGCCAAGGATGCCGGTATGCGTTTGGGTGATACGCTACTTGCGGTCAACAACACTCCTTTGACCAGCGTGGAAACACTGCAGGCGGCGCTTATGGCGGCGGGTTCGGGCGAGGCAACAATTCGCGTACAACGCGGAAGAAAAATACTGGATATACCGGTAGAGGCGCGTTCTCTGGATGTATTGGGTGGAAAAAGCGGCATTGGCGTTGCGACCGCCGAGGTCGGCTTGGTCGCGTATCCATTTTTTTCCGCAGTGTGGCATGGCATACGTCTCACCGGCACGCTTTTTGTGGACATTATTCTGGCGTTTAAAGATCTGCTCATGAATCTTTTTGCGGCACGGCACGTTGCGCTGGATGTGGCGGGACCTGTGGGTATAGCCGCGATCACGGGGCAGGTGGTTGATCTCGGCTTTATCTACGTGCTGCAGTTTGCCGCATTTCTCTCGCTCAATCTCGCCATTATTAACTATTTGCCCATTCCCGCACTGGATGGCGGTCAGGTTGTGCTGCTGCTTGCTGAACGCATGCGGCGCAAACCTTTTGCCGCCAAAACAAAAAATCTTATCAATAATACCGGTTTTTTGGCGCTGCTTGCGCTCATACTCGTGATAACAGTTCGCGATGTTGTCAAACTCATTCCCGGATTTTCCTCCATTCTCCAAACGATACAAAGGATGTTGTAGAAGCGCCAAGACCTATTTTTGCCCTAGCGTGCATGGCGGTGTGCCAACCCGGCAGCGGTTAGGGTAGCAGGTTGTCAGCTAGCCGTACGTATGCTACACTCCCGAGTGCTATGCGACAGAGCATTCTCTTTGGTAAAACTCAAAAACAAGCACCGCGCGGAGAAGTTTCCACAAACGCCCAATTACTTATTCGGGGCGGTTTTATTGATAAAGTGGCAGCGGGTATTTATAGCTACTTGCCACTCGGCTTGCGCGTGCTCAACAATATCCAGCAGATCATACGGGAAGAAATGATTGCGATTGGCGCGCAAGAGGTGCTCTTACCGGCACTTCATCCGAAAGAGCCGTGGGAAGCAACCGGCCGATGGAGCGATCCCGGTTCCAAAGTCATGTACCAGTTTGACGGGCATGGCGGACCGTTCGGTCTCGGATGGACGCACGAGGAGCTGATTACGCCGCTGGTGCAAAAATACGTGCGGAGCTATCGGGATCTGCCAGTCGCGTTGTTTCAGATTCAGGATAAGTTTCGCAACGAGTCGCGCGCGAAGTCGGGATTGCTGCGCGGTCGTGAATTTAGCATGAAAGACTTGTACAGCTTTCATCGGAACATGGAAGATCTGGATGCGTACTACGCGCGGGCGATTGCCGCCTATAAAAATATTTTTAATCGTTGCGGGCTTGACGCGCTTGTGGTGGAAGCGAGCGGCGGCGCGTTTTCAAAATACTCGCATGAGTTTCAGGTTCCAACCGATTCCGGGGAAGACATCATTTTCAGCTGCGCCTCTTGCGATATGCATCAAAACAAAGAAGTCGTTGCAGATATTGCGTGTCCTTCGTGCGGCAAACCCCGCAAGGAACTCAAGGGAATTGAGGTCGGTAATATCTTTAAATTGGGCACCCGATTTACCCAAGCGGTAAATTTTACGTATACCAATGAGCAAGGCGAGGCGCAGCCAGTGCTCATGGGTTGCTATGGCATAGGGCCGTCGCGTGTTCTGGGGGCGGTTGCGGAAGTGCAACATACGGCAAAGGGGTTGCGCTGGCCCGATACACTCGCGCCTTTTGCGGTTCATATTCTTGGCGCAGGCAAAGATACAAAAAAAATTGAAATGAAAATGCTGGAACTCTACGCACTGCTTACCCAAGCGGGGGTTGCGGTGCTTATGGACGATCGCCCCGGACTCTCCTATGGCGAGCATATGGCGGATGCGGATTTAATCGGACTGCCGCATCGTATTATTGTCGGAGAAAAACATCTGCATGAAAACAAAGTGGAATATACATCGCTCGCGGAAGCAAAAACAACCCCCATGCCATTCGATGATGTTGTAGGGATGTTACGAAAATAAAATTGTCTGCACTCTGCATGAAGAGTGCTCACAACAAAAAATATCTACCTGCACATTTTCCCCTCTCTCTTTTCCGCAAAACTGTCTTCATTTTATTACGATCGCAAAATTTTGTGGACAGTTTGCGCATAAGTGCAACATCGGGCGTACAGGAAAATCTTGCACCGCATGCTTTTCCTCGTATCATTTCTGCTATCCTGCGCATACTCTTCGTGTAATGTTTCTTGACCTGTAAGATACTTTGTACTATGGTTTCACGATTTAACACTTTTGCGGAAAAAATCGGCGTTGATTTAGGGACGGCAAATGTTCTCATTTATGTGCACGGACGGGGTATCATCGTCAATGAACCTTCCGTGCTTGCGGTTAATACGAGAACCAATGAAGTTTTAGCGGTTGGCGAAGACGCAAAGAAAATGGTGGGTAAAACTCCCGCGCATATTGTGGCGACACGACCGCTTGTGGACGGTATTATTTCGGATTTTGAAGCTACGGAAAAAATGCTTAAATACTTTTTTGACAAGGTGCGCAAAGGACGGCTGGCGTTTTTTTCTCGTCCCTATGTGGTCATCGGCGTGCCGCTGGATATCACCGAGGTAGAAAAGAAAGCGGTGGAAGATGCAGTCTTTTCCGCAGGCGCCAAAGAGGTATTTCTGATAGAAGAGGTTACGGCGGCGGCTATAGGAGCAGGACTCCCCATTCAAGAGGCAACGGCGAGCATGATTATTGATATCGGCGGTGGCACGACGGATATTGCGGTTTTGTCCCTTGGTGGAGTGGTAACTTCAAAATCGCTGCGGATTGCGGGAGATGAGTTTAATCGGGATATTCTAACGTATGCGAGGGAGAAATACAATCTCTTACTGGGCGAACGCATGGCGGAAGAAATTAAAATAGGCATTGGATCGGTTATTCCTCTTGAAGAACCTATCAGCATGCCAATGCGGGGAAGAGATTTGAGTACGGGACTTCCCAAAGAAATCATTGTTGGTGATGTGGAAATTCGCGACGTGTTGATGCGGTCCGTACGCGGCATCGTGGAATATATTAGAGAGGTTTTGGAGATGACACCTCCGGATCTGGTTGCAGATATTTATCGCAAGGGCATGGTATTGACCGGAGGAGGGGCGTTGATTCGCGGTTTGGATGAGCTTATTGCGCAGGAGGTTAAAGTGCCGGTGTATGTGGCCGACGACCCTTTATCCGCTGTGGTCCGAGGCACGGGAATTGTCCTGCAGGATTTGGCGTTGCTGAAGGAAATAAGCATTCCTTCGGCGCAGTAACCGCCTCGCCGAACCTCTCGCGCCTTACTGACTATGGCTTTAGCGCATTCCTATTTATGCCTACGTTTCATCGTTCAACACGCCATCGCTGGCTGGGCGCACTTCTTTTTGTCCTAGCGGCGTTAGCCGTGCTCTATCTGCCTTTCTTGAGCGTAGGTGAGCAAAAACTCTATGCACTGGCGATACCACTTTCTAAAATCGGTTATTATACAGGTGTTGGTACGCATGATTTTCTCACGAAGTATGATACTCTTGTGCAGCTTCGGGAGGAAAATGATACGCTTTCCCGAGAGGTGCGCGCGTTGCGTGAAGAAATGGCGAAGCATGCTCAACTCGTGCGCGAAAACGAAGACCTGCGCGCGGCTATGGGCATCCTTCCTGAATCGGCTGATTGGAAATTCATACCGGCACGTATTATCGGACGCGAGCCGTTTTTAAATCCCTCTTTGGTTCGGATTGCTGTCGGCGGCAACGTTGGTGTGGCGCAAGGAGATCCTGCACTCGGCGAAGGTATTTTTTTGGTGGGGAAAGTGATAGAAGTACATGATATGTTTGCTACCGTAGCTTTTTTAACCGAAGAACGGAGCGCCATACCCGCAACACTTGCGCATGACGATCCCACTGCCACAGAAGCGATCGGGTTAATAGAAAGTATTGCCGGTCTGGGTTTGGAAATGAACTACATTCCGATGTCGTTGAATCTCGCGGCGGGAGATGCGGTTATTACGGCAGGGCTTGATGAGCGCATACCCTACGGCTTGCCGATAGGCCGTCTGGAAGACATCACCCACCCACCTAATGAAGTGTTTCAAACAGCAAAGGTGATGCCGTATGTATCATTTGCCTCGCTCTCCGAACTCGTTATTGTACATATTCCCTAAGCCGCATCTCTATGGCTGGAGCAACACTGAAAAGTTTTATGCTGTATGCGGCATGCGTGTTTTTTTTCTTCATAGCAATAGGGTTTGCAGAAGGATTAGGTTGGCATAGCGGCATCATGGTACTTGTTCCCGGCTTGGTTTTGCTGATACGGAACCGGCTTGATGCGGCGTTAGCCGTTTTGGTTGGGGGATGCGTGGCGTTGGAGATTTTATCGCTCGCTCGCGCGGGATTGGTTATCAGTATGCTTTTTGGCGCTGTGGGTATGGTTTACGCACTTAATATACTGGTGATATCTCGCGAACACTGGTTGAGCCGCATACTGCTTTTTTCTTTTGGATGCGGAATGTGGATCACCGGTTCATGGGTAGTCGGCGGCGCCCGATCATGGGGAGAAATAAGTACGATCCTATTCTTCAGTATCGGCTGTGCTTTCCTGTTTACCGATACGGAAAACGCAACGCATAATCGTAATCAGTTGCACTATGGCATCTCGTGATGTTTTTCGCATACCGACGAGGTTGCATAAAACCATGCGTATCTATCGCGCGTATGCGCAGTACGAAGCGGATGACTTGTTTGCCGCACCCGGTGCCGAGAGGCAAGCAACAGAAAACAAACAAGGTCAGGAGTTTATCGGTATTTTTCTTTCCGATAAACGGTTATTGCTGGTGTGGTGCGGTATTTTGGTTATATGCGGCGTGCTGCTCGCGCGTCTTGCATATCTGCAACTGTTTCAAGGATCCGCATTACTTGCCCGTGCCGAACGTAATCGGTTGGTCAGTGTCGCAACTTCGGCGGCGCGCGGATTTGTATATGATATGCAAGGTGTTCTACTCGTGCAAAATAGGGCGCATTTTGCACTGCGGATAGATGCGCAACGCATACCCGCCACACACAACGAACGGCAAGGTCTGCTGACCTTCGTTGAAGGCCTTACACCCATCTCTGCAGACGTGAAAGAAGCTTTTCTCCAAACGGATGTTCCTGATGGACATGCTGCGTTTACTTTTACGGACGACCTCACCTACGATGCGATGTTGCGCGCCCAATCAGCTTATTACCTTCATCCTGAAATACGCGTGGACGTTTCAGAACAGCGCGACTATACAGGAGTCGCGCAAGCATCGTCCCTCGCGCATGTACTCGGGTATCTCGGCCTGCCATCTCCAAAGGAAATTGAGCAGTATCAGCTTTCTGCATCTGCACAGCGTACGCCAATTGGCAAGACGGGACTTGAAAAATCGTACGATGCGCAACTGCGGGGAACTCCCGGATCGCTCACGTATGAGGTGGATGCATTTGGGAACATGAACCGGTTAATTTCGGAAAAGGCGACGAAACCCGGAGCTACACTCACCCTGACAATTGATGTGCTGTTGCAGCGGTTTGCTGAAGAGGCTCTGGTTCGTGAACTGGAAAAAATCGGGAAACGCCGCGCGGTACTCATTGCGCTTGACCCGAGAAATGGTGCTGTGCGGGCACTCGTGAGTCTTCCTGCGTACAATCCTAATGTCTTTGTTTCGGGGCTTGATGCGGAATCCTACGGCGCGCTGGTGCAAGATCCCGATCAACCCCTTTTCCCGAGAGCTATTGCGGGTACCTATCCGTCAGGATCTACGTTTAAGCTGATTACCGGATTTGCGGGTCTCGCGGAGGGCGTTATTACCCCGCAGACTACCGTATTAAGTCGGGGAGGCATTGCGATCAATCAGTGGTTTTTTCCAGACTGGAAAGCGGGCGGACATGGAGTTACAAATTTACGGAAAGCACTTGCGGAATCGGTGAATACGTATTTCTATATGGTCGGCGGCGGCTACGAAACTGTCAAAGGGGTAGGACCTGACGCTCTTGCAGGATACGCGCGGTTATTCGGTTTGGGGGTACCACTCGCTCTTGACGTGCCCGGGGAAGCCGCTGGATTTGTTCCTACGCCCGCATGGAAAGAAACTGCCAAACAGGAGCCGTGGTATATCGGCGATACATATCATTTTGCCATCGGGCAGGGAGATATTCTCGTGACCCCGCTCCAGGTCGCCGCCTATACGAGCGTCTTTGCCAACGGATCACAACTCTATCAGCCGCACCTTGTAACGGAGGTGCGTGATCCGGAAACACAAGAAATCTTACAGCACAGGGAGCTAAAAGTACTCCATGATTTTTCTCAAGATGCAGATTTGATTACGGAAATTCGCAAGGGAATGCGAGCTGCGGTAACGGAAGGCAGCGCGCGCGGGTTGTCATTCCTTCCCCTAGAGTCCGCGGGAAAGACCGGTACTGCCCAATGGCATACCACCAAAGATAACCATGCCTGGTTTACCGGATTCGCGCCGTATACCGACGCAGAACTGGTCGTAACGGTACTCATTGAAGAAGGCGGGGAGGGGAGTAGTGTTGCCGTTCCGGTCGCGAGAGAGGTGTTCGCATGGTATGCCGAACATCGTATGCAAACATCGCCCTAACTTCATACTGGCGGAACTCGCAAGTCTTGACAGCGTTTCAAATTACCGCTACAGTGTGCAAGTTACTAGTCAAAAAATTTATTATATGCCATCCTATCTCACGCAAGAAGGTCTTGCTAAGGCGCAAGAAGAACTCAAAGTACTTACAACGGTACGGCGGAAGGACATAGCGCAGCGCATTGCGCGCGCGAAAGAGTTGGGTGATCTCTCGGAGAACGCGGAATATACGGACGCGAAAGAAGAGCAGGCTTTTATTGAGGGGCGCATATTGGAGTTGGAGCACATGGTGCATCACGCGACCGTAGTGCAAAAGCAGCAGTCCAATGATATGGTGGGGATTGGATCACGCGTCAAAGTGCACATCAATGGAGGACATCAGGAGTTTCATATTGTGGGAGCTAATGAAGCGGATCCGATAAACGGAAAAATTTCTCATGAATCTCCGCTCGGGAAAGCATTCTTAGGAAAGAAAAAGGGTGATAAGATACTAGTGAATGTTCCTAGCGGTGAGATGACCTATACGGTTAAGGACATAGCATGATATAAAATTGAGCATACGCTTACCATCCCCTCACGGTTAACGTGAGGGGATTTACTTTTGGTTGAAAAAACCGTATACTTTCATTCGTACGTTTATACATTGATGACGTTCGTGGTATGGCATCATTACTTGAAATTCGCAAAGAACGCATGAAAAAAATAGAGACGCTCGTGCAGCATGGCATGCCACCGTACCCAAGCGTTTCTAACCGCACAGACTCTCTTGGCGAACTCTTGCGCAATTTTGCCAAATTAGAGAAATCCGGTGAGCAAAAAACCATTGCAGGACGCGTGATGTCTATGCGCAATCATGGCGGATCGGCTTTTTTTGATATTTTTGACGGGACGGGACGCTTGCAAGTTTTCATACGTAAAGCGCAGGTGGGAGGGGATGCGTATCAGCTATTTTTGGACACGGTGGACCTGGGGGATTTTTTGGACGTTGCGGGCAAGGCTATGGTAACGAAAGTGGGAGAAAAAAGCTTGCTTGCGGAGTCATGGCGTATGCTGGCAAAAAGTTTGAGACCCATACCAACCGAGTGGTACAGTATCAAAGATGAGGAAAGCCGGTTGCGCAAGCGGTATCTTGATATATTGCTCCACCATGAAACAGCCGAGCTTATTAGAAAGAAGTCGGTATTTTGGAATACCATCCGTACCTTTCTCTTGGGAAGAGATTTTACTGAAGTTGAAACACCCGTGTTGGAAACGACAACCGGAGGGGCTGAAGCACGCCCATTTGCGACTCATCATCATGCGTTGGATATTGATGTGTTTTTACGCATCTCCGCAGGTGAATTATGGCAAAAACGTCTCATGGTGGCAGGGTTGCCCCGTACGTTTGAAATTGGCAGAATATTTCGTAACGAAGGCATCTCGCACGAGCATTTGCAGGACTACACCCAGTTGGAATTTTACATGGCGTATAGCGATTATACAGTCGGTATGGATATGGTATGTGAATTGTATCGCACCATCGCAAAAAATGTTTTGGGAACGACAACATTCACCACGCGTGGTTTTAGCGTTGATGTAGGAAAAAAATGGAAGACGTATAATTTTACGCAACTCATGCAAAAACACTACGACCTTGATCCGTTGGCTGCGAATGAAAAAGAAATACAAGGGGCGCTTGCCAAACACAATGTAACGTATGATATGCCGATCTTTACGAAAGCGCGCGGGATTGATGCGCTGTGGAAGAACATTCGCAAGACATTGGACGGGCCAGGATTCTTAATTGGCGTACCAGTGTATCTTGAGCCGCTCGCAAAACGATCGGCTGCCGATCAACGCATCGTGGAGCGCTTTCAAGTTATTATTGCGGGCAGCGAATTGGGAAAGGGGTTTAGCGAGTTGAATGATCCGATTGATCAGCGGGAGCGTTTTGTGGAACAGCAAAGCATGCGCGACAAGGGAGATGTGGAATCGCAGATGGCCGACATGGAGTATGTAGAGGCATTGGAGTATGGCATGCCACCCACTTTCGGTTTCGGGCTATCGGAACGTTTCTTCAGCTACCTGGTTGATAAGAGCGTGCGTGAAGCGCAAATCTTTCCTCTGCTGAAGCAAAAATAGTATGCCGGACAAGACGCGGGTCATGGTCTTCGGCACCTTTGACGGTTTACATGAAGGGCATCGCAACCTGTTTGCGCAGGCAAAAACGCACGGGGATACACTGATTGTCATTGTTGCGAGAGATACGACCGTTCAAAAAGTCAAAGGAAAAAAACCTATTTTCAATGAAAACAATCGCCTTGCCGCAGTGAAGCATCAACAGGGGGTTGATGGGGCATATTTAGGGAATACCGATGATGTATATCGCGTAATCATTGTCCATGCGCCCGAGGTCATTTGTCTGGGATACGATCAAAAAACTTTTACCGATTCGCTGGCCAATTGGCTCTCCGCGCAGTATCGCCCCATACCGATTATACGTCTGCAACCCTATAAACCGGACATCTATAAATCATCACTGCTCACAAAAAAAGAGCAACAGGAATAAATAGAGTTCATAGTATATTACCTTGTTACCCTTTACCCTATGTTTGACCTTGCCTATATCAAAGAACATGCGGATTTAATTGCGGAAAACGCCAAGAACAGGAGAAAGAACGTTGCTATACCAAAATTGCTGCAAACGTACGACGTGTATCTCGCGCTGCTGCGGGAGAAAGAAGCATTGCAGGCGGAGCGTAATACGTTGGCGCAAACCATTGGCAGAGAAAAGGACGCGCGAGGACGCGATGTGTTGCTGCAACAAGGAAAAAAACTGCGCGGGGAAATCGATGCAAGAGAAGAGGAGCTCACGCGCATAAAGAACGAAAAAATTGATCCGCTGCGCGCCGTTATTCCCAATCTTACCCACCCCGACGCACCGATAGGGGAGTCGGAACAAGATAATCGCGTACTGCGCGCGCATGGCGATGTGCCGGAGTTTTCCTTTGTTCCAAAAGATCATGTGGAACTCATGGAGGCGTTGGATCTCATTGACTTTGAGCGGGGAACGAAAGTGGCGGGAGCTAAAGCGTATTTTCTCAAAAATGAAGCAGTGCTTTTAGAATTTGCGCTGGAACGTTTTGCGCTTGATATGCTGCGTGAAGCGGGATTTACGTTGCTTACCACACCCGATTTTGCGAAAGATGAAATTGTGGCGGGAGCGGGATTCAGTCCTCGAGGACCGGAAACGCAAGTATACAGCTTGGAGGGAGATGCCAAGAGCTTGATCGGTACAGCGGAAATTGCCATGTGCGGATATCATCAAAACGAGATATTTGCCGAGCATGAGTTGCCAAGAAAATATGCGGCATTCTCCCATTGTTTTCGAACGGAAGCGGGCGCATACGGACGGGAAAGCAAGGGGCTCTACCGCGTCCATCAGTTCAGCAAGGTGGAAATGTTCGCCTATACGACGCCGGAAACATCCGAAGCCATGCACCAGGAACTTATCGGCATGGAAGAGAAGATTTTTTCCGCACTCGGCTTACCCTATCGCGTGGTTGACCTCTGTACGGCGGATTTGAGTACGGTCGCGTACCGCACCTTTGATGTGGAAGCGTGGATGCCCGGACGCGGTATTTGGGGGGAAATTTCCAGCACCTCCAATACCACGACATTTCAGGCTTCCCGCCTGGGTATTAAGGTAGAACGTGCGGACGGAAAAAAAGAATACGCACACATGCTGAACGGCACGGCGATGACCAATAGCCGCATCATTATCGCGTTGGTGGAAAATTACCAGCAGGAAGACGGATCTATTGCCATTCCCAAACCGTTGCATCCGTATATGGGTATGCAAAAGATAGAAAAGAAATAAGGTATATGTATGTTTGCACAACGCATACAAAACATTCGCGTATCTCCCATCAAGCAGATAGAACTTGCCGCATCAAAAATACCAAACTCGGTATCGCTTGCCCAAGGCATCCCCTCGTTTGATACGCCGGAAAGTATCAAGGAGCGGGTCATGGGAGAAATACGTGCCGGACGAGTCAGTAAGTATTCGCTCGCTCCGGGTACGATAGAGTTGCGGGAAGCGATTGCGCACGATCTTGCGCGAAATGGGATGCACTATGATTGGGAAACGGAAATCATCGTGACTGCCGGCGCAATTGAAGGCATTACCGCAACGCTTGCGTCCCTTTTGAACGAAGGCGATGAGGTACTCCTGCCGTCGCCAACCTATACCTCATATCAGGAAGCTATCAAAATATCCGGAGGCGTACCGGTATTTGTGCCGCTTGTGGAAGATCATCGCTGGGGGTTTAATTTTGAAGCCTTTGAAAAAGCCATAACTCAAAAAACGCGCGCTATTTTATTTTGCAACCCCAATAATCCAACAGGAACCATTTATACGGCGGAGCAATTACAGCAACTTGCGGAACTTGCGGAAAAGTATAATTTGTACGTGCTCTCGGACGAAGTATATAAAGACTTTATTTATACGGACACGCCGTACCTGACGCTTGCGCAAAAACCCCGGTATCGTAAGCGGGTGATACGCATTTTCAGTTTTTCAAAAGCCTATGCGATGACCGGATGGCGTGTGGGGTATATCCATTCCGATGCGTCCGTGATCGCCGAAATTTTAAAAGTTCATGATACGCTCATTACTTGCGCACCCGTTGTTTCCCAATATGCGGCGTTGGGCGCATTGGAAAATGCACAGGAAGATGTTGCGCGGTTTAAAAAAACTTATCAGCATCGGCGCAAAATTCTCTGTGAACGTCTTGATGGAATGGACACGCTCTTTTCCTATCAGGTTCCTGACAGCTCGTATTTCGTCTTTCCGAAAATCAACGTTGCTCACGATACCTCATGGAATTTTGCATTCACTCTGCTGGAAAAAATAGGTGTGGCGCTGGTGCCGGGGAGCGCGTTCGGACCGGAGGGGGAAGGACATGTTCGTATGTCTTTTGGGCGTGATGAGGCGGATATCAACGAAGCGTGCGATCGGTTAGAAAAATATATGCAAACCCTATGAGCTTCTTGAAACGTAGCGTACAATATTGTTTATTTGCAATCGCAAAACTCTCTCTTGCGCATCACGAACCGTATGTGGTGGTGGTGTCGGGATCTACCAACCGACAAACGGTCAAAGAAGCTATTGGCAAAAAGCTTGGCGAGGCGTTTACGGTTCGGGTAAGCCCGAAAAACTTTAACGCGGAACTTGGTGTGCCGATGAGCATCGTAGATATACCTTCGGGAGGCGGATCATTTTTAGGATGGTTTTCGGTTTTGATCCGCGCCTTGCGTTATGCGATTGGCGGGAAAAGAGAGGATGTATGCATTGCTGAATTTGCAGTTTCTCGACCGAGAGACATGCGGTATTTGTTGCGTCTTTTACGTCCGGATTGCGTCGTACTTACCGACCTTACCAGCGAATATTTATCCGCATTTGGTACGCTGGAAACAAAGGCCAAAGAATACGAAGATTTGCTTATGCGCATCAAGACAAACGGTCTTGCCGTACTAAATCAGGACGATGCGCGCATTTGCGCGCTGCATGCGGGTGTTTCAGTAGTAAAAACAACGTACGGACTTGCAGGGGACGCTCTCTATCGTGCCAATCATATCACCTCAAATGAACACGGAACTTCATTTTATGTACATGCGCCCGGGTTACCTGTACAACATGCGCATATCATTTCATTTGGCAAGTCGGCAATTTACGCATACCTTGCCGCTGAAGCTGTTGCTACCCATGCCACTACGCACTGGAAAAAAACATAGCTATCGTGAACGCACGCCGGTCAAACGCTCGTATACCAACCCTTTTTTTCGATCGAAGGAACGTCTGCCGATCCGCTTGTTCGCGGATATTTTTTCACTCATAGTCGTATTTGCCGTTCTGTTGTGGGTACTGCTGTGGTCGCCTTTTTTTCGCGTGCAAACCATTGAGGTTTCGCGCGTAACGCTGTCCACTGCGGAAGAAATTACAGAGGCAATCGCATTGTATGTAGGGAATGCGCATGGGTACATACCCCGTGACGCATTATTCATCTTGCGGGAAAGAGATCTGGAACAGCATCTCAAGCAGTTATTTCCCATAGATAAGATTACGGTTCACAAAGAATTGCCCCACAGCCTCCGTGTTGCCATTACAGAAACCGCTCCCGCGGCTCTCGTGCAAGTTGCGGACCGCAGTTCGTATGTAACGGCGGAAGGAGTGGTATTTTTTGTCCCCACGAGACCCTATCCTTCCCTTGACGAATCCATTCCGCATATTGTGTTGCAGCTGCATTCTACGACAACTGATGCGATTATCGCCGCGATTACGGAAGTGTCCCTGCCAACCGCAACCGGCACGCCGACAACATCCGCAACAAAAACACCTGACACACCATTCCCATTTCCCAATCCGCAACTTCCCGATAACACCACAAGAGACGCGCAAGTTATAGCAAAAAATGTAGTCGCGCATATTATTCTTTTTGATGCGCTGCTGCGGACATCGGATGTGCGCGCGGCTGTATATACCATTGACCTTCCCATTTTTGATTCTTACAGGGTAACAACGAGCGAAAACTGGACGATACAGGTTTCTTTTACGGATACCCCAAGCGATCAAACTGAACGGCTCAAGGTTCTTTTGGATCGCGAAATAGGCAGAAGGCGAAGTACGCTTATCAATATTGACTTGCGTTTCGGATCACGCGTGTTTTATGAAAGTTGATAGCATTGACTACAATAACGAACTCAATCCCGAGCAATTAGCGGTCGTCCGAGAGGCCGAGGGGTCGTGCTTGGTCTTGGCGGGAGCGGGATCCGGAAAAACACGCACACTTGTGTATCGCATTGCGTATTTATTGGAACAGGGGATTTTGCCGGAACATATTCTGCTCATGACGTTCACCAATAAAGCGGCTCGGGAAATGGTTGGGCGTATTCGGGCTTTGTTAGGCGCAGGCGCGGAAGGACTGTGGTCAGGGACGTTTCATAGCATTGGACATAGAATTTTGCGCACCCATGCGCATCTCTTGGGGTACCCAGCATCATTTGTGATTATGGATGCGAGCGATGCCCAGTCACTCTTAAAAGAAGCGTATAAGGAGTTGCATTTGGATCAGCATAAAGCCATCTTGCCAAAATTACCCGTTCTGCAGGATATGATGAGTTATAGCAGAAATACGGGCATACGGCTGGAGAACTTGTTTACAGATCGCTATGCATATCTCAATGAGGAGGCCTTGCCGCATGTTATGGCGCTTGCGGAAAAATATGGTGATAAAAAGCGTGCCGGGGGTCTCATGGATTTTGATGATCTTCTTGCGAACTGGCTGAAACTACTCAAAGAGCACGAACAAACGGCAACGCAACTGCGCCGGCAATTTAACTACATACTGATTGACGAGTACCAAGATACCAATGCCCTGCAAGCGTCGCTGGTGTATGAATTGAGCGGTGGAAAAAATAATGTGCTTGCGGTCGGGGATGATGCCCAGAGTATTTATTCATTTCGTGGCGCGGATATCCAAAACATATTAGACTTTCCAAAACAGTATGCCCATACACGCACATTCCGCATAGAAACCAACTACCGTTCTACTCCGGAAATACTGCAATTAGCTCAAGAGAGCATCAATCATAACCGTGCGCAATTTGAAAAAAAATTGATAGCGGATAAGCCGCACGGCACACAAAAGCCAGTTGTGGTGCATGTGCGCGATGCGCGGGAACAGGCTGCAATGATCGCCGATGAATTGGAGAAGCTCAAATCCCAAGGCATCACAGCGGATCACATTGCGGTGTTGTTCAGGTCAACCTATCACTCGGCCGATCTGCAGATGGAACTTACCAAGCGCGACGTGCCCCATATTGTGCGGGGTGGTGTGCGGTATTTTGAGCAGGCGCACATAAAAGATATTTTGGCGTATCTGCGTGCCCTGCACCACACATCTGATGAAGTATCATGGAAGCGTGTTCTGCTACTCTACACCGGCATCGGACCTGCCGCCGCTCAAAAGCTCTGGACACGCGTCCAAGCATTTGAGCGGTATGCAAGCATACCTGTTGATGAACTGCTGGTAAGCATGCCTCCCGCAACACGATCCTCGTTAACGGCTTTTTTCAATCATCTTGCGCGTTTGTCCGAATACATAGGATCGGGAGACGCGCAACAGCCTCGTATCGGAGAAGCAATTCAGTGTGTCAGCGACTCCTACTATAACGAATACGCAAAAACGGCGTTTGAAAACTACCGGGATCGTTTGGAAGACATTGCGTATCTCGCATCTGTTGCGAGCGGCTACACGAATCTTGCCGAATTTCTCTCCGATGTCAGTTTGAGCGAACAGTTTCAGGAGGATGGAGAGAAACCAAACCATCAACTGGTGCTTTCTACCATTCATCAGGCAAAGGGTTTGGAATGGGATGTCGTATTTATTATTGGCTTGCGTGAGTCCTGGTTTCCGCATCAAAAATCATTTCAGGATAGGGCGAGCTTGGAAGAAGAACGGCGACTCTTTTATGTTGCCGCAACCCGCGCACGTAAAAAATTGTATTTGTTGTACCCGATGCTGCATCGGGGTTATGGGGGAGGGGAATCCGCTGCAGAGGCATCACTCTTTTTGCGTGAGCTGGATACATCGCTCTATGAGCGGAATGCGGAAGATGCGCGTCAAGAAGCGCTATATACAGATGATGACACGCTTGATAGTGATGACGACCGTCCTACCACGTTCTTAAATTTTTATTTGAAGAGAAAAGAGGAAGAAAAATAGAGAAGATAAGAGAAACTTGCAAAGAAAAAAGGATCTTCGGAGAGATCCTTATGATATACAGATGACGAAACGATGAAAACGACCATCAGCGACGCCGCATACCTCCTTGTGGCGGGGTGTTGGCATACATACGCGCGCAGGTGGTGACCAACACGCCCAAAGCCAATGGGTATATTGGCCACCACTCCGGCTTTGATAGGCCGAGGAGCACCCCACCGAGGGTGTGAAATATCCCGGAAATGCAAATGCCTGCCGAGACATAAAAAAATCCTCCCGCGTGTGGCAAAATATAGTTTCGCGGCACCAGCGAAACTATAAGCGCGCTGATCAAAAAATACTCAAAAGCTCTCGTATCCACGGTCATCTCCTTAAAAAAGTGAAAGAGCAAAAAATATGTGCTATTATACCAGAAATAGCATAATTGTCAACCCACCGAGCGAAAAAATCGGTAATTGTTGGACTTGCGAAGTCCAACAATTTACAATCCTCATTAGACAACCCACACAGGGAATTCTCTAACAGAGTAAAGTACAACAGTAGAGCATGAAATACGAGTTTTATTAACCACGCAGAATACTCCAGCCTTTTAAGGCTGGAGATGCATGCGACCCGGAATGAGGCAACGTACGTTGCCGAATGGAGGCAATTCTGTCATGATTGGTCCATGGAATATAAAACAGGCGCATCAACCAAATTTCCCGAACTGGAAGAATTCTTGTGGGGCAGCTCATTCTGGGCGGATGGCTACTTTGCCGAAAGTGTAGGGGTAAAGAATGAAAGTACGATCAGACAATACATCAACGACCAATCATGACCATAGGAGTAAATTCTCCGCCCTTTAGGGCGGGGATTACGTTAATTTTGTTTATGTGCTTACACTCATCCGACGATCACGTTAAAGTGAAAGTTTACATACCGCAATAAACCTGACTGCCGATAGTGGGCTGGTACGGAATGACGGATATGGATTCCCGCCTTTGCGGGAATGACAAAGGGGTTGTGCATCATGGTGGAAAACTGCATATTGACGGCTATAAAACCATATTCTATACTGCATATACAAAGTGCGTATAATATCCCTTACACGCATATTCTGTATAAATATATACAACTAGAATAGAGTTGATACGCCCTATTCCCATCTATAAATATTTAATGTATAACATGCTAACTTTCCTATTCTGTGCGCATCCCTTATTTTGACGACTACCTGCTCTATCTGCAGACGCAAAATTATTCTATAGAAACCGTGTACAACTACGAACGCGATCTCAAAGTGTTTGAGCGGTTTTTAGACGAGCTGCGCGTGCCGTTTGTCAAACTGGATAAAAAAACCGTCAATCAGTATAAAGCTTACTTAACGTCTATAGACCGTAAAACAGCGGAAGATGTGAAGCATGCGGAAAAACTCTCCCCGCAATCCATAAACCGTACGCTCTCCGCTTTACGCTCATTTTTAAAATACCTCGTGGAAACCGATCTGCCATCCCCCATCGCTCCGGACGCAGTGCAGCTGATACGTACCAATAAAAAGCATGCGCGTGTTGCCGAATTGGCGCAATTGGTAAAGCTCATAGAAGCTCCGTCTACTATGGAAAATGATCTTATAATCGCCTTGCGTAACCGCGCCATGTTAGAGGTGCTGTTTGCCACCGGAATGCGTATTTCAGAGCTCCTGGGGCTTAACAGGGCTCATATAGACGGTTCCGGACGTATATTCATCCGTGGAAAGGGGAAAAAAGAGCGTTTTGTGTATATGACACCCCGCGCATCTAGACATTTACAGGATTATTTGAATGTACGCAATGATAGCCTTGGCGCGTTGTTCATTCCCTACCGCGGTAAAAACACGACACCTGACAGAGTAACCAAACGACGCATCTCTCCCAACTACCTGCAAGGGAAAATAAAACGCTATCGGGAAAAGTTAAAAATCAATGTGCCAACATCAGCGCACTCGCTGCGGCACGGGTTTGCCACCTACTTGGCGGAGAGCGGCGCGAATCCTGCCGCCATACAGGTGCTACTTGGCCACGAGTCTCTCAATACCACGACCCGCTATGTGAATACATCGGACAAGTATGCTGAAACCACCCATCATAAATTTCATCCCTTGAAAAAAGATGATTGTTAAGTTGTTCATGGCCTATAGGCTAATTCGCACGAATTAGCCTATAGAAAAAATACTTATTTAAATGAGTATTTCCATGTACTATTGCGTACTCCTTTCCTCTTACTTCGTACTACTCATTTATGCAACACATCACACCGTCTGAAGCGGCGGAAAAATTGAAACTCGGACAGGAAGTTGTGCTTCTGGATGTACGCACGCCGCAGGAGTATGATGAAGCACATCTCAAAAATGCCGTCTTACTCCCCTTGCAGAGCTTATCGCAAGAGTCACTGGAGGCGCGAGGTTTGGGAAATGGTATCAGAGATAAAGAAATTATCATCTACTGCCACTCCGGAGGCCGTAGCTTAGCCGCGTGCTCGTTTATGAGCCAACTCGGCTACACCAATATAAAAAACCTCACTGGCGGTATTTCCCGCTGGGAAGATAGAAGTCTTGTGGTTGATGACATTGGATAGGAGTATTAAAGCAAATGTTGGACTTGCGAAGTCCAACATCACCTACGAAAGTAGAAATTGGATGGGGGTATTAGACATTTTTTTTACCCCCATCAATAATCGCGTCTCTTTTGATTATCTCATTCTCTTCAAGAAATCTTTTTGTTTCCTCGGAATGTTTTTGAAAGGGAATATTTATGGGTAAAATCTTTAAATATTGGGTCAAGGCAAATACTCCAACGGATTCACCGGAATGCCGTTGTTGCGGACCTCAAAGTGCAAGTGCGCGCCGGTAGAGAAGTTTCCTGCGCCACGGGTTCCCGGCAACCCGCCAGTGGCGCCGATACTTTGACCCTGCATCACAAAGTCATCCTCTTTCACGTCAATGCGCGATACATGACCGTAAACAGTGGAAATGCCGTTGTTATGGATGACCATGATGTAGCTGTAACCCAGTCCGTTATCTTTCGCACTGCCAACATAGCCACTTGCCGCAGCGCGAATAGGTGTGCCTTGGGATGCGCGAATATCTATTGCTGAATGCTCAAAGAGTTTTTTAAAGGGGTAGGTGGGATCGTGGAAGTAGGCGGTAATACCGCGCAACGGGTCAACCGGCCACGCGAGGTCGGAAGACAAGTCGTTAAAGCGTGAAAGCTCCTGATCTCGTTGTGACTGGGCAATCAAATCGCGTATGCGTTTCTCGGAACTTGCAATTTCTTGATCCGCAATCTTCTGTTGCTGCTGAATTTCCCACAATAAATTACGGTATTTTATTTCACTGTTGCGCGTTTCGTTCATGAGTACCTGCTTTGCCTCCTTTTCTTCCTTCAAATCGGCCTTGCGGTTTTCCAGCGCCTGCAGCAATTCGCGTTGCAGTTCCTGTTGATGTGCGAGTTCTGTCTGTTGGTCAAGGAGTGCCACCTGGTATTGTTCAATTTCTCCCAATGTTTCCTGGAGACTCCCCTGCACGTCCTGCACTTGCTTGAGTTGATTGAAAAATTCGGAGAAACGGTTGTTTTCCAGCAAAATTTCCAAATATGTGCGCTGATCAAGCTGGTTGATATGCTGGAGGAGTTCTTTGATTTCCCCTTTGCGCTTCACGATACGATTTTCAGTTTCCGCAATCTTTTCCTCGGTCGTCTGCATTTCCAGTTTTGTTTTGGTGATCTTTTCTTCCTGTAATTCTATGTCAATCTGGAACTTGGCAACGCGGTTGTCTAAAATGGATACTTGTCCCGCGAGGGTTGCGGATTCTTCTTGTAAATCGGTGATTTCTTTTTTATATGCGCCGGACTTGTTACTTAATGCGTCAATGCGATCTTTGGCGTAGTTGATTTTTTCCTGCAAACCTTTAATACCCGGCACATCGCTATAGTCGTAAGCGCCAACGGGCGTGTCGCTCCCCTGCCCCTGTGCGACGTACGCGCGGATGCCCACAAAAAAAGACACCATTAAAAGTGCCGTAGTTAAGCCAATAATTAAAAGCGGCAATGAGGAAAATAAGAGCTTTTGTTTTTTGACAAGCATGGGTTTTTGCGCGTAACTTTTCTCTTATGCTTTCAGTATAGCATGATTTTGGTCATTTTTCAATGAAAAAATCACCCGGATAGCTATGCAGAGCAATAGGAATATCTATGCGCTCTATCAGGTCAGTTTTTGCAGCGCAACGTTCACCCGTACAAGGGTTTCTTCCTTACCCAGCGCTTCCGCAATTTCAAAAGGACCGGGAGATTTTTTAAGACCGGTTAACGCGACGCGCAAGGGGTAGAGCACATCCCCGTTGCCCCAATTGTTTTTTTCAATGGCGGGAAAAAACTTCTTTTCCAAAAAATCCTTTTTCCAATTTTTAGTATCTATCCCCTGCAAGAGCTCGCGCGAGCATACCAACGTAGCAAGAGTTGTTTCAAGGGAATTCGCTTTCCAGTTGAGGTCATGCGCTACATACGGCTCTACGGAAAAATAAAATGCGATGGACTTTCCTGTTTCACACAGATTGGTAAGACGGTCGCGCACCAAGGAGACCACGCGCATAAGATCCGAGAACACTACCTCTTTTTTTGTTGCCGCAGAGAGGTAAGAGTCGGCATCATTCTGCGATTGCAGCACGCCAGCTTCAAGAAGATAGGGAATGACTCTGCGCGTGAGATCATCAAGAGAAAGTTTTTTAATGTGCTGCCCGTTGAGCCAGTTAAGCTTTTGTTCGTCAAAAACCGCACCTGCCGAATGCACTTGTGCAAGATCAAAACGATCAACAAGCTCCTGTACGGTAAAGACCTCCTCGTTGGTTTTCGGATTCCATCCCAAGAGCACAATAAAGTTCAAGAGCGCTTCCGGCAAATAGCCATTCTCGCGGAACCAGTTGACCGTCGCGTGATTTTTCCGCTTGGACATCTTGGTGCGGTCCGGATTGAAAATAAGCGGTATGTGAGCAAATTCCGGAGGATTCCAACCCAATGCCTCGTAGAGTAATAGCTGCTTAATGGTGGAAGGCAACAAATCTTCGCCGCGGATGACGTGAGTGATGCGCATCTCATGGTCATCAATAACATTGGCGATATTATAGAGCGGTATGCCGTCTGATTTTACAATGACAAAATCACCGTAAAGCGAAGTATCCTCTTGAACGTTACCGCGGATAATATCGACATAGGAACGCTTGCCGGTTCCGGTTGGCACACGAAAACGTATGGTCGGTTTTCGCCCCTCTTTTTTGAATGCGTCGCGCGCATCTTGCGTGAGCGTACCGCAACGGCCGCTGTACTTTGGCGGAATTTTTTGCGCTTCCATTTTGCCGCGCTCGGCTTCCAACTCTTCTGGTGAGCAGAAACAAGGATAGGCTTTGCTTTCAGCAAGAAGCCGGTTGATGTATGTATGGTAGAGCGAGAGCCGCTCCATCTGGTGGTAGGGGCCATACTCCCCTCCTTTATCCACCCCTTCGTCCCACGCAAGTCCCAACCAGGTGAGCCCGTCTTTAATGTTGTCCTCGTATGCTTTGGTGGATCGGGATTGGTCTGTGTCTTCTATGCGCAAAATAAACTTTCCTTTTTTCTGTTTTTTAGCGAAAAGATAGTTGAAAAGCGCGGTACGGGCGGTACCGATATGCAAGTTGCCGGTTGGCGATGGTGCGAGACGAACTCTTACTATAGGCATAAGAAAAGCAATATTGGAATTTTGCCGCCGTTTATGTAATAAATTGCAACCGTTTCATTTCAGTGACAATATACTCCCCTACTTCCCGCCGTACGGGATGGACAATAGCCGGAATGTCTTGAGGGTTAATCCATTGGTATCCCGAGAGCTCGCGCTTTTCAAGATGTAGAGCTGCATCCGATCCGTGCCACGCAAGAAAGAATATATGCTGTTCTTGTCCGCGGAAGCTTTGTATCTGACCTTTTGGCCAATTATAGGTATAGGTTTTTGCCGCTTTGCCTTCAATGGTAAATGTAGCGCATCCCAACTCTTCCTGCAACTCACGCAACACACCTTCCTCCGATGTTTCACCACTACTGATACCGCCTTGCGGGAATTGCCAATGCGCCGGATCCGAAGCCCTTGACACAACAAGAACTTTTCCATCGGCGCGCCGGATAACCCCAAGTGCATTTTGACGGTAGCGATATTTGCTTTGCCAAACTATCTTTATCGCCTCTTTCCCAAATACTGCAACCGCACGCCAAATACGCGGTAATCTCGCGGGTTGACGCGCAAGCCGCCACAGCCACTCAAGTCCAATGTTGCGCAAAGCACGGGGTGCGCGTTTTTGTCTGCCGGTAAGATAGTCCAGCGATCCGCCAATACCCATGCCCACACGCAGCGATGGCACCGCATGCTTGTGTTGTACCAGCCACTGTTCCTGATACGGTGCGCCAAAATCAACCAGAATGATATCCGGCTGGTGGCGTTTGAGCGATTCCAAAACCGCTTGCTCTGATGCTTCTTCCGTTGATGCCGAAATAACGAAAAATGCGAGTTCCGGATAGCGCTCTTTAACCGCGCGCACCAGCTCACCTTTACTGGAAAGTCCATTGAGGCGATGGAACACCGCCACGCGTAGTTGATGTTTTTGCGCTTTCAGCAGCAAGCGTAGGGTCATATCAGCCCCCGTTACCGGATGTTCCAACCTGCCTCCCAACATGCGCAAAAGCCAGGTAAGTCCCGTACCGTCAGGAACGTTGAGATCGGCTTCATTCAAGGCATCGCGATACGGTTTATTTTTTTTAGCCTCTAACAGTATTTCCGGATTGAGCGTGGTAATGATGTGCGGCTGTTGAGATGCCAAAAAACGATCAAGGTAACCAAGCGTTTCCTTGAAAGTAACCACATCAACCCGAGTTTCAAATAGATAGCAATGTCGGGGAAACATACGTTATACGCGCTTAGAAAATATGGTTGAGTATCAATGCATCGCCTAGGTCACTTGGTTTAGTATAGTGCCGTAGAAACATGCCGTCAAATTCCTCTCATTGACAGTTCACCTGGCACTTCGTCATACGCGTACATAGCACCTCTATTACTTGACAGGATATTATTTATATTTTATACTGTATATTAGCAATCTCATAGAGAGAGTGCTAATATACAGTATTTTGATTTCTATGAAACCCCAGCAATTTACGACCAAGTCGCAAGAAGCACTTGCTGAAGCCCAGCAGCGCGCTTATGAAATGCAGCACGCCCGAACGGATCCCGTGCATCTTTTTGTTGCGCTGTTACAACAGCACGAGGGACTGGTCTCTGCCATATTGCAGAAAATAGAAAAGAGCGTTACAACCATGCTAGAGATGACGGAACAGGCGGAAAAATTACTGCCCAAACTCGCAACGCCTGAAGAGCCGCAGCCATCCCCTGCCCTGATTGCCGTTTTACGCCAGGCGGAAAAAGAGGCAAAAAAAATGCATGACGACTATATCAGCGTAGAACATATTTTACTTGCCTATCTTGAAGTGCGTACGGATGTGACCCCCCTTCTGGATCGGTTGGGTATTACCAAAAAAGCGGTAGAAACAGCACTGCAAAATGTTCGCGGCAAAGAACGTGTTACTTCACAGAATCCGGAAAATTCCTACCAAGCACTGGAGAAGTATACGATCAATTTGACCGAACGCGCGCGGCGGGAAAAAATTGATCCGGTGATTGGCCGCGATGAAGAAGTCCGGCGTGTTATGCAGATTCTTTCCCGCCGCACCAAAAACAATCCGGTGTTGATTGGCGAAGCGGGAACGGGCAAAACCGCCATTGTGGAAGGTTTGGCGCAGCGGATAGCGGATGGCGATGTGCCGGAAACGCTTAAAAATAAAGAGTTGGTTATATTGGATCTTGCGGCTCTTGTTGCCGGGTCAAAGTTTCGCGGGGAATTTGAGGAACGGCTTAAATCTGTCGTAAAAAATATCCAGGAAAGCGGCGGCGTCTATATGCTCTTTATTGATGAGTTGCATACACTTGTTGGCGCCGGAGCGACTGAAGGTGCTATGGACGCGTCAAATATTTTAAAACCGGCATTAGCGCGCGGAGAACTCCACACCATTGGCGCAACAACGCTGAAAGAGTATCAAAAGTATATTGAGAAAGATGCGGCGCTTGAGCGGCGCTTTCAGCCGGTGTATGTTGCGGAACCCTCGCTAGAAGATACTATCGCCATTCTGCGCGGTATCAAGGAAAAATATGAAGTGCATCACGGTGTGCGTATTACCGACGGTGCGCTGATTGCGGCGGCAACACTTGCACAGCGTTATATTACGGATCGTTTTTTGCCTGACAAGGCGATAGATTTAATTGATGAGGCAACATCCGGTATTCGTATGGAGATTGACAGTCTGCCAACCGAGCTTGACCAATTGAAGCGCAAGGACACCAAGTTGGAAATTGAACGGCATTCGCTCGTAAAAGAAAAAGATACGGCATCCCAAGCACGGCTTAAGGAGTTAGACGAGGAACGCGCCAATCTCCAAGAAGAAATCAAGAAAATTGCCTTACGCTGGAAGCATGAAAAATCCTACATTGATGCCATGCGCGAGGCAACAAAAATAATTGACGCATTAAAGTCCCAGGCGGATATTGCGGAACGCGAGGGTGATCTGGCAAGCGTTTCCGAAATACGCTACGGAAAATTACCGGAGGCGGAAAAGAAATTACAAACGGCGCAGCAGAAACTGAATGAGCTGCAAAAGGACAGTGCCATACTCAAAGAAGAAGTAACCGAAGAAGATATTGCGGAAGTTGTATCACGCTGGATCGGCGTTCCGGTGAGCAAGATGCTGAAGAGCGAAGCGGCGAAATTAGCCGAAACCGAGAAAATACTTGGCCGCCGCGTAGTTGGACAAACGGATGCCATTGCGGCCATTGCCAATGCGCTTCGCCGATCACGCGCGGGGTTGGCGGAAGCCGGACGACCCATGGGCTCATTTCTCTTTTTAGGGCCAACCGGTGTTGGTAAAACCGAAGTAGCGAAAGCGCTTGCGGAATTTCTCTTTCATGATGAGCAGGCCATGGTGCGCGTAGACATGTCCGAATATATGGAAAAGCACGCGGTAGCGCGGCTTATCGGCTCTCCACCCGGCTATGTAGGATACGAAGAAGGAGGTCAGCTGACGGAAGCCGTTCGTCGCCGTCCCTACAGCATATTGTTATTTGACGAAATTGAAAAAGCGCATCCCGACGTCTTTAATATCTTTCTGCAGATTTTAGAGGATGGACGGCTTACCGATGCGAAAGGCAGAACAGTCAATTTTACGAACGCGGTATGCATTTTTACCTCCAACATCGGCAGTCAGGAAATACTGGACTCGACTTCCCCAACCGATGCGGCGCAAACGGATGCACATCTTGAGCACGTGATTGAACCGCTTATCAGAAACTACTTTAAGCCGGAATTTTTGAACCGGCTTGATGAGCAAATTATCTTTCACGCACTGACGGAGAAGCACTTGGAGAAGATTGTTGAGCTGCAACTTGCCCGCGTTACGCATCGTGCGGCTGCGCAAGGCATCACCTTGACGTTTTCTCAAAATGCGAAAATGTGGCTTGCAGAACAAGGGTACGATGCGGCGTACGGAGCGCGTCCCTTAAAGCGCCTCATTCAACAAAAAGTTCTGGATCCGCTGTCACTCAAAATGATTGAGGGTACGTTTACGGAAGGGACTCGCGTTGAGGTTGAGGTGAACAAGGGCAAAGTGGCGCTTATCAGTGCGCAAGCGGCAAAAACGAAATAGGATACACAGAAATCAAGAGATATGGTATACTGCATCACAGCATAGTACCTATGTTTTTATTTGCACAGATTGTGAAAAACATTAAAAAAGCAGGGGTTTACGTTCTACTCTTTGCAGTGGTTTTTGTGCATTGTGCTCCTGGAGCCAAGGGTGCGGCAATATTTAATCCCGACTATCTCTTAGCTGATGCTGAATTAACCGATACACTGTCCTTTCCGACCCCTGACCATGTACAAGCGTTTCTCTACGCCCGCCATAGCCCCCTCGCCTCGTACACCGAATCCATACATACGGATAATCTCTTTACCCTGATTGACGGCACCGCAACATTATTGAACGCGCAACGCGCGCTTCCCGCGAATGAACGGAGCGTTTCGCCGGTTCAAATTTTACAAAGCGCGTTTTTGCCTGATTATCCCGCACTCTACGGTGTTACCACCGATGAGCTTGCACTGGGCACCATAGCGGAATTGCTCCGCGGTCCGAAAATAACCGCCGCGCAGCTGATATGGGAAGCCGGACAATACTACGGTATTTCACCAAAATTTCTGATTACCTTACTCCAAAAAGAACAGAGCTTGGTGACCAGCGCAACGCTGACCACCGAACAGCTTGATTGGGCGATGGGCGCCGGAGCGTGTGATAGCTGTGATAAAACTGATGCAAAACGCCGTTTGGTGTACGCGGGTTTCTCAAAACAAATTGCGTGGGCGGCGCAAAAATATCATGAGTATCTGCAGGATATTGCCACGAAAGGCGCAACCATATCCGGCTGGGCTCCCGGCATCACCAAGACCACCGTTGATGGCATTACGGTAACGCCGGTAAATAGCGCCACGGCCGCACTGTATACGTATAATCCCTGGGTAGGAAAATACGGCGGAGGATCCGCGCGCTGGGGAGGTAATTCGCTGTTGTGGAAGCGATGGCAGGAATGGTTTCAAACGAGCTATCCTGACGGAAGTTTATTGCAGATTGCCGGTGAGCCTGGCGTATGGTATCTCTCGGGAAATGCAGTGCATCCGATTGCGTCAAAATCCGTACTGCTCTCAAGGTTTGGCGCGCGAGCGGAAAGAAGAATTCTGCAAGTTTCAGCAAACGATCTCACCCAATATCCCATAGGCGCGGCGCTTAAATTTCCCAATTATGCGGTAGTGGCAACCGGCCAGGGAGATAAATATTTACTGGTGGACGGCATGCGCAGAAAGTTCGCCGATGACGAAGCATTTCGTTCAATCGGCATCAATCCGGAAGAATTGGAAACGGTAACGCTTGAAGATATTGCCGGTTACGCTTCCGGCATACCGATAACCGGCGCATCCGTTTATCCGACAGGCATGCTGCTGCAGCATACGACGAGCGGCGGCGTGTACTTTGTGCAGGACGGCATTAAACATCCGATTTGGTCACGGGATTTACTTGCGCTGCATTTTGAAGGAAAGTCCATTCTGCCCGCATCCCCCGAAGACCTGTCGGGCTATCCGGACGGCATGCCGGTAACTTTTCCTGATGGCGTACTCGTTAAATCAACCGATTCTCCGGTCGTCTACGTTATCTCCAATGGTTTGAAACGGCCCATTGATACCGAAGATACGTTTTTAGGGCTTGGTTACCAATGGAGTAACGTCATTGTTGCACACACCCGCGTGCTTGATTTGCACCCGACGGGAGATGTGGTGACTTTGCAAAAAGATGAAATTACTCTCGCGATAACTAGCAACCCATAACTCTGCTGCAACAAAAAAAATGTTGTAAGTCTTTGGTTGTGCGTTGTGCGTTGACATGCCTTTTGTTTTTACCGCACTGGTACCCCATGCACCTGCTTCACTTGATTCTCTTGCCGGTACACAAGTTGCATTACTCAAAAAAACACGGGAAGCCATGACGAAACTTTCCTTTGAAATCTACGCTGCAAAGCCGGATGTGCTCTTAGTGCTCTCACCGCACGGTAAAATTCTTGAAGATGCGGTGAGTATCAATACCGCGCCTGAATTTGAGGGAAATCTTGAAACATTCGGCGATCATGGCACGAGATGCGTCTACCCCGGCGCAGTCGGTTTTGCGCATCAAATTAAGGAACCTTTGGAAACGCGGTACCACATCGCACTCATTCATGAACCCGTACTGGACTATGGGACGACCATACCCCTGTTACATCTCTTGCGCGATAATCGCATACCGCTCGTACCCATCTATCCTTCGCTCCGTTCATTGGATGAACATTTTGCAATCGGCACAGAGCTTCAGGAAACGATTCTCAAAACCAATAAGCGCATTGCTATCGTCGTAACGGGCGATCTTGCGCACCATCATCACGCAGATGCGCAAAAGAAAAAACGTAAAGGAGAAACATCGGAAGCGGCGCGGCTTTTTGACACGCGCATACAGGCGTTGCTGGTAAAGCGCGATAGTGAGGCGCTGCTCGCGATTCCCGGGGAGGAAATGGTTGCTTCGGGTTCTTGCTTGTTTCGTCCCCTGGCTCTTTTTTTGGGTATCGTGCGGCATATAAATTTTACGGTTGAAACCCTTGCTTATGAAATTGCGCAGGATGTAGGCTATGTGACGATGTATTTTCAACTGTTGTGACCATGTACGCTTCACTCATTCCGTTGAGAAAACTTCCCGCATCGCTCGTGAGCACGTTCACGTATAACGTCCCCAAAGAACTTGAGGGGCGTTTGTGTCTTGGGCAGCTCGTGGAAGCTCCTTTCCGCGCGACGCAGCTTCCCATGGTGGTTTGGGAACTTTCTCATGCGTTGCCCGATACGCCTCGCCAAGAGTTGAAATCAGTATCCCGCGTGCTCACGTTGCACCCCATACTTACGGTCGCGCAGCACACCTTAGTGCAGTGGATGCGTGAAACGTACGCGGTGCATGAGGCAACGTTGCTCAAACGCATACTCCCCGAGCTCACGAAGCACACGGTTGGGGATTATGCACAGGCGCGAACATTGACGCGCACATACCCGACCGCATCTCCCTTCGTAAAATCGGTGTTTGTGCAAGCGCCATCAGCGCCTTTTCTCTCCCCACGACTTGATGCCATGTTACAAGAAACAGCGCGCGGCGACCATAGCGCGCTCCTGCTCGTTCCCAATCTTTTTGCGCTTGCCGCGCTTGAGGATGAATTGCGGCACCGCGGATACCACTATCTCGTCGTGCACGGTGATCTCTCACCAACCGCGTACCGCGCGCTCTATGCGGCGGTCACCCTACAAGAGTCGCGAATCGTTATCGGCACACGCAAAGCGCTTTTTTTGCCTTACGGAAATTTACGCGCGGTGATACAGTTTTGCGCAAATGACCCTTCGTATAAACAGTGGGATATGAAACCCCGCTACCGCACGCGTGATGTGGCACAAAAACTCTGTGCGCTGCATGGGAGTATGTTTGTTCGCCAGGATGTCTATCCGGGCGTTGAAGATATTCCGCTCATGAAAAATGGACAGCAGGATATTATCGCACAAACGTATCAGTGGAAACCCCTGCGCGTTGTCAGCCAGGCTGCGGGAAAGCGTGACACCATACCGGAGGCGATACTCCATGCAATTGACCAGACGCTTGCGCAAGGCAGACAGGCAATGCTCATTTCGTATGGTACCGATCACGGGTCCGTGCTCGTCTGTAAAGATTGCGGTTGGAAGCCCCTGTGCCCTGCGTGCGATGCCGTGCTGTTTGTAGCGAAGGGTAGCACGCTCGCCTGCCGTTGGTGTACCCATCAGAGAGCGGTTCCTGTTGTTTGCGCGACGTGCAAAAGCGCGCATCTTGTTGAACGCATGCCCAAGGCAACAAACTTTCTGCGAGACCTTCGGCGGCGCTTTCCCCTGGCACGTATTGCGGCTGGAGAGACAGATCAAGTGATGACCTATGCAACAAGTACAAAATTATTCAAAGATTGGAAGAGGGGCTTGTTGGATATACTCGTAGGAGGGCCGCATCTGGCATACGGTTGGTTGTTGCCCCAAACCGCATTTTGCAGTATACTCTCGTTTGAATCCTTGCTCGGCCAGCCCGGCTACCAGTCCCGAGAACATGCCTTTTTCTTTGTGGAACGTTTGCGTTCAATTGGCAAAGAGCTATCTCTCGTCGCGCGTAATCCGGAACATGAGTTGTTTCAGTATCTTGGAGAAGGCGGTCACAAAATCTTTTTTACGAAAGAGCTGAACGAAAGAAAGGAGTTAGGATATCCGCCGTATACAAAACTTTTGTCCTGTACGACGCGTGCCATACGGGAAAGCGTCGTAACCGAACGGCTTGCGGCTCTGGCACATGCCCTTGACGCGAGCCTGAAAGACAGAAGCGCGCATCGCTATGTAACGCATGCTCCCTACGTAAAAAAAAGATCCATGTATTTTGGAACGCTCACCATAAAGTACGCCGAAACATTTGTATTACCTCGCATGCTCTATGGCGAAGAGTGGGTCGTAGATCCGTATCCGGAAAATATTTTATGACGGTATAACTCATGCACCGCATGCGGTACCTCGCTCCGTATGATCAGAAAAATAATTACCAAAGACATTCCCGGTATTCGGGAAAAATCAAAAGAACTCCCTAAAGAATTTTTATCTACAACTGCTTTTCAGCGGCTGCTTGTGGATATGGAAGAAACCATGTATGCAACGGACGGTGTCGGTATAGCCGCTTCCCAGATTGGAGAAAATATCCGCGTAGCGCTCGTGACCGATGAGCGGAAAAAATTATTTCTCATCAACCCGAAGATCATTTGGTCCTCTTGGAGAAAAGTATGGGGTGAAGAGGGGTGTTTGTCGGTTCCTGGTCTATTTGGCATGGTACGCCGCGCTTCCAGCATTCGGGTAACCGCATTGAATACGGAAGGTGCGGATCATACGTTTGACGCGAAAGGGTTTTTTGCGCGCGTGATTCAGCATGAATTGGATCATTTGGACGGCATACTTTTCATTGATCGTGCAAAAGACTTGCACGAAGTGAAGGAATCTCACGACCATGCGCTCTAATATGCAGCCCACGCGCGTCATATTTTTTGGCACAGGAAACTTTGCGGTTTCCTCTTTGCGCTATATGGCGAAAGATACGCGGTACGACGTTATGCTGGTGGTAACCCAACCGGACCGTCCCCAAGGAAGAAAACAAGAGTATATTCCCTCTCCGGTTAAACAAGCAGCACTGCGACTCGGGTTGGAGGTGTGGCAACCGGAAAGCATAAAAGAAGCAATAGCTCTTGCGCGCATACGGTCATACCAACCCGATGTCATGGTGCTGGCTTCCTATGGTAAAATTTTATCTCAAGAGATTTTAGACATTGCGCCTCATGGCATACTGAACCTCCATGGTTCACTCTTACCGCAATTGCGCGGCGCATCACCCATACAGACGGCTATTGCGCAGGGTTACCAAGAAACCGGTGTGACGCTCATGGTAATGGATAATAAAATGGATCATGGTCCCTTATTGGCACAGCAGGCGCTAACGTTAACGGGGAAAGAAACCACGCCTGAACTGGAGACGCTGCTTGCTGATATTGGAGCGGAACTTTTACGAAAGCATTTGCAAAACTATCTTGACGGTACGTTGGCAGCACAAGAACAACGTCACCACGCGGCAACTTTTTGCCAACGCATTAAAAAGGAAGATGGGATTATTGACTGGGAAAAAAGCGCGGTTGACCTTGAACGGCATCTGCGCGCCTACACCCCCTGGCCGGGAAGCTACACGTATTGGAAGGGTAAAAAATTGACTCTCCATAAAGCGTTGGTTTCGCACGAGCAATCCCCTCTTTCCCCGGGTACGGTGTATGCAATGCCATCCCCGAGTAGCCGGGGATCTCTTGCAAAAATAGCCATCTCCTGCGGAAAAGGGTCTCTTGTTGTTGAAGAAGTGCAGCTGGAAGGAAAAAAACTTTTACCCATTGAAGCATTTATGCGCGGATGCCCGAAATTTGTTGGCGGGATTTTGTTAAGAGCGCCACAGTGAAAAGTAACAGAAGTCCGATGCCAAGCGGGTGGTTGAGATACGGGCTAAACGCATGAGTTGTGGCAAGAGCGATCATGCCTATCCCAAAGCCAAATAACCTTGCGTCAGCACGTGTATGATAAAATGGCGGTGGTGGTGTCCTCAAGCAGCTTGTCCACTCCCTCCCTAACGTCCACAACAGCCACAAGAGCGCCAATATACCGATAAGCCCCATTTTGAGCCACATGTCCAAATATCCCCACTCAACCGCGCTTGTGGTGTAGAGACCGTCCGGGTGGGTAGCAAGTATACGGGGATCCTGCGAGATATACGTCACCGTTGCACCAAACCCCTGCCCCCTAATGGGTGCTTTTTTTATTTCGCCAAGCAATGGCTTGAGAAGCGCCCACCGGCTCCCTACCCCCGCTTCTCCCGAAAACGTTGCCGCACGCTGTGCAAGTACGGACAGATCAAAAGATCCGCTACCCAATTTTGGCAAGGGTACGACTGCTACGCTCCACGCCAAAAACACACCAAGAACTCCCGCAACCATGCTCACGCTAAAAAATTTTACCGCTTGCACAACATACGTCTTGCGATGTCGTATATTGGGAAAGAGAGGCAACAGAAAGATAAAAAATAATCCCGCGATACTCCCCACCCAAAAAGATCGGGATCCGCTGGCAAAAAGCGATGCGGTAAAGAGCGAAGCAAGCAACCACAAGGTGAGTGTTTTTTGGGATTCTCTTCTATGAAGCAGGAGTGCCAGCACGATAAACAGCCCAACGAGATGGAAGATTTGGCTCTGCAGAAAAATGCGACTCATACCCCCAAGAAGCTGGGTAATTTCCCCTACGCCGGTCATGCGAACCCATCGGTAAACCGGTTCCCACCAATACCAAAGAGGATGGGAAAACCAAAGCACCAACCACAGCGTCTTCAAAGAGAGTATGACCGTTGCAGCGCAAGCAACTTCAATGAGCCGCGCGAAGAAGTTGTGCCGAATATATACGGCAAGTAGCGGCAAGAGCAGCGTGCCGTAGGCATAGCTGTTCACATCAAAAAAAATGTCGGCAAACGCATGCCGCAGCAGTATTCCTCGCGCAATGCCCATACCAATCACCACAGCGAAAAATCCATACGCCTTGCCAAGAGGTGTGGCAAAAAATCGCATAAGACGTATGCGCTGCTCCCGGTACAATAGAAAATGTCCGAACCACACCGCCATGACGATAAGATAAATCCCCATGCGCAAAGAAAGATTAACGCCTCCCAAAGGTAAAACCAGTAGGTATCCTTTGGATCCAACCATAAGTTCCGCAAACGCCGCGTATAAGCCGATTTCCAGCCGCCACAGCGTCCCCCCAAGTATAGTCAACAGCACGATACCATACGCAATGGCGCCAAAAACAGGAATAAGATAACTGAAAAAAGATACGAGTTCCATGAGCAGCAAGAGAGCTGCCGTAAGGCGAAATGCGGAGGTGGAGCACATAGGTTTAGAGTTCTTTTTTTCGGTGAAGCGGTTGCACGTATTCCGCCAACTGTACTACTCCGGCGAGCAGTACAGTTAACTTTGCAAGCATGAAGAGTAAGGGGTAGGTATATGGGGAGAGGTGTTTTTTTGCATAGCGTAGCAGGCTCGCATTAAACCAGTGTTGCTTGGTAACCGAAAGCTGCTGCTTAAAGCTCTCCCCTTTAATATGCATGATCCGTGCTGCTGGAGTAAACCAGATTTCAAAACCGGCGTTGCGCGCGCGCTTGCACCAGTCCGCTTCTTCAAACCAGATCCAAAATCCCTCATCCAGCAGACCAATCACTTCTATCACTGCTCGCCGTATGAAGAGTGCGGCACCCATTACCTGATCAACTTCCTGTTCGTGCGCATGGTCAAAATCAAGCTGATAGTAATCTTTAATGATTTTTGGACGCCATAGGTGGTGCAATTTGAGGAGGGTCAACCCTAATGCGGAAAAAGTGGGAAAGTTACGCGTTGAGGGCTGTATACTGCCATCGGGGTTGAGGAGCTGCGGTCCGGCAATACCGGCACGAGGGTGCGCATCCATCCAAGAAACCATTTTTTGAAGCGCGTTGTCCCGTATTTCCGTGTCGGGGTTGAGCAATACGATATAACGCCCCCTTGCTTCTCGCAGCGCCCGGTTGTTCGCTTTTGCGAAACCCAGATTATCCGTATTCGCAAAGAGCCACGCGCGCGGAAAAAGCCGTTGTACCATTTCTGCCGATCCATCGCGGGAAGCATTGTCCACGACAAATATTTCAAAAGTTATGCCTTTGGTTTCCCTATAGACGCTCTCAAGAGTTTGGCGCAGAAGCTCTTGTACGTTCCATGATACGATAGCGATGGACAGGTCAAATTTATCTGACATAGAGGATCATGTATGATTTACTGCAATGATGTGATGACGTGGCGCATTTTGGAGAACCGCGTTGCCCAAGAAAGTTGTTCCAGCATCTCTTGTGGAAAGGATGGTAAGGTCCCTTGGTGAATGCTCCGGGCAATATATGCGGCAAATTCATGCGCGGTGTTTGCTTGGTGTACGTACGGTAGCAGTACGGGATCAAGTGAAGCTAAACGGGTTGTAACCATAGGCAAACCCGCCGCGGCGTAGTCATACAGTTTCATGGGATCCATGGACTCCATGAGGGGAGTCCGCCGATGCGGCATGACGCCGACATCCGCGTGCATAAAGTAGTCGGGAAGATAGGGCTTTTTCCCAAGAAAATAAACATTTGCCAGCGGTTGCAAGCGCGCGACAATGTCTTTACGGATATCTTTCCATACGTCCCCTATATACATAAATGATACTGACGGAAGTTCCTTTGCAAGCTTTTCAGCGAGTTCCGTATCAAAACGTGACTGTAGGGTTCCCACATAGATGGCGCGGGGTCTTGGGATGTTGCGTAAAAATCCAGGTTCAGGAAAAACCCCCTTAAAGAGATGCGTATCTACGCCGTTCGGTATGGTGCAGACATTTTTCGTCCTTCCGCGACAAGCAAAAAAACGCTCCATAAACGGCGAAACAGTAAAAATAGCATCAGCATGCCGCGCGATGACTTGATACCCCTTCTCAAGCTGTTTTTTGTATTTGTAGAGGCTGGGATGTGCCGTCCAATCATCAACTGCGTCAAAAATACGCGTATGCGCGGGAAATGTATGAAAAAGCTCTCCCGGCAATGGATTGTACGACCACAGCAGACCGGGCGTATAACCTGAAGAAAACAGGAGTTTTTTTGATGCTGCGGCGTAAATGGCTGGCGCAATTGAGGGTGCGATACTGGAAAGGATATATACGGGCGCCCATCGGCTGCCAAATATATTCGTCGTATCTCTGAATAGGTATGTGTGGCCGCCGATCTGGCGTTCGTATGCTGCAAACGACCGGTGATGTGCAATGCTCTCCAGTGCGGTGCGTGCCGACCGCCGCAAGTTTTGCGGGGTAAAATCAACAAGGTACAACTTGGCATTTGGATAGGTTTTTGCCAATTCGCGCACGATAAAAAAATTGCGATTCCGTATGCCCTGCACCCAGTCGGTAAAGGGCGACATATTGTATACCACGATGTTGGCGTTTTTTTCAAAGGCAAGATCGTTCATGTTATGCATATCGTAGCTTTATTGTATGTGTTGAGCGCCTTGTGCAGTTTACGCGTCTGCGCTTCCCAACGAAATTCAGTTTGCGCGCGTTGTTGAGCTGCTGCGCCGAGCGCATGTCTGTATGGAATATCACGTAACAGCCTTTGCAGCGCAGATGCAAGCTCTGCATCGCTTGCGACCACTATACCCGTACGTTGGTGCTGCACGGCTTCCGGTGATCCACCGGTATTTCCGGCAACGGAGGGTACACCGAATAATGCCGCTTCAAGATAGACAAGCCCAAATCCTTCCCTATCGCCAGAGATATCTCTGTTCGGCATGGCAAAAACTGCGGCATGGGCAAAGTGTGTTGCCAGCACAGAATCAGTAACCGCTCCCAAAAAGTGTACACGACCCCTGATGCCGGGATGGCGTTGCGCGATGCTCGTATACTGTGCTTGGAGTCGCGCACGTTCATCCCCTTCGCCGATAAGTACGTAGTGTGCATCAGGTACAGCGGCACATACGCGAGGCAGCATGGCAAGTACCCGGTCAAACCCCTTTCTTTTGACGAGGCGTCCGACGGAAAGTATATACGGTTTGCCCGCGTAGGATACGGTAAGCGCGACGGCTTGGCGCAGCTCGCGCGTAAGGTCGGTGGGGCATGGGTAGACCACGATAGTGTGGTGTATGCGCGCGCCGTTTGCCAGCGCAAGTTGTTCAGTTGCACGACTATTTGCCACAACCACAGAAGCTCGTAAGAGTACCATGCGCGCCAATCTTTTTTTTCTCCCTTGGAGTATACCCATATCCATGCCGTGCACAAATACAACGTAGGGAGTTCCAAAAAACAGCGACAGGATAAGCGCAACCGTACCTATCGGTAAAAGCTGTCCTGCCCACAACACCGTACAGTGATTCTTGCGCATAGCGGCTCGTATGGTAAAAAACGCGCGTAGCCATCGCGGCCAAATCCATTGTGGCCACAAGAGTTTTTTACGCAATACGGGTGTCGCAAGATTGTCGGTATATCCGGGAGCAGGCACGGTTAAAACCATGACCGTGCCCTGTGAAAAGCTTTTCACTAATTCGCTGTAATAGCGCGCAACGCCGCCAAAAGCGGGTGGAAAATCAAGCGTTACCAATAAGTTTTTTTGTGCCATAAGCCAGTGTATTAAGAAGCCCGCCAATGCAGAAAACGCCGTAATTGCCGCATATCTTCCGCTGAAAATCCTTTGAGCAGCGCAAAAAAAGATATGAAAATAGGTGCGCCAACGAGCATGGTAACCGGAAACCAGACCCATGGTCGTATCAAGAGGATGCCGCAAGCCATGCCCAATGTCGCGATTGATGATTTAAGGAATAAATCTTTGTAGAACCTATCGCTTTGGGAGAGGGTGGTACGCGTTTCCCAATAGCCGAGAGCGGCAAGGCAGATGTAGGTAATGAGTCCCGCGCCACTCGCGCCAATAAAACTGAAACGCGGAATCAGCGCGAGGTTTAAGAGAATATTCACCACCATCACTATGCCAAAATTGCGTGTATTGGTAACCTGCCGGTCAGTTGCATTCAGCAACGCGCCAAACGGAAACGAGAGAAATACGAATGGTAAGGAAAGAATGAGGATACGTAATGCGGGAACACTTGCAGCGTACGTTGCGCCGTACAGCAGGGTAATGCATTCAGGTGCGAGTAGGTATATGCCGATTGCGGTGGGCAGCGCAAAAATCCACAAATAAAAAATATTCTGCTTGAATATCTTCGCAAGCCTATCCGGTGCATGCGCGTACGCGCGGCTCATTGCCGGATACATTGCCGCCCCGAATGCCATCGGTAAAAATTGTAGCGCAAAGGTCAGTTTATAAGGAACGCTGTAGAGTCCTACCGCCACAGTATCCTTCATGATACCAAGAAGCACGGTATCAAGATATGAATATATTTTTACAAATATACCGGCAAGCGCGAAGGGAAACGCGATGCGCAGCAGCCGTAACGCGTCAGACAGACGGTAGGAAGACCACGAGCATACATAGCCAAGCCGCCGCAGCACCATGTAGCCAGCGTAACCTACATTAGCTATGCTTGCCGCCATCAATACCGCCATAAGTGCCAGGAGATCAGTTCCTTGGTACATGAGCCATCCACCGACAACGACAACACCGAGTTGATAGATCGCCATTGCGATACTTTCATAGCGCAAATTTTGCCTCCCCCGCAATATGCCGTAGAACAAGAGTGCAAACATATCGGCGCACATGACGATAGCTGCAAGTATAATGAGCACGACTGTATCGCTGGGGTATCCGCCGAGAAAGACCGCTAGTGCAATAATCGCCAAGGTCAGTACGGTGAGCGTGAGCTTCGTGGGAAACGCGGTTGAAAAAAGTTTTTGCAGCGCGTCTTCTGATTTTGAAGTTTCGCGAATAATGTATGAAGATACACCAAAATCCGTCAGCATGCTAAACAACAGGGTAAAGGAAATCGCAAACGAATACCTGCCAACATCTTCAACTCCAAAAGATCGGGCAAGTGCGATAAAATAAAAAAAAGCAAGTACTTTTTGAAATATCAGCGACGCCGTATACACGGTCGTATTGTTGAAAATCGTCTGTCTTTGCACCATAGGTTCAACTTCTAGTATACGAGATAGGCGGTGAATCGGCAAGAGATTGCGCGAGGCGCATGAGATACAAAACACCCCGTTGACAAAACGGGGTGTTTACTATTTCTCGCATTAACGTTTGCTGAATTGCGGAGCGCGACGGGCTTTTTTGAGACCGAATTTCTTGCGTTCTTTTTCACGCGGATCGCGCGTTGTGTAGCCTACTTTTTTCAGTGCTTTTTTAAAGACGGGATTAAGCTGTATGAGCGCTCGGGCTATACCGTGGCGCACCGCTTCGGCCTGTCCGCGCACACCGCCACCCGTAACCCGCGCAGATACATCAAGCTTATCGGTTTGCCCGACCGTGGTGAGCGCATCCAGGACAATCTGCTGGCCCATAGCGGAAAAATATTCCGCCAACGGCTTTGCATTCACCTCTATAGTACCTTTGCCGCGTTTATAAACACGTACCGTTGCCGTAGATCGCTTTCTGCGTCCTACCGCATATAAATAGGTATTCTTTCCCGGTACGGCTGTCTTAACATCTTTATCTTTCACGGGTGCTTCTTTTTTTACTGATGCTACCATACTTATGCGTTAACAATTAAGCGCTTGAGCATATCTTTTTTAAATTTTTTTGCAGGAAGCATACGAGAAACTGCGCGGCGTATCGTACTTCCCGGATCTTGCGCTACCACATCCTGTATTTTTTTTATCCGCAGTCCGCCCGGATGGCCGGTATGGCGGATATAGTTTTTTTGCTCTATCTTCTTGCCGGTGTAGGTAACCTGTGCGGCATGCATCACTGTTACCGCATCTCCCATATCCCGGTGCGGCGCATACGTAGCCTTATGCTTTCCCAATAGCAACGCCGCAATGGTACTCGCAAGACGTCCAAGCGGTTCACCGGTCGCATCAAGGGTATGCTGTGCACGTTCTATCTTGTGCGCATAATGCGTGCTTTGTGTTCTCGTCATAATATGTTGCTAGACAAATTCAATAGTAACCACCGGAGCGCCATCTCCCGCACGATAGCCCATGGGCACAATACGTGTATAGCCGCCGTTGCGCGTTTTGTATCGAGGACCGAGCACTTCCATAACCTTTTTAACAGAATTTTCGGTTGCAAGCTTGGGAATAAGTGTGCGGCGGTCCGTGAGACGCCCTCCTTTTCCGGTTGTTACGATCTTTTCTATGTATGGTTGCACCGCTTTTGCCTTTGCCCGCGTAGTTTGTACGCGCTCATACAAAACCAAGCTCGTTGCCAGATTGCGCAAAAGCGCTTTTCGGGGAGCTGCCGCACGCCCTAATTTTCCTCGTATCTTTCTATGACGCATATAGGGTAAGCAAATACGTTAAGCGGTCTTATCCTTTTTTCTTGTTGTTGATTTAACTTTTTTCTCCTTTTTGGAGGTATGCTTAGTCTCCACTTGCTCCTCTTCGGGCTCCGTGAGCGTTTCCTTTGCAACCTGTGTTTCCGCATCAGCTTCCTTGCCAATTACCACTTGCACGTGATCACGCAGTACTTTGGCGCTTTCACGTACAGCTTCCTCCGGGGTAAGCGACCCATCAGTCGTTACGGTGAGCAAGAGTTTATCAAAATTAGTCATCTGCCCGACACGCACATTCTCCACTTTAAATGAAACTTTTTGCACCGGATTGAACATCGAGTCAATGGAGATCATGCCAATATCCAGTTTCTGGCGATCTCGCGCCTCGGTCGGTACGTATCCCTGTCCTTTTTCCACCACTACATCCAGTTCAAAAACGGCTGTTGCGGAAGTGAGTGTGGCAACGGGAAAGTCCGGATTAAGAACCTCAACTTGACTGTCCTTCGCAAAATCCTTACAGGTGAGCGATTTTTCTCCCTTGGCTTTCATGGTGAGGGTTACCGGCTCATTTGCATGCATTTTAAAACGAAGCTTTTTTAAATTCAGCATGATCTCCACCGCATCTTCCTTTACACCGGGTATGGTGGAAAACTCATGAGCAACACCCTTAATTTTAAATGAGGTAACTGCGGATCCTTCAAGAGTTGAAAGCAGTACGCGGCGAAGAGCGTTGCCAAGGGTAGTGCCGTAACCGGGAAAACAGCTGGAAAGTTCCATAGTAGCTGTATGCGCTTCCTTTTCAGCGGTAAAAACAATTTTTTCGGGAAGTGGAACGTGTTGCATAGACATAAAGGTGCAATAATGTTAGCGTGAATAAAATTCAACGATCATTTGTGCATTGAATACTTGCTCACCTTCCGCAACTACTGGATCGCCAATCACCTTTGCCTCGCGCTTTTCCCTATCATAGGTGAGCCAGCTCGGGAGATGCGCATCTTTGGATTGCGCTTCAATTTGTTGCGCAAGCGCTGTTTTCTGCACATGAGGATGCAGGGTGATGCGGTCGCCGTCGCACACTTGATATGATGGTATGTCAACTTTTTTTCCGTTAATCAAAAAATGTCCGTGGTTAACCCATTGTCGCGCTTGCGCGCGCGATGTGGCATATCCCAAGCGGAACACGACATTGTCCAAACGCGATTCCAACATTTTTTGCAGTACCATTCCCGTCTCTTTTTTACTTTTGCGTGCACGCTCAACATACGTGCGAAACTGTTTTTCCATCATGCCGTACAACCATTTCGCTTTTTGCTTTTCCAGCAGCTGCTGACCGTAACCGGTCAAACGAGGTGTACCCAGGGGTCCGTGCTGACCCGGCCGATACGGGCGTTTTTGCGCAGGACATTTTTTGTAGGAACAAAGTTTTGTCCCCATTTTTCTGCACAGGTGGTGTTTTGGTCCGAGAATTCTTGCCATAACGTTTGTGTATACTAGAGACGAAATTATATTCTGCGTGGTTTCGGCGGCCTACAGCCATTATGCGGCATGGGCGTAATGTCTTTGATAGCGGTAACATTGAGCCCCTGCGCGTGCAGAGCGCGAATCGCACCCTCGCGACCCGCTCCTATACCTTTGACGAACGCACGCACCTCTTTCATGCCAAAGGGAGCAAGATGATCCACCGCATCCCGCACCACAACACTTGCGGCGTAAGGCGTGGATTTTTTTGGTCCTCTAAATCCCATTTTCCCCGCACTGGATGCCGCAACAGCATTACCCTGTAAATCCGTAAACGTAACAATGGTATTGTTATAGGTTGCATGCACAAATACTTTTCCCTGCGGCAATGAACGTACCTGTTTTTTCTTTTTTTTCTTCTTGCCCGTAGATGTCTTTGCTACCGCTTTTTTAGCGGGTGTAAATGCGGTTTCCACCCCGAGTAAATCCGCAACAGACGGCTCTTTTGCCGGTTGCGCATCGGTAGTTTCGCTTTTTACGGTATGCGGTTGTTTTTTTGTGATATCTTCCATAAATGCTCAATGATTATGTTTTCTGTCCG
>Ga0210017_1000263_pt1 | contig 42826 bp, 32 predicted proteins | sample CryGeyCG2014_020_FD_183966 | JGI IMG/M metagenome (GOLD analysis project Ga0210017, IMG submission 183966) | Groundwater microbial communities from aquifer - Crystal Geyser CG08_land_8/20/14_0.20 (SPAdes) (version 2) | ecosystem: Environmental > Aquatic > Deep subsurface > Groundwater | place... | reverse complement strand
GAATTAGCAGTTGAAGAAATCATAAGGGCAAGGGTTACTGGAGAGCCAGGAGACAATATAGGGGTATGCATCCGAGGCATTTCAAAAGATGAATTAAAAAGTTTGGTTGGAGCTGCAGGCGGTGTCAAAGAAGTGATGAATGTTGAAGATAGGGCCTATGCAGTCGGACTCGATAATGATGAGCAGTGGGAAAGAAAGCGACCAACAAGGAGAACCTATGCGGTCGGGCTCAATGGTTCAGATATCTTTTTAAGAAGCTTGATCGGTGATGGCGATGGTATTATTTTGGACGGCTTAAGAAGCTTGATTGATAAGAGCGGTTCAGTAATCCTTATAGGCGATGACGGTCAATATACCGCAGGACCAAAATCTGTCAGAGAAGTGATGGATGTTTATGATAAGATGGATATTTAAAAAGTTTGATTACAGATGGAACTCTGGGGCGCCTGATCAGTGGGAGTTATTAAGTATCAAAATTAAGACTCTGTTGAATAATTACTTTTCTGCATAGTTCTGTATTGGTTTGGATAAGGGTGATCGGTAGCGCATTTCGCAAAGCGAAATACGAAATTCGGCGGCGGCGGAAAGCGAGGGCGGGCAAAAATTCCTTCCCCCCAACCCCCCTTCCTTTTTGCCCGCCCGAGCGTTCAGTTTGGCGCGCGGAGCGCGCCATCAGTTCCGTTCAAAAAAGGTTCTGATTTCGTCAAACAAATGCACCAATATTAAACTTTCAGAAATTTTGCCGATTGATTCGGCCGCGCGAAGCGCGGCAGAGAACGGAAACACTGGCTCGCCGCGCACGGCGCGGCTCGCCAAGCGCAGGTTCGAAATCCCTTGCGATTTTAAGTATTTGCTTTGCCCAATTAAAAACTAACAACATAAATTTATGAACAACAAATTTTTTCTATACGCCCGCAAATCAACAGATGTTGAAGATAAACAAGTTTTATCTATTGAAGCCCAGATCGCAGAATTGCGCGCCTTTGCCAAGCAAAACAATCTTAATGTCATTGATACTTTTATTGAAAAACAATCAGCCAAAATTCCGGGCCGTCCGATATTTGGCGAAATGCTGAAACGAATTGAACATGGCGAGGCGGACGGAATTTTAGCTTGGCATCCCGATAGATTGGCGCGCAATTCTGTGGACGGCGGACAAATAATCTATCTCATTGATTGCGGGCGCATTGTGGCGTTGAAATTCCCTCAATTCTGGTTTGAGCCAACGCCTCAAGGAAAATTTATGTTGAATATCGCCTTTGGGCAAAGTAAATACTATGTGGATTCTCTTTCCGAAAACACGAAGCGTGGTTTGCGCCAAAAAGTCCGTAGAGGCGAATATCCGAGCCTTGCGCCAATCGGCTATATCAACGATGTGCGGACGAAGAGTATCGTTGTTGATAGGAAGAAAGCAAAAGTTATTAAAGCCGCATTTGAGTATTACGCCACCGGCAACGCTCGGCTTGAAGATGTCTCGGACTTTTTGGCGCAACGCGGGATTATGTCCCGCGGTGGAAAGAGAATCCACAAGACGAGGGCGACTTTTATCCTTTCAAATCCGTTTTATATGGGATTATTTCGTTACTCCAAAGAATTGCACGAAGGCAAGCACGAGCCAATCATCGCAAAGAAAATTTTTGATAAGGTTCAAAAAGTTTTGAAGCAGAGAGGACGACCGCACCATAAAACTAAATATGAACCGCAAGATTTTTGTGGACTTCTAAAATGTGGTACTTGTGGAATGTCCATAACTGGCGAATACAGGATTAAAAAGCAAAAGAATGGAAATGTCCACAATTATATTTATTACCACTGCACCAAGAAAAATAAATCTGTAAAATGTCCCGAACCCTGTATTCGCCAAGAGGAACTGGACAAACAAATTTCCTCTCTGCTTCAAAAATTTTCTTTGCGTGCGGATTGGGCGGAAAAACTTTTAGAAATGGCGGAAACCGATAAAGATAAATCCGCCCAATCCGTTTCTGCTTTTGTTCTTGAATCTCAAAATCAAATCCACGCTATCAATATAAAACTCCAGCGACTTCTTGACGGCTATTTAGAGCAGGACATTGAACGGGAAATATACCGCGAACAAAAAACAAAACTTCTTTTAGAAAAGAAGTCGCTGGACGAGAAAATGGCGCGGATTGAACAAAAGCAGAATGATTGGCTCGAACCGATGAAAGAATGGATAAAAGTCGCTTCAAACCTCGTCAAAATCGCAAGGGATAGCAACCTTTTAGAAAAAAAGGTTGCTGCCAAAGAAATCTTTGGCTCGAACCTGCGCTTGGCGAGCCGCGCCGTGCGCGGCGAGCCAGTGTTTCCGTTCTCTGCCGCGCTTCGCGCGGCCGAATCAATCGGCAAAATTTCTGAAAGTTTAATATTGGTGGCCTCGACGGGAGTCGAACCCGTATCGCGACCTTGAAAGGGTCGTGTCCTAGCCACTAGACGACGAGGCCAAAATGAAAAACTAATCATATTTTAACAACAATTTGAAAAAAATCAACTCCTCATATAATATATAGGTATCAATGAAGCAATCTGCCTCAACAAAAATTTTAGCTATTGAAACATCTTGCGATGATACCTGCATAGCAATTTTCGAAATTCGAAATTCGAAATTCGAAATTCTAAGCAACGTTATTTCGTCGCAAGTAAAACTGCATTCAAAATACGGAGGAGTATATCCGACTTTGGCGAAACGTGAACACCAAAGAAATCTGATTTCCGTATTGTCCCGGGCTTTAAAAAAAGCGAGCTTGCTTAAAAATCCTAAATCCAAAATCCTAATTTCTAAACCCAAAATAGCAGAGCAAAGCTCGCTACGGGGCAGGCAAATCCTAAATTCTAAATCCCAAATATTAAATTCTATTTTAGAGCGCGAACCAGAATTATTGAAACAAACTCTGTCGTTCCTTAAAAAACATCGAAAGCCGAACATTGATGCTATTGCGCTGACCGTTGGACCTGGACTGGAACCCTGCCTTTGGGTCGGAGTGAATTTCGCCAAAGCTTTATCCTGTTTTTGGGATTTGCCGATTGTCCGGGTAAATCATATTGAGGCGCATATCTTCGCTAACTTCGTTGGCTCAAATTCAAAATTCAAAATTCAAAATTCAAAATTATTTCCCGCTATCTGCTTAGTGGTATCGGGAGGGCACACTCAACTTATTTTAATGCGGGGCCTCGGGAGATACAAAATTTTGGGAGAAACCAGGGACGATGCGGCTGGAGAATGTTTTGATAAAGCAGCCAGAATTTTGGGACTTGGGTATCCCGGAGGACCAATCGTCGCCAAAATGGCGACTAAAATCAAAAATCCCCGAAGCAGAGCAAGCTCGCTACGGGGCAGGCAAAAATCAAAAATAAAAAATATTAAACTACCACGACCGATGATTTATCAAAAGAATTATGACTTTAGTTTCAGCGGTTTAAAAACAGCGGTTCTGTATCAATATCAAAAATCAAAGATTAAAAATTTGCCACAGCCCATTCCAACCGCCCATGCTCAAGGAAGAAATTCCATTTGGCAAAAATATAAGCAGGAAATGTGTTACGAAGTCCAGCAGGCAATAATAGATGTTTTGATTCACAAAACCCTTAAAGCCGCTAAGGATTTTAAAGTAAAAACAATAATTCTTGGAGGAGGCGTAGCCGCCAATAGCGAACTTCGCAAACAATTCAAATCTAATATCCAGCATTTATCACCCAACATCCAATATCTAATACCCAACATCCAATTTTGCACTGATAATGCGGTTATGGTCGGAGTAGCCGGATATTTTCACTGGCTACAGGGAGAAAGTGCCTGCTGGGAAAAAATCAGGGCAGAAGCCAATCTTAGAATCAAATAGAAATTCATTGAAATTGATAGAAATTAGCTCGCTTTGCTCGCGAAATTTGTTGTAACAAGCTTCTACTAATTTCGCAGCCGAAGTCCTGTTAGAAATCTTTGGCAATGATATTGAATAAACTTCACATTATATTTAGTTTGACAAAACAGAGATTTCTAACGGGGTGAAGGCTGCAAATTTCTATAAGTTTCTAAACTATGTTAAAATAAGTATATGAAAGAGCTTCCTAGGGTTTATGACCCCAAAAAAGTTGAAAGCAAGGTCTATGCTCTTTGGGAAAAGAGCGGTTTTTTTAATCCCGATAAACTGCCGAAAACTCACAAAAAACCATTTTCCATAGTGATACCTCCGCCAAATATTACGGGGTCCCTGCATATGGGGCATGCTCTAAATACCACAATACAGGACATTTTAATCAGACAGAAAAGAATGCGGGGATATAAAACTCTGTGGCTGCCGGGAACCGACCATGCTGGAATTGCCACTCAAAATGTGGTTGAAAAAGAATTGAAAAGAGAGGGGCTGTCGCGGCATGATATTGGTCGGGAAAAATTTATTGAAAGAGTTTGGCAGTGGAAAGAAAGATACGGAAATATTATTTTGGACCAGTTGAAAAAATTAGGAGCTTCTTGCGATTGGTCGAAAACCCGCTTTACCATGGATGAAGATTATCAACGAGCTGTCAAAAAAGCCTTTTTACATTATTACAAAAAAGGTTGGATTTATCAGGGTGAACGAACAATAAATTGGTGTCCGAGATGCCAGACATCTTTATCCGACCTTGAAATAGAATATGAGGAAGAACAAAGTAATTTGTGGTATATTCGCTATCCGCTTAAAAACACACAAATTAACACAAATAAGAACTTTACACCAGAGCCCCGAAGGAGAACCCCGATAGCAGAGCAAAGCTCGCTACGGGGCGCAGCAAGTACCCTACGGGGCAGGCAAGCTTGGTACGGGGCAGGCGCAAATCAACGCAAATTCATTGTGGTGGCGACGACAAGGCCGGAAACAATGCTTGGCGATAGCGCAGTGGCTGTAAATCCAGGGGATAAAAGATATAAAAATTTGGTGGGGAAAATGGTTATTTTACCAATCCAAAATCGGGAAATCCCGATTATTGCCGACCCCCTGATTGACTCGGAATTTGGGACAGGAGCAGTTAAAGTTACGCCGTCTCACGACCTGACCGATTTTGAAATAGGTCTTTCTCATAGATTGAAATCTTACAAAGTTATTAACGAGGCCGGCCGTATGACAGGTGAAGCCGGAGAAAATTACGAGGGGCTCAATATTCCCGAATGCCGTCAAAAAGTTATTGAAGAACTAACCAGGTCTGACTTGGTGGAAAAAATTGAACCGTACTCGCACCGAATCGCCAAATGCTCTCGGTGCGGAAAAACAATAGAGCCCTTGCCATCAAAACAATGGTTTTTGAAAATGGAAAAATTGGCCAAAATGGCAATTTCGGCGTGTAAATCGCGGCAAGTGAAATTTATACCCAAAAAGTGGGAAAAACTTTATTTCAACTGGCTGGAAAACATCAAAGATTGGTGTATATCGCGCCAAATCTGGTGGGGCCACGCCTTGCCAATTTGGTATTGCCAAATCGGCAAGAAATCAAAAATCAAAAATAAAAAATCAAAAATAAATAGAAATAAGGAGAGATATTTTATTTCTCTTGAGAAACCTGAAAAATGTCCGATTTGCGGAAAATGCCAGCCAGAACAATCTGCCGATGTGCTGGACACCTGGTTTTCTTCGGCTCTTTGGCCGTTTGCTACTCTCGGCTGGCCGATCGCTTGCGCTCAAAATAAAAAATTAAAAATAAAAAATAAAAAATCCGATATTGAAAGATTTTATCCGACCGATGTTCTAGTGACTGCTCGGGATATTATAAATCTCTGGGTGGCAAGGATGATTTTTTCTGGTTTTGAATTTATGAAAGAAAAACCATTTGAAGAGGTTTATATTCACGCTATTATCTTAACCAAAGAAGGAAAAAGAATGTCTAAATCTAAGGGTACCGGCATTGACCCCCTAAGCCTAATAGAGAAATACGGAGCCGACGCCACCAGATTCGGAATAATCTGGCAGGAAACCGGCTCTCAGGATATCCATTTTGGAGAAGAACCGATAATTGCCGGAAAAAAATTCTGCAATAAACTCTGGAACGCCTCGAGATTTGTTTTACAACAAATCTCGAAATCAAAAATCAAAAATCAAAAATTAAATAAAAACAAACTTACTCAAGCCGATAGAAGAATATTGTCCAAATTAAATAAAGTAGTGGACTCGGTTGGAAATGACTTAGAAAATTATCAGTTTGGGAAGGCCTTGCGCAATCTCTATGATTTTTTCTGGCATGAATTTTGCGACCTTTATATTGAGGAGTCAAAAAAACAAAATGATGAAAAAAGCAGAAGAATTCTTCTCTATGTATTGTTAAGTTCCTTGAAGCTTTTGCATCCCTTTGTTCCATTTGTCAGTGAAGAAATTTACCAAAAATTGCCAAAAAGTCACAAAAAGAAATCCTTGATGATTGAACAATGGCCAAGCGCTCCCCCGTTAGATAGAGCTCGCAGAGCTCGCTCATCTAACGGGGTCGCTAAAATCAAAAATCAAATATAAAATATTAAAAATAAGAAATGAGTATTCAAAATTTTCTTTCAGAAAATTTTGAAACTATATAACTTTTTTATATTTTCTTTCTAATTTTTTATTTTTCTTATGAGTTATTTTCTTTATATAATATTCGCTGTCTTGCCAAGTTTGGTCTGGCTCGGTTTTTATTTGCGTCAGGATCAAAGACCCGAACCAAAAAGAGTGGTTGTAAAAATTTTTATTTTTGGAATGCTCGCCGCTCTTTTGGCAATTATTTTTGAAAAAGGGGCGGCTTTGCTTTATAATATTTTTAAAACTTATAATCCTCAGCCCGCTTTTATATTATATGTGTTTGTTGGGATAGGCTTTGTTGAGGAATTTTTAAAATATATGGCAGTCAAACTTTCTGTTTTAAGGGATTCGGCGTTTGACGAACCATTTGACGCCTTGCTTTATTTAATAATTGCCGCTTTGGGATTTGCCGCCTTAGAAAACCTCCTTTTGTTTTCAGAGCCTCGCTCTTATCTGGGACAAGAAATTCTGCCTTCAATTCGGGGCATGGCTTTTATAAGCCTTGGTCGCATGCTTACTGCAACTTTTTTTCATGCCCTTTGTTCCGGAATTTTGGGGTATTTTATCGCTTTAAGTTTTTATAAAACCGCTCAAAAAAACAAGCTTGTGATTTCGGGCATTATTTTCGCAACATTCTTGCATGGACTTTATAATTTTTCTATAATGGAGATAGGGGGAGCTTCCAAATATATAATAATAGGAGTGCTGCTTATTTTGATGGTTTCCCTCCTCTCAGTTTTTATTTCAAAAATTAAAAAATTACCAAGTATTTGTAAATAACTACCGATTGCCACTGATAAATTGCTGATGACCACTGATTATTTTATCAGTGTAAATCAGTCATAAATCAGTGTAAATCAGTGTTTTTCACAAAGTGAAAAATATGGCAAAATCTTTTTTTGAAAAATTAACCGGTTCTACTAAAACTGATAAGGTTCGACCTGACAAAATTGAACATTATGAGGAAGCCGAGCAGGAAATTGACCTTTCACCTAAAACCTCAGCGGCCGAGTGGGAAGAGATATCCAGGGAAAAACTTGAAGAATCAGAAGGGCAGTTAGCCATTGATGTTTACCAAACCGAATCGAATATTGTAATAAAATCAACAATTGCCGGAGTAAATTCTGAAAATCTTGATATTTCAATTACCAATGATATGGTTACTATTCGGGGAAAAAGAGAAAAAGAGGAAGAAGTTGCTCCGGAGAATTATTATTATCAGGAATGCTACTGGGGACCATTTTCTCGTTCCATTATTCTGCCGGTAGAAATAAACTCTGAAAAAGCTCAGGCGGTTATCAAAGACGGAGTTTTGACAATCCGTCTTCCCAAAGCCGAAAAAGTGAAAGTTCACAAAATAAAAGTGGAGGAAATAGAAGACTAATACCGGTCAAATCCTAAATCCTAAATTCGAAATTCGAAACAATAATTAAATTCTAATTTTTCAAATTCCAAACAGAACTTTAAACATTTGGATTTTGGGATTTTGAATTTGTTTCGGATTTAGTGCTTAGAATTTAGGATTTTATATTTCCCAAAAAGCTCATTTATTATGAAAATTCATTTCCCTTTTAAAAAAGCTTTATCTATTATTCTTCTCACAGCTATCCTGGTGGCTCTTTTTTTAATTATTTTAGAAATTTTAAATTTAAATAAAATAGCTTACGGTGTTTTGCTTGCCAATGAAGATATTGGCGGGAAAAAAATTGATGTGGCATCTAAACTAATTCAGGAAAATTTAAAGAACTTTGAACTATCTTTTGTTCTGTCAGGGGAAAATTCTTTAACAGAGCCGGGAGAGTTTGTAAAAAATGAACAGATAATAGTAAAAACCTTGCCGGAAAATCTCGGTGTGAATTTTTTGCTCGATGAAAGTTTGGCAGGAGCCTATCGGATTGGAAAAAGGCAAAATATAATTCTTGGATTGAAGGAACAAATTACGGCCCTCTTTTTTAAAAAAAATCTTTCAATGGAGTATGAGATAGGCGAAGAGAAATTTTGCGAGTTTCTGACCAAAAACCTTGAGAAACTTGAGACTTCTCCAAAAGATGCTGAAATTATTTTTAATAAAGAAGAAAATAGCTTTGAGCTCACTCCTTCAGAAAAAGGCTTTTTGCTTCAGCGGGAAAAATTAAGGGGGGATTTAGACCAAAGACTTTCTCTACTTGACTCAAATTCAATTTTTTTAGAATTTAAGATGGCGGAGCCAGAAATTAAAAAAGAGGGAGCCTTGCAAGCCAAAGAAATCGCCCAAAATCTACTATTGAATTCCCCCTATTTTATTTTTCAGAAAGACGAGGAGTGGAAAATTGATGCCGAAACTTTTTTGGATTGGATAATTTTTTCTCCCGTCGCGGTTAACGGGAAAAAGGTTTTAAAAGTAGGGCTTTCTGAAGACAAAATTAAAGATAATTTAACTCAACTTAGCCCGGCTTTGAACTTCGCGCCCCAAAACGCTCAACTTACCATTGTTGATGGTCGGGTAACCGCTTTTTCTTTAAGTTATCCGGGACGGCGATTAAAAATTGAAGAAAGCGCCAAAAAAATTGTTGAAGAAATCTTGGAAAAAGGAAAAAATAAAATTGAGCTTGAATTTGGGGAAATTGAACCGGAAATTACAACCTCATCAATTAAAAATATGGGGATAACCACTCTTTTGGGAAAGGGGGTGTCAAATTTTGCCCGCTCGCCAAAAAACCGAATTCACAATATAAAAATGGGGTTGGCGAAACTTCAGGGGGTTCTGATAGAACCCGGAGAAGAATTTTCTTTTAACCAAACCCTGGGTGAGGTTGATGAAAAAAGCGGTTTTTTGCCGGAATTGGTTATCAAAAGAGATAAAACTATTCCCGAATATGGCGGAGGAACTTGTCAGGTTTCAACCACGCTCTTTCGGGCGGCAATTAATGCCGGACTTGAAATTTTGGAAAGATACCCCCATGCTTTTCCGGTTGTTTATTACGCTCCTCAAGGATTTGACGCCACTGTTTATCCTCCTCACCCCGACCTTAAATTTAGAAATGATACCCCGGCTAATATTCTAATTCAGGGAAGGGTTGTTGAAAATAATTTAAGTTTTGAATTTTACGGAACAGACGATGGAAGAAAAGTTATTGTTTCAAAACCTCTGGAATATGACAAAAAAGCTGACGGTTCAATGAAAGCTAAATTTGAGCGGGAAATTTGGAAAGAAGGGAAACTACTCAAAAAGGAAACCTTTTATTCGGTTTATAATTCCCCGAAACTTTACCCCGTTAGAAATTGACCAGGGATACTTCTTTAGCTAAAAAAGAATAATTTGTTCTTTTTAGCTAAATTTTAATTAACCAAAGTGGGTATTTTAAATAGGGATGAGTGTGACTTGTGCTGGGCTATTTATTGCAAATGCCACCCATAGCGCTATGCGGGGTGATATAGGCATTACGATACTTTGTGGAATAGGAGCAATGATAATGATAGCCATAGCAGTGTTCAGAATTAGAGAAAAATGAGTGTCCGAAATCCTTGGACAAGTATAGTTCTTTCACCTATGAAATCCATCAGACACCCCCATAGATGGACAAAGCCCTAAAAGCTTCGAGGGAGCCAGAACTCTCGGGCTTTTTATTTTGAGGTTCTGAAGAATCTTCCAATGAATTTTTACATTTTTTCCTCACCTGTGTTAATAAAATACTACTGCTACGTAGCAGTAGTATTTTCATTGTATCGGAATTTCAATAATTCCGATACAAGCAAAAAGGGAGTCGGGGAAACCCCGAATACTACAAATCTTGTTGGATTTGAGTACGGGGCAAGTATTGCTAATTCCAACTTTGGATTTATTGATGCTCGCCCCGTAAAAATTGGAGTGAAGCGAGAATTTGTACGTGGCTGGGTGTTTCCCCGCTTGCCCCACCAGATAGAAAGTTTATCTAACGGGGTGAAGAAAACAGGGAGCGAACGAAGTGAGCGACCGCCAGAAATCGAGACGTAGTCCCGTACCGAAACGAAGTTTCTGGTGCGGGGGTTTCTTAAGAACATAGTTCGGGTTTAGCGCGAGCCGAAGGCGAACGACTATGTTCTTTTGGTGCCCCCGAGAGGATTTGAACCTCTACGCTTTTTAGGCACGAGGTCCTAAACCTCGCGTGTATGCCAGTTTCACCACGGGGGCATTAACCCCTCACCACTTTTGCGGTTTTGCTCAAAGGCGGCGCACTCGTCCTATCCTTTAGGGGAGGGGACTCGGCCCTATTCGGGCAGCCCCCTTTTGACAAAGAGGCCGGGTTGTCTCTCGCTTTCTGCGCCTATCTTGTCCAGCCCTTCAACCGAAGATTGAGGGCTGTCGGAATTTGTCCCGCCCCTTTCTCGGAAAGGGGCGGGGTCCGAGACGATGAAATAAAAGAAAACTAAAAGCGCTGGCAAAAGAATGTCGGCGCTTTTCTCATTTGTCCCATCAACAAAAAAAACAGGCCGGAAATCAAAAACCGCTTGAAAAAGCCAATGACGAGCTTCCAGTCCCGAGTTTCTTTAATCTATTCCTATTATCATTTTTACGATAGGGATTATCGTTCTTGAAAGCAGCGCCACCGCTATGCCGATTGCGGCGTATAGAAGTTTGTCTCTGGCTGAAGCGACTTTAGTTGCGTCTCCGCCGGCGGTCAAAAATTGAAACGCGCCCATTATAATAAATATAACGGCAATAATCAGAAAAATGGCAAAGAACCAGTTCACAACATTGTTAAGTATTGTTAATATGTCTATATCCTGCTCTTGCGGACCTTCCGGGGTGGGACCAATGCCAATGGCAAACGGGGCAAAAAGAAGACCAGAAAATAAAATTGGAACTATATATTTTCGCATATATTCTTTAAAACAATGAATTTCTATCAGTTTCTATAAATTTCTTTTTTAAAAAAGAAATTAATAGAAATTTGCTCTTCCTGTCAGCTGGCGGCCAGCTGGCGGATTCGCGAAACTTATATAGAAACTCTTTGTTTAAATGTTTTTATCCGACCTTTTAGCCGAAAAGCCAATGTTTACCCAGTAGAGCAACTTTGACTTGCTCCGCAAAATGAGATTTTCTAAAAGAAAATTTTGTCAAAGTTGTCTTACTGGGTTTAGCTCCGACTACATAAATTGTTAAATTGTCTAATTGCTAATTGCTATCCCTCCACTCCCAATATCATTTTAATAAGGTTAACAATTCCGCCGGCCAGCAAGACAATGGCTATGCCGATTGCCAGGTATAAAAGAAGGTTCTTGGCTTTCTTGAGTTTTTCAGGATTCCCGCCGGCTGTCATAAACATAAAGCCGGCAATAATAGCCATTATGGGAACGATTGCCAATGCCACCATATACAAAAACTTCCAAATTTTACCCAATACTACCTGAATATCGCCTCCGGTTTGAAGGGGGTCTTCAAATGTAAGCGACAGGACACTTTCTTTTAGGGCAAAGAAAGTTGTTCCCGTTGTTAAAACCATTAGCAAAATGTAAATAAGTCTTTTGGAAAACATAATAAAATACTACTTTTTAAAGAATAAAGACAGTTGTTCGGCCGCGGCCTTCATTGTTTTTTCAATGTTTTGGCCATCTACTATTAATTCTATCATATCTCCGAAGATTCGGTCAACCGCTAAATTGTCCGGCTGGTACCAGCTTTTAGCTGAAAGGGACTGGTCTAAAAATACTGAAATTTCAGGATTTTCAGTTTTTTGCCAGGTAATCAAATCGCGTCTGGCTGTTGGATGACCGCTAACCCTCAAATAGCTTTTAATATTTTCAGCTCGGGAAAGCTCGGTTAAAAACTCCCAGGCCGCCAAAGGATATTTTGAGTTGGCTCCAACGGTCAAGCCCCAATAATTCGGATAATTTATCGGCACCCTGATATCTTTTGGCTGGGGCAGAGGAGAGATTGAAAAATCAAGCCGGGCGGCTTTTTCTCGAAGGGTTGGCAAATGATGAGAATAATTAAGCATCATCGCGGTTTTTTCTACATAAAAAGAATCAATTGAGTAATGCATATTTTTGTTCCAGGTATAGACCTTTTTAAGGGGATTGGCAAAGTCTGTATAAAACTCAAGAGCTCTGGCCCCGGGAGAAATTCTTTCTTCGCCGAACTCTATTTCTTTTCTGAAAACTTCTTTTTGCTTTTCTTTATCGGTGATTTCTGTGCCGCTTTGGAGCATTAAAGCCGCCAGGATGTCGGTTGAGCGATTTATGTTTTTGGCCGTTCCCATTGCCGCTCCCGCTCTGATAATATCTCCTTTTTCGTTTAATCTGGTTAATTTGGGCACAACTTCAATAAATTCCTCCCAGGTTTTGGGGGGCTCCGGGATTTTTTCCTTGGCAAATATGCTTTTGTTCCAATAAAGAGCCATAGTATCAACATAAATAGGCAGAGCGTAAATTGTCTCATCTTCAATAAAATCGCTAAAAGCGACATCAACAAAAACATTTTGGAAATCATAAGGCGTCATAAATTTGAATTCCTTTTCCTTGCCGGGGATAATTTTGGGCATAGGATAAATTTTTTCTTTGTGTTTTGGGAGCCAGGTGTGGTGAAAATAAAAAATATCGGGACCCCCCCCGCTGGCCAGAGCATTAACGAGGTCTTTTTCGTATTCTAAATAATCTCTTTTGTAATATTTTATTTCGCAATTTTTATGCTTCTTTTGATAAGAAGCAATTATTTCTTCAAAAACTTTGGGCTCATCAAAAATTCCCCAGATGGCGAGTTTGTATTTTGGTCCAACCGGTGTTCTCAAGCCGGGAATTACCCCGGTAATTAAAAGCAGGGCAAAGATTATTACTATTGAAACACCGGCTATAATAATGATATGGAATCTTTCAAACATTGAACGAAAATCTCAAGCGCCAAACGCCAAGCAATAAATTTCCATAAATTTCGCGAAGCCAGGTTTCTATAAATTTCTGAAACTTATTGAAATTTGTAGAAACTAATAGAAATTATTTGTTTGGAATTTGTGATTTGGAAAATTAAGATTAGAAATTTTAGGTTAGTTTAGCCATAGTCAGGCCATAATGATATTCTCCGGCTGAAAATTCCCTGATTATTCTAAAACCTTCACTCTCGGCCAATCTCTTTGCGGTTTCTCTGGAAATCCTTGTTCTTCTCGGCGGTCCGACAAAAGAATCTTCTGACCAATCAACCATTATTAAACTCCCTTGTTTTTTCAAAACTCGGGTAGCTTCTTTTAGAATTTCTGATTTGCCCGGTGACTGATACAATATATTTGCCAATAAAACCAAATCCATAGAATCATCGGGCAGCCTGGAGCCTTTTTCTTTTTCTAAATCCCCCTTAATGTATTTAATATTTAAAAGGCCTTCTTTTTTTGCCATAGACCTGACTGCTCCCAAGGCCGAATTTTGAATATCAATAGCATAAACTATTCCATTATCTCCGGCAGCTTTTGCCAGGGGAATGGAAAAATATCCGTGGCCGCAGCCAAAATCAGCGATTTTCATTTCCAGCAAAATCCCAAATTCTTTGATTACGAACTCGGGTTTTATAAAGCCCCCGGCACCTCTCGGAAACTTCGTTTCCATGAAATCAAATATCAAATATCAAAAATCAAAATATAATAAAGTTTTAAGATTTATTAATTTTGAATTTTAATTTGCCTGCCCCGTAGCGAACTTTGTTTTTTGCTACTCGGGGTCATTTTGCATTTTGATTTTTGCATTTTGAATTTTTAAACGCAGGTGGCTGAAACCACCTTATCGCCTTCCCCCAATGTCATTATTTTTACTCCCTGAGTAACCCTTCTCATTAAAGAAATATTTTTTAAATCCACTCTTATTACCTGACCCTTTTGGGAAACAGCTATTAAACTTTCTTCATCTTGCGATAAAACTTTTGCCCAGATAAGATTACCGGTTTTTTTTGTTAACTTAAATGTTTTTATTCCCAAACCTCCTCTTTTTTGAATTCGGTAATCTTTTAATTTTGTTCTCTTTCCAAACCCATTTTCCGACACCACTAACAATTCTAAACCTTGTTGCTTATTTTTGATTATTCCCATCCCCACAATTTCGTCCCCCTCTTTTATGTTCATGCCTTTTATTCCGGAAGTTCCCCGGCTCATCGGCCTTAAAGAGTCCTGGGAAAATCTGATTGATTGCCCAAATTTGCTTACTAAAATTATTTCATCTCCATCATTGCAGAGCCAGGCAAAAGCAAGAAGGTCGTTCTTTCGAAGCTTTATTGCACAAATTCCTGTTTTTCGGATGTTTTTAAAGGAGTCTTGTGGCGTTTTCTTTATTATACCACAAGAGGTAACCATTACTAAATATTTTTGAGACTCTTTTTTTCGCAAAGGAACCATAGCGGTAATTTTTTCGTCCGGCCTCAATCCCAAGAAGTTAAACAGGGATTTTCCGCGAGATACCCGATTTGCCTCGGGAATTTCATAAACTTTGGTTTCGAAAATATTGCCCTGGTTGCTAAAGAAAAGCAATATATCATGGGTCATAGCTGAAAGAAAATGGGTAACAAAATCTTCTCTTTCCTGGGAAATGCCGATAATCCCCTTGCCTCCGCGTTTTTGAATTTTGTAAGAATTCGGATTAACTCTTTTGATATAGCCGGTCTGGGTTAAAGAAATGAGCATTTCTTCCTGGGGAATGAGGTCTTCTCCGGAAATTTCGTCAACCTTTTGGGAAAAGACTTTGGTTTTCCGCTGGTCGCCGTATTCCTCTCGGATTTCCCTAAACTCTTCGATAATTTTGTTGGAAATTAATTTCGGGTATTTTAAAAGTTTGTTAAGTTCTTTTATTTCTTTGACTTTTTTGGAATATTCTTCCTCAATTTTTTTTCGTTCAAGCCCGGCCAGAGCTGACAGAGGCAGCTGCAAAATTGCTTGAGCTTGAGCTTTTGAAAATTTAAATTCCTTAAGCAGGTTTATTCCGGCATCTTCCTTCGTTTTGGACTTTTTTATTATCCTTATGACCAAATCTATTTTTAGAAGAGCTTTTCTCAGTCCCTCTAAAATATGGAGTCTCTCTTTTGATTTTAATAAATCATATTCCGTTCTTCTCTTAATAACTGTTCGGCGATGCTCAATAAAATGCCAGAGGACATCCTTTAAAGACAAAACCTGGGGCTGGATTCCTCCAACCAAAGCTAAAATGTTTAAATAAAAAGGTTTTTGCAAATCAGTAAATTTATAAAGTTGATTTAGGATTTTTTGGGGAAAAGCTCCGCTTGAGAGGTCCATAACTATTCTTATGCCCTCCCTACTAGATTCGTCTCTAATTGCTCGGATGCCGTCTATTTTCTTTTCTTTAACTAAATTAGCAATGTTTTCCACCAGGGCGGATTTTTGAACCTGAAAAGGAATTTCGGAAATTATGAGCTGGAGTTTTTGAGCTTCTATAATTTCTGCTTTGCCCCGTATAATTATTGAGCCCTTGCCCTGGGAATAAGCTTCAACTATTGCTTTCTGGTCATAAATAAAACCCCCGGTTGGAAAGTCGGGACCTTTTATAAACTGGAGAAGGTCAAAGCAAGTAGACTTTGGGTTTTTGACCAAAAAAATTAAACCGTCGCAAAGCTCTGAAAGATTGTGAGGGGGAATGTTTGTTGCCATACCAACGGCAATTCCAACAGTCCCATTAAGTAAAAGTTGGGGAATTTTTGACGGCAAAACAGTCGGCTCTTTTCTGGTTTCATCATAATTATCAAGAAAGTCAACTGTATTTTTATCAATATCACTCAATATCTCTTCGCCAATTTTTGAAAGCCTGGCTTCCGAATAGCGCATCGCGCTCGGGGGATCGCCGTCTATTGAGCCAAAATTCCCTTGCCCCTGAACTAGCGGGTATCTTAAAGAAAAATCCTGGGCCATTCGAACCAAACTGTCATAAATTGCTATATCTCCGTGAGGATGATATCTTGACATTGTATTGCCAACAATCATTGCTGATTTTCTAAATTTGGCATCATGTTTTAAACCATCTTCGTGCATTGCATACAAAATTCTTCGATGAACCGGCTTTAAACCGTCCCTGACATCAGGCAGCGCCCTTGAGACAATAACGGACATCGCGTAGTCAATATAGGACTCTTTCATTTCCTCGGTTATTTCTCTTTTTTGAATATTCTGCATAAATTCCATACGAATGATTATGGAAATTATACCAATATGCGGATTCGCATATTGGCATTATTCGCATTCAATTCACACCCTTATTCGTATGATTCGCTCTTTATTTGGGAGCGGGGCTCTTTTTTTGTTGAGCATCCCCTTCTTTTTTGGTCCGTTTCTCTTCTTCAAAAAGTTTTTCAAATTCTTCAATTTCTAATCTTGAAGTTTCCTCAAGCTGTTTAACCTTTTCCCTTAACTGAATGGGCGGCAGTTCCTTTTTTATATCTTCAAGAATGTCCCCTGAGGATTTTTTAATTTTTCCGCTTTCAGTTTTCAGGTTTTCAAAATAATGCCCCAAATTTCTGAGCCAAAAAAAACCAATGATACCAACTGAAATAATCAGGGCTACCCAGAAAATTTTTGTTTTTGTCTTCTCGGATTTTTTCTGTAATTTTTCAAACATCCCAAAATAAAATTTCTAATTTTAAATAAAATGTCTAATGCCAATGCTAATCTACGAATTAAAAAATGCTAATCCGCGAATATTAAATTCTTCCTGGATTCCCATTAAAAATTTCCGCATTATTCGTACTGGTATCAGTTGAGATTTTCATTAGAAATCAGGAATTAGGAATTTGTCATTTCAAGATTATATCGGTTTCATTACCACCACCCTTGTTTCTTCTTGAGACAGCTCTTTTTTCTTGATAACTAATTTTTCTAGAGGTTCAACCTTTCCTCCCTTTATTGCCTTTAAAAAATTATCAATTCCTTCAAGCTTAATATTGAGCCCCGGAATTTTATAGTGCATTGGAATTGCTATTTTAGGCTCAAGTTGATTTACGAGTCTTGAAGCCCGTTCTCCGGAAATTGTAAATATTCCCCCGACCGGTATCATTAAAACATCCACGCCATCCAATTTATCAAGTTGCTCTTCGGTGAGTTCTTTTTGTCCAAGGTCTCCTAAATGACAGATTCTGATTTCCTCAGATTCTATTACATAAATTGTTGATAGTCCTCGTTCCTTTCCCTCCTCTGCGTCGTGAAAGGCGGAGATTCCCTGAATGTTAATTCCTTTTATTTCATATTCGCCGGGCCCCTCAATTACAAAAGGCTCTCCTTTTATTGCTTTGATGTTGTTATGGTCGTAGTGGTCGTGGGTTACCAAAACTATATCACCTTGTCCCGAAGGCGGACGAAGCCCAATTGATTTATCAAATGGGTCAATATAAATTACCAACTCTTCTTTAGGGTTTCTGGTTTGAATTTTAAAACAGGAATGGCCGTACCAGGTTATTGTCATAGATTCCATACGAATAATTATGCAAATTATATGCGAATTAAACAAATATGCGAATGAATTCAACAAACCCGCCATCCTGAGATTGCCAAAGAATTCGCATATTAGCATTATTCGCATTCAATTCGCATCCTTATTCGTATGATTCACTTTCTATTTTATCACAAACCCTTGTCAAAATCAAAGGATTGTTATAACCTTTACATAGAGCAGAAAGTCAAAGAATCTGTGTGGTTTGGTGTTCAAATCTGTGTGTATCTGTGTTGGAAAGTTTTTTACACAAAACAACACAAAAAAGAACACAGATAAACACAGAAAAATAATTAAAGATTAAAAGGATGACAGAAGAAATTAAAGAAGACAAAAAAATAAAAATAAGGGGATTGTTTACAAAATCCTTCATTCCTTTCGTTCCAAAAGCCGGCGATATAATTGAGGGAAAAATAATTGAAAAAAGCGCAAAATCGCTCTATTTGGATTTTGGAGACATTGGAATTGGAACAATATCCGGAGATGAGTGCAAAGAAGCTGGTCAGGGTTTTAAAGAATTAAAAGTCGGGGATACTATTTTTGCCAAAATTATTAATTTGGAAAGTCCAAAAGGTTATGTGGAGCTTTCTTTAAAGCAAGCCGGGAAAGACTTAAACTGGCTTAAGCTTCAGGAAAAAATGCAAAAAAAGGAGCTCATTGAGGTAAAAATTTCTGAAGCCAACAGGGGAGGGTTAGTTGCTGAAATCTATGACATCCCCGCTTTTTTGCCGGTATCTCAACTATCCCCTGAGCATTATCCAAGGGTTAAAGGCGGTGATAAAGAAAAAATCTTTGAGGAGCTTAAAAAGTTTCTAGGAAAAAATATGCAAGTTCAAATAATAGATGTGGAGCCAAAAGAAGGAAGATTGATAATTTCAGAAAAGGTCGAAGCCCAAGAAAGGCTTAAAGAAATTTTAAAGAAATACAAGACCGGAGATATAGTTGAGGGAGAAATTGGCAGCATTGTTGATTTCGGTGTCTTTGTAAAATTTCCCGCAGACTCGCCGGAAGAAAAAAAACTTGAAGGGCTTGTTCATATCTCAGAATTGGATTACAAATTAGTCAAAAACCCTCAAGATATTGTGAAAATCGGTGAGCGCGTTCAAGTAAAAATTATTAACATTGAAAATGCAAAAATCTCTCTCTCTTTGAAAGCCTTAAAAGAAGATCCCTGGAAATCCATAGAAGAAAAATATAAAAAGGGTGATATAGTTTTGGGCAAGGTTATTAAATTTAGTCCTTTTGGCGCCTTTGTTGAACTTCCCGGCAATATTCAGGGACTTTTGCACATTTCCGAATTTGGCTCAGAAAGAAAGATGAAAGAGCTAATAGAAATTGGGAAAGAATATAAATTTAAGATTTTATTGGTTGATGCGGATAGACGCAGAATAGCTTTAGGCCTATCTTCGGATATACCAACGAAGGAATAACAATAAGTTTCTATAAGTTTTGCGAAGCAAATTTCCATTAACTTCAGAAACTTATAGAAATTTGTAGAAACTAATAGAAATTAATTGTGAGAAACGCACAAGAAGAAATAGATTTAAAAACAATTGTTTGGTTTGATATTTTTAACTGGCCGCTTACTTTAGCCGAAATCAAAAAGTATTCAAATCTTCCGCCAGACATGCTGACGTCCGCCTGCAACGTTTTGCGTAGCACTGAGGCCGGGCAAGTCATGCAGGCTGGCATCCTATCCGTTGGGGAATCAAGACAAAATAAAGCCATTGAAAATTCTGATGGTTTTTATTTTTTAAAAGGACGAAAAGAAATTATCCGCCAGAGAATTCTTCGGCAAAAAATTGCCGTCAGAAAAATAAAAATAGCAAAAAAAGCAACTAAAATTTTAAGTTTCATTCCCTTTGTTAAAATGGCGGCTGTTTGCAACGACTTGGCTTATTTTAATGCGCCAAGCGAAAGCGATATTGATTTTTTTATTATTGTAAGAAGGGGAAGAATTTGGCTTACAAGGTTTCTTGCAACCCTGACCCTTTTTATTTTGGGTCTTTGGAGACACGGGGAAAAAATAAAAGACAGAATTTGTTTGAGTTTTTTTATCACCGATGACAATTTGAATCTAAAAAAGTTTGCCTATATAGAGGATACTTATTTAAAATATTGGGTTTTACAAATTCGGCCGCTATTTGACAGGGCTGGGGCATATCAAAATTTTCTCAAAGAGAATTATTGGGTTCTAAAAGATTTTCCAAATTTTTTTTCAAACATTTCCTCACCGAAAATAAAAATTCGGCGAAACTCTTTGCAGTTGAGCTTTGAGAAAATCTTAGGCGGCAGGTTTGGCAATTTTTTAGAAAAGTTTTTTAAAAAAATTCAATTAAGGACAATGAAGAAAAAGAGACCTGTTTATATCGCTCCTGCCGCAACTTCGCGGATGTTGGCGGGCGCGGGCAGGAAAGACGTCATAATTTCTGACAAAATACTGAAATTTCACGAAAAAGACCGCCGAAAACATTTTCAAAGAGTATTTAAAGAAAGATTAAAAGAAGTTTGCAAAAACAATAACAGTTTCGTCAGGGGTGGTTAAAATGACAAACAGCCTTTGGCCAGTGAAGAATATGAGACACATCGGTAACACCCCCAAGTGGAAAAATGGTGTCGGAAAGAAAAATGGTACACGTCCCTATTTTCGTCCCTATTTTCGCTATTTTCGTCCCCCCGTGTTTATATAGAAAACAAGGAAAATCGTCCACTACTGCCTGCAAAAATTTGACAAGAATTACGAAGAATTTTACAACAAAAACAAAGAAAGAGCCCCTAAGGGCTCTTTAATTTCTTTTAGTATTGTTTCCATTTCTTCGCCATTTAAAGTCTCTTTTTTCTTTAGCTCCTGAGCCGATTTCTCTAAGTATTGGCGGTAATCTTCAAGTATTTTTTTAGTCTCGTTATAACAATTAGTTAGTATTTCCCTGATTGCCGAATCTACGTCTTTGGCTGTTTTTTCTGAATAATTTCTTTTACGGAATGTTTTCCCAAGATAAGGGGACCCTTCAATTAATCCGAGTGTCCGTGGTCCTAATATATCGCTTGCCATTCCAAAATCGCAGATCATTTCTTCCACGATTTTAGTAACTTGCTGAAGATCTTCTTTTGCCCCCGTGCTTATTTCATCCGATCCGTAAATTATTTCCTCAGCAGCCCTGCCGCCAAACAACACTTTTATTCTGGTTAAAAAATCTTTTTTAGTATAATAATATTTGTCTTCTTTTTGAGGTGCCTTGGTAAATCCGCCAACTCCTTTTGTCGTGGGAATAATGCTAATTTTTTGAGGGAAACCGCCGCAACCGGCAAATTTCATCATAATACCATGACCCATTTCGTGGTAAGCGGCTCTTATCTTGTCTTCCTCTCTCATTATTGTGCTTTTTCTTTCCGACCCAACCAAAACTTTTTCAATTGCCATCTCAAAATCATCAATTTCTATACTTCTTTTTTTGAGCCTTACCGCTCTGATGCTCGCTTCATTTGCGACATTGGCTAAATCTGCTCTCGAGAAGCCCAAGGGCGTAAGTTCGGCTACTTTTTCCAAATCTGTTTCAGGACTTAATGGTTTATTCCGACAATGAACCGATAGTATCTCTTTCCTCCCCTTCAGATCTGGGAAGGGGACTATTATTTCCCGGTCAAATCTCCCCGGTCGTCTTATCGCCGGATCCATGACTTCTGGGCGATTGGTGGCTCCAATGACAAAAATCTTTTCATTTGGCTGGAATCCATCCATCTCAGTCAATACCTGAGTTATGGTGCGGCTGTCTTCTTTATCTTCCCACTGCGAATCTATACCCCGACTTCCCAAAGAATCTATCTCATCAATGAAGAGAATGGCTGCAGTACCATTGGCTTTGGCCATATTTCTTACTTCCTGGAATACAGCTCTTACCGAGGTTGCTCCACTAGCTCGCCAAACAGTAACAAATTCCGATGGAACAACCGCTTTGAATGGAATTTTTGCCTCCTCGGCTAAGGCTTTTGCTAAAAGCGTTTTTCCGCATCCCGGTGGTCCGACAAAAAGAAACCCTTTGGGAGTTCTGGCGCCATACCGGGCGAATTCCTCAGAAAATTTTATGAAGTCTAAAATTTCCAGTACCTCAGCTTTTGCTTCATCAATGCCAGCTATGTTGTCAAAAGTTGTCTTTTGTTTTGCGGCAATGGCGGCCTTAGCGGCTTCATCTCTTTTTCTTCCGATATTAGAATTCGAAATAGCCACAAAAAGAGGGAAGGGGAAAATAAGAATTGCAGAGCCAATCATGAATCCCCACTTTCCAAAAAAATTACTTTCTTCGATTCTCAAAATGTCCAATTCCCAATACTTTATATTGTACTCGTGCAGCATTTTAGCAAAATCCCCCGGGTTTAATAAAGAAGGGGGTGGATCGCCAATAAAGAGAGTTCCATTTTTAAGCCAACCCAGAATATAGCTTTGTTCCGTTGCTTCTTTGAACCAATTTTTAATTCTTCCAAAGAAACCTGATTGCCTGAACGTCTTTTTGTTGGAAACGATTACAGCGCCATCCACTTCACCATTTTTTCCCTGACTAACGAATTCGGTAAAGGTGAATTTGAAAATTTCTATTTTTTGGGTGGTGGAAATCTCACCATTTCTTGACTGCATTAAAATTACTATTTGATTGCTCTCGAAGTTTTTCACCTCTTTGCCATCGGCAACATATTTTAGACTTATGCCCCCAACAAGTCCTTTTTCCACCTGTTTCGCAAAGTTATCAAATTTTATTTCAGGATAAATTTTCATTGCAGAAGCAGTGACAGCTTTCTACGATGCGATGCTCCCAAGGATAATAAAGATAGATAGCCAGCATATCAAAACAACCTTCAGTTTCTTGTATTTCCATATTTCGTTTATTCCCCGTAAGGTTAAAGCATCTTTGATTTTCTTTATCACAAAACAGGTTTTTTTCATTTCATCCCTCGTTTTCCATATTGTTTGATACAAAGAACACTTCTTTTATTTAATAAGATTTTTTTGTTTCAAAGTCAAGGATTTGAAGTTTCAGTGTCAAGTACCCATTTTTTAGACAGATTGTCTATCCGCGATTTCCCGGATTAATGGGTTATTAAATTCGACCTTGTTAATTAATTTTGAAAAAGCAATTCGTTGGGCAAAGACAGCCGGCGGGCACTTCAAGGCAGTATGAATCCTCTGGTTGTTGTAGTAATGAATTTGCTGGGCTATGGCTTCAATCAATTCTCCTAAGGTCGGATAACATTCTGGATGACCCAGCTCCAGTTAAAACCGGAGTAAAATGATTCCTTGTGGCCGTTCTGCCAGGGGCTGGCTTTCTCTGACATTGATGGCTGGACATTAAAACTTTTAAGAAGATTGAGATATATCTGGCTGCGGTATTCTGAACCCTGGTCTGAATGGCTGATCCCTGGAGCCGGATAATGTTTTAAAGCGTTTAACAGGGCCTGAGCAACTAAATCAGTATTATGTCTTACTGAAGCTTCCCAGCCGACAATCTGTCTGGTAAAGATATCTTCCAAAGTGGCCAGATAAACGAATCTTCCATAGTAGGGCAAATAGGTAAAGTCAGAAACCCAAACTTGATTTGGAGCGTCAATGATTATTCCTTGAACTAAATTGGGAATAGCCATTGGCGCTTGACCGAGATCCTCTGGTTTATCCGGCTTCTTCCTTCTTCTTTTTGGTTTTAAGCCAAAGAGCTTCATAACTCTCAACACTCTTTTCTTGTTGATCCTTAGCTCTTGGGGCAAAAGATATCTTTTAAACATAAATGAGATACATTGGTTAATGAATTTTGTGACCTTTCATCCCTAATTTTACCATGTTTTGGCATCTTAGGGGTGTCACAGATGTATCTCATCTTACGCAGGGAAACAAGGGCGCATGCGCGCGCAAGAAAATATATTTGACCTTTTTTGATTTATGAGATATTGTTTTAAAAAGACCTGGTTTTTTGAAAACTAAATAGGGGAAAATGATGCCGTATTTTTGGTCAGATTTGATAGTTAAAGAAAACGGGGTGGAAAAGCTAACTCAATCTTTGGGGAGGGAATTATTATCCTTGGTTCAGAAAGAAGCAAATTCAATCTGGAAGCCGTTTTATTGGAAACAGCTTCCCTTGGTCTGGCTTGGCAAAAACGAAATTTTACGGGAGCGGCTGCTGGAATTCATTAGCGATTATTCTACTTTGAGTTCCCGGGAGGAAAAACTGAAGCATTTTAAAACTTGTTTTTTTGCTTCTCCCCGCAATGAACTCTTTGCCATTTTAAAGTTTATTTTCCTGCTTGAAAAACTGCCTTTTTTGAAGAATGCCCCTGTTTTTATTATTGATTCATCAGTCAGGGAAGCGAGCAAGCATTTCATTGTCGGCAATTCGGAAAGAGAAATTCTTAAAACCGTTAAGAAATTGGAAAAAGAGGGAGCTTCGGGAAATTTTGATATTTTGGGCGAGGAGGTTTTAAATGAAGTAAAAGCAGATGCGAATTTGAAAGAATATTTGTCTTTGCTCAAAATCACAAATGTTGAAGTTTCCTTAAAGCCCTCGGCCCTTAACTATAATCTTGCAAGATTAAGAGACGTTTTCAGAGCGGGTCACTGCGGGGTAACAATAGACATAGAGCAATACAACTCGCGCGATTTGATTTTTGAAATGTTTAAGAAAGTTTTAGATGAAGATGAATTCAAAGACAACAAGCAGGCGGGAATTGCTTTTCAAACTTATCTTAAGGATTGGGAAGATTCTCTAATAGAATTGCTTAATTGGGTCAAGAGAAGAAAATCTCCGATAAAAATTCGTTTGGTTAAAGGAGCTTATTGGGACAGCGAAGTAAATAACGCTTTGAAAGAAGGTCGGCCAATTCCGGTTTTTACCAAAAAACGGCAGACTGATTTGGCTTTTGAAAGAGCTTGCCAGCTCTTGATGGAAAATCATAACATTGTAAGAATAGCTGTCGCCAGTCATAATGTTCGCTCGGTTGCTAAAGCCATGGCATTGGCTAATGTTTTAAATATTCCCAAGGAGGAAATAGAATTTCAGGTGCTTTATGGAATGGGGCATCCTTTAATGAAGGGGATTGTAAAGATGGGGTATTCTGTTAAGGTTTATGTGCCGGTAGGCGAGCTAATTACCGGAATGAGTTTTTTGGTCAGACGAATAATTGAAAATACTTCCCAAGGCTCTTTTGTTTTTCAGAGTTTTGGCAGCAAAGCTTCGGTTGAAGAATTGTTAAAAAATCCAGTTGAGGAGGTGTAAAAGTGAAGAAGAAAAAGGTTGTTAATGTTATTGGGGGACTCTTTATATTCGGATTGATTTTAGCTACTTATTTGCTTGGGGGAATTGGCATAAATAATCTTAGTCAAATAGGTTTTTGTTATTTAGAAGGAGGCAGCGGATATATTGATACCTCCAGTCTTAATTTGATGGCCGGAACATTAACTTATACACAGATGCCTTTTTATCATGACGCCAAAATGGCCGCTTTAAGCGGGAGTTTGGCAGCCGGATTTTTGTTTCTTATTTTATGGGCAATTGTCGCCTGTTGCGGAAACCCTAAAAGGCTTTTGACAAAGAAGGTAGAGTTTTCTTTATTCAGTTTGGGGTTTGCTCAATTTTTCTACGGTTTCGGGGCGCTCGGTTTATTGCTTAGCGGATTTGCCGAAATAGCTCCGCCTGGCGCTTCAATTTTGGCATTAGAATTGGGTTTGGTTTCGGGAATTATTTATTACAGAAAGGAAATTAAATCTTTATTCAAAGTTGTTGATTTAAAGACAGGGGAAGCAAAAGAAATAATATTGCCGCGCAAGATGCCCATTCCGCCTGTTGTCGAAAAAAAGCAAAGAATTTCATCCAGGACAGAAAGAATTCTTTGCGTGAAATGCGGCAAGCCGATTCCCAAAAAATACAATTTTTGCGGATATTGCGGAACTCCAAAAACAGGAAGCGGAAAAGTTCTTGCAGGGAGTTGTCTCAAAGAGACCATAACTTTTGCGGAAATTGCGGTATTCCAGTAAACAGACCCTAAACCAGTGAAATGGTTAAAATAATTCCTCTCACCCGGCCCCGCTATCGGGGAAAATCCAAAATCCCATCCCAAGGTCCGCAATGGCGGAAAAATCCAATTTTTCCCAAATTGTAAATTAACATTAAAAGGTCGAAAATTCAACCATTCTTTTAGCCGTTCAGTCGGTCATTCAGTTGCACTTGCAAATTGAATGTAGTTTCACCCGCCACAAGTTTGCTTCGCAAATTTGGGCGGGTTCGTTTCGCAAAGAAAATCTAATGGAGGTGAAAAATGACGATAGAGCGAAAACCGGTAGAAGATTATTTTGAAGAACAGAAAAGAAAATTTGAAGAAGCGGTAGGACCAATAAAGGATAAATTATTGGAAATATTGTTTGAAGATTCAGGGAGACTCTACTCTGCTAAAGAGCTGGGAGAAAAAATTGGATTGGCTGAATCCTGCTGTCAAGAAGAAAGTTGTCAGTATTCAGACTGCCCCAGATATTTAGAGCCAGCCCTGAAAGCTCTTTTGGCTGAAGAAAAAATAATTGCTTATCCCTGGCCATTTCCCCCGACTGAAAAAACCGAACTTTATTTTGGAATTAATTTATTTTGGGGAATTGAAAAATAGTATGCGAACAGACTTAAAAAACTTGCTTAAAATAGGCAAGTTTTTTTCTTGCAGTCAGTCAGTAAGTATTGATTTCTTTTTATTAAGATTATATTATATATTTGAAGCCGTTGAACAAGTATATTTTCGCGTAGTTTAGCGTACTGTTTCGCGTGGTTTAGCGTTAAATCCATCCCAATCGCGAAACTACGCTAAACCCCGAAGGAGAGGCTTTACGACCCTAGGGGGCAGGCTTTACGCAAAACCACGCTGAATTATTCAACGGTCTAATTATATTCATGAAAAATTTTCTTTTTACATCCGAGTCGGTGGCTGAAGGGCATCCTGACAAAATAGCCGACCAAATTGCGGACGCGGTTTTAGACAAAGCATTGTCGCAGGATAAATACAGCCGGGTAGCTTGCGAGGTAGCGGTAGGGATGGGCTATATTATTGTCGGAGGAGAAATTACAACTAAAGCTTGGGTTGATATCGGAGAGGTGGCAAGGCGGGTAATAAAAGAAATTGGCTACGATAAGCCGGAGTACGGTTTTGACTATCGCACAGCAGCTATTTTTAACACTATTCATGGGCAGTCGCCTGATATTGCTATGGGAGTTCGAAAAACCGGAACCAGGGAACAAGGAGCCGGTGATCAGGGCATGATGACTGGCTATGCCTGCCGGGAAACGCCGGAGCTTATGCCCTTGCCGATAATGTTGTCCCACAAATTAGCCAAAAGATTAGCCGAGGTGAGAAAAAAGGGAATTCTGCCCTATTTAAGACCGGACGGAAAATCGCAGGTAACCGTAGAATATAGAGACAGCGTTGTCAAAAGGATTAATTCCGTAGTTATTGGCGCCCAGCATAATCCCGATATAGCGTTGGCTAAAATTAAAAAAGACATTATTAAAAATGTAATTAAACCCGTTTGTTCTGAATTTTTAGACAAAAAGACAAAGTTTTATATTAACAATACCGGAAGATTTGTAATGGGTGGCCCGGTTTCCGATACCGGGATGTCGGGCAGAAAAATAATAGTTGATACTTACGGCGGAATGGTAGCTCATGGAGGCGGGAGTTTTTCAGGCAAGGACCCGACAAAAGTTGACAGAGCCGGCGCTTATATGACACGTTATATAGCTAAAAATATTGTAGCCGCCGGTCTGGCAGACAAATGTGAAATTCAGATTGCTTATGTAATTGGCGGGACAAAACCCCTGTCTATTAATGTTGATACCTTCAAAACTGGAAAGCTCCCCGATGAAAAGCTTACAAAAATCATTTTAAAAGTTTTTGATTTGTCTCCCGGCGGAATTATTCAAAAATTGGAGCTTTTGCGTCCAATTTATCAAAAAACAGCGTGTTTCGGGCATTTTGGTCGAGAGCTCCCAGAGTTTAGCTGGGAAAAGAAGGACAAGGTGGGGGAGTTATTGAAAATCGTAAAGAAATAAAAAGTAAGAATACATACGAATAAAAATGCGAATTCAATGCGAATAATGGTTGCCATAGAATTTGTATTATAATTCGTATGGAATCTATGACCAGATTTTTAAAGATTTTATTTTCTATTTTAGGGGCTATGTTTATTGGTTTTGGTTTGGGACTGGTTTTGGCCGATGCTTTGATTTTAACTTTTGCGGGAGTGAAATACTGGCTTTTGGTTTCGGGCGCTTTAATTTTGGGTGGATTTTTGCTTGGTTTAAGTTTTATCAAAAAAATCCCCCCCAAAAAAGTTCTTTCCGATGTCAAAACAGAGGCAGATGCCAAGAAAAAAGAGAAATCTTTTTTCGCTTCCGTTTTTGGCAGAACTGCGGCGGACAAGAAAGCTTTAGAGGACAAAGGAGAAAAAAATATTACAACTCCCCAGTAAAGATTCCAATAAAGTTGATAAAATCCAAATGACAAAATCCAAATGACAAATCCGTTCGGATTTGGCATTTGGGCTTTGACATTTGACATTTACAATTATGGCAAAGAAACAAGCGACAACAAAAAAACAAAAACCCGACTATCTAGGTCGGGCAAAAAAAGAGATAAATGAATTTATTGAAGAGCTGGTAAGGGCAGGAAAAGTAACTAAGAACGAGGGAGAAAAATATCTCAAGAGGTTTTGGAAAGAAACCGAGGATGAAAGAGAATTTTTGAGAGAAAAATTAGAAAAAACAGCCAGGGACATAAAGAAAAAAATAGATGTTCCCACCAGAGAGGAATTTGAGGAGCTCAAAAAAAGAGTAGAAGTTTTGGAAAAACATCATAAGTAACCTAACGGGGTTGACCCCGTTAGAAATCTTGGGCAGAAAAAATTTTGGAAAAATTTTTTCTGTTATCAATAATGCCGGGCTGACTTCAACTTCTGTATTTCAGCCATCAATCCTGCTTGGTTAATATATGCGCCAGACTTCTAACGGGGTTGACAATAGTGGTTTGGCGTGCTATAAAGAAAGAAGTGGGGCAACCCCCAATTATTATACGTAAATTAACGTAAATAGGAGTGGCTTTAAGACCAAAGAAGCGCCGCCTCTATTTACAAAAACTTGATGAAATTTAGGCAGAGTGTTTAATATAAACATTCTGAGAGGTGCCTCAGAAAAATAAATATGCAAAAATCTAAATTTAATTTTCAAAAATTAAGCCAGAAGCTTTTAAAAGTGCTGCCCCAAAAGTCAAAAGAGGTTATTGCTCGGAGATATGGTATTTCAACGGGCAGAAATGAAACCCTTCAGGAAATCGGAGAGAGTTTCGGAATTACCAGAGAGAGGGTTCGTCAAATTGAAAATTGGGGATTCAAGATTTTAAAGGGGTCTTTCGAATTTAAAAAACTTGAACCAGTTTTTCAGAGCCTGGAAGAATATCTTAATTTTTTTGGAGGACTAAAAAGAGAGGATGTTTTATTTTACAATTTAGCTCCGGAATCTCAACATTCCGCTTTGAATTTGGTTTTAAAATTATCTTCCGGTTTTGAAAGGGTTCCAGAGGGTTCTAAATTTTTTACCTTTTGGTCAGTGGGGAAAAATCCTCAAAATGCGGCAATAAGGGTTGTTGATTTTTTGGTTGAAAGCTTTAAAAAATGCGGTTCCCCAATGGAAGAGGGGGGGTTGCAAAAGATTTATCAAAAAGAGATTCCCGGGGTTTTGAAAAAGAAAATCTCAAAAGATGCTTTCTTTTCCTATCTTGAGATTTCTAAGGAAATTAAAAAGGGAGCTTTTGGCAAAATTGGATTGTTTTTTTGGCCCGAGATAAATCCTAAGGGGGTAAGGGACGAAGCCTACCTTTCTTTAAAAAAAGAATCAAAACCACTTCATTTTTCTGGGCTGACTACTTTAATAAATAAAGATTTTCACCAAAAAAATAAACCCGCTCAAGTTCAGACAGTTCACAATGAGTTAATAAAAGACCTCCGTTTTGTTTTAATCGGCCGGGGAGTTTACGCTCTGAAAGAATGGGGTTACGAGCCGGGAGTCGTTAAAGATGTAATCGTTAAAGTCTTAAAAGAAAACAAAAAACCTCTGACCAAAGAACAAATTGTAGACAAAGTTTTAAAATGTAGAGCGGTTAAGAAAAACACGGTTTTATTCAACCTTCAGGACAAAAATTATTTCAAAAAAATGACCGATGGAAAATACCAGATAGCCTAGAAAATTTCAAATAGCAAAATCCAAATGACAAAAAATTGTTTTTGATATTTGAGCTTTGGAATTTGGATTTTTTTTGTAAATGGAGCCTTCTGTAATTTTACAACCGCTTTTAAGCTTTTTGGGAGGCTGGTGGTGGACTTTTACACCCATAATTTTGGGTTTTATTTTTTGGGAGCTTTATGTTTTTTTTGTTCGGGAAAAATTTTTTTTAACCATCAAATTTGTTTTACTGGAGATTAGTTTACCGCGGGAAGTTGAAAAAACCCCAAAAGCAATGGAGCAAGTCTGGGATGAATTTCACGGACTTCATGATATTTTTAATTTGAAGGAATTGTATATTAAAGGAGAATTTGTCCAATGGTTGAGCTGTGAGATTGTTTCAAATGGCGGCAAAATTCATTTTTATATTCGGACTCCCGAGATCTTTCGAGATTTGGTGGAAAGCGCTCTTTATTCTCAATATCCCGAGGTGGAAATCAGCGAAGTTGAAGATTATGTAAGTTCTGTTCCGGCTGATATACCCAATCGGGCTTATGATATGTGGGGCTCGGATTTTATTTTAACAAAATCCGATCCCTATCCAATAAAATGTTATGAGGAGTTTGAAGAAATAAAAGAGGAGAAAAGGGTTGACCCGTTGTCTTCTTTGGTAGAGGGATTAGGCACCCTAAAAGAAGGCGAGCAGATATGGCTTCAAATTTTAGCTCAACCAATTTTATTTGAGGGAAGGCCCGCAGCCGAAAAATTAATCAGTAAATTATTTGGAAAAAAATTTGATGAAGAATCCGGAACGATGAAAGAATTGGGAAAGTTCACAACCGATATAATTGATATAATTACTACCGGCAGGAAAGCCGAAACCAATGAAGAAATAAGCCAGATGGATATGTTTAAATCTTTTATGCTCACTCCCGGCGAGCGGGAAATTTTAGAGGGGATTGAGAAGAAAATGGATAAACTTCCATTTTTTTGCAATATCCGTTTTATTTACATTGCTAAAAAAGAGATTTTTTTCAAACCAAAAATTAGATTGGCAATGTCGCCGTTTAAGCAATTTACCACCTTAAATGCCAATGGTATAAAAATCGGCCCAAACAAGACTAAGATTAATTATTTCTTTGTTGATAGAAGGGTTTATTACAGAAAAAGAAGATTGTTGAGGTTTTATAAAAGGCGGCTTTTTGAAGTAGGGTGGAAACCAAACATCTTAAATGCTGAAGAATTGGCAACCATCTTTCATTTTCCAGGCAAGCTCGTTGCGCCGGCTCCCATGGTTTCCAGAGTTGAAGCCAGAAAAGGCGAGCCGCCACCCACACTTCCAACAGAATAATAAATTGCAAATTGTAAATACCAAATCGTTGCGATAGGCGATTGGCGATAAGCAATCTGCGAAGAAATGGAATTGCCAAAAAATAATGACATAACCTACTTTGCCGAAACAAATTTCAGAAATCAGAAAATTAAATTCGGCATCAGGCCCGATGACAGAAGGCGCCATCTTTATAGTGTTGGAAAAACCGGTATGGGAAAAACCGCTATGCTGGAAAATATGGCTATTCAGGATATTCAAAAAGGTCATGGTTTGGCGGTGGTTGACCCTCACGGCGAGTTTGCTGAAAAGATGCTTGACTTTGTTCCCTCCTCGCGGGTTAACGATGTGATTTATTTTAATCCGGCCGACATTGCTTACCCAATTGCTTTTAATGTCATTGAAAAAGTTCAGCCCGATTTCAGATATCTTATCGCTTCAGGGGTTTTGGGAGTGTTTAAAAAAATTTGGCCGGATGTCTGGTCGCCCCGAATGGAATACATTTTAAACAACACCATACTGGCTCTTATTGAATACCCCGGGGCTACTCTTTTGGGAATAAATAGAATGCTGGCTGAAAAAGAATACAGGGATAAAGTAGTTAAAAGGATTACCGACCCCGGAGTAAAAGCTTTCTGGCTTAATGAATTTTCTAAATATCCGGACAGATTTCGAGAGGAAGCTGTGGCTCCAATTCAAAATAAAGCCGGTCAGTTTATTTCCTCCCCCCTGATTCGCAATATTATCGGTCAGACAAAATCAACCATAAATGTCAGAAAGGTCATAGATGAGGGGAAAATTTTAATTTTAAATCTCTCTAAAGGCAGAATTGGCGAAGATGCTTCTCATTTGCTTGGCGCCTTGATGGTTTCCAAAATTCAATTAGCGGCAATGTCAAGAGTTAATATCCCCGAGGAGGAACGGAAGGATTTTTATCTTTATGTTGATGAATTTCAGAATTTTGCCACCGAATCTTTTGTCAATATTTTATCCGAAGCCAGAAAGTATCACCTTTGTTTAATTTTAGCTCATCAATATATTACCCAAATGGATGAGAAAGTCAGAGATGCGGTTTTTGGCAATGTCGGGACTTTGACAACTTTTCGGGTTGGAGCCGATGACGCTGAAGTTTTGGAGCCGGAATTTACTCCGGAATTTACGGCTCAGGATTTGGTGAATTTAGCAAAATACAATGTCTATTTAAAATTGATGATTGACGGAATTAGCTCCCGGGCTTTTTCGGCAGCAACTTTAGTTCCCTTTCAAAGACCAAAAGAAAATTATAGAGAAACAATTATTAAGGTTTCCCGGGAAAGATACGGGACTTTTCGCACAAAAATAGAAGAGAAAATTGTTAAATGGAGCGGGACGCTGGAACTTCCAGTCAGGGCAGAGGAGAAAGAAAGGGCCTTAGCCGCCGAGCTTTACGAAGCCCAATGCTGGGATTGCGGCAAATGGACCAGGGTAACTTTTAAGCCGGATGGAGTAAGGCCTGTTTACTGCAAAAGTTGTTTAAAAAAAACCAGAGAACAAAAAGAGCAGCAGAAAGATTATCGGGGAAATCGGGAGAATCGGGAGAATCGGGAGAGTGAGGGGAACTTATCCTTAAAAGAGGCATTTCAAAAAGAGCCGGTATTTTTCAGGCCACGGAAAAAAGAGGAAGAGAAATTCACCAGAACAAGAGTTCGGCCCGATATTGGCGGATTAAGAAAAATTTTGACCAATAGAGATAGAGATAAAGAGGACGAATATCACGAGCTCTTAGAAAACGAAAGAGGGGGAGGGAGAAGAAGCTAATCTTCCGCTTTGTTCTAAAAAGATACAATTTTTAACATAAGACCCGTACCTTAAAAATCTTTGTTTCTATGGAGGAATAAAAAAATGAAAGATAAATACACTGTTGTTTTTGCAACTCCGGAAATGATGATTCCGGAATTGCCCGAACCAGCTTGCGGAGCAAACTTCCGGGGTGGACTGGGAATTCTTGCCGGTGATGTTATGGAGGGTCTTGCCAAAAGAGGAGTGCAGGCAATCGGAATAGTCCCTCTTTATCAGCTTCACTGGGTGACAAAAGAGGATATTTCCGCGACTGTCTCCGCGCTTCCTCTAAGATGCGTGGCGGAGGTTTTGGGACGAAAGATAGAGGCAAAAGAAGTTAATCGAGGCGGAATCCTTGTTCTTGGCATTTGGGCGCCGGAGGTTTTCAATGTCTTATATACTCCCGATCGGTGGCAACGATTGCAACAGGAAGCTTTACTCGGTCATGCAGTGCCTGCAGTTCTAAAAACACTCGGCATTAAACCGGATATTGTCTGGCTCAATGAGGGTCATACGGCAGTGACCATTCCGGCAATGAAGGAAGAAGCATATTTTGCCGGAGCGAAATTTTTGTTTACCACCCATACTCCGGTTTCCGAAGGAATGGAAAAATTCCCCGGAGATGACTGGTGGTTCAATGCTTTAGGAATTTCCGAAAAGTATCGTTCCATTTTTATCAAGGGCGGGATAGATATGACAAATGCCGCGATAATTCTTAGCGATTGGGTAAACGGTGTTAGCCAAGAGCATTGTGAAGTGACCCAGAAGATGTTTCCGGAATTTGTTTCTAAAATCGTGGGAATAACCAATGGTTCGAGCCGCGAGCTTTGGCTGTCGTATTATCTTAAGGCGCTTGGCGAAAGATTTACTCTTGCGGGATTCGTAAGGGCCCAAAGAGCTTCCAAAAAAGAACTTCTGGGATTTATTAAAAAGAGAACTGGAATAAAATTTGATTCCAAAAAACCGCTTTTGGGTTGGGTGCGCCGAATGGCTTGGTACAAACAGCAGTACCCGATGCTTAATCCTATCCTTAGAGCGATTTGCGCCGAAAAGGGCCAGATTGTGGAAACCGAGTTGGGAAAACTGGAAGGATTGGGATTTCAGGTCTTTTCAGCCGGCCGGGCACATGAAAGCGATTCCACTTGTCTTGGTTGGATGGGGAAATTTCAGGAGCAAATGTCTGAACCCGAATTAAGCGGTAAATTCATTTTTATTCCGGAATACAATTTGGAATTATTAAAGCTTGCAGCTCAGGGTTGCGATGTTTGGTTCTCCTGCCCGTTGCCGAAATGGGAGGCCTGCGGAACAGGCGACCAGCGAGCCGCCATTAACGGTAAAATAAACTTAACCACTCAAGCCGGCGGAGCAAAAGAATATATTTTGGAATACAATCCGGTAACTGGCGAAGGAAATGGATTTTTTATTGAACCATACGAGCCCAGTCAAGTTTATAACAAATTAAGAATTATTTCTGATTTATATTATGATTGGATGGCGGGAAAAGATGGACGTTGGTTGGAATTAATGCGGGCTTCTTTTGAGGCTGGTAAAGGTTTGGATATATTGCAGGCGACTAAACAGTACGAAAAAATTTTTGAAAATCTCTTGGGTTAGAAATAAAGTTAGGGATGAAAATTTGAAATAAGAGATTGGCGAACCGATGGCTTATTAAAAAGAAAGTTAAAAAGGATGCTTTTTAAAAGCATCCTTTTTCAATTACCATACAATGAAATTTAGCAGTTTTCGTATCCGGTTAGACACCCATAAGACCCGTGTCTTCTTCCGGTCCTTGCCGGCGCCAGTTTGCCGCTGGATTAAAAATTTCCTCCCAGCCAATCTCGTATTTCTCGGCTAATTCCCTTGCCGCTTTTAGTAATTGCTGGTCAATCTTGTCAACTCTGTTAACCGTATCCAGTTCCTCGCTTCCTGATTTTTCTCTTTTTCCAAGAGAGGAAAAAAGTTCATATCTTTCTGATAAAAGTTCGCGCATATCGCGCTGAAATTCTTTTTTTGCTTCTTCAACTTTTAACTCCCAGACCGGAGATTTTCGCTCTTCCGGCATTCTTTCCTTGAGGATTTCTTCTAAGCTGATTTCTCCCTTTTCGCTTTTTGAAATTGTTTCCCGACCCGGTTGACTTCCTCTTTTCTCGTATTTCTCTTTTGCCCTGGTTAATTTTTCAAGAAGGACTTCTCTTTTTTCCGCCAATAGCTCAAATTCAGTAAGAAGCCGTTCGTATCTATATTTTACCTTAGCCAAAATCAACTTTGATTCTCCTTCAGAAGAAATTAAATTTCTTTCCCCTGTTTCTTTTTCAAGAATTTCGGTTTTTTTCCTGGCAAGTTCAGAAAGCGCTTTTTTTACCGAAGAAGGAGAGCCTTCTCCATTTTCCAGATATTTGAGGGCTTCGCTAATATCCACCCCCGTCTCTTTAGCTTCTTTTTCAAGAGTCCTGAATTTTTCGACAAATGTTAAAAATTTCTCATCTTCAAACAAAGCTGAAAATTCCCTCCCGATTGGCATCTCGGATTTTCCCGGACCCGCCTATCTTTTTTCTTCTTGAGGTTTTGAAGACCGGGATTGTTCAAAATTTGACATATCCACTACTATAAATCTATCAAAAATTTACTTTTTAGTCAATCCCAAGTAAATGCTTATTTTTTTAAGTTGTTTAAAATTTCACCGAGTTTGCGAATCTCTTCTCCATAAAGAGTCCAGTTTCCATCACGTTGAGCCTGCAAGGCTTGATGATAATGCTTTTGAGCCTGTTCTATCAGGCTTCCTTTTGATTTCAAAACCTCTTCTTTTTCAGAAGGAGCAGCGGGTAATTCTTTTTCTTCTTTTTTTTCTTGGTAGCCGAAAATTTGCCGGAGCGAGATTTCCAGGGTTTCTTCCATAGCAATGCGATTTTCATAAGCAACAATCACTCTTTTCAATTCTGGTATTTTGCCGCCTTCGGCCCGAAGATATAAAGGCCGAATATATAGCAGTGATTCCGCAATCGGAATAACCAAAAGATTTCCTTGAATAACCTCCGAGCCTCGCTGGTCCCAGAGAGAAATCTGTCGGGAAATTTCCGGGTCCTGATTGATTCGATTAACAATTTGTTTTGGCCCAAAAACCAGCTTTTGTTTGGGAAAGCGATAAACCATCAGTTTTCCATAATTTTCACCGTCATTTCTTGCCACCATCCAAGCCGAAAGATTATCTTTTTTCTTGGGAGTGAAGGGTATCATTAAAATAAACTCTTCTTTTGTTTCCCGGGGCAGCTTCATAACGATATGACGCATAATGGGATCCGGCTTTCCTCGCTGGGTCAGGATAGGAATTTCCCATTGGTCCTCTTTGTTGTAAAAAATCTGGGGTTTTGCCATATGATAAATTGTATAAAGCTTAGTCTGATAAGAAAAAATATCCTCGGGATAGCGAATATGCGCTCTTAAATCATCGGACATTTTATCAAGGGGCAGAAAAACTTCGGGAAAAATCTTTGAATAAGTCTGAATTACGGGGTCATTTTTATCGGCAATGTAAAATTGCATTTCGCCGTCGTAAGCGTCAATCACCGCCTTTATAGAATTTCGGATGTAATTGATGTTTTTGGGGAATTGATTTTTTGAAATGTTTATAAACTGAGCGTAAGGATAGCGGTCGCTTAAAGTGTAGGCGTCGTATATCCATTTCAGCTTCCCATCTTTTGTAATTACCATATAAGGGTCGTTGTCAAATTCTAAAAATGGCAATGCTTTCTCTACTCTTTCTTTGATGTTTCGATAATACAAAACCCTGCTTTCCCTGGTAATATCATTGGAAAAAAGAATTTTTAGAGAGCCGAATTTAGCGGCAAATAACGCTTTCCGAAGAAGTGAATTAATTGGAACACCTCCATTCCCTTTGTAGGTTTCAAAAACATTTTCTTCTCCCTCGGGATAATTAAACTCATTAGCTTTGGTTTTAACAAAAATATAGTCATTGGAAAGCTCGCCAAAGTATATTCCCGGTCTTTCAATGGAAAGAGACTCTATTGTTGAGGAAGGAGGCAGGTCTTTTATGAACAAAACCGGCAATCCTTCCTCGGTAACCTGATTAACCGGACTCAAGGCAAGTCCAAAGCCGTGAGTGAAGGTAAAACGTTCATTAATAAAAGTGCGGTGAGGCAGACTGGCGGAGTTCAACTCTCTGGGGGAGAGCATAACCTGACGATATTCTCCATCAATGCAATAGCGATCATTATCCACCGAAATAAAATCATAATAAGTGCGAATCTCCTGAATTTGGCCAAAAGTGTCAAGAAGCGGGTCTCTATCCCAAAGACGGATATTTTTAATTGTTGATTGATTTTTGTTAATATCCGTTATATTAAGCTCGGTTTCTCCTTTGAGATAGTGCTGTTCAATCAGGTTAAGACCAAAAGCTTTCTGGGTAGCCGCAATGTTGTTGGCAATATAAGGAGACTCTTTAATAAGTTCGTTTGGAACAACAATAAATTTTTGAACAATTATTGGATAAAACCAGCCGCCAAGAACGGCTACCGCAAAATAAAAGCCAACCGCCAGATAAAAAAGACGATTACCCGCCCTTTTTATATTTATAATTATAAGCAAAGTCCCTAAAAATGCCGCTATCATCAAAATATTTAGGGCTGGGAGTCTGGCCTGAATATCAGTAAAACTTGCTCCGATAAAAGGTCCGGTGGTTGAGTAAAATAAATCGGGGATTTTGTAAAAATACACTTTAAGGCCCAAAAGGGAAAACAGAATAGCAGCAAGTATGGAAAGGTGGATTTTTGTGTTCTCTCGCGTTTCTAATTTTCCCTTGTAGTAAGAAACGGTTCTGCGAAGGATGAAAAGGAAAATTGTCCCGATTAAGCAAACAATAACTATAAAGAAAATCAGGTCAATAAGCATTTTAATAAAAGGAAGCGTAAAGAAATAAAAAGAAATATCCCGATTAAAAATCGGGTCAAGGGTTTCAAAGGGAGTAGAATTAAGATATTGAAGAACAATCTGCCATTTTGATGCCGTAAAAAGTCCTGTAAAAAACCCCACAACTAACGAAAGAATAAGACTGAATTTATTAATATTTTCTTCGGTGTCGAAGTTGACCTGGCTTAACTGAATTCCCTCAGAGGTTTTATTAATGAGGCGGGGGGAGCTTGCCCATTTTGCAGTTAAGCGGTTGGCTATTCTGAAATTAATATAAATTAAACTAAAAATAAGAAAACCGGCGGCAGCTCCGAGTAAAATTTTAACGCTAAAAATAGTTATAAATATTTTTTCAAAACCGAGTTGCAAAAACCAAAGCCAATCGGCAATTAAATGAATGCTTAACGGTCCAATGAATATTAAAAGAAAAATACCGGCATAGATGATAAAGCGAATAATTCGTTTTGAGTTCATAAAAATTATAAGAAAATTATAAGCTCAAAAGCTTGGCGGTAAGGAAAATTTCAATCGCCGCCGCTAAAGCTAAAAGGGGCAGTAGGACTTTCAAAAAAAATTTAAAAGCAATAAGAATTTCTGTTTTTAATTCCCCCGGTTTTTTAAAAACTTTTTTGTAAGCCGTTTTGCCAATTTTAAGCCCAACCGCGCAAGCTAAAATCATAACCGGAATTTCTATTATTCCATGGGGCAGTATGCCGGTAAAAAATCCCGGCCAGAGTAGATTATCTTTTAAGAGAAAGGCTAACATTCCCAAAATTGCTCCGTTTGAAAATAAAACCATTCCCGGAAAAATTCCAAAAATAATTCCCAAAGAAAGAACCAGAAATAGGGTAAAACTATTGTTTAAAAAAACAAAGACAAATTGCCACAAAGCGCTTGTTTTAAGCATCGGCCCGTAGGCTTGACGCATTTCTTCCAAAAGAAATTGGGCCTTTTCTGGTTGCTCTTGAGCCGAGAGATACCCGAGAAAGGCGGAAAAAACAAAAAGCAAAAACGCAAAAAGCAGAAAAAACCGAAGCGAATAAAGATAATCACCGTATTTCATAATTTGTTATTCGGAATTTCGGGCGCGGAGAAACAAAATCAAACCGGCTAAAAATATTACAAACCCTATCAGTCCCAGGAAAAGTTGAACAAAAAGCGGCCACCACCAAACCACAATTCCATAAATTCCAAAGCCCATCAAAGAAACGCTCAAAATAACAAGTAATATTTTTTTCATGCCAATTTTGTCCCCTTCAAGTTTTTAAACAAAAAACCTGAAGGGGAGATAAAAAAGTTTTGCTCTAAATTCTATTACTCCACCCAAAATTTAATTAAGCGTTCAAAAATTTGGGAGGGCTACAAAATTGAGCACCCCGTTAGATGAGCGAGCTCTTGCGAGCTCTATCTAACGGGGTGAACGGATGTTTTACTACTGGATTGATATACCGGGTATGTCTTGTTGAGCTTTATTCCTCTGTTTTAATGAATATTTTTTTATCATTACCTTAAGTTAACATTTCTTTGGCAAAAAAACAAGGTAGGTTTTTAAAAAATGGGAGTTGACGACCCCTTTGAGAAGAGTAAAATAGAAAGTGAAATCATGGGTAAACCAAGGTGGTAAAAATAAATATGTTTACTACGGGACCAAGAGATCCAAAGCCAAGAAAAGAGGATTGGATACCGTTTAAATAAATTATGGGTAAACCGCGGCCCTTTTAATTTATTATTTAACTTTTAATAATATTAGATTTTGACATGGGCAAAATTCTTGGCTGTCCAAGATGAGATACATCTGTGACACCCATTGAATGGGCGGTAAAATACAAGCAACTGTCACAAATGTACTCATCTCGTACAAAAATTTGACAAAATTTTTGATGGGTGTATAATAAAAAGTCCTTGGCATGGAGCCTGCACTGAGCGGAGCCGAAGTGCCTTGGATAGCACCTTAAGGGAGGTTCACTGTGAGCCAACAAAAAGGAAAAGTGGTAAGATTTTTTGAGTATTGTCTTGAAAGGTCGCAGCTAGCCCTGAATGATGAGGCAATTCCCGAGCTGCGTCAGGAAATAATTCACAGCGAGTTGTCTCCAGACAAAACTTGGCGAGAAGCTAAGCGTCGCCTTCAAAAATTAAGAACCACTGCGGAACTTAATCAAGAAGATGAAACACTTGCTCGTTCTTATTGGTGGTTAGCCAAAACCAAAAGAGACTACCGAAAGCAATTTGAAAAAACAATACAACCGGAGGAAAAAAAGATGGAAGAAAAGGAAATTTTTATCTTTGCCGATGAAGTAAGAACTCGGAGTGAATTAAGTCGGATTTGGCTATTCCTTAAATTTAACGATATGGGAAGTTTGCTTTGGAATGCAATGAATTTTTTAGTTCAAACCGACATTAAGGATTGGAGCGGAATTTCTAATAAGTTTTTTTGTGGCGATCCAAAATTAGCCGCTAAATTCAAAGAAAAAATGCTCCGAATCCTTGAACAAGACTCTGGATTAGAGCCATTTATTGAGGTTCTGGAAAAGAGGGGCATGAAGGTAAGGATTTGCGGGAATTGCAAGCATTTTCATGACACTTTGCCGTCATATGTTATTGTTGGCGATGGAAGAAGGGATGATTATTTTCATTGTCGCTACCGAGAAGAAAATCTATTACCCAAGAAAGAAGAATACTTCGGTCGCATCAGACCAGATAGAACCTGTCAATACTGGACCCCAAAAGAAAAAGAAGTTTCCTAAAATAGAAGCGGATTCACGCCGATAACAAGCGGATTTACGCTGATTTAAAATAGTCCTTTCCAAAGTCCTTTCCAAAGACCTTTCTATGGAAAGGACCTGTATAATGCCAGAAACATATTAGACTCCATAAGGCCTTAAGACTTATGGAGTTTTTTAATCACTGGCATTGTAAATACACCGGTGTAAAAGGGTTTGTCAGATTATAAGAAAACCGGGACGTGTACCATTCTGACAACCCGGAACGATTATTCCAAGTCGTCAGAAATAATATTTAGGTCAGAGGTCAATTTTTGAACCATCTTTAGATGAACCTTTTCGAAAATGGCAATGCAACAGATTTGGCCGACTTGCCAGATTTGTTGCCAATTTTTATGTTCACGAGGCTAATCCTCGTGAACTTTAATAAAAAAAAACGCCCAACTCGATGTTTTGATATTTTGAGAAGCGGGCATTTTTTATTTTAGATTATAAAAGTTTTTCCAAGGAAACAAATTTTTTATTAAAAGCCTGGGCTAACCTGGGATGGGTGATTCTTCCCTTGTAAACATTAACACCCTTTGCCAGAGCCGGATTTTCTTTAACAGCCCTTTCAAATCCTTTGTTAGCCAGTTCTAAAATATAGGGGAAGGTCGCTTTAGTCAGGGCAAAAGTTGAAATTTTGGGAACGATTCCCGGCATATTGGCAACGCAATAGTGAATAACTCCGTATTTTTCAAAAGTCGGGTTTTCGTGGGTTGTGGGATAGGAAGTTTCAACGCATCCGCCCTGGTCAATTGAAACATCAACAATTACCGATTCTGCTTTCATCTTTTTTACCATCTCGGTGGTTATTAATTTTGGCGTCTTGGCTCCGGTAACCAGGATTGTTCCAATAAGTAAGTCAATTTCAGTTACCAGCTTTATGAGTAGCTTTTTTTCAGGCAGGAAAATTTTCAATTTATTTTTAAACTTCTTAAATTTTTCTCTCAAAGATTTGATTCTTCTCGGATTTTTTTCAATTATTATTAATTCAAACCCTCCGTTAAGAAGAACTTTTGCGGCGTTTTCTCCGGCAATTCCTCCCCCGAGAACCAGCGCTTTTTTTGTTCCCGTTTTTTTTCTTAGCAATTCTAAGCCGACTTTTCCTGCCAGTCTTCCGGCAACCTCACTCATGGGTTTGAGAAGGGGCAAGGAGCCATCCAGCAGTTCAACCGTGGCGTAATCAATGGAAGCCACCCTTTTTTGCATTAATTTTTTGGTTAGTTTTGGAAAAGCAGCTAAGTGAAGATAGGTAAAAAGAATAAGCCCCGGCCTGAAATATTTAAATTCCGATTCTTGGGGCTCTTTGACCTTAATAATCATATCGGCTCCCCAGATTTTTTTGAGGTCTTTTGTGATTTTTGCGCCGGCTTTTTCAAAATCTTCATTTGAAATTCCCGATATTTTTCCGCCGTCGTATTCAACCAAAACCCGATGGCTGGCTTCAACAAGTTTGGCCACGCCCTCGGGCGTAATGGCTATTCTTCCCTCTTTTTGTTTTATTTCTTTTGGAATGCCGATTATCATAAGATTAAAATTATTGACTGTTCTATTAGGAGACCGTTGAATAATTTAGCGTTGTTCAGCGTAGCTATCAGCGTTTCTTCAGCGTTATTTAGGTTTTTACGCTGAACTTACGCTGAACAAAACGCTGAAATTACGCAGAAAAATAATTGTTCAACAGTCTGATTGTATATATTTTATAGCATAAAAATAATAAAAAAACAACCCTGTCAAGTACCCATTGAATGGGCGATAAAATACAAGCAACTGTCACAAATGTACTCATCTCGTACAGGGGCTTGACAAATT